>ERZ651776.104-NODE-104-length-115406-cov-7.825508_pt1 | contig 115406 bp, 116 predicted proteins | sample MGYA00514761_ERZ651776 | MGnify/ENA metagenome assembly ERZ651776 | reverse complement strand
CCTGCTCGATCGGGTCCTGGGTCGCCAGAACATGAAAGGGCGAGGGCAGTTTGTGGGTCTGTCCCGCAACCGTGACTTCGCGTTCCTGCATCGCCTGTAGCAGCGCGGATTGCGTGCGCGGGCTGGCGCGGTTGATTTCGTCGGCCATCAGAAGCTGGCAGAATATCGGCCCTTCGATGAAGCGAAAAGCACGCGTGCCGTCGGCGGCGGTGTCCAGCACCTCTGACCCCAGAATATCGGCAGGCATCAGATCGGGCGTGAACTGGACCCGATTGCCATCCAACCCCATCACTGTGCTGAGCGTTTCGACCAACCGCGTCTTGCCCAGTCCTGGCAGACCGATCAGCAACCCGTGCCCGCCACACAGCAGCGCCGTCAGTGTCAGATCAACGACCCGCTCCTGTCCGATAAAGCGCCGGTTGATCGACGCCTTGGCCTCGGCCAGCTTTTCGCCAAGCGTCTCGATTTCTGCTACCATATCGCGGGCTTGGGTCATGACTTTTGCGTCCTTGGGGTTATATCAGTTAGATGTAAGTGTATCGTGTGAACAGGAAATGGCAAAAGCAATGAGTGGACAAAAAACCGTTACCCCGACCGCAGCAAGCCTTGCAGCCTCTGTTTCTGCTGGCAAAACACGCGGATTGCCGCCTGTAGAAAAGTGGAATCCACCGTTTTGTGGTGATCTGGACATGCAAATCAAACGCGATGGCACGTGGTTTCACGAAGGCACGCCCATCGGACGGCGTGGATTGGTCAAATTGTTCGCATCGATTCTGATCCGCGAAGACGACAAATACTTCCTTGTCACGCCCGTGGAAAAGGTCGGCATCACCGTCGAAGACGCGCCTTTCGTGGCGATTGATTTTGACGCCAAGGGCGAAGGCCGCGATCAGGTGCTGACCTTTCTGACGAACCTTGACGACACGGCGGTCGCCGGACCAGACCTGCCGATCCGCGTTGTGCGCGACGAGGAAACTGGCGAACCGTCGCCCTATGTGCGCATCCGCCGCAACCTCGAGGCGCTGATCGACCGCAAAAGCTTTTACCGGCTGGTAGATCTGGGTGTTCATCACGAGGGTTGGTTTGGCGTCTGGTCACAGGGCGCATTTTTCGGGATTATCCCGTCAGAGGATCTGCCCGACTGATCGTTCATCACATTGCGACATCTTTAGGAACTGCCTTATTGCCGGACCTTTGCCGAAATTCTACAAGACGGTGCGCATGACATGACGAGAGCCGATGAAACCTGCTGCTAATCTAAGTCTTCTGTGGCAGGAACTGCCCTATCTGGATCGTTTTGAAGCGGCTGCAAAGGCCGGGTTTGCGGCTGTCGAAGTGCTGTTCCCCTATGATGTTGCCGTCAAAGAGACGCAGCGTGCCTGTCTGACGCACGGTCTTGACCTGATCTTGATCAATGCGCCACCGCCGAATTATACGGGTGGGCCGCGTGGCTTTGCAGCAATGCCGGAACTGGTCGACCGGTTTCGCGCCGACATGATCCGCGTGTACCGCTATGCCGAAGCTTTGAGCGTGAAATTCGTGCATGTCATGGCGGGCGACGGCTCCGGAACTGCGGCGACAGATACCTTCATCAGCAATTTGATCTGGGCCTCGGCTGCTGCGCCCAAGGGCATAGCCCTCACGATCGAGCCGCTTAATCCGGTCGCGATGCCGGGCTATTTTCTGAATGATTACCAACTTGCCCAAGACATTATACACGCCGTGGATCAGGCCAATGTCGGGCTGCAATATGACAGCTATCACGCCCAGATGATCCATGGCGATGCGGTCAAAGTCTTTGAGAAATATCACGAAAATATCTGCCATGTGCAAATTGGCGACGCGCCGGACGGCTCGGCCCCCGACATAGTATCCGGAAGTGGGCAGGTTGATTTTGCAGCCCTTTTCAAAACCATGAAAGCCTGCGATTACGCCGGTTGGGTCAGCGGTGAATACCACCCCGGTCCCGTGACTGAAAACAGCTTGGACTGGATGAAATTGCTATGATCTCCCCCCGTTTTGCACCGGTCTTGTTCGGTTTCATTTTGTCAGGGCTGATGTCCCTGATTGTGTCGGGGATCGCCACGCTGCGCGCGACAGGCATGGTTGACGGGATTTTCGGCCTGTGGATGGGTGCGTGGGGGGCAAGCTGGCTGGTGGCTTTTCCAACGGTGCTTTTCGTCGCCCCCCTTGCCCGCAGGCTTGTCGCTCGAATGGTAAAGAGCGCTTAGGCCTTTAACCTTAATGCGCCTCGGCCCAGTTGGCCCCTTTGCCTGCATCGACGGTCAGCTTTACATCCAGCTTTACGACAGGTTCCGATGCGTTTTCCATCACGTCGCGTGCGGCGTTGATCAACGCATCTTCGGACCCTTTTTCGACCTCGAACAGCAGTTCATCATGGACCTGTAGCAGCATCGTCGCTGGGATATCCTTTATCGCGTCGGGCATGCGGATCATTGCGCGGCGGATCACATCGGCAGCAGTCCCTTGGATCGGCGCGTTGATCGCCGCGCGCTGCGCGAAACCGGCGCGGGGCCCTTTGGCAGCGATCTCGGGGGTGTTGATCTTGCGGCCAAACAGGGTCTGCACATAGCCGTGTTCTTTGGCAAATGCTTTGGTGTCATCCATATAGGTGCGAATGCCGGGGAAGCGTTCGAAATAGCGGTCTATGAACCCCTGCGCTTCGGCCCGTGGAATGCGCAGATTGCGTGCCAGACCAAAACCCGAGATACCGTAAATGACGCCAAAGTTGATGGCCTTTGCTTGCCGGCGGATGTCTGGCGTCATCTCGTCCAGAGGCACTCCAAACATTTCCGACGCGGTCAGTGCGTGAATGTCGATGCCATCTTTGAACGCTTGTTTCAGTTGGGGAATGTCTGCGATATGCGCCAAAATACGCAATTCGATCTGGGAATAATCCAGCGCGACCAGCACCTTGCCTTCTTCGGCGACGAACGCCTCGCGAATGCGGCGGCCTTCCTCGCTCCTGATCGGGATGTTCTGCAAGTTAGGATCGGTCGACGCCAAACGCCCCGTTGACGCGCCTGCGATGGAATACGACGTATGAACGCGGCCGGTGTCTTTGTTGATGTGATCTTGGAGCGCATCCGTATAGGTCGACTTCAGCTTGGACAGTTGTCGCCAGTCCAGAATACGACCCGGCAGGTCATGTTCCGTCGCAAGGTCTTCCAGCACATCTGCGCCCGTGGCATAGGCCCCCGTCTTGCCCTTTTTGCCGCCCTCAAGCCCCATCTCGTCGAACAGGATTTCGCCAAGTTGTTTAGGCGAGCCGACGTTGAATTTGCGCCCCGCGAGTTCGTAAATTTCATCCTCAAGCCCTGCCATCTTTTGCGCAAAGGCATTCGACATGCGGCTAAGTGTATCGCGGTCCACCTTGATGCCCGACCGTTCCATCGCGGCCAAGACCGGAACAAGTGGACGTTCAAGGGTTTCATACACTCTGGTCACTTGAACGCGGTGCAGTTGTGGCTTGAACAATTGCCACAGACGCAAGGTGATATCGGCGTCTTCGGCGGCATAGGGCACAGCCTGTTCCAGCGGCACCTTGTCAAAGGTGATTGCTGATTTGCCGGAGCCCAGCAACGGCTTGATCGGGATCGGCGTGTGTCCAAGATACCGTTCCGACAGGGCATCCATCCCGTGGCCATGCAGACCAGCGTGCATCACATAGGACATCAGCATCGTGTCATCAATCGGCGCGACCTTGATGCCAACCTGGGCGAAAATCTTGCTGTCATATTTCATATTCTGACCGATTTTCATGATCGCCGGATCTTCAAGCATCGGCGTCAGAAGGCGCAAGGCTTCCTCGGTTGCGATCTGCCCCTCCGCCAGATCATCCGAACCGAACAGGTCGTCGCCTGAGTGGGTCTTGTGAATCAGCGGGATGTAACAGGCCTTGCCGGGTTCGACACATAGCGAAATGCCGACCAGTTCGGCGACCATTTCATCCAGGCCAGTGGTCTCGGTGTCCACGGCGACATAGCCAAATTCGTAAATCTGGTCGATCCAGACCTGCAACGCGGCGGCATCACTGACTTGCACGTATTCCGCGGTCTCAAACGGAATATCCGCCACTGCGGGGGCATCCGGAACGGCAGGAGCTTCGATGACAGGGGCCTCTTTGCCCAAAATTTCGGCGACCCGTTTCGACAAGGTCCGGAATTCCATTTCTGCCAGAAACCCCAGCAGCTTGTCTGGATCAGGATCGCGCACCTCAAGATCATCCAGCGTGAAATCCAGCGGTGTATCTTCGTCCAGTTGCACCAATTTGCGCGACAGGCGGATCTGGTCCGCATTGTCGATCAACGTCTGCCGCCGCTTGGGCTGTTTGATCTCTTCGGCGCGGTCCAGCAAGGCATCCAGATCGCCATATTCATTGATTAGCAAGGCGGCAGTCTTGATCCCGATTCCCGGCGCACCGGGCACATTGTCAACGGAATCGCCTGCAAGGGCCTGCACATCGACGACCCGTTCGGGATACACGCCGAACTTTTCGAAAACCCCCTCGCGATCAATGGTCTTGTTCTTCATCGCGTCCAGCATTTCGACGCCGTCACCGACCAGTTGCATCAAGTCCTTGTCGGAACTGATGATGGTGCAGCACCCGCCAGCAGCACGTGCCTGCACGGCCAATGTGGCGATAATATCATCCGCCTCATAGCCTTCCTTTTCCTTGCAGGCGATATTGAACGCCTCTGTCGCGTCCCGCGTCAGGGGGATCTGCGGGCGCAAATCCTCGGGCATCGCCTCGCGATTGGCCTTGTAAAGATCATACATATCGTTGCGAAACGTGTGACTGCCCTTGTCGAAAATCACGGCAACATGGGTCGGCGCATCCGGCCCGTGGTTCCCTTCGACATAGCGTTGCAGCATGTTGCAAAATCCGGCCACGGCCCCGATGGGCAACCCGTCCGACTTGCGCGTCAACGGCGGCAGCGCATGATAGGCGCGGAAAATAAACGCCGACCCGTCGATCAGATGCAGATGGTGACCCTTGCCAAATGTGCCGGACATGTCGGTGCTCCCTTAATTGATTGGGTCTCTTTTGCCACGAAGCCGCCGGGCCTTCCAGCAGACTTATCGCGCAACCGCGTCTTCATTTTGCCAAATAAACTCCCCGCGGAGCGTCCCGCAGCCAGCGTCACTCGCCTTGGTATAGATCAAAGGACAGACTGACCGACAGGGGCATCGGCGTCCAAAGACCAAAGCGCAGGCCTGCGGCCCGCAGTTGCTCTCCGATCCAGACATTGCAGGTGCGTAGAATGTTGAACCTGCCTTTTGTCCTGTAAAATCCGTCGGTTTGCGTGAAACCCGCCCCCTCCAGCCTAAGGGGCAAGCCGTCGGCGTCCAGATCAAGGTCAGCCACGATGTTTTCGATCAATTTGATGTATTCCGATTCGGTCAGTTTCAATCGGCGCAGCGGCAGATCATCGCGCAGGGTGCCGACGATATCGGCCCTCAGTACGGAACTGTCCCCGATGATCCCACGCCAAAGCGTTGAAAAGCTTAGGTCCCTATAGGTGGGGGTCTGCGCATAAAATTCCTGCGCGCCCCAGCCGATGATCAGCCACTTTGCCGCTGGGTGGCTCAGATCAACGCCCGTTTCCGTCAACGGGGCAAAGCGCGCCGTGGTCACGGCGTCCAATGGCAGCAAAAGATCATAATGGATGGGACCACTGACCAGCAAAACCTCTCGGGTTTTGGTACTGTTATCAGGATCAGACGGGCCGGGAACGACAGCGCCAATAATGGCCGCTACCAGATAAAGCACCGGCACAAATGCAAAAAAGCCAAGCCATTTCGCGGCTTTGATCAGACTTTGCCCTCAAAATCCTGATGCACGAATTTGCAGTCGCAATAGCCGCATTCGACCCAGCCTTTGTCCTGCGGGATTTGCAACCATACACGCGGATGACCCAAAGCGCCTTCGGCTCCGTCGCAGGCGACGCGCCATGTGTTGACGATACGGGTCTCGGGGGCTTGCAATGTCATAGCGGCATCCTTGGCTCTGTGCGCTGTTGTTATGACCAAAGCAGACGCCTAGGGCAAGGGGAGCGCTTTGTTTTGGACCTCGCGAACCATACAAGATTTTAATCTTGGTTGAATTGGGTTCACCATCGCGCCCGCAGCCGCTAAAAGACGCAAAATGACGACCATCACCGGAGCCGCGTGCAGATGACCCATCCTAAACCTGTCGTATTGTGTATTCTTGATGGCTGGGGGTTGAGTGACGTCGCCGAAGGCAATGCACCTTTGCTGGCAAAAACGCCCAATTTCGACCGGATTATGCAGACGTGCCCCAATGCGACCCTTACGACATTCGGCCCCGATGTGGGTCTGCCCCAAGGGCAGATGGGCAATTCAGAGGTGGGCCATACAAACATCGGCGCAGGCCGGGTGGTTGCCATGGATCTTGGCCAGATTGATCTTGCGATCGAACAAGGCAGTTTTGCGACGAATCCGCCGCTGCTGGATTTCATTGAAAAGCTAAAGGAAACCGGCGGGACAGCGCATCTTTTGGGGCTTGTGTCCGATGGTGGCGTGCATGGGCATCTGACCCATATGCTTGCGGCGGTCAAAGCGTTGCGGGCGCAGGGTATTCCGGTTGTGATCCACGCGCTGACCGATGGGCGCGATGTCGCCCCGCGCTCGGCGCTTGGTTATTTTGAGACATTGATGGATGAATTACCCGAGGGCGTCAGGGTCGCCACGGTCACTGGGCGCTATTTCGCAATGGACCGGGACAACCGGTGGGACCGCGTCGCCAAGGCATTTGAGGCCATCGTTCACGCACAGGGCGGCACGGCGGAAACAGCGGCTGATGCTGTGCATGCCGCCTACGCACGTGGTGAGAATGACGAATTTATCGCGGCCACAGTGCTTGACGGGTACAAAGGTGCCGCAGACGGCGATGCACTGTTCTGCCTGAATTTCCGCGCCGACCGCGCCCGCGAGGTTATGGCGGCCATCGGTGCACCTGACTTCAGCGCCTTTGAAACAGGCCCGCGCCCGCACTGGGCCGCCCTAATGGGGATGGCTGAATACTCTGACGAACATATGGCCTATATGACGACGATGTATCCCAAGCCTGCGATCGTGAACACGCTTGGCGCTTGGGTCGCACAGCATGGGCTGCGGCAATTCCGTGTGGCCGAGACTGAAAAATACCCCCATGTGACGTTTTTCTTGAACGGAGGCGCAGAAGCGCCCGCCACGGGCGAAGACCGTTGCATGCCCAAATCGCCAAATGTTGCGACTTATGACATGCAGCCCGAGATGTCCTGCCCCGAGGTTACGGATCAATTGGTGGGTGCCATCCAAGACGGCTATGATCTGATCGTCGTAAACTATGCAAACCCGGATATGGTCGGGCATACCGGCGATCTGGATGCCGCCATCGCCGCGTGCGAGGCTGTTGATGCGGGGCTTGGCCGCGTTTTGACGGCCCTCGAGGCCGCAGGTGGCGCGATGGTCATCACGGCAGATCACGGCAATTGCGAGATGATGATCGACCCTGAAACCGGGGGTGCCCATACGGCGCACACGCTAAACCCGGTACCGGTTGCCGTGGTTGGCGCGCCCGATGGTGCCCGTTTGCGTCAGGGGCGGTTGGCCGATCTTGCCCCGACCATTTTGCAACTGATGGGCTTGGAAAAACCCGCCGAGATGACAGGAAAGTCGCTGCTGGGATGATACGCTGGTGCGCCCTTGTGTTGCTGGTCTGGCCGATAGGTGCCGTTGCGGCATCCGAGGCTGCCGATCAAGCCCGCCGCGCCATGGTTGAACTTGAATCCGCATCGGCCCAGCTTGAGGCCGCTGATGGTGCGCGCGACAGGGTCAAGGCGTTGACGCAGACCATTCAGGCGTTCGAGATCGGGCTGGGTGCCATGCGCGAAGGTCTGCGGCAGGCCGCGATCAACGAGGCGCAGTTGAACAAGCGATTGCAATCGCGTGATGGTGAGGTCGCGCAGTTGTTGGGTGTCTTGCAAAGCATCGGTGGCACCCCATCACCGACGTTGTTTTTGCACCCGCAAGGGCCAGTTGGGACTGCGCGTGCAGGTATGTTGCTGGCGGAACTGACGCCGGCGTTGAACACCCGGGCCGATGCGCTGCGCAGTGATCTTGAAGAAGTCAAAACCCTGCGCCTCTTGCAATCCGATGCGGCCGAACGACTTCAGCAAGGGCTGACCGAAATACAACGCGCCCGAACCGAGCTGAATCAGGCCATGGCGAACCGTACTGATCTGCCCATGCGCTTTACCGAAGATCCGGTACGCACGGCGATTTTGATATCAACCTCGGAAACGCTATCCGGCTTTGCCAGCGGGCTGTCCGAGATGACATCGGATCAAATTGAACCCGGCCCGTTAAATTTTGAGGGTCAGATTGGTGATTTGGCGCTGCCCGTGCAGGGGCTGGTCCTGCGCCGCGCCAACGAGACAGACGCAGCGGGCATCACCCGTCCCGGCATTATTCTGGCGACGCGACCGCGTGCGATTGTGACAACACCGACGGCGGCCACGATCCGTTATACAGGGCCGCTTCTTGATTTGGGCAACGTGATCATTCTTGAACCACGTGCCAACACCCTGTTTGTGTTGGCGGGGCTTGATCTGGTGTATGGCGTGGCCGGTCAGGTGATTGGTGCAGACACGCCGATCGGGCTGATGGGCGGACCAGCGGCAACGAATGGCGACGCTTTGTCACCAAATGGTGATGGGGCTGGCGTAGAGCGTTCAGAAACGCTCTATATAGAAGTAAGAGAGAATAATATTCCACAGGACCCGCAGGCGTGGTTCCGAACCGAATAAGGATGAACGAGCATATGAAGAAGTTTGTTATGGCAGCCGTTGGTGGCACGCTGGCAGGCGTGATCGCGACGACACAGATTGCGGGTCCCTTGCTGGCGCAGGAATCGGCTAAGGCTGGCAATATATATGATCAACTGGATCTGTTTGGCGACATTTTCGAACGCATTCGCGCGCAATACGTCGAAGAAGTCGACACCGAAGAGCTGATCGAGGCAGCGATCAATGGCATGTTGACCTCGCTTGATCCACACTCGAGCTATCTGTCGCCGAAAGACGCGCTGAAAATGCGCGACCAGACGCGTGGCGAATTTGGCGGTCTTGGCATCGAAGTCACGCAAGAAGAGGGCTTTGTTAAAGTCGTCTCGCCGATTGATGGCACGCCAGCCTCTGAGGCGGGCATCGAGGCGGGCGATTTCATCACCCACGTTGATGGCGAAAGCCTGCTTGGCCTGACGTTGGATGACGCGGTTGAACTGATGCGTGGTCCGGTCGGGTCCGAGATCGTGATTACCGTGGTGCGCGAAGGCGAAACAGAACCGTTTGATGTTTCCTTGATCCGCGACACGATCCAACTGACCGCTGTGCGCGCCCGTACTGTGGGCAATGCTGTTGTGATGCGCGTCACGACCTTTAACGAACAGACCTATCCAAAGCTGAAAGAAGGTCTGGAAGAACAGATCGAAGAGGCAGGCGGAATTGACAATGTCAGCGGCATCGTGATCGACCTGCGCAACAACCCGGGTGGCTTGCTGAACCAAGCGATCGCCGTGTCCGACGCGTTTCTTGAAGAAGGCGAAATCGTCAGCACCCGTGGCCGTGACGCAGGTGATGGCGACCGGACGAACGCAACACCGGGCGATCTGGCGCAGGGCAAACCGATTGTGGTCCTGATCAACGGCGGCTCTGCCTCGGCGTCGGAAATTGTAGCGGGTGCGTTGCAAGATCACCGTCGTGCGATTGTCGTGGGCACGAAAAGCTTTGGCAAAGGGTCGGTTCAGACCATCATGCCTTTGCGTGGTGAAGGGGCCATGCGTCTGACGACGGCGCGGTACTACACACCATCAGGCCGTTCCATTCAGGCGCTTGGCGTATCGCCAGACATCATCGTGGCACAGCCCCCGGCAAAACCCGCAACCGAAGAAGACACTGACGCAGGCCGCCGCCCCTTGCGGTCCGAGGCCGATTTGCGCGGAAGTCTGAACAATGACAGCCTGTCAGAGGACCAGATCGAGCAGATCATGGAGGACCGAGCCAAAGCCGAAGACGCAGCCGCCCTGCGCGAAGAGGATTACCAGCTGGCCTATGCCATTGATATTCTTAAAGGTCTGTCGGCGCTTGGCCCTAAGGAATGATCCAACGCTGAGGCGTTTGATCTGTATGTGAAACGACAAGGGGCTGGCCAGTGATGGTCAGCCCCTTTGTCATTGCGCCGCGGCTAAAGTGTGCCGTCCGATCCCGCCGCAGGAATTCCGAAAGTGCGAGACTAACTGGTTTCTACGCAGTGGCGGCGAAAGGCGCGTTTCAGCATATCAAGCTCTGCGCGCATAAGGTCCATCTCTGCACGCAGGTCAACGCCGTAGACCTCGTCGCCGATCATGACAATCTCGCCGATTTTCTGGTCGGCCTGACGGTCGATAATCAGGATTGTCTGGATGCCGTCCGCGATTGCAGCCGCAGGCATGGGAATGGTCAGAACCCAGTGGTTGGACGCGTCGTTGTGGACAAGTTTGAAATCGGGAACCGACACATTCGCATGTGTGACCGATATTTCAGGCTTGGTTTCAGATGCGCCGGTGATGACACCTTGCCATGTGCCTTCGATCATCCGGGTTTTGGTTAGCGAGAGTTGTGTCATCGGAAACGATCCTAAAGCTGGGCGCGGGGACGCCGCGAGAAGGTCAAATCGCGCAATACGACCTCGTTCATTTCGGGGCCCTCAAAGATCAGATCGATCCACGCTTTTTCGACGCGTTTTTCATTAAGGTTTGAATAGGCCAGATCAAATTCCACAGTGATATCCTGCTGGTCCAGCGGTAATTCACGCACAATCTGTTCGGTGTTCGGCCCGTGGCGGATGTTAAGCCGGGCAAAAATCTCGATCGGTTTTTCCATCTCAACGATGGTGTCCATCCGCAACAGATGCGTGCGTTTGAGGCCGTTGACGCAGGCATCGGGCAGGTCCAGCACAAGCGACAGAAACGACCCGCTAAAGCGGAAAACATCCACGCGCAAACCATAAGGGGCCAGATCAGCCTCGCGTAAATTGCGCAGTTGACGCACACCCAATTCAGCCAGCGAACAGTCATGGAAAACAGTGACTTCTTCGCCCAACATTGCCTTGGACTGTACCGACGAAAACCCCGGTGTCGGCAAAGGGCCACGCCAAAGTTGCGGCCGCCAGGACCAGTCGGCATTGTGGGGCTTGAAAAACTTTTTCGACCCAACCATCGGCAAAGATAGACGTTCCTCTGCCGCATGGATCAACTGATCCAGATGGGTTTTCAGCACCCGCGCCCGACCTGATTGTTTGCGAAGTGTTTCCAGATCGACGTTTTTGGCTGCGTCAGCCTTTTTGGCCCAGCGACGCATCACGCGCGCAGACAGTGCCTTGTCGAAAAGCTCAATGCCAAATTTGGCCATAAATGCCCGATGCCCCGATTATTGTAGCGGTTGTTTTTCGGAACTCTATCCGTTGAAAGGGTTTGTATCAAATGAATTGGCCGGGTGACCCGGCACATCACTTCCGTTTTGTTGGTGTTTGCGCAGGCTTTGGTGTTGCCTCGATGCTGCGTGCGATCATTTGGTGCATGATGGTTCGGCCGACTGACGTCAGGATTTCTGACTGTTCTGCCCCATAGACTGCTATTCCGGCGGTCTGACCGCCAATAGCTGCGACCCCACGCCATTGCATCGCAGAAAGTCCGCTCACGGGGATGCGCCCTTGGGCGCGGAACGTCACTTTGTCTTGGCTTTCTTCAACGGAATCAACGACCACCAGCTGTGTTGCTTGGGCGGTCTGAGCGGCACTGGGCAAGGGCCCCGGCTTTCTTGCTGTCAGGCTGACGGTGATCAGGCCGCGCGGCACTGCGCCGCTTCCGGCCAAGGTAACACCCAGGCCGTCACAGCGCGCCATCACGGCAAAACGTGCCTTCAGGCTGGTGCGGTCGATACAATATCCCGAAGGTGCGACCAAAATTACGTCGCCCGCCATTTGGGCGCGTGACAGTGGCCGCGCTGCCTGCTTTGCAGTCCCCGGTAAAACGCCCTCAACCAGTTTCGTCCTCTGACCGGCTTCGCAACCGGTCAGAGTGAACAGGGCAAGGGCTGCTACTGGACCCTTAAAGGTCCATGTAGTCATGGGTTTCCGCCTTCGCTCCGGGGTGGGTGACCGCCCCCAGATAGGTTGGCCCGACCAATTGGGCGTATTTCCAAAGCGCACCGCTTTGGTAGTTGGTCTTGCGCGCACCGGGCCATGCCGCCTTGCGTTTGGCCATTTCATCTTCGCTGATATCGACGCTGATTGTTCCGTCAATGGCGTTCAGGGTGATCATGTCGCCCTCTTGCAGCAGGGCAATGGGGCCGCCATGGGCCGCTTCGGGGCCAACGTGACCCACGCAAAAGCCCCGCGTCGCGCCAGAGAAACGACCGTCGGTGATCAATGCCACCTTCTTGCCCATGCCCTGTCCGGACAGCGCCGCCGTGGTTGCCAGCATTTCGCGCATGCCGGGGCCGCCTGCGGGGCCTTCGTTGCGGATGACGAACACGTCGCCTTCTTTGTAGGCGCGTTTTTGGACGGCCTCGAATGCATCCTGTTCGCATTCAAAGATCAGCGCAGGGCCGGTAAAGACGATGTCGTCCTCGGACATGCCAGCGATTTTCACGATGGCACCTTCGGGGGCAAGGTTGCCCTTGAGGCCGACAACGCCGCCGGTTTTGCTGATCGGGTTCGCGACCGAGTGGATCACCTTACCGTCTGCTTCGCGGTCGATCATGTCCAGTTCTTCGCCGATAGAACGGCCCGACGCGGTCATACAATCGACGTGGAGCAGACCTGCCTTGCGCAGTTCCTTCATCACGACGGGCACACCGCCTGCATCGTATAAATCCTTGGCGACATAGGCACCGCCGGGCTTCATATCGACAAAGTAAGGCGTGTCGCGGAAGATTTCGCACACGTCATCAAGGAAGAATTCGATGCCCGCCTCATGCGCCATTGCGGGCAGGTGCAGGCCGGCGTTGGTCGACCCGCCGGTGCAGGCAACAATGCGCGCTGCGTTTTCGAATGCTTCGCGGGTACAGATGTCGCGGGCGCGGATGTTTTTCTCGATCAGGTTCATGACCGCTTCGCCAGACGCCTCTGCATAGGCGTCGCGCGATTCGTACGGCGCTGGCATCCCCGAAGAGTTCATGAGCGCGAGACCGATCGCCTCAGAGACGCAGGCCATCGTGTTGGCAGTAAACTGGCCGCCACACGCACCGGCACTTGGGCAGGCGACGCGTTCCAAGATCTCAAGCGCGGCTTCAGACATCGTGCCGTTTTGGAAATTACCCACGGCTTCGAACATGTCTTGCACGGTCAGATCGCGGCTGGCGAAATCGGCGGGCACATCGGCACCGGCAGGGGCCTTGCCCGGCAGGATCGACCCGCCATACAAGAATACAGACGGCACGTTCAGACGGATCATTGCCATCATCATACCGGGCAGTGATTTGTCACAACCTGCAAGGCCCACGATCGCATCATAGCAGTGGCCGCGCATGGTCAGTTCGACCGTGTCAGCGATGGCCTCGCGCGAAGCAAGAGAAGAGCGCATGCCTTCGTGGCCCATGGCGATACCGTCGGTCACGGTGATTGTGGTGAATTCGCGCGGCGTGCCTTGCTGGGCCTTCACGCCGGTTTTAACGGCTTGCGCCTGACGGTTCAGGGAAATGTTGCAGGGCGCGGCTTCGTTCCAGCAGGTGGCGACGCCGACCAGCGGCTGGTGAATTTCCTGTTCGGTCATGCCCATTGCGTAATAATAGGACCGATGCGGTGCGCGCTCCGGCCCTTCGGTGACATGTCGGCTGGGCAATTTGGATTTATCGAAACGGGTGTTGGTGGACATCAGAAAGCCTCCCTGATTGGACGTTTACACCGGAATAACCATCCAGCCCCTGCGCCGCAAGGCTCAAGCGGTTGGTTGAAGTGGCGCGCCACTCGCCTTAGGTTGAACACTACCCTCAGGCCGCGCCCTGACCCCCAGCGAAAGTGTCCCCGCATGGAGCGATCCATTTTCTCCTTCATTTGGAAGTATTCCCGTCGGGAACAGCTTACTTTGTTGGTTCTCACCGTGGTTACGTTCCCGATTTTGTACGTCACGCTCGAGCTGCCCAAGCGGATCATCAACGATGCAATCGGGGCCGATGTTGCGGTGATGGACCTGTTCGGCGTGCAGGTCACGCAGGTTCAATTCCTGATGTTGCTGTGTTTTGGCTATTTGGGTGCGGTGCTGGTGCATGGCCTGATGAAGATGCGGCTGAACACGATGAAGGGTGTCTTGTCTGAACGGCTGCTGCGGCGCTTTCGCTATCAGCTTGTCGCGCGGATGATGCGTTTTCCGCGCAGCTATTATGAAAACACCAGTCAGGGTGAACTGGTGTCTATGGTGACATCCGAGGCGGAGCCGATGGGTGGTCTGATGGGCGATGCGGTTGCCCAGCCGGTATTTCAGGCCGGTCAGATGCTGATTATCTTGCTGTTTTTGTTCATCCAGTCGCCATGGTTCGGGCTGGCGGGCGTGGCACTTATCCCGTTGCAGGCCTATCTGATCCCCCTGTTGCAGCGGCAGATTAACCTGTTGAACAAAAAGCGGATCATTCAGGTGCGTTTGTTCTCGTCAGAGATCGGGGAAACCGCTGCCGGGATCTCGGATTTGCGGGCGAATGGCGGCTGGCGCTATCGGTTGGCAACGTTCACCGACCGGCTGGGGCGACTTTTCGAGATCCGGTTCGAGATCTATCAAAAGAAGTTCTTTATGAAGTTTCTCAATAACTTCATTACCCAGCTCACCCCGTTCTTTTTCTATTCGGTCGGTGGCTATCTTGCGATCAAGGGGCAGATTACCGTCGGCGCATTGGTCGCGGCCCTTGCCGCTTACAAAGACCTGTCGAACCCGTGGAAAGAGTTGCTGACCTATTACAACCAGACTCAGGATATGAGCCTGCGGTGGGACGTTGTAGTCGAACGTTTTGCCCCGCGTGGCATGATCGACGCCAAGCTGTTCGAGGGCGAGCCCGCAGAAATTCCGCACCTAAAAGGGCCGATCAATTTTGAAAACGTGACATTGCGCAGCCATGACGGCACGAAGGTTCTGGACGATCTGAATATACAGATCCCGATGGGCGCACGAGTGGCGCTTGAAATTCCCAATCAGGCTGAACGCACAGCGATTGCTGAGCTTTTGACCCGAGAGGTGACGCCGACGCGCGGGCGGATCACCATGGCGGGATATGATCTGACAGAGCTGCATCAAGCCGTTTTGGCAGCGCGGATCGGCTATGCGCACAGTCACCCGTATCTGTTTCAGGGCACGATCGGGGACAATTTGATGATGTCGTTGCGCACCAGCCCCAAGACTGTGCTGTGGGATCCAAAGCAGCGCGATAAATCGGCAATCGAAGGTGCCCGCGCTGGCAATAGCCTGGACAGTACCCAAGCCGTTTGGTTGGACCCCGGACTTGCGGGGCTGGATACGATCGAGGACATAAACGACTGGTGGTATGAACTGGTCAAGTCGGTCGATGGCGAAGATGTCATGTTCCAGCGGATGGTCACAGATCGCATCAACCCCAAAGAACGCCCCAAGCTGGCCGCCCAGATTGTCGCATTGCGGGGTGAAGTGTATGAAAAGCTGAAGGAAAAAGGGTTGGACAAGGTCGTGCACCGCTTTGATCCTGACAAGTTCAACCCTGCTTTGGCCTTGGGGGGTAACCTGATGTTTGCGGCCCCTTTGCGCAATATTTCACAGGCGGGTCTGGCCTCAGAACGCAGGTTCCTTTCAATGATCATTGATCAGGGGCTTGCCGAACAAGGCGTGGCGATTTCGCAAACCTTGGTGGAAACCTTGCACCAAACTTTTGGCAGGGATGGCACCGACCACCCGCTTTTCACCGCTTTGGGGATTGATGAAGAGCTGTATGAACAGTTGGTCGACATCGCCATGCGGCGCCGCAACAAAGGGGATGCAGCACTTAGCGAGGATGAATTTTCGTTGCTGCTGACTGTGCCTTTTGCTTTTACCGCCGAGCAGATCGGCCCTGGTTTCCCCGAAACTTTCAAGCAAGAGATATTGGCGATCCGCAAGCATCAAGGTGCTGCAATGCGTGAAATGGCGAAAGATCTTTTCGTCCCCATAAGCCCGGAAAACTATCTGCCCCGGCTGACAATTCTGGAAAATGTTCTGTACGGCCGGATTTCTGCAGTGGCGGGTTTGCAGGCCGATTTGGTGATGGATCTGGTGCTTGAGATTTTCAAAGAGCATGATCTGCAAAAGGATGTTGCCGTCACAGTTTTCGACGTCCCAACCAGTATTGCAGGTGCGAATATTTCACAGTCGTTTCAGGAACGCGCCTCGTTCAGCCGGGCTGCGATAAAGCGCCCCGATATTTTGGTTTTCAATCAATCTCTTGCGGGTCAGGATGCCGAAGGTTTCAGGCGGCTGCGTGACCGGTTGGGGAATTTGCTGCCCGAGATGACGCAGATTTATCTGGATGACCATTTTTCCCATCCTGAGGATTTCGACATCTTCGTCAAAATTCGGGGCGGGCGTATTGACGGGGTGGCGCAAAGCGAAACGCCCAATCAGGACGACAGCATTTCCGACGATCTGCGGCGCAAACTGCGGATTATCGCTGGCAATGAAATGTTCGGCAATCTTGACCCGCGCAACCAGCGTCTGCTGGCGTTCGCCGCGCAGTGGTTTCCGGTCAAAAAGGGCGAAAAGATTTTCTCGATGGGGCAGCCTGCCGATGCGGTTTATCTGTGTCTGTCCGGCAAGGGTGAATTGTACTGGACCGAAACCAACGGGACAAAACTGCATATCTCAAGCGTTGAAGCAGGGCGTCTGATTGGCGACCTTGCAGTCATCATGAACGAACCCCGCCAGCTTGATTTCAGCGCAACAGAAGACAGCCAGTTCTTGCGGATCGGTGCGGATCAATTCCGGTCGGTGATTGAAAATGACCGCGTCATTTTGCTAAGCTTGCTGCGGACGGTGTCGGGTCATCTGACCGGTGCCGCAGAACTGTTGCGCGCAGCGGGCCTTCATATCCCGCGCGAGGATGCGAAGCCGAACCCCCCGGTACAGGATAGCCAGCTATGAGCGGATACGACGCGCACAAAGCCTTTTTTGCCCCTGCGGTTGCCTCAGCCGCGATCTGGAAGCTGATTGTTGGCTTCCTTGTGGCGTCTGCCGTCTATTTGTTGCTCAATAACCTGTTTTTCAGCACGTTGTTTAACATCCTCGGGCCAGAATACGGCAGTTTCTATGAAGACCTGCTGACAGGCAAAACGCCGATGGCCATGTTTTTGCTGTTGGGCAGCTTTGGCCTGATGATTGTTGGCATTGCCGTGGTGACGCGGCTTATTCACCGGCGGCCCGTGTCGGGGTTGATCGGGCCGGTCAACCTTGCCGTGCCGCAATTTATCGCGGTTGTGCGGATCTTGGTGATAATCGGCGCGGTCACCTTTTTGTTGCCACCGTGGAACTTTGGCACCCCGTTTGTGTCCAATATGCCGCTTGGTCAGTGGGTGGTTTTGCTGCCGTTTTCGCTGGTCTTCGTGCTTGTTCAGGTCAGCGCCGAAGAAATTGTCTTTCGCGGGTATGTGCAGCAGCAGCTGGCGGCGCGGTTTAAGTCGCCGTTGATTTGGATGGTGCTGCCATCGTCCCTGTTTGCGCTTGGTCATTATCTGCCTGATCAGGCCGGGGAAAATGCGATCATAATCGCACTTTGGGCTGGCGTTTTCGGCATGTTGATGGCTGACCTTACCGCACGTGCGGGGTCGCTTGGGCCTGCGATTGCGGTGCATTTTTGCAATAATGTGACCGCAATCCTGATCGCATCAATGCCCGACGACCTGTCTGGTCTGGCGCTGTACCTTGTTCCCTTCTCGATGGAGGATACAGAGGCCCTGCGCGCGTGGTTGCCTGTGGATTTCGGCATTATGTTCGTTAGTTGGCTGGCCGCGCGTCTGGCGATCCGGCGTTGATTGCAATTTACGAAACGGCAGCTTATTTGGGTTGCGAAACTGCCAGCAGAGGTTCGCCATGAACTGGATCAACAACTACGTCCGTCCCCGGATCAATTCGATCTTCTCGCGCCGCGAGACGCCCGATAATCTTTGGACGAAATGCGATGAATGCGGCACCATGCTGTTCCACCGAGAGGTGTCGGACAACCTGAATGTCTGCACCAGCTGCGGCCACCACATGGCCATCACTCCGCGCGATCGTTTTCACGCGCTTTTCGATGGTGGCGTTTTCAACGAAGTCAAAGTACCCGCGCCAACGCCGGATCCGCTGCATTTTCGTGATCAGAAGAAATACCCTGATCGTCTGAAAGCCGCTCAAAAGCAAACCAACGAAGCCGAGGCGATGCTTGTTGCCACAGGCGATATGGGGCGCACACCGATTGTGGCTGCGGCACAGGACTTCTCCTTTATGGCGGGGTCCATGGGGATGTATGTCGGCAACGCGATCATCGCGGCCGCCCAAGAAGCGGTAAAGCTAAAGCGCCCGCTGATCCTGTTTTCCGCCGCCGGTGGTGCGCGTATGCAAGAAGGGATTCTGAGCCTGATGCAGATGCCGCGGACCACGGTTGCGGTGCAGATGCTGAAAGAAGCGGGCTTGCCCTATATCGTTGTGCTGACCCACCCGACGACCGGCGGTGTGACGGCCAGCTATGCGATGCTGGGCGACGTTCATATTGCAGAACCTGGCGCGCTGATTTGCTTTGCAGGGCCACGGGTGATCGAACAAACCATTCGCGAAAAGCTGCCCGAAGGGTTTCAACGCGCCGAATATCTGTTGGATCACGGGATGCTGGACCGCGTTACGCCGCGCCCCAAGATGCGCGACGAGCTGATAAACATCACGCGGATGCTGATGAATCTGCCGCCTGCGGTGCGTGGTGATCTGCCTGCACCCACCGAAGGGGGCGATCTGCGGCACGCGCTTACCTCGGAAGGCACGGCGGAACCGACGGCGGAAAAAGCCGCAAAATGACCGCCCAGACCTCTGACGCGGTATTGGCGCGCATGATGGCGCTGCATCCCAAGATCATTGACCTGACCTTGGACCGGATGTGGCGTTTGTTGGACGCCTTGGGCAACCCGCAAAACGATCTGCCGCCTGTGATTCATATCGCTGGCACCAACGGCAAAGGGTCAACGCAAGCGATGATCCGCGCTGGCCTCGAGGCCGCAGGCCACCGGGTGCATGCCTATACCTCGCCGCATCTGGCGCGGTTCCACGAACGTATCCGCGTGGCCGGTGACCTGATCTCAGAGACTGATCTTACCGCTATTCTTGATGAATGCTATGACGCCAATGGCGGAGAAAGCATCACCTATTTCGAGATCACGACCTGTGCTGCTTTGCTGGCGTTTGCGCGCACTCCTGCCGAATATACCTTGCTTGAGGTGGGCCTTGGCGGACGGTTGGACGCAACCAATGTGATCGACGCGCCAGCACTGACAGTGATTACGCCAGTATCGATCGACCACCAGCAATATCTGGGCAATACGCTTGCCGAGATTGCTGGCGAAAAGGCGGGTATTATCAAGCGCCGCGTCCCGTGTATCGTTGGCCCCCAGCAAGACGAAGCACTGGCCGTAATAGAGGCGCAAGCCGCGCGCCATCTTGCCCCTATACTCGCCTATGGGCAGCAGTGGCACGTTAGCCAAGAGGCAGGCCGCATGGTCTATCAGGATGAGACGGGTCTGCTGGATCTGCCCAAGCCTAACCTGTTGGGCGCGCACCAGATTTCCAATGCTGGCGCTGCCCTTGCCGCATTGCGTCAGTTGGGGATCGCAGCCGGCCCTTGCGAGGCTGCCGTGACCCAAGCGCAATGGCCTGCGCGCATGCAGCGTTTGCGCAAGGGGCCTTTGGTCGACACAGCACCCGCTGCCGAGTTGTGGCTGGATGGCGGGCACAATCCTGCTGCGGGCGAAGCGATTGCAGCGTTGCTGGACGACATGCCCAAGCGCCCGACCTATTTGATCTGCGGTATGCTGAATACCAAGGATATCGGCGGCTATCTGCGCCCGCTTGCTGCCCATGCCGACAAGCTATTTGCGGTCTCTATTCCGGGTGAAGCCGCGACTTTGCCCGCCGCTGAGACGGCGCAGGCTGCCGAAAAGGCCGGGCTGACAGCTGTGCAGTCCACCAGTGTAGCAGAGGCATTAGCAACCATTAACGCGCTAGACGGCAACGCACGTGTGTTGATTTGCGGATCGCTTTATCTGGCGGGCGCGGTGCTGCGCGAAAACAGCTAGTTTTTGTCCGGTAAACGTAAGATCGTTTACGAATTATCATTTTTTGCCCCCCTAAGATCGAAGCGTAGTTCAGTCACGCATTCGGGGGGCATTTTCGTGATTACCAGACAAACGCAATATGGCTTTATACAGCAGGCGCTTATCGCTTCTATTTGTCTGATCGCCGTTTTCACAGGCGGTTTCCTGATTTTGGATTTGGGGCGTGATCCTTACCACAATGCTCCGATTACGACGGGGGCGATTGAGGGCGACACGGGCGCGCAAGGCGTACCCATGTTTGCTGGCATGGTGACCGCGCCCCAATTCAATCTTACCCCTGCAAAGATGCTGCATCAAATGCAGAAAGATCCGAAAGTGGATATGCCTGCGCTGGTCGAATATGCGGTGCGATCATTTGATGACACACCCAAGGGCCTGATCCTACAGTCCTATTTAATATGGGCAATAAGGGCGAATAAATCAGATGCCTACATAGATTCGCTTTTGAATAGCGCGACGGCAAAGGGACATTTCAAGACACCAGAAGCATTGCTGACCCTGTCGGGGCGGCTCGATACACCAAGTTTGCTAAGCGCGGTCCAATTTGCACTATCGCGGCCAAATGCCGTTGCTGGGTCTGAGGGGTCCAGAAAGCATCTCTTGCGTCTGTCTGACAGCTTGGCTGGCTTGTCTTTGGCCTATTATGGTGATCCGCAGGAACACATGCGTATCGCGAAGGCCAACAAGATTCCTCACCGTCTAGCAGAGGCTTCTGTCGGGCAGGTCGTGAAAATTCCGGGGCGCTAGACGCCCCATCCTTCGGCCTGCATTTCGCGCAAGCGCGATGCCGTGCGTTCAAATTCGAAAATACCCTCGCCTTCAAGATAAAGCATTTCGGGCGATGCCGCAGCAGAACAGATCAGGCGGACCTTTGCCTCGTAGAGGGCGTCAATCAAGGTGACGAACCGCTTTGCCTCGTTGAAGTTTGATCTGCCCAATGCGGGTATATTATCAAGCAGCAACACGCGAACCGCATCCGCCAAGGTCAAGTAATCAGCAGCCCCCAAGGCACGCCCGCAAAGGGTGTGAAACCCTGCGCGGGCCACACCGTTTCGGAACTGCGGTATGACAACTTCGCGCCCCTTGACCCGCAGAACCAACTCTTGCCCCTCACCACCTGCAAGGTCGGCCCAGACATCATCCATCGCCGTGCGGCTTTCAGCATTCACCGGGGTAAAATACGACTGCGTCCCTGCCAGCCGGTCCTGCCGGTAATCACGGGGGCTGGTCAGCTCCCAAACTTCCATCTTTTCTTTGATCAAATCGATGAAGGGCAAGAAAATCTGACGGTTCAGCCCGTCTTTGTATAAATCGTCCGGCACTCGGTTCGAGGTGGTCACCACGACCACACCCGCAGCAAACAGCGCCTGAAACAGTCGGCCAACGATCATGGCATCGGTGATATCGCTGATTTGCATTTCGTCAAACGCCAGCAGCTTGACCGAAGCAGCAACAGCCGCGGCGACAGGTGCGATTGGATCATCGACGCCGGTCTTGCGGGCCTCGTGCATGGCACTGTGAATTTCTTGCATGAATGCGTGAAAATGCACCCGGCGCACCGGCACATCGCCCATATTATCCGCGAACATATCCATCAGCATCGACTTGCCACGGCCAACGCCGCCCCAAAGGTACAAGCCCTTTGGAGGTTCGGGGGCACGTTTGAAAAAGCCCTTTTTTTCGGGGTTCATCAGCGCGGTCCGGATGCGGTCCAGTTGCGGCAGGACGGCTTCTTGGGCGGGGTCTGCTGTTAGGCTGCCGTCCGCGATCCGGTGATCATAGATTGTGCGTAAATCGGTCATCTATTTGGCTTACAACGCGCCGATGCGTTTGAAAAGAAGCGCCGGCCATTGGGGGGGCATCTAGGGCCTGCCGAATAGAATTGACGCGAAAACTTTCAAAGCTAGGGTGCAGAGAAAAAACGCCAAAGGACAGTGATTTGGAAAAGAACGCATCGATTTTTACGCCGGTTTTGATCGTAAGCTGCCTGATCATCATGGTCAGTTTCGCAGTGCGCGCATCTTTCGGCGTTTTTCAGATCCCCATTGCGGCTGAATTTGGCTGGCTCAGATCCGAGTTTTCCTTGGCCATTGCCATTCAGAACCTTGCATGGGGCATCGGACAACCGTTCTTTGGCGCAATGGCAGAAAAAATAGGAGATCGACGTGCGATTGTCATCGGCTCCATTGTGTATGCAGTTGGGCTGGTGCTTTCGGCCAATTCGGTTACCCCGATAGAGCACCAAACCTACGCGTGGTTGGTTGGTTTCGGCATTGCAGGGACTGGTTTTGGGGTCATTCTGGCTGTGGTCGGGCGTGCCTCAAGCGCGGAAAACCGGTCGATGTCTTTGGCGATTGTCACGGCAGCGGGCAGTGCGGGGCAGGTATTTGGCGCACCCGTAGCAGAATGGATGCTGGGCTTCTTGACGTGGCAGAGCACATTTCTGGTTTTCGCAGGAACCGTCTTGGCCATGACCCTGACGCTGCCGTTGATGCGGGCACCTGCCATGGCCACCCAGTCGGAACTTGACGAAAGCTTGGGCGAAATCTTGGGTAAGGCGTTCAAAGATCCGTCCTTTACGCTGATTTTTGTGGGGTTCTTTTCCTGCGGCTACCAACTGGCGTTTTTGACAGCGCATTTTCCGGCCTTCGTGACAGAACTGTGCGGCCCGATCCTTGCCGGAGGCATTTTGCATAGTATCGGTATCACGACGACCTCTGCATTGGGGGCAGTGGCGATTTCGCTGATTGGCCTAGCCAATATCGGGGGGACGTTGCTGGCCGGTTGGGCAGGCAAGCGCTATTCCAAGAAATACCTCTTGGCGGGCATCTATACAGCCCGCACTGTCGTTTCCGCGCTGTTTATTCTGCTGCCGATCACGCCGCTTTCAGTGATCGTGTTTTCGATCGCGATGGGGTCGCTTTGGCTGGCGACCGTGCCGCTGACCAGCGGTTTGGTCGCCCATATCTATGGGCTGCGCTATATGGGCACGCTATATGGCATCGTGTTTTTCAGCCACCAACTGGGCAGTTTTGTCGGCGTCTGGCTGGGGGGGCGACTGTATGATGTTTACGGCGGCTATACCGCAGTTTGGTGGATCGGCGTTGCCGTCGGTGCGTTCAGCGCGTTGGTCCATCTGCCAATCCGTGAAAAGCGCCTTGAGGGGTTGGTGACCGCCTAGGTTGCTGCCAACAGGTGGTCGCGAATTTTCTCGATCACCTCGGTGGCGTGGGTATAGGGCAAGCCATGCCCGGCACCTGAAATGACATCATGTTCGGCGGCGCGGTTCCATTCCGCAAGGCTTCCTATGGCAGATTGCGGGATAACCTGATCATTGTCGCCCCAAATGGCCAACACTGGAATGCCGGATGCATGGATCGCGCGATGTTCGTCTTGCAACACTTCGTTCAGAATACCTCGGCGGCTGGCAAGTACAGCAGCCACGTAGTGTTTGTATTCCAACTGGTCATACTGGCCTTCATGGACAGCTGGCACATTGCTGAACAGCTTTTGTTCCGCCTTGATGCCCCGCCGGAATTTCGTCGGGAAGACGGCAAGCATCAGCCAATCCCCGATGACAGGCGTTTTGGCAATAAAGTCCGTCAGCGTATGCGGCACCAGTCCCATCCCGGCGGGGGCAAGCAACACCAGCCGGTCAACGCGATCAGGGTTGGATGCCGCAAAACACGCAGCAATTGAGCCGCCCATGGAGTAGCCTAAAAGCATGACCGGCTCTGTCACGGCTGTGTGCTCAAGAAGCTCGTCGAGTTGTGTCAGGAAGAACTCACGGTCTTGAACACCGCTTGGTCGATCCGAATAGCCCCGCCCATACAGGTCATAAACCAACGTGCGAAACCCCATCAGAGCCAGCGCCTTGGCGATGCTGCGCCAGACAAAGCTGGGGGTGGTGAGGCCATGCACACAAACCGCCACAGGGCCGCTGGTGGGGCCAAACCATTCAAAATGGGTCACGCCCCGGCTAAGTTCGGCAAATTGCCCCGGTGCGCTGCCCCGTGCCACGTCATTCATCGGTGACCGGTAGCGTTCAATCAGGATCGGAATCGCGATAATTGCCAGTAGTATCAGCCCTAGCCACATCATTTCCGCGCGCGCCACCGGTCAAGTATATAGCGGCTGGCCATCAGATCCAGATGTGCCCCACCGCCATTCTTGAAAAGGGTTATGTCGTCAGGCGATGTGCGCACAAACTGATCCAAGGTGTAATAATCCGCGAGGATGTCATCCCGTTTTATGGCCCCGGTTTCCAAAGGTATCTTGATCTCTCCGATATGGCCCAGAGTGGTTTCGAAACTGTCAACAAAGATGCGTGCACGGGTCAGCGCTGTGTCATCGGTTTCGCGCATATCGGGTCGATAGGCCCCGATTAGATCAAGATGCTGGCCGGGCTGAAGCCAGTCGCCTTTGATCAGCGGCGCAGTCGACATGGTGGCGCTGGTGATGATGTCAGCGGCGCGCACGGCAGCTTCCAGGTCGTCCGCAAGGGTCAGGTTCGGAATATCGGCGGCCATCGCTGTGGCGTTATTTGGGGTTCTATTCCACAGCGTAAAACGGGCGTCCGGGAAGGCGGCGGAATAGGCTGCATGCAGGCCGCGACCTTGGGTGCCTGCGCCCACGATCAGAATGTTTTTGCTGTCCGGCCGTGCCAGACGGCGTGCAGCAAGCAGGCTATCGCCCGCAGTTTTCCATTTGGTCACAAGGTGAAAATCGACCAGCGCTTCCAGCATCCCGTCGGTGTCAGAATAGAGCGAGACGCCACCATTCACCATCGGATGGCCCTTGTCAGGGTTGCCCGGGAAAACAGTTGCTGATTTCACCGCAAGGCCCATGCCGTCAATCCAGGCTGCGCGGTTAAGCAACGTATCATCGCCGCGGTATAGAAACGTATCGGCAATTTCCGCCTTGGGCAGGTCATGGCCTGCGGCGAGCGCGTCGGTAAAGCCGATCCAGTCCAGTTGTGCTTCGCCAGCGTCGAAAGGGATGATGTCAATCTGTGTCATGTAGCTTCTTCAGCGCTCAGCAGCCCTTCTGAGACGAGGCGTGCGGCCCAACCTTCGGGGCCTTCGAACAGATGGGTTCGCCAACCGCGCGCCTGCGCCGCCGCAATATTATCGGCCCGATCATCGGTGAAAATAAGGTCAGCGGGCGATACGCCACTTTGATTTTCGAGGGCGGCATAGATTTCCGGGACCGGTTTGATCATCGCCAGATGACCCGAGATGAAGTCACGGTCAAACTCATGCAAGAACGGATAATGCCGCGCGGCCAGCACGTAGGACTGGATTCCGAAATTCGTCAGAGAGAAGACGGGAATGCCTTTGGATTGAAGGGCTTTCATCAGGCGCAGGGAATGCGGGATGACCGGGGCGGCCATTTCGATCCAACGGTCATGCCACATGCGAATTTCGTCGCGCCAAGCAGGATAGGCATCAGCGGTGGCATAGACCGTGTCGGTAAAGTTTTCGCCACTGTCGACGCGGTCGTTCATGCCGTGCAGATCGACTTGTGCAAACATTTCGCGGCGGCGGGTTTCTCCGATGACAGAATCAAAGAAACGCTCGGGCTGCCATTCGATCAATACGTTTCCGATGTCAAAAACCACGGCCTTGGGTTTCATGGGGCTGCCCTTTGTGTTGGTGCCGGAGTTTTTCAAAATTCCGGACCGTTTTTTGAAAACAACGGCCAGCCCTATCGCTGTGCCGCTCTCAGTTCACGCTCAAGTGCTTCTAGAAAACGCGAGCGGTCCGCTTTTGTAAATGACTTACCGCCGCCTTGTCTGAAAGGGTCCGCTGCACGTAGGTCTGTCATCAGATCGCGGGTGGCAAGGACGTTGCCGATATTGGCAGGGGTCAGCGCCTCTCCATTGTGCTTCAACACCCGCGCCCCGGCTTCGACGCAGCGCGCGGCTAGGGGGATATCGCCCGTTACCACAACATCGGTCGGGCCGCAGCGGTCGGCGATCCACATATCTGCAACGTCCGGTCCATCCGCAACGATCACCGTTTCGACCAGCGGGTTCTGCGAGGGACGAAGCCCCCCGTTAGAGACCACATACATGCGGATTTTATGGCGTGTTGCCACACGTTCTGCTTCGGCCTTTACGGGGCAGGCATCTGCGTCGATGTAGAGGTCTGTCATATACCTAGGGTCAATCTGCGTAGAGGGCGTCAGCATGGAAGGCGATGTGGTCTTCCATGAAGGTCGAGATGAAAAAATAGCTGTGGTCATAGCCGGGCTGCATCCGGAAGGTCGCATTCTGCCGGCGTTTTGCAATCGCGGCAGCGAGGGCCTCGGGTTTGAGCAGGTCTAGGAATTGATCAGCCGTGCCTTGGTCGATCAAAACGGGTCCGTCAAAGCCTTTTTCGGCCATAAGCAACGTGGCGTCATGTTTTTGCCAGGTCTGCGCATCGTCGCCCAGATATGCAGTCAGCTGTTTGCGGCCCCAATCGCTGTCGGTGGGATTTGCGATGGGCGCAAAGGCCGATACGGATTTGAACCGACCTTCAATATTCATCGCAAGCGTCAGCGCACCGTGCCCGCCCATCGAGTGTCCGCAGATTGCTTGACGGTCCATGTCGAGAGAGAAGTTTTCACCCAGCAAGGCGGGAAGTTCCTCGGCGATATAGTTCCACATTTGGAAATGCGGTTTCCACGGATCTTGTGTGGCGTTGACGTAAAAGCCAGCGCCTTTGCCTAGATCATACGCGTCGTCATCAGCAACGTCATCGCCGCGTGGGGACGTGTCGGGAAATACAACAGCAATGCCATGTTCAGCTGCCCAAGCTTGTGCGCCCGCTTTGGTCATTGCGTTCTCATGGGTGCAGGTGAGGCCAGAGAGGAACCACAGCAGCGGTACGGGCCCTTGCTTTGCTTCTTCGGGCAGGAAGACGGCGAAGGTCATGTCGCAGTTGCAAGAGGTTGAGGCGTGCGAATACACGCCTTGCGTGCCACCGAAACAGGCGTTTTCCGAGACGGTTTTCATAGGGTGGCTCCTTTGATGGGGTGTTGTTGTATGGCTACCTGTCCTTGGCGCGTGCGGCAAGGGTGCGACGCTACGCGGGGAGTATTTAGGAAAGGGTGAAGCTTAGAATGTTGTGACCCACGCGATGACGATGCTCACGCTCAGGATGCTGATTGCGGTTGAGACGAGTATGGCGGCAGAGACACGTTGCGGGCCGACGTTGTAGTGTTGGGCCAGCATATAGACATTGCCCGCGACAGGTAGCGCTGCGGCTGAGATGATGACGCCAGCCTTGTAGGGATCGACTTTGAAGATCCAAAGGGCGGCGATGGCGACAAAGGCCGGATGCAGCACCAGTTTGCAAAAGCTAAGCCAGCCGGCGACATAGAGTTTTTCAGCGGATTTCGAGGCGAGGGATGCCCCGATGGCGAAGAGAGCACCGGGCGTGGCGGCGGCACCTAGCATCACCAGAAAGTCGTACATCGGCGAAGGGATAGGGAGGCGCAGGCCTGACCACACAAAGCCCAAGGTCATGGCCACGATCATCGGATTCTTGAGCAACCCGAGGCCAATGGTGCGGATGACACGCAGGCTCATTTGACCATCGCGGCTGGCGGTGATCAGGATCACGATCAGGCTGGAGAATATAATCAGATCTACCGCGAGAGCGAGGACAACCGGGCCGATTGCCTGTGGTCCCAGCAGCAGGGTCAGCATGGGTACGCCTAGAAAGCCAGTGTTACCGATCACGGCGCATTGTGCCTCCATCGCATTATTCGCGACGTCAAGATTGCGCAGAAATCCGATGAGGCTGACGAGTCCGTAGACAAAGGCGGTGCCCCACAGATAGGCGGCAACAAGGCGGCCGTCCCAAACATCCGCTAGCGACAGATTGGCGGAAAAGTTGAACAGCATCGCCGAGAGGGCGAAATAGAAAACGAATTTGGTGAGATATGCCGTTGCTTCTGCGGTGAAGAAACGGGTGCGGCCGGCCCAGTAGCCCAGACCGATCAGCGCGAAAAACGGCAGAGTTTTGAGGAAGATCGCCAACATGGGAAATTCCTAGCGGCCAACTGGCGGGGGCGCAACAGTGCTGCGCGTTTATCCTGAGCCGATCAGCACGCCCACTGCAAAGACCAGCGCACCGCCCAAGACCACCTGGAACGCCGCGCGGAAGAAGGGCGTGTTCATATAGCGGTTTTGAATCCAGGCGATGGCCCAGAGTTCGATGAACACAACGGCAAAGGCAATGATTGTCGCAGTCCAGAAATCTGTGATCAGATAGGGCAGCGCGTGGCCCAAACCGCCAAGCGTCGTCATTACGCCAGCAGATAGCCCCCGCTTGACGGGTGATCCACGGCCGGACAGTTGCCCGTCGTCTGACGCTGCTTCGGTAAAGCCCATTGAAATGCCCGCACCGACAGAAGCGGCCAAGCCAACAAGGAACGTCGTCCACGTGTCTTGCGTGGCAAACGCTGTGGCAAAGATTGGCGCGAGGGTCGAGACAGAGCCATCCATCAGCCCCGCAAGGCCCGGCTGGACCCATGTCAGCACGAACTGGCGGTGCGCCTGAAGGTCTTCTTCGTTGATGGTCGCGTCATCCAGATGCTCTGCGGCCAGGTCATCGGCTTTGCGCTGGTGGCCTGCTTCGGCGGCAGCAAGGTCGCCCAACAGCTTGCGCGTTGCCGCATCTTTGGTGCGGGTCGCAGCCTGAAGGTAAAAGGCCTCGGCGGCGTGTTCCATGGCGGCGGCTTCGGCGCGGATGCGTTCAAGGCCCAGATTCTGGATCAGCCAAACCGGCGTACGGGCATAATAGCCCGAGACATGTTCGCGGCGAATAAGCGGGATGGTCGGTCCAAAACGGTCGGTGTGCAGGTCGATCAAACGCTTGCGGTGTTCGTCTTCCTCGGATGCCATGCCGTCAAAAACTGCGGCGCTGTCTGGGTATTCGGCCCGCAGGTTTTCGGCGTACCCGCGGTAGATGCGGGCGTCGTCCTCTTCTGATGAAATCGCCAGCGCGAGGATTTCTTGTTCCGAGAGGTCTTTGAACCGTTTGCGGTTGGTCGTGAAAAGCATGTGGCACCAGATCTGACTGTTTAGAATAATTCTAAACTAAGGATTTGAGGCAGACAAGGGGGCACAAACGGTGCCCCCCGATTTAGGTCTTGGGACGCTTGTCAATAATCCGCACTGCTTTGCCTTCGGAGCGCGGCAGCGAACCGACGTCAGCGACGTCAATTTTCACACTGATCCCAACGGTTTGCTTGATCTGGGCAGACAATGCAGCGGCCGAGGTGGCGCGCAACTCCACGCTGATGGAGGCATCGGCACATTCGCACAGTATGCGCATTTGATCCATGCGGTCGGGCTTGGTCAGCTCAATCTGAAAATGCGGCGCAAGACCGGGGATGGACATCAGGGCTTCTTCGATTTGGGTTGGAAACACATTGACGCCGCGCAGAATGATCATGTCGTCGCTGCGACCGGTGACTTTCTCCATTCGGCGCATGGTGCGGGCGGTACCAGCCAACAGGCGGGTCAAGTCGCGGGTCCGGTAACGGATAATCGGAAAGGCTTCCTTGGTGAGCGAGGTAAAGACGAGTTCACCTTTTTCGCCATCCGCGACGGGCTGGCCGGTCTCGGGGTTGATGATCTCGGGATAGAAATGGTCTTCCCAGATGTGCAGCCCGTCTTTGGTTTCGACACATTCGCACGACACGCCGGGGCCCATAATTTCAGACAGGCCATAAATATCGACAGCATGCATGTCAAAAGCCTGCTCAATCTCGAGGCGCATGGCGTTTGTCCAAGGTTCGGCACCGAATATGCCCACCTCAAGCGAGGATTGGCGCGGGTCGATGCCTTGGCGCGCGTATTCGTCCAAAATCGACAAAGCATAGGACGGCGTGACTGTGATGCCGTTTGGCTTGAAATCCTCGATCAGGCGGACCTGTCGCGGGGTCATCCCGCCCGAGATTGGCACCGTGCTAAGCCCAAGCGCATCAGCCCCGAGGTGGATGCCAAGCCCGCCCGTGAACAGCCCGTAGCCGTAGGCATTGTGCAGCATATCACCGGGCTTCAGACCCGCAGCGCGCAGGGATCGTGCGACAACGCTGCCCCAGTTCTGAAGGTCAGTTTTGGTGTAACCGACGACCGTTGGCTGGCCCGTGGTGCCCGAAGACGCATGAATCCGCGCGACCTGGTCGCGGGGGACGGCAAACATCCCGAAGGGATAGTTATCGCGCAGGTCGGTTTTGACGGTAAAGGGGAATTTGGCCAGATCGCTCAGGCTTTGCAGATCATCGGGATGCACGCCTGCTTCATCAAAGCTTTTGCGATAAAAGGGCACGTTGTCATAGGCGTGACGCAAGGACCATTTCAGACGGTTAAGTTGCAGCGCGCTGATCTCGTCCCGGCTGGCGATCTCAATCGGGTCAAGGCTGTCGCGGGCGGGGGTGAGGTCTTTCATGGTGTCATTTCCTCCTCGAAATGCTGGCCTTTGATGGTGCGTGACAGGCCACGGAACAGCGCGATGATGCGGCCGTCCTCCCCCGTGACTGTCACGTCATAGATGCCGGAACGCCCCGTTTTTGATTGCTCGACGGCTGTTGCGGTTAATGTTTCATCAGATTTGCCGGGGGCAAGATATGTGATCTGGTTTTGCTGGGCGACGACAAGCTGGTTGTAGGTGTTGCACGCAAAAGCAAAGGCGCTGTCCGCGAGGGTAAAGATATACCCGCCATGACAAATGCCGTGACCGTTCAGCATTTTACCGGTCACAGGCATCGAAAGCGTCGCTTTGCCCGGCGCGATGCTTTGGATCGCCATGCCAAGGTTTTGACTGGCCGTATCCGTTTTCCACATCGCGGCGGCAGATTGTTCGGCACGGGTTTGAGGTGTCATATCAGGGGCTTTCACGTTTCATAAATTAATCAATTGCATAAAATCTGTAACGCTTTCAAGATATTTCATGAGGCATTGGGCTTGATTTGATCTTCGAACAGCGCAACTGTCAAAGTATGACTTTGCATATTCATCCTTCAGGCCCGCAAAATTCTAACACGCAAAACGATCGCGCCCCCGAACAGGTTGCGTTCCACCGGACAGAGCTTTCGGTGATCCTGTCACTATATGGCCGCATGGTTGCAGCGGGCGAATGGCGGGACTACGGCATTTCATGTCTGCGTGAAGTCGCCGTGTTTTCTGTGTTTAGACGAACCGCTGAAATCCCGCTTTACCGGATTGAGAAACGACCGAAGATGCGTTTGAAGCAGGGGATGTATTCGGTCGTAGGCCCAAATGGCCAGGTGCTGCGGCGGGGCCAAGACCTGCGTGCGGTGCTAAGGGTGTTGGAGCGAAAGCTGATTCGCGCGGTTGAAGATTAAGCTTGGGCGTCAAGTCGATGGCGCGGATGGATTTAAGGCCATTTGGAAGATGACAAGCGTTTATGCGCTGTAACTTGACCATCGGTTTGGGCGATGCGCACGACCGCGTCGTGGATTGGTTCTAGCGTCACGGCCATTTTATGCGCGTTGGCATGAATAATCAGATCCGGTTCAAGTACGAGCGCGACGTGACCTTTCCAGAATAGAAGATCGTTGCGCTTGTGATCAGTCCCGTCGGGAAGAACTTGGCCGACAAGTGTTTGCTGCTGATCGCTATCGCCGGGACAGGAGATGCCGCAGGCAAGGAATGCCGCTTGGATCAGGCCGGAACAGTCGATGCCCGCACGACTGTTTCCACCCCATAGGTAGGGCGTACCCAGAAAAAGGCGCGCAATTTCACCGGGGTCTGTCGCCAGTTCTTCTATTGGTGCGATGTGTTGCAACGGGATATAGCCGGCAGCTGTGCGCGCAAATCCGTTTTCGATTTCGGAGATGCTCACCAAGCTGCCGTGGCTGAGGGAGACCTGATCACGGGATTTGAGGTCGGCGGCAAGATAGGCATGGGTGGCAGGGGCCGTGACCTTGTGGGTTGCCTGGGTCAGATCGCAAATCGCAGGGGTTTGGACGTACCCGCAGTATCCGCATTTGGTCAGTTGAACATAGGACCAGCCGTCATGCTCGGCCAAGATCGTCAGTGTATCGCCATAAAGCGCTTGCCGGTCACGCGCGCCGCCCGGTTGACGGCAGATATCTGTCAGCGAAACCCCGATCTGGCCGGTTGCGTTCATGGATACTTTGGCGGGATCAGGGCTAAGCCGGTGGTCGGTCATTTCGCCAGCAGGTCACCAAGGGCGGCATGAAGCGCACGCGTGGCTTGGCCCACGCCGCCTTTTGGTCGGGCGGGTGCCGCGCTGGGCTGCCAGCCATAGATGTCGAAATGCGCATAGGGCGTTTCTGTGACGAACCGGCGCAGGAACAACGCCGCCGTGATGCAGCCTGCGAAACCGCCGGACGGCGCATTGTCCAGATCGGCGATCCCGGGTTCAATCATGGTCTCGTAAGGCGCATGGAACGGCAAGCGCCATACAGGGTCGGCATGGGTTGCCGCAGCTGTTTCAAGGGCTGTGACAAAAGCCGCTTCATCGCTGAAATAGGGCGCAAGATCAGGCCCTACAGCCACCCGCGCGGCACCGGTCAATGTCGCCATCGAGATGATCTGATCGGGTTTATCCTCATCCGCGAGGGTTAGGGCATCGGCCAGCACAAGGCGCCCTTCGGCGTCGGTGTTGTTGATTTCTACGGTAAGGCCCTTGCGCGAGGTCAAGATATCTTGCGGGCGGAAGGCATTGCCGGAAACCGCGTTTTCGACAGCGGGGATCAGAACGCGCAGCTGGATGTTCATACCCGTTGCCATGATCATATGCGCCAGTCCCAGCACGGCCGCTGCGCCACCCATATCCTTTTTCATCAAACCCATAGACGCACCGGGTTTCAGGTTCAGCCCGCCGGTGTCAAAGCAGACACCCTTGCCCACAAGCGTCAGTTTCTTGCCCGTATTGCCCCATTTGATATCGATCAAGCGGGGCGCGCGGTCTGCGGCGCGGCCAACGGTGTGGATCATGGGGAAATTCTGCGCCAACAAGTCATCGCCTGTAATAACGCTGATGCTCGCCCCATGTTTTTCTGCCAGCGTACGTGCCGCGGATTCAAGGTCAGGTGGCCCCATGTCAGAGGCGGGCGTATTGATCAGATCGCGTGTCAACATCTCGCCCTCGGCTTGGGCGCGCAGACGGTCGGTATCGATATTTTTAGGCGCGACAAGGCTGGCCTTGAGGGGGGCCTGCTTTGCATATCTGTCAAAACGGTAAGATGCCAACAGCCAGCCAAGGGCCTCATTCGCCAGATCATCAGCGGGCAAGTCCGTTTCGATGCGATAAGCTCCTTTGGGCAGCTTTCCGGCAGCACCAGCTAGGTGAAACCGCCCTCTGCTGCGGGATTTTTCCGTGCCATATCCCACCAGCGCCCTAGAAACAGCACCGCCCGCATCAGGCAGCGCCAGCGCTTGGCCCAAGGCCCCGGTAAAGCTGTTCACCTCTACCCAATCGGCTGTGGCCTTGGGTTGATCGGCCAGCCAATCGGTTAATTGGTCTTCGGCGATGACATAGAGCGGAATCTGCGGGTCGGACGGATCGGCAAAGCTGGCGGGCATCAGTTGGTACCTTTCGGGACGTGTAATTTACCGACCAACCTAGACGTATCCGCCCTCGCTGCAAGCCTGTCAGATCGACATATCTTGTGTGTCCCAGATGGCTGTCAGCGATCGTTCGCCAATACGGATCAAACGGGTCAGCGTGGCGGCAACGGCGACCTCGTCATGCTGATCAATCGCACACATCACATCACGCGCAACGACGGCAAGTTTTTGCAGCCCCACTTGGTCTGCGATAGCAATCAGCGACCGACTGTTCTTGCGTAATTCATCCCAGTTTGATTCCCGAAACAGCCTGTCGCAATGCGACATCCGAAGGGCAAGCTCCTCCATCGCGCGGCAAACGACGTCTTCTGCCCCGGCTTCACCAAGCTGCGCATAAAGCGTGCCAAGCCTTTCTTGGTCGACGCTAACCTGTTCGGTCGGCCGCATTTGTAAAACATGCATTTTGTCACCCCTTAGATGTGTCCCCACGACTAAGAAATATCTATGCGCCACATTTATTTTCAAATGGTTGAGGCCCAAATGCCTTTTTGCTCGAATGTGATTAGAATTCAGGATATCCCTTGGGGACTCTAAAAGGGACGGTATGGACATGGACAAGGCGAAACCTCTGCCATCTTATCTGGTGCAGCGTTACCATGGTTGGAAAGCAACCAGTTATTCGGAAAACCAAGCTTGGTATCGGCGTCTTGCCAGCGATGGCCAGCATCCGCGTGCAATGGTAATTTCATGCTGTGACAGCCGGGTTCATGTTACCTCGATTTTTGGCGCGGATCAGGGCGAGTTCTTTATTCACCGCAATATTGCCAATCTGGTGCCGCCCTATTTGCCTGATGGTGAACAGCACGGGACGTCTGCTGCGGTTGAATATGCGGTGCAGGTTCTAAAAGTCGCGCATGTAATTGTCTTGGGCCATTCCAGCTGCGGCGGTGTGCAAGGGTGCATCGATATGTGTCAGGGCAAGGCCCCGGACCTAGAAGCAAAGAATAGTTTTGTGGGCCGGTGGATGGATATCCTGCGCCCCAAATATGATATCGTCGCGGATATTGCGGACCCCAAAGAGCAGGTTCGCCAACTTGAGAAACTGTCGGTTATGACGTCGCTCGAGAATCTGATGACCTTTCCGTGGATCGAAGAAAAGGTCAAAGCCGCAGAGCTGACGTTGCACGGGCTTTGGACTGATATCGGCGAGGGCGGCCTTGAGTGCTATAGCGCCGATAAGAACCTGTTCGTTCAGGTGTAAGGCCCCGATCTAAAGCCTTAAATTCAGTATGGTCCAAGCGGTGGCCAGCTCTTGAGACATAATTCTTGTACTGAGTAGCACGCGGTGCTTTTCTCTCGCTATGATTGTATCTGCTGCTCTGTTTCTGGTTTCAATGATTGGCGTTGTGATCGCCTTTTTGTGGCTGGGTTGGTCTGACGTCATTTTGCTTGCCGGGCCTTGCGCCATAGCAAGCTTCATTCTGCTTCTGAATGAAATCAGGGCCCGGTTTTTTGCAGGGCGGGCGCATGGGGCCAGAACTGTCGTCGTGGACGGATCAAATGTGATGTATTGGCGGGATGGCACGCCGCAGATCGAACCTGTTCAAGAGGTCGTGCGCTATTTGACAGCGCGTGGATACAATGCGGGCGTGATGTTTGATGCAAACGCCGGGTATCTGCTTGCTGGCAGCTATCTTGGTGACAAAGCGCTCAGCAAGCTGCTCAAGCTGCCGGTCGCAAGCGTGCAGGTCGTGCCCAAAGGATCCCCCGCTGATCCTTTTATTCTGGATGCTGCGCGTGAAATGGGCGCGTTTGTGGTCTCGAACGACCGCTTTCGCGATTGGGCCGAAGTCTATCCCGAAGTCGCGACGCCGGGGCATCTGGTCAAAGGCGCATACCGTCAGGGACAGCTTTGGGTTGATTTTGCAGTAAACGGAGATGTTGGCAAAGCCGCTTAGGGCGAGAAAAAGCGTGTAGGCAAAAGCGTGACTTTAGCCGCCAAGCTGGGGCCGCATTGCTTGGTAAATAACTGCCGTGGCAACATTCGCCAAATTTAGGGACCGTACACGCGGGTCAAGCATCGGCAAATGAAACACCCGATCATCCATTCCGTCTAAAACCTCGGACGGCAGGCCTGCGGATTCACATCCGAAAACCAGATAAGCATCCTTTCGATAGTGGGGTTCATAAAGGCTTTTTTCGCCGTGTTCTTCAAAGAAATACAAGCTGTCGCGCGCAGGCTTGCGATCACCTAGGAAGCTTTGCCAGCTGTCGTACTCGGTTAGGCTAACATGCTTCCAATAATCAGTTCCGGCCCGCCGAACCGACTTTTCATCAAGGGAAAACCCGTAAGGTTTGATAAGGATCAGCTCAAGATTCAGGGCGACACAGGTACGCCCGATCGCGCCGGTATTGTAGGGAATTTCAGGGGTTACCAATACCATTTTCATGCGCGGATCAGACATAGGATGTGTAGGCTTTCTAAGTCAGGGGCGCAGGATCACGGTGCGCATTCTCTAGCTCAACGACGGGGGTCTTAACAGCATCACCTGTTGTGATGTGATAGCGGGCGACCCTTGGCTGCGGGCCGTTTCAAGCATCAAACGAAAAGGGCTCGCGACATGCGCGAGCCCTTGATCTTGGATCAAAGAATGAACTTAGCCCTTCTTGAGAACTTCACGGCCCAGCAGTTCTGCAATCTGTACGGCGTTCAACGCAGCACCTTTGCGCAGGTTGTCGCTGACGCACCACAGGTTTATGCCGTTGTCGATCGTGCTGTCCTGCCGGATGCGGCTGATGAACGTGGCGAAATCGCCGGCACATTCGACGGGCGTCACATATCCGCCGTCTTCGCGCTTGTCGATCACCATGACACCGGGGGCTTCGCGCAGAATGTCGCGGGCCTCGTTTTCATCAAGGTGATCTTCGAATTCGATGTTGATCGATTCGGCGTGGCCAACAAAGACCGGAACGCGCACGCAGGTGGCGGTAACTTTGATCTTGGGGTCGATGATCTTCTTGGTCTCGACCATCATCTTCCATTCTTCTTTCGTGTCCCCGCTGTCCATAAAGACATCAATGTGCGGGATCACGTTAAAGGCGATCTGCTTGGTGAACTTGCGCGCAGGCTTGCTGTCGGTGGGGTTGTAGATCGATTTGGTCTGGTCCCACAGCTCGTCCATGCCGTCTTTGCCCGAACCGGACACCGACTGGTAGGTCGACACGACAACACGCTTGATTGTTGCGCGGTCATGCAGTGGCTTGAGGGCCACAACCATTTGCGCGGTCGAACAATTGGGGTTCGCAATGATGTTTTTCTTGGAATAATCGTGGATTGCATGCGCGTTCACTTCGGGCACGATCAACGGAATATCCGGATCATAGCGATACAACGAAGAGTTATCGATGACCACGCACCCAGCCTTGGCAGCCTTGGGGGCGTATTTTTTGGTCGCCTCTGATCCGACGGCAAACAGCGCCATGTCCCAGCCCGTGAAGTCAAACGTATCAAGGTCTTTCGTCTTGAGTGTCCTGTCCCCAAAGCTGACCTCGGACCCGAGGGAATTGCGCGAGGCAAGTGCCACGATCTCATCCACGGGGAAGTGGCGCTCGGCCAGAATGTTCAGCATTTCACGGCCCACGTTACCTGTGGCACCCGCGACGACGACGCGATAACCCATCTGAAATCTCCAATATTAAAATGTGATGGTGCGCGCCTCATATACCGCTTGTTCCTGCGGGGGAAGGGGGTGCACGTTAATGGGCGGTATCACGGGAAAATAGGTACACAAACAGGCCCGCTGCCATCAGTCCCGTGAACAGAGTGAAAATCACCACATAGGGCGCATGCAGGGTCAAGGCGGGTTGGCTTGCCGAATAGGCGCGGCCTGACAGGAATTGTGCGACACCCACACCGCCGATGCTGCACAGGTTCAGCATGGTCATCCCGCGCCCGATCAGGTGCGGCGGCAGAAAGCTGCGCCCGTGCGATATGATAATAGCATAGGTCGCGCCGAAAAAGCCGATGGCGGCCATCAGTACCGTCGCCAGAAGGAGGCTGCCCGAGGGGTAAAGGCTCAATCCGCAAAGTGCGGCAAGGTTCAGCGCGGTTCCCCCGATGACGACCCATTTCGTGCTGCCGATCATGCGGTCCATTGGGCCATAGGCAAACGTACCTGCGACCATCGCGGCCCCCATCAACAAAGTGGCAAGGCCGATCTGGTGCGAGTCAGCGGTAAAGACATCTTCGAGGTAGGGGCCGATCCAAAGGCCGCGCAGGGCACCGACCTGAGCATAGCTGACTGCCATTATCGGAAAGATGAACCACAGGGCTTTGATCTTGAAGACAGCCAAAAGGCTGCCACGCGCCTCGCCTTCGGGGGTGGCGGGGTCGCGGACCACAGCCCAGATGCCAAGAGCTGTCAGGCTGGCGATGGCGCACAGGCCCCACAGTGATGCGCGCCATCCAATCGTTTCGGCGGCGATGGCCATGGGATAGGACGCGACAAGGTTGCCGCATGTACCGACCCCGACCATGACAGAGGCCAGCACGACAAAGCGGGCGGGCGGATATTCACGCGCAAAGATATAATAGGCCGCCATCAGAACGGGCGCGCAGCCGATGCCGATCAGGACCATGGCAATATCTATGTGCACAGGGGCGGTTGCCAAAGCAAATATCGCAGCCCCGCCACCGCCGCCAACCAAAAGCAAGCTGGCAGCCGTCCTCCGTGGTCCGATGGTATCAAGCGCCCAGCCGACAGGTAGTTGCATTGCAGCAAAAGCAAAGAACCATAGCCCGGATGCAAACGCGAGGTCTTCGGGCCCCGCCCCGATATCGGCGCGCAGGGCAGGGCTGAGAACCGCCAAAAAGGCACGGAAAAACTGACTAAGCACATAGGCCAGCCCCAGCAGGGCAATTCCGCGTGTCATTTAAGCGTGTCGCGCCATTTGCTGGCCAGTGCCTGTGCGGTGTGGCTCAGGATTAGAACATCTGCGCCAACGGCGACGAATCGTGCGCCAGCCTTGATTACGTCCTGCGTCATCTCGTCCTTGGTGGACAAGATGCCAGCGGCCTTGCCTGAGGCGTCGATCTTGGACAGGGCAGACATGATTGCGGTCTGGACGTCGGGATGCAGCGCATTGCCCATGTGCCCCATGTCTGCGGCCAGATCGGCGGGCCCGATGAACACACCGTCGATGCCGTCTATCGCCAGGATTTCATCAAGGTTTTCGAGGCCCTTTCTGCTTTCTACCTGTACCAACAGGCAAATCTGATCATCGGCCGTGGTGCCATAATCGGTGATTTGCGAGAACCTCGCCGCGCGGGTCAGGGCATAACCGACGCCGCGATCGCCGTGTGGCGGATAGGTAACGTCGCGGACCAGTTGGCGGGCCTGATCTGCGCTGTCGACCATCGGGACCAGCACCGTCTGCGCGCCAGCATCCAGCACCTGTTTGAGCATGTAGGTTTCGCCAATCGGCACGCGCACGACCGGATGGCTGGGCGATGCTTCGAGCACCTGAAGCTGGGCGAGGATCGAGCGCAGGTCGTTAGGGGCATGTTCGCCGTCAATCACCAGCCAGTCAAATCCAGCCGTGCCCATCAATTCAGTGCTGAACGTGTCAGCCAGGCCAAGCCAGCAACCGAAAACCGTTTCGCCGTCTTTTAGGGATTGTTTGAAAGGGTTGTGGGGGGCTGGCATGGGCGTGATCCTTGGTGCTGTAATTGGGCGCACCCTAGGCGTATGGATCAGCTGCTGTCCAGTGGGGGCGCTGCCCCCGCCGCGTAAACGCGTCCCCCCGGAGTTTATTTTGCAAAATGAAGGGGTCAGATGACCTTGATCACGTCTTTGTCGATGGCCAGCATATAGCCACGGCGGGCGATGTTCTTCACAAGCAATTCCGAGACGATCTGATTGCCGAGGGTATCGCGCAGTCGCTTGATGCGGGTGGCACCTGCGGCCTCGTCGCAATCGGCGGCATTGCGCCCCGAGATCACACCTTCGATTTCCGAGCCGGACATGACATCATCGTCCATGCGCGCTTCGGCGAGGACCGACATGGTTTCCATCGCTGCGGCGGTAAGTTTGAAGCCGAGGTTATTGAGGTAGACGGTGTTTTCCTCGCGGCTGATCAGCAGGGAATTAACCTGAATGCCAACGCGTTCGATCTGGGCCATGCGGCGGTTGAAGCTGACCAGCATGATCAGAAAGACGAGGGCGGCGACCAGCATCGCGGTGGCAAAGACGAGCAATACGATGATGACAATGCGGTAGCTGGTGAGCGTTTCAGAGAATGCTGTGCCCGACTGGGCCAGAATCTCGAGCAGTTTGATTTCGGCTTGGGCCGTGAGGTCATCGTTTTCGACAAAAATACGTTCCACCTGTGCGTTGAACGCGTTCGCATCGGGCAAGGCCCATAGCAACAGCCCTGCGCCGACCAACAGGATCGCCACGATGGCCACGATACCGCCGCCGACAAATCGACCGCCTGCGCGACGCATATCAGAAGCGGAGGAAGTTTGAGCCTGCACTGTCTCTCCTTTGATTGAGGCCTTCTTCGCCGAAAACCGAGATCACCGTAAGAAGTGTCCAGCCCCGTTCAGCAAGGCGTTGACTAAGCTCTGATTGTGCGGCTGCGCGCGTGCAGGCACCAGATATCTGCGCCACACCATAGTGCAGGCGCAAAGGGTTTTCTTGTTTGGCCTTATAATCAGCATAGCAACCGGCCGCCTGAGCGGGCAGTGCAGCAAGGCCAAAGGCAGCTGATATCAGCAGGGCGAGGGATATGCGTTTCATCATTCAAGACTGCGCCTTTGCTGGCGGATATTCAATATCCAATGGGGTTTAGGTCCGCTGTTATCGGATAGCAGGGCGGCGTTATTGCCTGTCTTGAGGGGGTGGGGCCAGATTAGAGCAGGGCCATGTTCTTGTGGCCTTGCATGGGGCTGGACCCGTGTCTTGTTTAGAGAGGATCAGACCTATGTACCGCAAATTTATCGCAACCATCGCCGCAGCATCCATTTTTGTGACAGCGATCAGTGCAACGTCGGCCGCTGCCGGGGACCGCAACCGTGATCTGGCCCGTATTGCCGCTGGCGTTCTTGGGATTGCAGTGATCGGTAAGATTATTCACGACAATAACAAGCGGGACGAAAGGCAAGGGCAAGCGGTCACACGGCACCGCGTTGAACCTGCGCCTGTGTACCGTGCGCCACGGGTCGAGCAGCGCCACAAGGTGCAACCGCGGCCCCTGCCGCGCGGCTATGGGCACCAGGATAACCGGGCCCGGAGAGATAACAAGCTGTTGCCCAAGCAGTGTTTCCAAAGCTTTGATACCCGCCGTGGTTCGGTGTTGATGTTCGGGCGTCGTTGTCTGGAACGGAACTATCGTCATGCCAATCGTTTGCCGCAGCATTGCGTGCAAAAAGTCCGGACGTTCCAAGGAAATCGTGTCGGCTATGATGCCCGCTGCCTGCGCGGTGCGGGATACAGTTTGGCGCGCGGTTGATTTCCGCGTGCTAAAACCGGGCGAATTGTTTGTCGCCCGGGTGTGGAGGGAGGGATGTTCGGGCATCTCTCCCTTTTTTATGTCTGAAACCACTTGGTTTTAGACTGCCTTCGGCGAGGATATTTAAGAGCCAGAGAAGAGATAAGGGTTGAGGTTTATTCCTTGCTTATGTTTTGGGGCGCTTATGGAACCAGATTTTGAATTTGAACGAGATGCATATGCGCGCGGATTTGCGCGGGTGGCAGGTGTGGATGAAGTCGGGCGTGGACCTTTGGCGGGGCCGGTGACGGCGGCTGCTGTGGTTTTGGACCCTGAGCGTATTCCAGAAGGCCTGAATGATTCTAAAAAGCTGACCAAGCGGGCGCGGGAGCGGTTGTACGAAGAGATTTTGGCTGTGGCTGACGTAAGCATCGCCCATGCTTCAGTTGAAGAGATTGAAGAGCTGAATATTTTGCGCGCCAGCCATTTGGCGATGGTGCGGGCGCTGGCCGGGCTGCGAACGCCTGCGGATTTCGCGCTGATTGACGGCAACATGGTGCCGCGCGATCTGGTGATCAAATCGCAGACCGTGATCAAAGGGGATGCGCGGTCTCAGTCGATTTCTGCTGCCTCAATTATGGCTAAAATATGTCGGGATTGTGTCATGTTGTCCTTGGCGCAACAGCATCCCGGTTATGGGTGGGAGACCAACATGGGATATGGGTCGAAAAGCCACATAGAAGCGCTTCAAAATCTTGGGGTGACCCCACACCATAGACGTTTATTCAAACCGGTACACAATATGTTGTATCAAGATAAATAACTAAGCGATTGATTCAAAAAACAAATTGACCACGAATCGTCTGTCAGGGCATCCTTGTACTCAACCAAGAGCACACAATGTGCCGGGGCAGAGGCAGCAAATTATGAATACGATAACAAAGGGTGCAAACGCACTTCCCTTGAATACAATTCTTGCAGGCGATTGCATTGACGCGATGAATGCGCTGCCGGAGGGATCGGTCGATCTGATCTTTGCGGACCCACCCTATAACTTGCAGTTGAGGGGGGATTTGCATCGCCCTGACAATTCAAAGGTAGATGCGGTTGATGATGCCTGGGACCAGTTCGCAAGCTTTGCCGTCTATGACCAATTTACCCGCGACTGGCTGAAAGCAGCGCGGCGTTTGCTTAAGCCAAATGGTGCGATTTGGGTGATTGGCAGCTATCACAACATTTTCCGCGTCGGGGCTGCATTGCAGGATCAGGGCTTTTGGATTTTGAACGATGTGGTTTGGCGCAAGTCGAACCCGATGCCGAATTTTCGGGGTAAACGCCTGACCAACGCTCATGAGACAATGATCTGGGCTGGCAAAGATGAAAACTCCAAATATACCTTCAACTATGAGGCGCTAAAGGCGCTCAACGAAGGCATTCAGATGCGCAGCGATTGGGTTTTGCCAATCTGTACGGGTCATGAGCGTCTGAAGGATGATGCGGGCGACAAAGCGCACCCGACGCAAAAGCCCGAGAGCCTGTTGCACCGTATTCTGATTGGATCGACTAACCCCGGTGATGTGGTATTGGATCCGTTTTTCGGGACGGGCACGACCGGCGCGGTTGCCAAGATGCTGGGCCGTGATTTCATCGGGATCGAGCGCGAAGAAGCGTACCGCAAGGTTGCGGAAAAGCGGATCAAAGCCGTACGCAAGTTTGACAAGGAAGCGTTGCAGACCACCACATCCAAGCGCGCAGAGCCGCGCGTGCCCTTTGGTCAATTGGTCGAGCGTGGAATGCTGCGCCCTGGCGAGGAACTTTATTCGCTGAACGGGCGTCATTCGGCCAAGGTGCGTGCAGACGGCACATTGGTTGGCAACGAGGTTAAAGGTTCGATCCATCAGGTTGGCGCGGCTTATGAAAAAGCCCCCAGCTGCAATGGATGGACATACTGGTGCTACAAGAAAGACGGCAAGCGTGTGCCGATCGATATTTTGCGCCAGCAAATCAGGGCTGAGATGGCCAACTAGGCCGTACCCCGATTTCAACACAAGTTTACGAACACCGCTGGTGCCTGCGCCCTTCGTAAGAAGGCGCGCTTAAAAGGCACTTACCTTGGCCCCGCCTTTCTTGGCGGGGTCTTTTTAGATTAATGGCTTTTGCAGCTGTCTTAGTGCAAAACGGCTTGTCTGGTCTTGGCGTGTCTGAGCGCATCCATCAAATAATCCAGACCAAATTCCGACTTGTTCACGACGTGAAGCACACCTGCTGTGGCGGCTTTTTCCCACATAAATGGCGATGGCCAGTCACTGACCATGACCACTGGAATGTGAGAAAAAATCTTCAGGTCGGCAAGTTCGATCGCAAAATCTGCGCCAAGCCCGTCAGGCAGATTGTTGTCGAGCAATATCATCGATATCCGGTTCTCTGCCAGAAGAAGGCGTGCTTCCCTGAGGGTTGTTGCGACATAGATCTGCATATCTGCCACGGATTTGTTGATCATCCGCGTCATTCTAAGCTGATCAAATTTGCTGTCTTCGATAATCAGGCACGTGGGAACCATTGCCACATTTTGTGCCCGCTGCCGCTGCTGTTGCCTGATCATAATATCCCCCAAGAAAAATGAACCGATATACTTTCTTGTCAGGATCCCGTTAATATTGCGTCAACGTGGGTAGGGCGTCGTTCCTTTGTTATAGGCTGTCCAGTCGGTGATTTCCGGGTAGTACATTTCGCGCCACTTGCGGACACGCGGGTTCATCACGCGCCGCCAGACCCACGGCATCATCGCCATGACGGTCATGACCGGATAGCCGAAAGGCAGCTGGGGCGCGTCGGATGCGCCGTAGGTTTGCAGCACGGGAAACCTGCGGTCCGGCTTGTAGTGATGGTCGGAATGGCGCTGCAGGTTGATCAGCAACCAGTTCGAGGCCCGGTGCGCAGCGTTCCATGAGTGATGCGGTCGTACATGCTCATATTTACCATCCCCCAGATGTTTGCGGGTCAAGCCATAGTGTTCGACATAATTGGCCAGCTCAAGCTGCCAGATCGCAGTGCCAGCCTGAGCAAGGAAAAGACCAAGCCCCGTCCATCCGCCAAGGGTCAGCGCGATGGCCAAAAATGCGCCCTGAAGCGCCCAATACCTGAAAAACGGGTTGCTTCTATGGGTCCAGGGCCTGTCCTTTCGCGCCAACATCGCTTTTTCGGCGCGAAATGCGGACTGCCACGATTGACGCAGCACACGCGGGTAAAAGCGGTGGAACCCTTCGTTGTAGTGGGCGGTTACAGGGTCGCGAGGTGTGGCGACATAGCGGTGGTGGACCAGCAAATGCTCAGACCGGAAATGCGAATACAGGACCATCGCCAGCAAAATGTCGGCCCATAGGCGTTCAATCTTGTTCTTTTGGTGCATCAGCTCGTGGGAATAGTTGATGCCAATGGTTCCGGTCATCACGCCTATTCCAAAGAAGACAAAGAACTTTTCCCAACCGCCCAAATGGTCAGCTTGGGGCACATACCAGAGCATCGCCAGCAGCGTGATCAGCTGTGCAGGCATCCACAGTAACGTGATCATGCGGTACCAGAACAGGTCGTCATCCGTCGCATCAGGGTCGGCATTATCAAGGTTAAGGCCGAGAAAACTGTCGATGATTGAAAACAAATACCACGTGACGAGGGGCACAAGGATAACAGTCCAGCCCCCGACAAAGGCGGTAAACCAAACCAAAGGTATCAGGGCAAAGGACAAGGCAAAGGGCAGTGCCCGTTTGATCTGTGCCAGTTGGTCCGTGCTGATGTTTGAGGATGTCATGGTCATGGATAGGGTGCCTTCAGAAATGTTGAGCCATTATAGCGCAGTTTCAAAGCCGCTGGAACTGTGATGGCCCGCCGCTAACCCGTCAGATCAAAAGCTTTGCGCATCACTGTCGGCAAATCCGAAGGTCGGAACCTGTCGGGGGGCAAGAACTCTCCGGTATCGGGCAAAAGGTCTTGTGTCACTGTGGCGTATCTGACGGTTAACATCAGATGAAAATGCGTGAATGTATGGCGGACTTCACCGGGCAGAACCTGCCAATCGGCGGGCATAGGCGGCGTGCCTTGCGGACGTGGCACGCTGGCATCAATCCAGTCTGAACCGGGCCAGCCCAACATGCCCCCCAGCAACCCCTTGTCTGGGCGCGTTTCCAGCAGCCATGCACCATCGTTGCGCTGTGCCAGATAGACCGTTCCGTGGCGCACCGGCTTGGGGGTTTTGGGCGTCTTTTTCGGCAGCTCGGCCGCGGTTCCCGCCACTCGGGCGGCACATGGGTCGCGCCACGGGCATATGCCGCAGGCGGGGGATTTCGGCGTGCAGATTGTGGCCCCAAGGTCCATCACGGCTTGCGCATAGTCGCCGGGGCGCGCCATCGGGGTAAGCGCCTCGGCCCGAGCCATAAGTTCGGGTTTGGCGGCGGGCAGGGGCGTGTGAATTTCGTGAAGCCGCGCCATCACGCGTTCGACATTGCCGTCTAGCACGGCATGGGGCAGATCAAAGGCGATCGATGAAACCGCCGCCGCCGTATACGGGCCGATCCCAGGCAGCTTGAGCAGTGCGGCATGGTCGGCGGGAAACTGTCCGCCATGCTGATCAACAACGGCGCGGGCGCATTTCAACAGGTTGCGCGCGCGGGCATAATAGCCCAGCCCGGCCCATTCGCCCATCACATCGGCATCCTGAGCAGCGGCAAGATCCGTGACCGTCGGCCACCGAGTGGTGAACCGCTGGAAATAATCACGCACCGTGGCCACCGTGGTTTGTTGCAGCATCACCTCGCTTAGCCAGATACGGTAGGGATCGGGGCGTTGGCCCGCCTTGCGATCAGCGGGACCAACCCGCCACGGCATGTCGCGGGCGTGCACATCGTACCACTCCAGCAAGATGCGCGGCAGGCGGGTTAGATCATCAGTGTCACGCAATGTTTATGGCCTTTGCGGTTGGGTTGGGCTGGCGATACCCGACGGGATCGCTATGTTGTGGCAAGTTGTTCAGGAAAGATAGTCATGCCGCCACGGCGTACCAGTACAAAAGGCTTTAAACGGACCGATAGCTTGTTATCTGCAAAGATCAGACAGGCCAGCGAAACCCGTGGCTTTGCGCAGTCGCGCCTGTTGACCCAATGGGCCGAGATCGTTGGCGAAGACGTTTCGTCGATCTCAAGGCCGGTCGAGGTCAGCTATGGCCGCGGTGGCATGGGCGCGACTTTGACCCTGCTGACCAACGGATCGAATGCACCGATGCTTGAGATGCAAAAGGAACAACTGCGCACCAAGGTGAATGCAGTTTATGGCTATAACGCCATCGCCCGCGTGCGGGTGACACAAACGGCTGCGACAGGCTTTGCCGAAGGTCAGGTGGCATTCGAAGTGCGCCCCAAAGCGCATGCCACAGCCCACACCGATCCTGTGCTGCGCGAACGCGCCACGAAAACTGTGGGGGCCATGGGCGACGAAAGCCTGCGCGACGCCCTTGCACGTCTGGGCGAGAACATATTGAACAAAACGAAACGCTGATAAAGGAAAACAGATGAAACGCACTTTCCCAATTCTTGCGGCTTTGGCCGTTGCAGCTGCTGGCGGCTGGTATGTTTTCAGCGGCACGGACGCAGTCAACAACACGCAGATCAACCCGCTTGCGGGCGCTGCAAATGCGCAGACCACCGAAGCGGCTGATGTGGATACATCGACGATTCAGGACATGAAACAGGGCAATGCAGAATCAGCGGTTCAGATCGTTGAATATGCGTCCTTTACCTGCCCGCATTGTGCAGCATTCGATCAGGGCCCCTACAAGCAACTTAAAGCGGACTACATCGATACCGATAAAATCGGCTTTACCTACCGCGAGGTGTATTTTGACCGCTACGGTTTGTGGGCGTCCATGGTTGCGCGTTGCGGTGGCGAGGAAAAGTTCTTTGGTATCAGCGATCTGATCTACAAGGGCCAGTCCGAATGGGTGCGCGCGGGTGAACCTGCGGCCATCGTGGACGAGCTGCGCAAAATCGGACGCCTTGCCGGCATCGACGGAGATACGCTTGAGGCGTGTTTGCAAGACGGTGCCAAGGCGCAAACACTGGTCGCTTGGTGGGAAGAAAACCAGAAAGCCGATGACATCACCAGCACGCCAAGCTTTATCATCAATGGCACAAAATATTCCAACATGCCCTATGCCGAGATGAAAGAGATCATCGACGCAGCACTGGAAAACTGATGGCAGCCCCTCTGGCAGGGCTCAAGGTGATTGAGCTGGCCCGCATTCTGGCGGGCCCTTGGGCCGGTCAAACCCTGTCGGATCTGGGGTGCGAGGTGATCAAGGTCGAAAGCCCCTCTGGCGATGATACCCGCCAGTGGGGACCTCCTTTTATCGAGCGGGGCGAAGATAAATCGGCCTCGTATTTCCATTCAGCCAACCGGGGCAAGGCGTCGGTTGTGGTCGATCTGACCACAAAGGAAGGTCAGGCCAAGATGCATGACCTTCTGGCTGACGCCGATATCTTGATCGAAAATTTCAAGACCGGCGGCTTGGCGAAATACGGAATGGACTATGCCAGCCTGTCCAAACAATTCCCCAAGTTGATCTATTGTTCGATCACGGGATTCGGCCAGACAGGACCCTATGCGCACCGTGCGGGCTATGATTTCATCATCCAAGGAATGTCCGGTTTGATGTCGATCACGGGCGAAGCCGATGGCCAGCCGCAAAAACATGGGATGGCGATTACTGATATCTTTACTGGGATTTATGCCACCACAGCGATCCTGGCTGCCGTGCACCAGCGCAGCCAGACGGGGGCGGGCCAGCACATCGACATGGCGTTGCTTGACTGTGCTGTGGCAGTGACCGGCAATCAGGCGATGAATTATCTGACCACGGGCAAAGCGCCGCACCGGATGGGTAATGCCCACCCGAATTTGACCCCTTACGAGGTGTTTGAATCCTCGGATGGGCATCTGATCATCGCGACAGGCAACGACGGGCAATTCCAACGTCTGTGCCGTATGCTGGGTCTGGACGATATGGCAGAAGCACCGGATTACGCGAAAAACTCTGACCGGGTTGCAAACCGGCCAGAGATGATCCGCCGCCTGAACGATGCGACGCGTATGCGCACCCGGGATGATCTGCTGGCCGCATGCGAAGACAAGGGCGTGCCTGCTGGTCCGATCAACGATATGGCCGATATGTTCGACGATCCGCAGGTAATCGCGCGTGGTATGAAGGTCGAGCTGGACGGCGTGCCGGGCATCAGATCCCCCTTTGTGTTTTCAGGGGCCGAACTGGCGCTTGAACGGGCCGCACCCAAACTTGGCGAAGATGACTGATCGTTGAGGGCGTAGTTCATCGGAATTTTTGAAAATTCCGGTGACCTACGCGGGCTTTGGTAACTTGTCCAAAGCGGCAAAAAGCGCATTGTCTGATTGTAGCTCCAGACGTACGGGCAGTGTAATGACTTTCATCCGAAAGGACGTTGGCAACCGGACGGCGTCCTTTTCGGTTGTGACAAGCTGCGCCCCTTTCGCATCTGCATCTGCCTCAAGACGCGCCAAAAGTGCCGTTGACAGCGCTTGATGATCATCAAGCGCCTCGGCGTGGACGATCTTGGCCCCCAGCCCCTTGAGCGTGGCAAAAAACTTTTCCGGGTGCCCGATTCCGGCAAACGCCAATGCGCGGGTGTCAGACCAGTCCATGCCGGTTTGCAAAGGTTTCAACTCGGCCCGGACATGTGGCAGACCAGCTGGCAAAGGCGTGGTGTCAAAGTTTTGCTGATCGCTGTCATTACCAATCGACAGTACCAGATCAGCACGCGCCAAACCCGTTTGTACAGGTTCGCGCAGCGGACCTGCCGGAAGGCATAGCCCGTTGCCAAAACCCTTCGCAGCATCGACGATTACGATGCTGAGGTCTTGGAACACTGCCGGATTTTGAAACCCATCGTCCATCACCACCACGCTTGCCCCTGCGCGTTGCGCCGCGCGTGCCCCTGCGGCACGGTCACGGGCAACCCAGACTTCGGCAAAGGCTGCCAGCAGTAAGGGTTCGTCGCCCACCTGTGCTGCGGTGTGTCGCGCGGGGTCCACTTGCAGCGGCCCTTTTTCGGTACCGCCATACCCACGCGAAACGATGTGGGGCGTGTGGTAGATGTTGCGCAGATGTTCAACCACAGCCATCACGGTGGGCGTTTTGCCCGTTCCGCCTGCATTGATATTGCCGACGCAAACCACAGGAATATCCAGCTTTTCGGGGGTACCGCGGGCCAATCGCCGCGCCGTGCCCCAAGCGTATAGCGCGCCAAGTGGTTGCAGCATCCGTGCACGCCAATCAGGGCGGTGCAGATGCCAAAACGCGGGGGGGCGGCTCATCCGCGGGCCTCTTGCTGGTCGAGGGTGTCTTGCACCAGATCGACCACCTTATCGGTAAGGGCGGCCCCACGGCTGATCACATCCCAACCCGCATGGGCCATCGCCGCAGTTTGGTCGGGGGCAATGAGGCGGCTGACTGCGGTCCCCAAAGCTGTGGCATCATTGACGATCCGTGCGGCCCCTTCGGCTGCTAACCGGGTGTAGGAGGGCAAGAACCGCCGGACCTTGGGCCCATAAAGCACGGCTGAGCCGAGTGCGGCTGCCTCAAAAGGATCACATCCGCCACTTCCGCTGATCAGTGAACTTCCCAGAAAGGATACAGGGGCCAACCGGTAGAACAGCCCAATTTCGGCAGGGTCATCGACGATCATTACCTGTGTTGACGCATCCGGATAGCCCGCATCGCCCCACCGCAGAACGCGAAAATCAAGCTCTGCCATGCGGGCGGCAAAAGCATCTGCATGGGCAGGATTGGCGGGGTGGACGATCAGCAGCAACCGGTGCGACAGGCGCAGGGCTTGGCGGTGCGCCGTCAACACTGTGTTAAGCTCGGCTTCAAGCACCTGATTGGCGAACCAGATGGGGCGGCCGACCAGTGCCGCTGACAAATCGGCCAGATCGGATTCCATGCAGGGCAGGGCCTGTCCCCCAGCCTGAAGTGCTGAGGTTACCTCGATGTCGTCGCGGGCGACGCCAAGGCGGACCAGCCGTTGAAAACCTGCCTCTGACCGCGCGAGAATAGCCGAGAAATGAGACAGTAAATCCCGTGTCAAATCCCGCAACCAGCGGTCGCGACGCCCGTCGAAACCGTCACTGTCCACATCAATCAGAAACATCGGGCAGGATCTTTTCGCAAGGGCAAGTATCATGTTCGGGCGCAGTCGCCCCCACACCCAAATGCAGGCATTCGGCTGCCAATGGTCCAGAAACTTCATAACGCTGGTGGGGTGATCCTCTGGCAATACACCAATGAAAACATCACTATGCGAGGGTTTCGGCAGCTCTAACCCGTGCGCCGGCTGCGGAACAGTGATCAGCACACTTAGCCCTGATCTACTGCGGCACAGCCGGGTGGCAAGGTCCTGAATTGCGATCAGGCTGCCGGGTTCGGGAGCGTGGCACCAGACCAGTTCCCCCTGAGGACGTTCGGCCACGGGGACAAAAGGCAGTGCAGCACCGCGTCTGGCAAAGGCGCGATACGCCGTCAGCCCGAACGACTGTGCCATCGCTGGGTTCAGCCCAGTTCTTCGGTCGAGGATGCAGCGGCTTCTTCATCGCGCAACCGGTGCAAGTGGGCGATGAAATAGCGCGTATGCGCGTTGTCCACCGTGCGCTGCGCTTCGTTTTTCCAAGCGTCATAGGCGCTGGCATAGTTTGGAAAGATGCCAACCACGTGGATGTCATCCACATTCTTGAAAGCAGTCCCTGTGGGTGAAACCAGTTCACCGCCAAAGACGAGGTGCAGGCGTTGGGTCATGGTGCTGTCCTTTGTTTTCAAACAGATGGCCTTGGGGTCTATCTAAGGCATTGGATCACGCGGGGGCAAGGCTGCTCAGAATATCCGCATGGATCGAAGCACCCCCCGCAAGAACCCCATTCAGTCGGGGATCGGCGTTATTAAACCGTAAAGGCCCGCCGGTTTTATCCGTACAAAGCCCGCCTGCTTCGGTCACGATCAACGCACCGGCGGCAATATCCCATTCCCAGCTTTGGCGCAGGGTGACCATTGCGTCAAACCGACCTTGCCCCACCAGCCCCAGCCGATACGCCAGCGACGGGCGGTGCGCGCGTTTAAAGCCCGGATCGCCTTGCCAATGGTGATCAGCCATCACAGGTTTCGTGGCCAGCACGGTGGCATTGGTCAGGCCACGGGTATCAGAGGCGCTGATTTTTTGCCCGTTCAATGTGGCACCGCCGCCCAAAGATGCAGCAAAAAGCCGGTCGAGCATGGGTAGAAACACCACCGCTGCGGTGATCTGCCCGTTTCGGGCGATGGCGAGCGAGTGCGACCAGGTGTCCGACCCTTCGATAAAGCTGCGGGTGCCATCAATCGGATCAATGATGAAAACCTCGGACTGTCCCAAACGCTTGGCACTGTCTTCGCTTTCCTCGGACAGCCAGCCAAAATCTGGGCGCGCTGATGTCAGATCGGCGTGCAGCATGGCGTTCACGGCCAGATCGGCTTCGGTTACGGGGCCAGCGCCATCGGCTTTGTCCCAGCGTTTCGCCGTTTGGCCGGAAAAGCCCATAGCAATCTGACCGGCCTTGCGGGCGCAATCGATCAAAAGGTCCAGATCACGCGCCGGCAAGTGTCATCCCCGGTACCAGCAGCGACGGCACCACGCGGCTTAGGTGGGTGCGCGCGTCATTGGCAGGCACGATGCTGGCCAGCATATCGCGCAGATTGCCTGCGATGGTGCATTCATTGATGGCATGTGTGATCTCGCCACTCTCGATCCACAGGCCAGAGGCCCCGCGCGAATAATCGCCCGTGTTTGGGTTGATCGTCGATCCGATCATCGAGGTGACCAGTAGCCCTGTCCCCATCTGTTTGATCAGGTCGTCACGCGTGGCGTCGCCTTGGGTCAGCGCGATGTTCCAGACCGACGGGCCGGGGTTCGATCCCGGACCGCGGGCGGCATTCCCTGTCGGGGCCATCCCCAATTTGCGGGCCGTAGCCAGATCAAGCGTCCACCCTTTCAGGGTGCCGTCTTCGACAATCACGCGTTTTCCCGTTGGCAGACCTTCGGCGTCAAAGGGGCGCGAGCCCGAGGTGCGCGGGCGGTGCGGGTCTTCGGTGATCGACAAGCCCTTGGGCAGCACGTCTTCGCCCATGGCATCGCGCAGCCACGATGCGCCGCGCGCAATCGCTGATCCGCTGACCGCAGCCAGCAAATGCCCGATCAAGGTCGAGGAAATCCGCTCATCAAACAGCACGGGATAGGCCCCTGTGGGGGGCTTGCGCGCGTCCATTCGGGCCAAAGCGCGTATCCCCGCAGATGTGCCGATGTCTTCGGCGCTGCGCAGGTCGGCCTGAAAAATCCGGCTGTCCCCGTCATAGTCACGCTCCATCCCTGATCCGCTGCCTGCGATGGCAACGCAGGACAGGCCACGGTCGGTGCGGCGGTATCCGCCTTCGAACCCGTTGGTTGCGGCCAGATACACCTGATGCGCGCCATACCCTGCGCTGGCCGATTGCACCTGACTGACGCCTTTGACGGCAAGGCCCGCCGCCTCGGCCTGTGCGGCATCTTCTTGCAGCGCTTCGGGCGACGGTTCGGCGGTCGTGTCGTAAAGCTCCAGCGCGTCAATGTCCCATGCCGTGGCCAGCTGGTCAGGATCGGCAAGGCCGGTATAGGGGTCCTCGGGGGCCTCTTTCGCCATGGCGACGGCGCGGACTGCCATTTCTTCGATTGTGCGATCCGACGTATCAGAGGCCGACACATTGGCCGACCGTTTGCCCACAAACACCCGCAGCCCGATGTCGACGCCTTCGGCGCGCTCTGCTTGCTCCAATGTACCGCTGCGCACATCCACGCTTAGGGATGTACCGCGCACGGCCATGGAATCGGCGCTATCCGCGCCCGCCTGCTTTGCGGCGTGCAACAATGCTTTGGAAAGCGCATCAAGGGATTGCGACATGGAAAGCTCCTTGGAAATTCAATGGACAGCTAGCGCCCCGCATGCGGGTTCGCAAGGGACGCGCTGGTGATGGGACGGGCAAGCTGCTTATTTGATCCGCTGTCCGTTGGCCAGAATCGAACCCGAACGGGTGAATTCCAGCTTTGAGGTCAGCGTATCGTCTTCGGGACCCGGCACTGCGAACATACCCATCATCATCCGCGCACCCATGGCTGTTTGTGCTGGTAGCAGGCCGGATTCAACCAAGGACTCCAAAAGCACATTGCCGCCCACAAGTTTCAGATCAACCGCACCTGCGGGGTTCGCCATGCCGCCGTTGTCAGCGTCGGTATTGTCGAAAACTGCCGACCCGTTGCCGGTCAGTTTGGCCCCTAGCGCATCAACGATCAGTGAATTCAGGCTTACGCTTTCGACTTGGGCAGGCATATCACCTGTCTCGGTAATCCGTTCTGCGGCCTTGGCGTCCAGAAAATCCGCCAGAAGAGTCAGCTTGCCGGACAAATCCAAAGCGATCGACGCCGGATCGCGCGGCAAATTTCCTTGGGGATTGATCATACCCCAAATCATATCGGACATGGTGAAATCGCCGATGTTCAGGCCAAGGGCAAAGTCTTGGGGTGTGTCTGATTTCATCGCCGGGCCGCTTAGGTTGAAGGCGGCGTTTTCCATCGCAAAAGACAGCAGGAACGGGAATTCTGCGGGCTGCATGGAAACAGTCGTGCCTTGCCGCGTGCCCGCATAGCTTAGGCCGTCCGTGCTGGTCTCTGCCGTCAGCGTGCTGGCTTCGGTCGTGACGGCGGCCGATGTATTGCCGCTGTTGGGGTCTTCGATGGTCACAGTCATCGTGCTGTTGCCACCCGACAGGGTGCCCGACACATCCATTCCCGCCTGCAACATGGTGGCCATATCGGTGGCTTGCGCCAAGCCAAGCGGCAAGGCACCGTCGGCGCGCAGCATCAGGTTTGACGACGTTCCCGCAATCGTCGCCACGGCAGGTTCGTTCGGATCCTTGAACTGCATGTCATAGGTAACGGCTGCGACAGTGCCGTTTTGGGAATAGTCGCGCATGGCCCCGATGGTGGTTCGTGTCGTGTTCTTCACATCCGTCATCATGATCGTCATCATGGCGTTTGCAGCATCAAGGGTTTCGCCGTCAATTGTCATTGCATCAAGGGTCAGCCCCAACAGTCCCGCACTGTAGGTGCTGGTCATGGCGGCGGGTGTGCCGCTTATGATCATGTCGTGACCGTTTTGATTAACCGTAAGCGCCATACGCACGGCTTCGCTGTCGTCGTCATTGGGCACAACATCCACAATAATCGGCATCGCATCGGGCATCACGACTGAAACTGTCCCGTCATTATTCTGCACAAAGCCAAGCGTATCAAAGGACACCGTGACCGCGCCCTGATCTGGATCACTGGACAGATCAAAGCGCAGGCCGCTGACGGTCAACCGGTCACCTGACAGGTCTTCAGTTGCGGTCAGACCATAGCCGACGCCTTGCATATAGTCGCGCCAATCCTGCCAGACATCGCTGGGTGTCACATCGGCCAGCGCGCCCTGAGCCACAAAAATCATGCCCAGTGACGTTGTCGTTAAAAGACGGTTAAATCGGTTCATTCTAAAATCCTATGTCGAATAGCTTGGCGGTCGCTGGACCTGTGCACGTTTGAATAGATAATTGCCATGGGTCTGGTTACAAGGCAAAGCCGCGTTGGCGCTTTTACGAAGTTTCGCGCTTTGGGTGGGCTTTGGGGTGGTCGCTGATTAAAGTGATGCTAACTATTGCCCCATTCCGGCGTGCCGGACAGGGCTGCGCGCGGACGACGGATAAAAGGAAGCACAACATGGATATGACCAACAAAACTGTCATGATCACGGGCGCAAGTCGCGGTATCGGTGCCGAAACAGCGCGTGTTTTTGCAAAGGCAGGGGCGAATGTCGTTCTGATGGCGCGGTCGCAGGACGCGATTGGTGATCTAGCAGGAGAGATCGGGCCAAAAGCTATCGCGATTCCATGCAATGTCGCCCGTTTTGGCGAAGTGTCCGCTGCGGTGGACTTTACCTTGCAGGCCTTTGGCAGCGTTGATGTTTTCATCAACAATGCTGGCGTGATCGAACCGATTTCGCATTTGGCCAGCTCTGACCCTGATGAATGGGGGCAGGCGATCGATATCAACCTCAAAGGTGTCTATAACGGCATGCGCGCCGTTCTGCCCGTGATGAAGGAAACCGGCGGTGGGTCGATTCTGACCATCAGTTCGGGTGCCGCACATCACGCCATCGAAGCTTGGAGCCATTATTGCGCGTCCAAGGCTGCGGTGAATATGCTGGGCCGTTCGGTCCATCTGGAAGAGGCGGCAAATGGCATTCGTGCTATCGGTCTGTCGCCGGGCACCGTTGCCACGCAGATGCAGCGCGAGATCAAGCAAAGCGGTATCAATCCGGTCAGCGAACTGGCGTGGGAAGACCACATTCCCGCCGATTGGCCCGCCCGTGCCTTGTTGTGGATGTGCAGCCCCGAGGCAGACAGATTCTGCGGCGAGGAAATCTCGCTCCGCGACGAAGAAATCCGCAAGGCGGTAGGTTTGATATGATCGAGTTTTCGCGTGACGGCGACATTTGGACTGCGACGATCAACCGGCCCGAAAAGGCCAATTCACTGACCCATGAAATGTTGGTTTCCCTCGCCGGTTTCATGGAGGACGCCCAAGCTGCGCGCGCCGTGATTCTGACCGGCAACGGCAAGGTTTTCAGCGCGGGTGCCGATCTGGACGAAGCCCGCGCCGGCCTTGCCACGTCAACGATTTGGGAACGTCTTTCGGGTGCGATCGCAGCCTTGCCGGGGCTTAGCATTTGCGCGCTGAATGGCACGCTTGCTGGTGGTGCCATGGGAATGGGGCTGGCCTGCGACATGCGGATCGCGGTGCCATCAGCCAAGTTCTTCTATCCGGTGATGAAGTTGGGGTTTCTGCCACAACCCAGCGACCCCGCGCGGATGGTGGCGCTGATCGGCCCTGCCCGCACCAAGCTGATCTTGATGGGCGGTCAAAAAATCACGGCAGAAGAGGCGCTGATGTACGGGCTTGTCGACAGGATTGTCGAACCGGATGCGCTGCTGGAAACAGCACATGACATCGCAGCGCTTACCGTTGCCGCAGCGCCCGAGATTGCGAACCAGATCAAAGCGATGTGCGCGGCCGAACCACTGTCGACCGACGATCTTGGGGCCGCGCGTATTGGATGAACAGCCTTAGATAAAGGGAATACCGCAGGCGCTTAGCAAGGTCAGGCTGGTCAGGATCAGGATGATACGCATTATAAAGACTCCGTTGATATTCCTTGGCACGATCGTCGTGCAATTGGCGTTTAGTCAAGGTATTGGCTTGCATTGTAGTTAAGTTTCCCCTGAAGGGTGCCCCATGACCATTGACCACAAAACAAGCGCACAGGCCGTCGTGATCGGCGCAGGCCCAGCTGGGCTTATGGCCGCCGAGATGTTGGCGCAGGCGGGTTTGTCCGTGACAATCTGCGATCATAAACCATCCGTGGGGCGCAAGTTTCTGATGGCAGGAAAATCGGGGCTGAACCTGACCAAGATCGAAGAACCCGAGGCGTTTTTGGCGGCATTTTCCACTGCGGGTGGCCCGTTGAAACCCATCATTGAAGCTTTCGATAATCACGCGGTGCAAGACTGGGCCGCAGGCCTAGGGCAGGCGCTGTTTACAGGCTCCACCGGACGGGTGTTTCCGACCGTCATGAAGGCGTCGCCCTTGTTGCGTGCGTGGCTTGCGCGGTTGGCGCAGGCGCAGACGCAGATCAATACGCGCTGGCGTTGGATGGGGTGGCAAGGTGATGCTTTGGCCTTTGATACGCCTGAGGGGCCGCAGACCTTGCAGGCGGATGTGACGGTATTGGCGATGGGCGGGGCAAGCTGGGCGCGGTTAGGGTCGACCGGTGAATGGGCTGTGCCGCTGGCCGATAGTGACGTGAAAATTGCCCCGTTTGCCCCTGCCAATGCAGGGATCGCGATGGATTGGTCGCCACATATGGCGGCGCATTTCGGGTCCGCGCTAAAGGGGATTGGCCTGAAATCGGGTACATACCGGTCTCGTGGCGAAGCGCTTGTTTCTGCTCAAGGTCTTGAAGGCGGTGGTATCTATACCATTTCGCGTGGCGTGCGCGAAGGGCATCCCTTGATGTTGGACCTGCTACCGGACCAGACTGAAAAGGCACTGGTCGAAAAGCTGGAAAAGCCCCGTGGCAAGATGAGCATGGCAAATTTCATGCGTAAAACGCTTAAATTGGACGTGGCCAAGATTGCGCTTTTGCAAGAAATGGCGCGGCCTTTGCCGCAGGATGCCAAGGCTTTGGCAAAGCTGCTCAAGGCGCTACGCATTGCCCATGCGGGGCTGCGGCCAATGGATCAGGCGATTTCAACGGCGGGTGGCGTGCGGTTCGACGCGGTTGATGACACTCTGATGCTTCGGGCAAGGCCGGGTGTGTTCGTCGCAGGCGAGATGTTGGATTGGGAAGCCCCGACAGGCGGTTACCTGATCTCGGCCTGCCTTGCGACAGGCCGATGGGCAGGGCAAAACGCCGCCGTTTGGGCGCAGAAGGCTTAGGTTTCTTTTGACGTCGCGGCCTTGAAGGCGGGGCGTTCGCGCATGGATTTGGCCCAAGCGCCCAGCTTGTCATCAACATTGGGGAAACCCGCGCCGATCGACCAGTTGATACAATGGGTTGCCAGCAGGTCAGGCACTGTAATTTCGTCGCCCATCAGAAACGGCCCCTCAAGGCGATCTGACAGGACTTTGGCCGCGCGGGCGAATTCGGATTTCAGGCTGTCCTTGATTTCGGGTACACGCTGTTCTTCTGGAAAGACAAAGCTGTGCTTGGCTGCAGCCCAAAGGATCGCGTCCATTTCGTCGATCAACCAAAATGTCATCGCATCCTGACGTGCGCGGGCCGGTGTGCCTGCGGGGGCGGTCAGTTTGCCGTGCTTGTCGGCCAGATACTGCATGATCGCGACAGAATCAGTCAGCACATCATCCCCGTCGACCAGCGCAGGGATCTTGCCTGACGGATTGTATTGCTTTGCTTCGTCCGAACGTGGGCCGCAGGTGACATGTTCGTAAGCTTCGCCCAATTCTTCCAGCATCCACATGACGCGCAGGGCGCGAGATTTGGTGGCTCCGATGACTTTGTACATTTGCTTCCCTCCCAAGGAATATCGCCTAAATTTAGCGTTGTGCGCCCAGCATAGCGAGGCGAATGAATGCGCGTTCAACCAATGCCATCGTCGGTGCGTGTTGTCCCGCTGATCGCAGCGTCAGATCGGTATCAGTCAGTACGGTCAGCGCTGTTTCCAGCTTTGCTGCGCCCCAGTTTTTAGCCTGGCGCATGGCGCGGTCACGGTCGCGAACGCCCCAGATCTGACCGCCGGGGTTGCTGGCAATGCGGTAAAGGGTGCGAAAATGGCGGGTCGCCATGATGATCAGTGTCACGGCATTCACGCCTTGGGCTTGCAGCTTGGCCATCACGGGTCCGATATCGCCCGCGCGCGCTTCGGCAACGACATGCAAGATATCGTCCACCTCGGCCTCGGTCGAGGTGGGCGCGCAATTGGCGACATCTTCGGCTGATAGCGGGCTGGTATCACCGATTTTATACAGCGTGATTTTTTCGACCATCTGTCGGAAATCGCCCGGATCTAATACGCGCGCCAATTCGGTCAGCGCGCCCATGGCATCGGGTTCGGGGCTTAGGCGCGCGTCGGCCAGAATGCGTTCGATTTCTGCCCGATCAGGTGGATTGTCATATATTGGTGTGGCAAAGGCAGCTTTATGGGCCTCAAACGCCTTGAGCACCTTTGATGTTTTCTTGAGGTCGCCCGCCGTCACGATGATCTGCGCATCGCCCGGTTGCCAGTCTGCCAGCGCATCAATCAGGATCTTCGCAATATTATCGTTGGCGTCCTCGACGAAAGCTGCGCGGGGGCCGGGGAAAAATCCGACGGCTTTGATGGCGTCCAGCAGCATCGGCGGATCGCGGCGCAGGTCGGCCGCCTGAATGCGCGTTAGCCGCATTTCTTCCTCGGCATTGGCCCCTAACAGCGCCTTGAGGAACTCTTGCCGTTTCAACGCCACACGCATTGCGTCGCCGCCATAGATCAACAGACCTGTTTTATTTGGGTCAGGCTTTTTGAAATAGGCGGTGGCATCGCGGGGGGGCAGTTTCATGGTGTCAGGTTGGTCGCATACAGTCGGGTTACGATCTGGTCGGCCAGCATGGTCATCAACCGGATTTGTGCATCACGTTCCGCCGCCAGCGTGGCCACCGTTGATCCGGTCGCGGAATAGCCGGTAAAGTTTTCGACCTTGCCTGAGGTTTCGATTTGCCCCGTCCCCAGATCGCGCAGGGCGAAATCCGCCGATCCGATCAGATTATAGCGCGTTGTGTTGTCGGCGCTGTCGATGACGAGGCCTTCTTCTCGAGTCTCGATCTGGAGAGCCAGTGCATAGCGAGGTGCATCGGGCCGACCCAAGCGTGTTTCGATTTCACGGACCAACATGTATGTAAACGCATCGTCGGGGGCGTCCACCTGCACGCTATTCTGTAAGGCCGCGCCGCTGCCGCCGGTGCCATAGACGGGCTGGAACCCGCAGGCGGCAATCGCAAGCAGTGGCAAAGCAAGCAAAAAGCGGCGTTTAGGCAACGACATTAACGATCCGTCCGGGCACAACGATCACCTTTTTGGGCGTGGTTCCATCCAAGCTACGAATGACAGCTTCGTGGCTGAGCGCGATTTTTTCAATATCTTCTTTTGACATATCCGCAGGCACCTGAATTTCTGCGCGGCGTTTGCCGTTGATCTGGATCGGCAGAGTGACGGTATCATCGACCAGCATCGCCGCGTCGGCGCGGGGCCAAGGGGCGGTCGTGATCAGACCTGCGCCACCTTGGGCGGTCCAGATTTCCTCTGACAGGTGTGGCGTCATTGGGGCCATAAGCTGCGCCAGCGTCATGATCGCCTCGCGCTGCGCTGCATGGCCAGCCTTGGATTTCTGCAAGGTTGCGGTAAAGGCATAAAGCTTGGCGATGGCGGCGTTAAAGCCAAAGGATTCGACGCCCAAGGTCACATCGTGAATGGTTTTATGCATTGCGCGCAGAAGCTCTTCGTTCCCTTCGCCTTCGGCCCCGTCACTTATCGCGTCACCCATCGCAGCGACACGCACGCTGATGGTCCAGACGCGGCCAAGGTGCTTATAAGCCGCTTCGGCACCCGATGCCGTCCATTCGACATCCCGTTCAGGGGGCGAATCAGACAGCACAAACCAGCGCGCTGTATCAGCACCATAGCTGGCGATGATTCCCAATGGATCGACGACGTTTTTCTTGGACTTGGACATTTTGGCGGACGGGATGATGTCGACCGCAGTGCCATCGGCGAGTTTGCCGTCCGTGACCTCTTCGGGCAGGTGGTAGGCGGGTCGGTCATTGGCGTCGCGGGTCTGGTAAATCTCGTGGGTCACCATGCCTTGGGTGAACAGCGCATTAAACGGTTCAATCGCCTTTTCGGGCAAATGGCCTGTGATATGCATCGCACGGGCAAAGAAGCGCGAATAAAGCAGGTGCAGAATCGCATGTTCGACGCCGCCAATGTATTGGTCGACGTTCATCCAATATTCAGCGTCTTCCATCACCGTGGGTGTGTCGGCATGAGGCGACGTGAAGCGCGCGAAATACCATGACGAATCGACAAACGTATCCATCGTGTCGGTTTCACGCTTGGCCGGTGCACCGCAAGACGGGCAGGCGCAGTCGCGCCATGTCGGGTGGCGGTCCAGCGGGTTGCCCGGTACGTCAAAGCTGACGTCATAGGGCAATTCGATCGGCAGGTTCTCTTTCTTTTCGGGGACCACGCCACAGGCATCGCAATGCACAACAGGGATCGGGCAACCCCAATAGCGCTGGCGGGACAGGCCCCAGTCGCGCAGGCGGAACTTGGTTACGCCTTGGCCGACACCTTGCGCTTCGCAGGCTTCGATGGCGGATGCGATGGCTTCTTCGCCGGTTTGCCATTTCTCGCCAGCGAATCCACCGTTGTAGTAGACACGTTCGGACTTGGTGGGGACGTAGGCTTCGGTGATTTTGGGATCGGCGTCTTCTGACGGCAGGAAGGTCGAGATGATCTTGAGCCCGTATTTCGTCGCAAATTCAAAGTCGCGCTGGTCGTGCGCAGGGCAGCCAAAGATCGCGCCAGTGCCGTAATCCATCAGAATGAAGTTGGCGATATAGACCGGCAACTCCCAAGCGGTATCAAACGGGTGACGTACCCGCAGGCCAGTATCCATGCCCAACTTTTCAGCCGTCTCGATCGCTTCTTCGGTGGTGCCGCCCTTGCGGCATTCAGCACAGAAGGCGGCGATTTCGGGATTGTCTTTCTCAAGCGTCTTGGCCAGCGGATGATCCGGAGAGATCCCGACAAAGCTGGCCCCCAGCAAGGTATCGGGGCGGGTGGTATAGACTTCGATCCGGTCGAAACCGTCCGGTGCGTCAATGGTCGAAAACGCAAATTGCAACCCGCGCGATTTGCCGATCCAGTTCGCCTGCATCAGTTTGACCTTGGCGGGCCAGTTATCAAGCGTGTCCAGCGCACTCAGCAACTCTTCGGAATAGTCTGAAATCTTGAAGAACCACTGCGTGAGTTCGCGCCGTTCCACCAAGGCACCCGACCGCCAGCCGCGCCCTGCCTCGACCTGTTCATTGGCCAGAACGGTCATATCAACAGGGTCCCAGTTGACGATTGCGTTCTTGCGGTAAACCAATCCTTCTTTCAGGAAATCAAGAAACAGCGCTTGTTGCTGACCGTAATATTCCGGATCGCAGGTTGCGAATTCGCGGGACCAGTCGATGGACAAGCCCAGCGGCTTCATCTGGTCGCGCATGTCGGCGATGTTGCTATAGGTCCAGTCTTTGGGGTGACCGCCGATCGCCATTGCGGCGTTTTCCGCAGGCATCCCGAAGGCATCCCAGCCCATCGGGTGCAGCACGCTGTGGCCCGTGGCGATCTTGTAGCGCGCGATCACGTCGCCCATCGTATAGTTGCGCACATGGCCCATGTGGATGCGGCCTGACGGATAGGGGAACATCTCAAGCACATAGTATTTTGGCTTGTCGGCTGAACGTACAGCCTGAAACACAGTGTCTTTTTCCCAGGCGGCTTGCCAGCGGGCTTCGATTTCAGCGGGGGAATAGCGGGACATCGACAGGTACCTTATCAAACGAAAAACGCCGGGCGAGCGACTAGCGCGTGGCCCGGCGTTGGAATGGCGAAAGCTCTAGAAGCGGGCTCAGAATTTGTTATCGGCGATGCGCATTTCGCGCGCTCGGCTTAGAATGGCGTCTTCAACTGCGCGTGAAGTCGCTTTGCTGACGGTGCGACCGCCACGGGTTTGCAACGCCACATTCAGTGACCGCGCATCAAGGGCAGGGTCGTGAATCAAAATAGTCGCCCGGTATGACTGACTGCCGCCCGGAGGTGTGCCGTAGCCGGTCACGATCACACCTGTATAAGGGTCAATGGATTGCACGGGCAGAAAGCTCAGCACTTCGAGTGACGCGGACCATAGATACTTGTTCACCGATACACTGGTGTCCGTGGTCTTGCGATTAAAGATGGACCAGATGGTATTGTCGGGATCGGTTTCGATCACGCTTGGGCTGTTCGTGTTGGAATATTGCGGCGCAAGTTCACCCGCAGGGCGCGCAAGACTGCCACACGCCCCAAGCGATATGAGTGCCATAAGGGCAATCGTGGATTTAAATACCGAAGTGCGCGCCATCCCAGCCGTCCTTTGCCTGTTTGGCCACTGGTCTAACCAAGCAGGGTTCGGTCGGCAAGCGCTATGTCGACTATATACATAGTAGAGGCATGTTCAGTGCGGCTGCCGGATCGTGTGCACTGGGGCCGTGCAAGTCAAAGGGTAGGCGTGTCGGCGATGCGGCCGACTGTGGCAAACCTGCATCATAGTTTTTCACATTGCGGCAAAGCGATGCGCGATCCTTGCCAAAACTGGGGCAAAGGCGGAAAAGACCGTCATACCCTTTCCGGATTCCCCGGTCTGGGCATGTGAATTCAAACCGAGGGAAAACTCATGAAAAAAGTTCTCTTCGCTACAACGGCTCTGGTTGCGACCGCCGGCGTTGCAGCAGCAGACGTAACTTTCGGCGGCTACGGTCGCTTTGGTGTAATGTATTCAAGTGCGGCGGGTCCGAACGGAATCGCACAGACGTTCGGTGACGACGGCACCGGTGATAGCTCTTTGGACATCACCAGCCGTTTCCGTCTCCAGATCGACGCAACAGCGGAATCCGACGCTGGTGTTACTTTCGGTGCGCGCGTACGCATCGAGCAGGAAAATGATGAAATCTTCGCCGCACCCGGTGCTGGCCCGATCAACGCTGCTGATGGTTCATACAACAGCACCGGCATCAACGCTCCCCGATTCTTTGCCCGCTCCGGCGGTCTGGAAGTTGGTGTCGGCAACATTTTTGGCGCGCTCGAGTTCATGCCAGGTATGTATCCGGTCGACATGGGCCTGACCGGTCTGCAGTACGAGTACACCCCCTATCAGTACGGTGCTGACTTTTATGACAGCGACGGTGCCGGTTCGGCATCGACAAACAACGCGGTCGAAGTCATGTACTCTATGGGCGATCTTTCTGTGCACGTCTCCGCATCTGACGGAACCCGTGACCGTGTGGCAGCTCACGTCGCCTACACCTGGAACGGCTGGACCTTCGCGCTTGGCGGTCAGGACTCCAACAGCGCGACCGATACAGAATTGGCAGCCTCAGTCGGCGGTTCTATCGGTCCCGCCAAGGTGTCCCTCGCGTGGGCCGACAACGGCCTGAACGGCGACCAAATTACCTTGGCGGCCCATTTCGATGTGGGCGCTGCGACCGACGTGGAAGTCTATGTTTCGGATGCGGACACCATCTTTGGTGCGCCGACGATGAACAACTCCTACGGTATCGACTTCAACCACAGCCTGGGTGGCGGTACGTCCATCCGTGGCGGTGTTGCAAAGCTGTTTGCCGGTCACACGGTTGCCGATCTGGGTGTTCGCTTCAACTTCTAAGTTGAACGCAACAGTCTAAAAGAGGGGCAGACCATCGGTCTGCCCCTTTTCTTTTGCGCCAACCTGTTGTTCTGTGCGACCTCAAACAGGGGGCCTATCATGAGCTTGGAAGACATCACCACACGCATCGCAAAAGCCGAAGCAGGCGCAGGCCGCGCGCCAGGCAGTGTTACACTGATCGCTGTCAGCAAGGTCCAGCCGCTTGCACGCGTTCAGGCCGTACTGGAACAAGGTCAACGCTGTTTCGGTGAAAACCGGGTGCAAGAGGCCGAAAGCAAATGGCCTGATTTCAAGCACCAGTATGACGGTATTGATCTCCATTTGATTGGCCCGTTGCAAAGCAACAAAGCCCGCCCCGCGCTGGAGCTTTTTGACGCGATCCATACATTAGACCGCCCAAAACTGGCGAATACCTTGGCACGGTTGGCGCAAGAGTTGGGCCAGTGCCCCGATTTGTTTATTCAGGTCAACACCGGCGAAGAAGATCAGAAAGCCGGCGTTCTGCCGCGTGACGCGGATGCGTTTATCAAGGAATGTCAGGGCCTTGATCTGCCTGTGCGCGGGTTGATGTGCATCCCCCCGGTGGACGAAGAGGCCGCGTTGCACTTTGCGCTGCTGGCCAAGATCGCGGCGCGCAACGGTCTTGACAGTTTGTCGATGGGGATGAGCAGCGATTTCGAGAAAGCGATTGCTTTGGGCGCGACCCATGTGCGGGTCGGTTCGGCGATTTTTGGCGAACGGGTCGCAGGCTAGGCGGGCAGTGGTGGGTTGGCACCCACCCTACGCAATGATCAGGCGGGTACGATGTTCAATCATCGGCGCGATTTGGCGCAGATGTCTGCGGGACAGGCCGATACAGCCTTCGGTCGGATAGCCGGGGCGGCGGTATTGGTGGATAAAGATCGCAGACCCACGCCCTTTGACGGCGTAGGGCCAGTTCCAATCCGTCAAAAGCACCAGATCATACAGCGGGTCTGGCCTGCGCAGCTTTTCGTGGCTGTGGGGATAGGGCGCGCGGACCATCATATTGTAGTCCTCATCGCGGGCATCATCTGACCACAGATCCATCGGGCCAATCGGTTTTGCCCAACGTGCAGGGCGGGCCATCCGGTCAGGGCGGTACAACATCCCCACAATCCGGTGCACCCCGATAGGTGTGGCCCCGTCGCCCTCTTTTTTCCTGGATGTGACGCCGGTCTTGCCGATGGTGCAGGGATAGGTTTGACCCTGAAAACGCAATCCCATCGGGGTCAGGACCATATCATCAGGCGTCACAGCAGATGTCCCGATTTCGCAGCCTTGGTTGCCAGATACGCGGTGTTGTGACGGTTCTCTCCGACTTTAAGGGGGACGCGTTCAGTGACCTTGATGCCGCTTGCCTCCATCATCTGGACCTTACGAGGGTTGTTGGTCAGCAGACGCGTGGATGAAAACCCCATAGATTTCAGGATGTCAGACCCAAGGCGAAAATCGCGCTCGTCGTCCTCAAAGCCAAGGCGGTGGTTGGCTTCGACAGTGTCAAAGCCTTGATCTTGCAGGGAATAAGCGCGCATTTTGTTGGCAAGGCCAATCCCGCGTCCTTCTTGGTTGAGGTAGAGTAAAACACCTTGCCCTTCGGCCCCCATTTGGGCCAACGCAGCGTGCAATTGTGGCCCGCAGTCGCATTTCAAGCTACCCATCAGATCGCCGGTAAAGCACGCGGAATGCAGGCGTGCCAGCACCGGTTTGCTGCGGTCAGGGCGGCCGATTTCGATGGCATAGTGTTCTTCCCCGCCGTCTTCTGGGCGGAAGATGTGCAGGCGTCCTGCCTCTGATACCTCCATCGGGAGGCGGGCGTTCACGACCGGATGCAGCGGGCTGCGGGCCGCAAGGGCAGGCAATGCCGATTCCAGATACACCGCGGTAAGCCCGTGTTTTGAAGCAAAGGCAGCAGCATTCGGCAGGGCCAAGATCACTGCTGCGGGCAGCAAGCGGGCGGTTTTCGTCAGTTGCAATGCAGCGCTATGCGCGGTTGCGGACCCGTCGCGTGCGCACGCCAGCGGACCCTTCATAGGGCTGCGCAAGTCATCGGCGGGGTCTGCCACGGATTGTACCCAGCGGGGGGTCGCGTCCTGTGGCAACAGTACGCGCGCCAGATCACCATCATAGGCCCGCGCCTTTAGGGTTTCGGCCCGGCGCGCAGTGATGGCCAATACCGGATCGCCCCCGAGGGCCAGCAGATCGGTCAGGCGCTGTGCGGTCAATGTTTCGGCGGCCAGCACCAGTACCGGCTGATCGCCCAGAAATACGATCGGCACCCCCATGCGCAGGTCGGCACGCGCGCGGGCCAGTTGTTCGGTAATGTCGGGGCCAAATGCCATAGTCTGAAATCTTTCGCTTCGGGTGTGATCAAATACTTAGGTCAGATGCACAGGAATTGAAACATTTGCCGCGATTTGTGCACGGTGCTGTGAATAAAATGTCGTACCTCTTGTGGGCACGGCTTCGTGAGCACACCTTTAGGTGAACGCAAAGGATGAGTTGATATGGCCCAGTTAAAGAAAATCTTGCTCGTGGACGATGACGATGATCTGCGCGATGCGCTGAGCGAACAGTTATTGCTGACCGAAGATTTCGATGTGTTCGAGGCCGGCAATGGTGCAGATGCCAAAACACGGGCAGCCGAAGCGCTGTATGATCTGGTGATTCTCGATGTGGGATTGCCTGATATCGACGGGCGTGACCTGTGTCGCGATCTGCGTACGCAGGGCGTCAAAAGCCCGATTCTGATGTTGACCGGCCATGATACTGACGCCGATACGATCATGGGGCTGGACGCGGGCGCGAATGATTATGTCACCAAGCCGTTCAAGTTCCCCGTTCTTTTGGCGCGCATCCGCGCGCAACTGCGGCAGCATGAACAGTCTGAAGAAGCGATTTTCCAGCTTGGCCCTTATACGTTCAAGCCATCGGCAAAACTTCTGATTACAGAGGACGACAAAAAGATCCGCCTGACCGAGAAAGAAACAAACATTCTCAAGTTCCTCTACCGTTCTGCCGCGGGGGTTGTGCCGCGCGATACATTACTGCACGAGGTTTGGGGATATAACGCCGGCGTCACCACCCATACGCTGGAAACCCACATTTACCGTCTGCGCCAAAAGATCGAACCCGATCCATCGAATGCGCGTATTTTGGTAACCGAGTCAGGTGGTTACAGATTGGTTTCCTAATTTTGGAACCAAACGCTCGTTTGGTTGTTAGTACTCTGAACGGCGGGGTTTTCATGACCCGCTGATCGGTTTGAACCCGAAGTTTGTGTCCGGGAAATGACACATACCTCCCCTCAAAAGATCGGGCCCTTGTGCCCGGCCTTTTTTGTGCACGGTCGTTTTTATGCCTGTCAGGTCCCGTTTCGCGATGGCAGCCCGAAGGCATTTCGGGCTAGGGTGCGCGCGATCTGATCTTTGGGGGCTATCGATGTCATTCACGCTTGCGACATGGAACATAAACTCGGTGCGCTTGCGCGAACCACTGGTGCTGAAGCTGCTGCAAGAGCAAGGCCCTGATGTCTTGTGCCTGCAAGAATGCAAAAGCCCGGTCGATAAAATCCCGACCGAAGCGTTCATTGCTGCGGGCTATACCCACATGGTTGCACGCGGTCAAAAAGGTTATAATGGCGTTGCGATCCTGTCGCGGTTGCCGCTTGAGGATGTCGGTGATCAGGACTTTGCCGATCTTGGCCATGCCCGTCATGTTGCGGCGCGGCTTGAAAATGGCGTGACGATCCAGAACTTTTATGTGCCCGCTGGCGGCGATGTTCCCGACCGCGAGGTCAACGAGAAATTCGGCCAAAAGCTGGATTACCTTGCCGGTATGCGCGACTGGTTTCATGGCGACAAACCCAAGAAATCCATTCTGGTCGGTGACTTGAATATTGCCCCCCGCGCAGACGACGTCTGGGGCCACAAGCAGCTGTTGAAGGTTGTCAGCCACACCCCGATCGAAGTCGAAAAGCTTGCCGAGACACAGGATGCCGGTGGTTTCGTCGACATCACACGTCAGGATATTCCCGAAGGAAACCTGTATTCGTGGTGGTCCTACCGCGCCAAGGATTGGGATGCCGCCGACAAGGGGCGCCGTCTGGATCACGTTTGGGCCACACCCGACATCTCCGGCGCTGCCCATTCCAGCCGGATACTGCGCGAAGTCCGCGGTTGGGAAAAACCAAGCGACCACGTCCCGGTCTTTGCGACATTCGACCTTTGAATTCAGCGGGCGCGCCCACATATAAGAGGCAGCCCAAATGAGGATATTGATATGATGGATTTGAACCTTTCGCCCGCAGCAGATACCGATCTGATCAAGGACGGGACTGAGGCGACCTTTATGGCTGATGTGGTCGACGCGTCGCAGACGGTACCGGTCATTGTCGACTTTTGGGCCCCTTGGTGCGGCCCGTGCAAAACCCTTGGCCCCATGCTGGAAGACGCAGTGCGTGCCGCCAAAGGTGCCGTCAAGATGGTCAAGATCAACGCCGACGAGGCGCAGCAGATCGTAGGCCAGATGCAAATTCAGTCGCTGCCGACGGTGTTTGCGTTCTTCAAAGGCCAGCCCGTGGATGGATTTCAGGGCGCGTTGCCCCAATCCGAAATCAAGGCTTTTGTCGATCGTGTGATCAAAGCAGGCGGCGGCGAAGCGCCGGGTGAAAGCCTGAACGAGGCCGTGACCGTTGCTGACGAAATGCTGGCCGAAGGGGCCGCCCAAGATGCGTTGGACACATTTTCCGCGATCCTTGGCGAAGACCCCACGCACGCCGGTGCTTATGGTGGCATGGTGCGCGCCTATATCGCGCTTGATCAGCTGGATGCCGCCGAAGGTCACCTGAACGGTGCGCCAATCGAGATCTCCAAAACACCCGAGCTGGAAGCCGCTCATGCGCAATTGCAATTGGCCCGTCAGGCCGCAAACGCGGGTCCCGTGGCTGAATTGCAAGCTGCCGTTGATGCCAACCCCGATGACCATCAGGCGCGGTTTGATCTGGCGCTGGCCTTGCAGGCCAACGGCGACACCCAAGGCGCGGTTGACCAGTTGCTGACGCTTTTCGGCAAGGATCGTGAATGGAACGAAGGTGCCGCCAAGACGCAGCTTTTCACTATTTTTGATGCGCTTAAGGCCAATGATCCGATTGCGTTAAACGGGCGTCGGAAACTTAGCTCGATGATATTTGCTTAAGGTGATTGCAGCACTAGATAGAGCATCATGATAAAGCAATCAGAACTACCAGATACAATCGCGATCTTTCCGTTGGGCGGGGCCTTGCTGCTGCCCCGTTCACGGTTGCCATTGCACATTTTTGAACCGCGCTATCTTCAGATGATCGAAGACAGCCTCAAGACGCCCGGTCGGCTGATTGGCATGGTGCAGCCCAATGTGGTGCCGGGGCGTGATGGCCCCGGGTTGCAAACCATCGGCTGTGCGGGCCGGATCACCCAGTTCTCCGAAACCGAGGATGGGCGCTATATGATCACCCTTGGCGGGGTGTCGCGGTTCCGTGTCGTGAAAGAGATCGAAGGCTTTACGCCGTACCGTCGCTGTGACGTGAATTGGGACGGGTTCGAGCGCGATTTGGGCAAAGACGAAGACGACGTTGCCTTTAATCGCGAGGCGTTTCTGGACACGTTGAGCCGCTATTTCGATGCGCGCAATCTGTCCGCTGATTGGGAAACACTGAAAGAAGCGGATGACGAATTGCTGATCAATTCGCTGTCGATGATGCTGGATTTCGACTCAGAGGACAAACAGGCCCTGCTTGAGGCACCATCTTTGTCCACGCGTCGCGAAACGCTGTTAACCTTGATCGAATACGCCCTGCGCGGCGGTCACGAAGGGGAGATGATGAATTGAGCCGTGAAGAAATCCAGTTCGACCGTCGCATGCTTGAGGCATTGGTGTGCCCACGCACGCAGACGACGTTGCGCTATGATGCGGACCGTCAGGAATTGGTGTCAAAAGCCGCTGGCCTTGCCTATCCCATCCGAAACGGCATTCCCGTAATGCTGGTGGACGAAGCGCGGGTTCTGGACTGACCTAAAGCGCTTCGCCCCGCATCAAGCGGGGCAGGTCGCCGGTCAAACCAGCGGCTTCTCGGATAAAACCGCGCCGTGCGCCGGGCAACGCATTGATCGCGGCCATGCCGATATCCCGCGCGATCCGAAGCAGCGGGTTATCATTTGAAAACAGCCGGTTAAAGCTGTCTGTCGCCAGTGCCAACGCCGTATTATCAAAGCGCCGCCACAGTTGATATTGATCCAATACCGTGGGGCTGCCGATGTCTTGGCCACGTCGCTGCGCGTCTGCGATAACTTCGGCCAAGGCCGCGACATCGCGCAACCCGGCGTTCAGCCCTTGCCCCGCAATCGGGTGCACACCATGCGCGGCATCACCCAGCAGAGCCACACGGGGGGCGACCATTGAATGGGCCAAAGACAGGCCCAGCGGATAGGTATAGCGTGCGCCAGCCAGTGAAATCTGACCCAGAAAATCACCGAAACGCGGACGCAGTACATCCAGATATGCGTCGTCGGACAGCGCGTGAATGCGGGCGGCGTTTTCTGCGGTTTCGCTCCAGACAATCGAGGACCGGTTTTCGGTCAGCGGTAAGATCGCAAGCGGGCCGGGTGGCATAAAGAACTGATGCGCGATTCCCGCGTGGGGTTTTTCATGGGCAATCGCGCAAACCAGCGCGGTCTGACCATAGTCCCAACCGATCCGCTTGATCGCGGCGCGATCTGCCGTGCCCGACGCGCGCCCGTCGGCACCGACCAATAGTTTTGCGCGCACTGTATTTCCGCTCGCCAATGTCAGTGTGACACCCGAGGGATCAACTGCTTGCGCCGTCACTGTTTCGCCATCCAACACTGTGATCGTGTCACAGGCTGCGACCGCTTCCATCAAGGCGCGGCGCAGATGGCGGTCTTCGACCATATGGCCCATCGGGCCTTCTTCGATCTCGGCATGGTCGAAATGCATGAAAAACGGTGATGGCCCTTCGCCTGCGCGGCCATCGGTGACTTTGATCTCAAGCATTGGTTGCGCATGGTCGGCCACCGCATCCCACACGCCTATGCCGTCCAACAACCGGGTCGAGGTCAGCGCCAATGCGTAGGATCGCCCGTCAAAATCGGGGCTTTTGCGGTCTTGGGTGTGCAGGCGATCAATGATCGTCACGCGCAGACCTGCCTGCGCCAAAGCCAATCCCAAGGCAGGGCCATTTAGCCCGCCGCCGACAATCGCAATATCTGTATCGAATTCCATATGCTTAGATATGGCCGCGCGGCAGGGATTGTCCATGCGTGCAACGGTCGCTACCGTCGCTTTCAAAGCATTTCGTAAGGAGACACCATGCAAGATTGGCTAAAAATGACGGCGGCGGATTTGGGGCGTGGGATTGAAAGCGGTCAGATTGACCCTGTGACGTTGTGCAAAACCTACCTTGATGCGATTGATGCGCATCCTTTGCGGGACCGTATTTATGCCCGTGTGACCGCAGATCGTGCCATGGCCGAAGCCCAGGCCGCGTCTTTGCGCGCCAAGGCGGGGCACAGGCTGTCGCCGCTGGACGGTGTTCCGATCAGTTGGAAGGACCTTTTCGATACCGCAGGGACCGTGACCGAAGCCGGGTCGATGTTGTTGAAAGACCGCATGCCGGACACGGATGCGCAGGTTTTGCAAAACGCCACGGCGATGGGGCTGGTTTGCCTTGGCAAAACCCACATGAGCGAGCTTGCTTTTTCTGGCCTTGGTCACAACCCGTCCACCGCCACCCCGCCTTGCGTCAATGATCTTGAGGCCGTGTCCGGGGGGTCGTCCTCGGGGGCTGCGGCGTCGGTTGCGTTTGGATTGGCGGCGGCTGCAATCGGGTCTGATACAGGGGGATCCGTTCGGATTCCGTCGGTGTGGAACGATCTGGTCGGGCTGAAAACCACTTCCGGGCGCGTGTCGCTGCAAGGCGTTGTGCCGTTGGCGATGAAATTCGATACGGTCGGCCCGCTGTGCCGGTCGGTCGAAGATGCGGGCCTGTTGTTGGCAGCACTCGAGGGCACAAAACCTGCTGATCTGTCCAGCGCCGACCTTGAGGGGCGGCGTTTTGCGATTTTGCGGAATGTCGCGATGGATGATCTGGACGACGCCCCGCAAGACGCATTTCAAGGCGCTGTGGAAAAACTGCGCGATGCCGGTGCGATCATCGACGACATCACCCTGCCCGAAATCGCACAAGCCATGCCGCTAAGCGGGTGTCTGTTCACCGCCGAGGCCTATGGGCTGTGGCGTGACGTGATCGAGGCGGACCCTGAGGCAATGTATGCCGAAATCCTTGAGCGTTTCCGCTTGGGCAAGGCCCATTCCGGCCCTGATTACGTTGCCGCTTGGGCCAAGCTTGAGGGATTGCGGATATCCTATGATCGTGCGGTCGCTGGCTATGACGCGGTGATCTTGCCCACGGCCCCGACCTTGCCCCCCAAGCTGGAAAAGTTGGAAAGCGACCATGATTATTACGTGTCGGCAAATCTGTTGGCGCTGCGCAATACGCGGATTGGTAACCTAATGGGACTGTGCGCGATGACGCTGCCAACGGGCACGCCGTCTTGCGGGTTGATGATGATGATGGCGGCGGGTTCGGAAGAGCGTTTACTGCGCCTTGCAGCCGCTGCAGAAGAAGCGCTGGCCTAAAAGACACAAACCGCAGGTCAAGTCCTAGATTCTCTGGACGTAGGCCACCCCCTTGGGTAGTTTGTCATTAACGGGGCATGAATGATCCCGAACCCGAGGCAGTTTTGATGTTATATCCCGAGCGGTTTTCGAACCTTCCGGCCCATGCGTGGCCCCGTTTGCGTGCATTGCTTGATGTCCACGAAGGTGGCGGCACGCCTATTCACATGACCATCGGCGAGCCGAAACATGCCTTTCCTGCATGGGTGATGGACGTGATTGCTGAGAATGCCGCCGGTTTTAACAGCTATCCGCCGAATGACGGATCACCGGCCTTGCGCGGTGCAATCGCTGATTGGATCCAGCTGCGCTATGGCGTTGGCGTGGATGCCGACACCCAGGTGATGGCGCTGAATGGCACGCGCGAGGGGCTGTATAATGCAGTGATGGCGGTCTGTCCGGAAACCAAGAACGGCAAAAAGCCTGCCATCTTGATGCCGAACCCGTTTTACCAAGTTTACATGATTGGTGCAATTTCTGGTGCGGCGGACCCGATCATGGTGCCTGCGACGCTTTCCACCGGTCATTTGCCTGATTTCGCAAGCCTGCCCGAAGATGTGCTGAACCGGACCACTGCTGCCTATATCTGTTCGCCTGCCAACCCGCAGGGCGCTGTGGCAAGCCGCGACTATTGGACGGATCTGCTGGCGTTGGCAGAGAAATACGATTTCAAGATTTTTGCCGATGAATGTTATTCTGAAATCTACCGCAATACGCCGCCCGTCGGTGCCATGCAGGTCGCCCAAGAGGTCGGCGCTGATCCGGACCGTGTGGTGATTTTCCATTCGCTGTCGAAACGGTCGAACTTGCCGGGACTTCGGTCGGGGTTTGTCGCCAGCGGCCCGAACACGATGCGAGAGATAAAGCAGCTGCGCAATTATGCAGGCACGCCTTTGCCGCTGCCTTTGCAGGCGGCCTCGGCTGCTGTTTGGGCAGACGAGGCGCATGTCGCCGAGAGCCGTGCGCTGTATGTTGAGAAATACGAAGTCGCCGATCGGATACTTGGGAATGTACCGGGGTATCAAAGCCCGGAGGCAGGGTTTTTCCTGTGGCTGCCTGTGGAAGATGACGAAACCGCCGCGCTGAAGCTGTGGCGCGAGACAGGCGTTCGGGTGCTGCCCGGCGGCTATCTGGCACAAGAAGTTAACGGGGAAAACCCCGGCAAGACATATATACGGGTGGCCATGGTCGCCCCAAAAGAAGAGACAACGCGCGGGATCGAAGCGATCCGCGACTGTCTCTATCCAGAATAAGACGAGGGGTCAGGACAATGGCATATCAGACACGTGGGCGCGATCCTTTGCTGGATTCCAGCATGACCCAAGCCATCGAAAAACGTGGCAAGGAACTGCTGGGCATTGGCCTGATCGCGTTGGGTTTGATGGCCGCAATGATGATTGGCAGTTATACGCCGGATGACCCCAACTGGATGGTGTCGACCGATGCGCCTGCGCAAAACTGGCTGGGCCGGATGGGGGCGTCATTGGCCGCCCCCCTGTTCATGATCGTCGGCTGGGGCGCATGGGCGGTTGCCGCGATTTTGCTGGCATGGGGCGCGCGTTTTGCGCTGCACCGCGGGCAGGACCGCGCGATGGGGCGTTTGATCTTTGCCCCGATCGCGGTGGCGCTGTGTTCGATTTACGGGGCCACACTGACACCTGGGGCCGACTGGTTGCAGACCCACAGCTTTGGTCTGGGCGGTCTGTTCGGTGATACGGTGATGGGCGCAATTCTGACAATTTTGCCGATTGGGTCGACCTTCACGATCAAGCTGATGTCGTTTCTGATGGGCGTGTCGATCCTTGTCTTCGGGGCGTTCGTTCTGGGCTTTACCAAGCTTGAACTGACCCGCATCGGGCGTTTTATGCTGGTGGGCGTGATCATGGTTTACGCAGGGCTGATGACCTTGCTGGGGCGTGGGGCGGCAGGTGCAGTTACGGCTGCGCAAACCCTTCAGGCAAAGCAATCAGAGCGGCGCGAACGCAACCGGATCGAGGCAGAAGAGAACGCTGAATACGCAGCCTCGCAGGTTGCTTATAGCGAACATTCCTATCCGGCGGCCCCGGCGGTAACGCCTAAAACGGGATTGCTGTCCAAGATGCCCGCGCTGGTCAAGCGCGCAGAACCATTGCCAGAGCCGGAGTTGGTGGAAAACTGGTCTGACGTCGAAGTCGACGAATCCCCCAGTGACGACCGCATCAAATCCAAGATTGCCGATGTGATCAAAAACCGTGTCCGTACTGCCAGCGCGCTGCACACACCTGTGACGGCACCGCTGACGCGCGGTCGCGGTCGGGGGCCCGACCCCTTGGTGCTGGACACCACTCCGCGCAGTCACAGCCGCGAAGAACCACCTTTGACGGCAGCAGGCCGGGTCGAGCCCCCCCTGACAGGCGCAGGCGTGTCACCCAGTGTGATCCGGCCAGTGCAGGCCGCGCCGGCACCTGAAATCGATACATACGCCGACGAAGAAGAAAGCTTGCCGCTACAGGATGCTGCGCCGTCGGACGCAATCCAAATTCCCGTTGCTCAGCCACGCAAAGTTGTTCAGCAGCCGATCCGTAAAGCGATACAGCCAAGCAAAAAGGCCCAAGCCGAAGCGCAGCCTGCCTTGACCTTTGACGACACGCATCCGGGCTTTGAACTGCCACCGTTGAGCCTTTTGGAAAGCCCCGACACTGTAGAACGGCTGCACCTGAGCGACGATGCACTGGAAGAAAACGCGCGGATGCTGGAAAACGTGTTGGACGATTATGGCGTGAAGGGCGAGATTGTCGCCGTGCGTCCGGGGCCCGTTGTCACGATGTACGAACTTGAACCGGCACCGGGCCTTAAGGCCAGCCGTGTCATCGGTCTGGCCGACGATATCGCCCGGTCGATGGCGGCGCTGTCTGCGCGTGTGTCAACTGTGCCCGGACGCAGTGTGATCGGGATCGAACTGCCCAATGAAAACCGCGAAAAAGTTGTCCTGCGCGAAATCCTGTCAGCGCGTGATTTTGGCGATAGCACCATGCGCCTGCCGTTGGCCTTGGGCAAAGACATTGGCGGCGATCCTATCGTTGCGAACCTTGCCAAGATGCCCCACCTGCTGATCGCGGGGACGACGGGGTCGGGTAAATCGGTGGCGATCAACACGATGATCCTGTCGCTGCTCTACAAGCTGACGCCGGAAGAATGCCGGATGATCATGATTGACCCCAAGATGTTGGAACTCAGCGTCTATGACGGCATCCCGCACCTGCTGTCCCCCGTTGTGACCGACCCGAAAAAGGCTGTTGTCGCGCTCAAGTGGACCGTCGGCGAGATGGAAGAACGCTATCGCAAGATGTCCAAAATGGGGGTCCGCAACATCGAAGGTTATAATGGCCGGGTGCGCGACGCGCTGGCCAAGGACGAGATGTTCAGCCGTACTGTCCAGACCGGATTTGACGACGAAACCGGCGAACCGATTTTCGAGACGGATGAATTCAAGCCCGAAACATTGCCCTATATCGTCGTCATCGTCGACGAGATGGCTGACCTGATGATGGTCGCAGGCAAAGAGATCGAGGCCTGTATCCAGCGGCTTGCCCAGATGGCGCGGGCCTCGGGTATTCACCTTATCATGGCAACACAGCGCCCGTCGGTGGATGTGATCACCGGCACGATCAAGGCGAACTTTCCGACGCGGATTTCTTTTCAGGTCACCTCAAAGATCGACAGCCGTACGATCTTGGGCGAAATGGGTGCTGAGCAACTCTTGGGTATGGGCGATATGCTGTACATGGCGGGCGGATCAAAGATCGTGCGCTGTCATGGTCCGTTTGTGTCCGACGAAGAAGTCGAAGAGATCGTGAACCACCTCAAAGCATATGGCGCACCTGATTACATTTCCGGCGTCGTCGAAGGCCCGCCCGAAGACCAAGAGGGCAGCATTGACGCGGTTCTGGGCCTTGGTGGCAATACCGACGGCGAAGATGCGCTATATGATACGGCTGTGGCGATTGTGATCAAAGACCGCAAATGTTCTACATCCTATATCCAGCGGAAACTGGCGATCGGCTATAACAAGGCCGCGCGTCTGGTCGAACAGATGGAGGATCAGGGCCTTGTTTCGCCTGCAAACCACGTCGGCAAACGCGAGATTCTGGTACCCGAACAGGGCTAGGCGGAACGAAAAGCAAGGTCGCGGGGTTGGTCTGGAAACGGGCCAACCCTTTTTCGTTTCTTGCAGGAACGGGCGATAATCTGCCGCATGATATCGCATATCATCGTGGCACCGCTTATGTTTGAGGCACGGCACTGAAATAACGATAGGAATACTCAGATGCGTTTTGTGACCACCACCGTTCTGGCCTTGGGCCTTGGCCTGACTTTTGTGCTGCCGGCTGCCGCTGAGCAGTTGTCGCTTGGGGCGATCTCCCAGTATCTGAACGCTATGAAAACCGGCAAAGGTGAATTCACCCAGATCAATGATGACGGGTCGATCAGCACCGGTACCCTATATATCAAGCGGCCCGGTAAAGTGCGTTTTGAATATAATGCACCGGATTCGGGCATTGTCATCGCGGGCAGCAATACGGTCGTGATCTATGACAAGAAATCCAACCAGCCCGCCGAGACATATCCTTTGTCCAAGACTCCGCTGTCGATCATTTTGGCGGCGAATGTGAACCTTGGCCAAGCGCGGATGGTCACCGGCCACAGCTATGACGGCACCGCGACCACCGTGAGGGCACAGGATCCGGAGCATCCTGAGTATGGTAATATTGAACTTAAATTTACCGATAACCCTATTGAGCTGCGACAGTGGGTCATCAACAACGGCAGCGGTGGCCAGACCACCGTGGTCTTGGGGGATTTGCAAAAGGGCGTCGGCCTGTCGAACACGCTGTTCGATGTCAGCAAGTCGCCAGCGCGGACAAACCGCTAAAAACCAAAGGCCCGAAGGTGATCCTTCGGGCCTTTGGTTATCTTACCAGCGGCTTAGGCGGCAACCCGCGATCTGCCCTTGGTACATGTCGGCGCGTTGCTGCACTTTGCTGGCCACTGTAATCAGCCATGGCTTGGCGTTATAGCTTTGTCGCGAAAAGCCGGTATTGCCTTCGTGATAGGCAAGGTACTGGTTGCGCGCATCATGCAGATCTATGCCGTTTTTCGTGCGGCTTTTGGTCATGTACCAGCCCATGAAATCCGACGCGTCTTTGATCCGGTCACGCTTGGCGGACCGTTTGCCTGTCTCGGACAAGTATTCATCCCATGTCGCATCCAGCGCCTGACCATAGCCAAAGGCGCTTGATTGCCGGCCCATCGGGATCACGCCGACTACATAACGGAACGGCGTGCGTGCATCTGCGATGAATTTGCTTTCCTGATGGATCGTCGCCATCTGGACATGCACAGGCACACCCCAGCGGCGCTCGGTCGCGCGGAAAGCTTTGTAGTATTCTGGGCGCTCCTTGAGAATCGCGCAGGCATTATCAAGGTTTCGTGGGGCGCTGGTGGGGCCGCCACTACATGATGCCAAAAGCACGACAACTATCAGGGCGCAAAAGGTTCTGCTCATTTGCCTCTCGCTTATATCGTTTATTATTATGGGGTAGTTTACCAGATTTCCGCAGGATCGCCCACCGAAAACTTAGAGTAAAAAAGCCAACAAGACGGGCAGGGCGGCCACTGACATCAAGGTTGAGACGACAACCAGCCCGGCCACAGATTGCGCATCGGCCCCGTATTTTTCGGCCAAAAGATAGGATGTTACCGCGACAGGCGTCGCCACCTGAAGCACCAGGACACCAAAGGCTATCGGTTCGAGATCAAAGTATAGCCCCGCCCCCCACGCGATGCCCACGCAAATCACCAACTTGAGCGCAGAAAGCACGACAGCGCGTCCAATCCCGCCGGGGGATAGCCGCGCGACAGCAACACCAAGGGTGATCAGCATCATCGGAATAGCCATCTGCCCCAGGAGACTAAGGGTGCTGGTCAGGAATTTCGGTGTCTGCCAATCCTGCACCAGAAACAATGCGCCCAAGAGCGTGGCCCAGACCAGCGGTTCGCGCATGACCTTGCCAAAAGACCCTGCACCTGCAACCAACCAGACCCCAAAGGTAAAAGACCAGATCGCCATGATCGCAAACACCACCACGGCATAACCCAGACCCACGTCACCAAAGGCGAAAAGCGCTAGCGGCAGCCCCATATTGCCCGTATTGCCGAAAATCAAAGGGGCAAGATAGGTCCGCCGGTTCAGCCCAAGCGCCCATACAAGCAAGGCTGCCACCAGTGTGACACCGCCATAAGCAATGATCGTGGCCAGCGACAGGGCCGTCAGGGCCGCAGGGTCGATCTGGGTGTTCATCAAGGACACAAAAATCAGGCAGGGCACCGAAAGGGTCATGGCCAATTGGGTCACAAATTGAATGCGATATTCAAAACCCAGCTTTACCCAAGCAAAGCCGATGCCCGCCAAAAGAAAGACCGGGGCTACGATTTCGAGGACTGTTAACGCTAGGTTCACAAACTGTTTCCTATGATTCGACTACCGTGATTGGACAAATGCCCCTTGAAGCGACTACTAACGAAAGATAGGTGCTTCAATGTCATGATTAGAACACGCGCAAAATATCATCTGGGCCAGGTCGTGCGGCACAAGAAACATCCCTTTCGGGGGGTGATCTTTGACGTGGACCCGGAATTTGCCAATACCGACGAATGGTACGAGGCAATCCCCGAAGAAAGCCGTCCGGTCAAGGACCAGCCGTATTACCATCTGCTGGCCGAAAATGATCAGAGCTATTACGTGGCCTATGTCTCTGAGCAAAACCTTGTTGCTGATTATTCCGGCGAACCTGTCGATCATCCGGATATTCCGGATCTGTTCGGCCCGTTCACCGATGGGGCCTATCCGCTGCATTTCCAACTGAACTAAGCGGGAAGGCGCGTTTGAACGCAGCCTTCCCATCGTCGTCTAGTAGCCCAAAGCGCAGCCATCCTTGCGCGGATCGCTGGCACCTTCCAGCACACCGTCGCTGCGCAACTTGATCGCCTGCGCGCCGCCGATTGCTGTTCTGGGGATTTCAACGTTGTGGCCCATCTCGACCAGCTTGGCGCGCACGTCGTCGCCATAACCGCGTTCAACGTTCAGCACGCCTTTGTCAGAAAACGCGCGGGGCGCATCAATGGCGGCCTGCGGGTCCATCCCGAAATCGGTCAGGTTGCTGATCAACCGTGCGTGGCCCGTGGGTTGATAGGCACCGCCCATCACACCAAATGGCATCTGCACCTTGCCGTTCTGTCGGGTCATGCCGGGGATAATGGTATGCATGGGGCGTTTGCCGCCTTTCATCTCGTTCACGTGACCTTCTTCAAGGGTGAAGCCCGCGCCGCGGTTCTGCAACAAGATGCCGAATTTATCAGATGCAATGCCAGAGCCAAACCCATGGAAAATCGAATAGATCAAGGACACGGCCATGCCGTCCTTGTCCACGACGGTGATATAGATTGTGTCTTTGTGGACGGCTTCGGACAGCGGCGTGGGATCAACCATTGCCTTGTTCGGATCAATCAGTTCAGCCAGTTTTTGCGCCGTCTTCGGGTCCAGCATATGGCCCAGCCGGGTGGTGTAATCGGCATCGCCCAAAAAGCGGTTGCGCGCATCATAGGCCAGTTTGGTGGCCTCTGCTTCGATGTGCAGACGCTCGGCCCCGAAAGGATCCATCGACGCGATGTCGAAATGCGAAAGGATGTTCATCAGCAGCAGCGCGGTTGCACCATGTCCGTTCGGGGCATGTTCCAGCACCTCAAGGTCGTTGTAGGTTGTCGCAATCGGGTCGCCTGTGGTGCAGCTGACGTTGGCGAAATCTTCGGCCGTGTGCATGCCGTCACGCGCAGTCAGAGCAGCGATCATGTCTTCGGCGATCTCTCCGGTGTAAAAGGCGTCGCGACCGTCTTTGGCAATGCGTCGCAGCACTTCGGCCTGACCGGGCGCGCGGAAAATTGAGCCGACCTGCGGTGCCTTGCCATCGATCAGAAAGAAATCGCGTGCTTTGCCTTGCAGCGTACCTGCATCATTATTCCAGTCAAAAGACACCCGTGGAGCGACGGGCACACCTTCGTCGGCATAGTGGATTGCCGGTGCCAGAATCGTATCCAACCCCAACTTTCCAAGGTTTTCGGACAAGTGGCAAAATGCATCAATCGCGCCGGGAACAGTAACCGCATGGGCGCTTTGCAAAGGTACGGTTTTTTCACCTGCATTGCGCAGAATGCTTGCATCAAGGCCCTTGGGCGCACGGCCCGACCCGTTCAGCGCGTGAACTTCGTCGCTGCCGGCGGGGGAATATAGCACAAAACAATCCCCGCCAATCCCGGTCATCTGGGGTTCGCAAATTCCAAGCAAGACAGCGCCAGCAATGGCAGCGTCCATCGCATTGCCGCCCCTCTCAAGAATGTTCAGCGCGGTCTTTGCGGCCAAAGGATGAGAGGTGGCACACATGCCATTTTTCGCCAAAACGGGCGAACGCCCCGGAAGTTGAAAGTCGCGCATATCGGGTAAGATCCTGTTGCAGATGAATGTTCTGCAGGAACCTAGCGCGCCGTTGCCCAGAGTGCCAATTATATTAACAGTGAAGTAAGTACCTCAACGTCGCGCACTGGGTGGGGGCTATGAAACGCGACGTTGAGGGAAGCCATATGCAGCTACGTTTCCAACTATGACGGTCAAGCGCGGCAAAACTGTGATGGGGGTGCGGCGCTTTCGGGGTATTTGCGCGAACCAATAAGGCGAACTGGGTCGGTATTGTTTTCTTAACGCAGTTAAGCCCGCGATTGCGGGCTTTGTTTGTTGGCGCTTCAATTTCCGTTGTTTTCAGGCCGACCCAACAGGAACGCGCATGGTAGTAATATTCATTGGTCCGCTGCGGGCATACGAGACGTCACCTGTCAGTGCGCGGATCAAACCCCAGCCAAAGCCACCTTCGGGCAAGTCTTCAACGGCCACATCAATGTCAAACCCCTTGGGCTGCGGCAATACAGAGTTTGGCATCGCATCACCAAGATCAGTAATACGCAGGTGCAAATTGTTTGAATGATACTGGCATCTGATTCGAATCAGGCCAGGTTGGGGGTGGTCGCGAAAGGCATGTTCGACAATATTGTTGAGCGTTTCGGCCATCACAAGTTCGATTACGCCGAGTTCATCGTCTGACAGGGGCAAAGGTGCAAGCCGGTCCAAGAACACGGCAAGCGCACCCCTGACCGCATCTTGGGTCCCGTCGAGGTTTTGCTCGAATGCAAAGGGGGGGGCGGGAATATCTGCCACGTTTTGTTTCCGGCTTTCAGCGATCATAGCGGTTCTTGATCATGTACGGCAGCTTCCAACGTTGGATACAATGTAAACACGCTGTCCATACGGGTCAGTCGAAAAACGCGGTCGACTGGCCCGGTCAAGCCTGCCAACACGAGCGTCCGGTCGGGGGCCAAATACTTCATCGTGGCCACAATCGCGCCAAGTCCGCTGGAATCGATGAACGTAACGCTGCTTAGGTCAAGAATCACTGTAGCGGGTGCGTCTTCTGTCAGTTGGCGCATGGTTTCCTTGAACTCAAGCGCGACGGCAGCATCAATTCGGTCATCAATGACCGAAACAATCTGCAGCGGCTCTTCTGTTTTGGCTGAGAGTTTCATAAGCTCGTCCCAAGGGTATGTTGCATTATCTATCTGAGTAGCGTGCATATCTTACCATTTAGTGATCATTTTCCGGGGAGAGCTCAAAATGAACAAGGTCGTTATTGCGGGGGCATCGCGCACACCAATGGGTGGGTTCCAAGGCGTCTTTTCCAACCTGACTGCTGCTGATCTGGGCGGCCATGCGATCAAGGCTGCCTTGGATGGCGCAGGGGCCAAGACCGTGGACGAGGTGCTGATGGGCTGTGTTCTGCCCGCAGGCCAAGGTCAGGCACCGGCACGTCAGGCAGGTTTCAAGGCGGGTCTGGGCGAAGATGTTCCCGCCACGACGCTGAACAAGATGTGTGGATCGGGCATGAAGGCCGCGATGATTGCCTTTGACCAGATTTCCCTTGGCCATACGAATGTGATGGTCGCGGGCGGCATGGAAAGCATGACAAATGCGCCGTATATCTTGCCGCAAATGCGCAGCGGTGCGCGCTTGGGGCATGGTCAGGTGATTGACCACATGTTCCTCGACGGCCTTGAAGATGCATATGACAAGGGTCGCCTCATGGGCACTTTTGCCGAAGATTGTGCCGAAACCTATCAGTTCACCCGTGCCACCCAAGATGAGTATGCGTTGGCATCCCTGTCGCGCGCGATCACAGCGCAATCTTCGGGGGCTTTCGATGGTGAAATCGCCAAGCTGGACGTGACATCCCGTAAAGCCACCACAACGATCAGCGCCGATGAACAACCCGCCAATGCGCGGCCCGAAAAGATTCCTCAACTCAAACCTGCGTTCCGCGAGGGGGGGACTGTCACGGCGGCAAATTCATCCTCGATTTCGGACGGTGCAGCCGCGTTAGTGCTGGCCTCTGAACGGGCCGCCCTTGATCAAGGTCTGACCATCCGCGCCCATATTATGGGGCACGCAAGCCACGCCCAAGCACCCGGCCTTTTCACCACAGCACCGGTCCCTGCTGCCCAAAAGCTGCTTGACCGGTTGGGTTGGCAAAAAGAAGATGTCGATCTGTGGGAAGTGAACGAAGCCTTCGCTGTCGTCCCGCTTGCCTTCATGCACGAGATGGGGCTGTCCCATGACATTGTGAATGTGAATGGTGGCGCTTGCGCGCTTGGCCATCCGATTGGTGCCTCGGGTGCCCGGATCATCGTTACGCTGTTGAATGCGCTTGAAAAGCGGGGCTTAAAACGTGGCATCGCAGCCATTTGCATCGGTGGCGGCGAAGGCACTGCGATTGCGATCGAACGCCCCTAATCATCCAGATGAGCTCGAATTTTCGGGGGGCGGCCTGCCCCCCGATGTCTTAATCCCAGTGTCTCACTAGAGGGCCCTCTATGCACGTTGACTATGCCACCCTCGCCAAAACCCTACAGGCCCTGACCGAAGGGGAAACAGACAGCGTTGCCCTCATGGCCACCGTCACTTGCGAGGTTCACCACGCCGATGACCGCTTTGATTGGACAGGCTTTTACCGGGTCACCGGACCCGAGTTGCTGAAAATCGGCCCCTATCAGGGCGGACACGGCTGCCTTGTGATCCCGTTTTCGCGGGGCGTGTGCGGGGCGGCGGCACGCACCGGTCAGACCCAGCTGGTGCCCGATGTAGAGTCTTTTGCAGGCCACATCGCCTGTGCCAGCTCAACCCGGTCAGAGCTGGTTTTGCCGGTCTGGAATGGTGCGGGTACCTTGATCGGTGTCTTTGATATCGACAGCAATCAACCCGATGCCTTCACCCAAACAGATGCGGATGAGCTAGAAGCCATTTTGAAGGACTGCTTTGCCAACGTGACATAGCGCTGATACCGCCGATGAAATAATGCTGGATTTTTTCATTGGCTTGATGCAGCGTGAAATTTGACCGCAGAATTTCATGGAACGATTTGGTGCAGCACGCGACATCCCTCAACTCACAGTCTCTCGGGGCTGACTTGCGCGCCTTGCGCAAGGCGCGCGGGCTGACGTTGCAGGATCTGGCCGATACACTGAACCGCTCTGTCGGGTGGCTCAGTCAGGTTGAACGCGATCTCTCTGATCCCTCCATCACCGATTTGCGGCAGATGGCACAGGCACTTGGTGTGTCGGTGTCGATGCTGTTCCGCCATGCCGCAGCCCCCGTCCACGAAGCGGGTTTTATCGTGCGCAAAGACGCGCGGCGGCCCATAGGGTCATCGGTTGCGGGTCTGATCGAAGAACTGCTCTCTCCGGACCTGACCGATGATTTCGAGATGGTCCATTCCACTTTCTTACCCCACAGCCGCATCAAAGATCCGGTGACCCGCCCCACCCAAGAGGTGGGCTATGTGGTCTCGGGCAGGCTTGAGATTGATATTGCAGGGACCGTCCATTCCCTTAATCCCGGTGACAGTTTTCGCATCCGTGGCGAACCCTTTCGTTGGGCAAACCCCTATCCGGATCCCGCAGTTGCGATCTGGGTCATAGCCCCCCCGGTATATTGATGAGTATTGAAGCCTGGATTGTTTTTACATTGTTCTGGGTGGTGTTCGTAACCACCCCAGGACCAAACGCTGTCAATTGCATCACCAATGGCATGGCACTTGGCTTTCCCCGCGCGATGGTCGGCGTGCTGGGAATACTGACGCAGGCGGCGCTCTTTCTGCTGCTTTCGGCATTTGGCATTACGGCCCTTATCGCGGCCTCTGCGACCGCTTTTACCGTGGCGAAACTGATCGGTGCGGGGTTCCTGATCTATCTTGGCATCCGTGGCCTGAAAACAGCAAAGACACCGGTCAGGGTGGATGAGCGTCCGGTCAGATCAATCTATCTGCGCGCCTTTGCAATCGCGACGATTAACCCCAAGTCCGTCGCGGGCTACTTGGCCGCGTTCAGCCAGTTTGTTCAACCGAACGTCCCGATCTGGGATCAAATGCTAGTGATCTTTCCGACGGCGCTGACACTGACAGCGCTTAGCTACACGGGGTTTACGGCCCTCGGGGCAGGCTTGGGCCGCGCGGCCCTTGGCGCTGTGTTCAACGTCTGGTTTCGCCGCATCATGGCGGTGTGTTTCATCATCTATGGTGTCCTTTTGGGGGCATCTTCCACACCAGCGGGGCGGGTCTGACGATGAAGGGTTCTTGCAATTGTGGGGCAATCCACTTTTCGGTAGCACCAGAGGCGAACCGCGCCGTCGCGTGTCACTGCACACAATGCCGCAAACAGTCGGGCCATGTCTGGGCATCGGGCCAGGCGGCCCCGGACCAGATTTCGATCACCGGTGACGTGACGTGGTACAAATCGTCGGAAAAGGCCAAGCGCGGCTTCTGCCCGACCTGCGGCTGCTTTCTGTTCTGGCAAGCCCATGACGAAGATGCGATCAGTTTCGCCCTTGGTGCGTTGCAAAACCCGACGGGCCTCGCACTTCAAGAGCATATCTTTGTTGCCGACAAAGGCGACTATTACGACATCAACGACGGGCTTCCTCAGAAGGATTAGATCATGGCTGATTTCCCCACCACTGCACGGGTTGTCATCATCGGCGGCGGTGTCGTCGGTGTGTCGTCCCTGTACCATCTGGCCAAGATGGGCTGGACCGATTGCGTCTTGCTGGAAAAGAACGAACTGACAGCCGGGTCAACGTGGCATGCGGCAGGAAACTGCCCCAGTTTCAGCACCTCTTGGGCTGTGATGAACATGCAGCGCTATTCGCTGAGCCTGTACAAGGGGCTGGCGGACGAAGTCGATTACCCGATGAACTACCACGTTACCGGATCTGTGCGGCTGGCCCATGGCAAGAACCGCATGATGGAGTTCGAGCGCGCCTGTTCCATGGGGAACTATCAGGGTCTGAACCTTGAAATGATGGACCTTGCCGCGATCAAGGAAAAATACCCGTTCATTGAAACCCACGATCTGGCGGGCGGCCTTTATGACCCCGATGATGGCGATATTGACCCCGCACAGCTGACCCAAGCGCTTGCCAAAGGGGCGCGTGACATGGGCGCGCGGATTGAACGGTTCTGCCCTGCCACAGGTGTCAGCCGCGAGAACGGCGAATGGATCGTGCACACGGCCAAGGGCGATATCCGCTGCGAAAAGGTGGTGAACGCCGCCGGCTATTACGCGCAGCGCGTGGGCGAATGGTTCAAACCCTATGGTGGGCGCACCGTGCCGATGGCCACGATGAGCCATCAGTATTTCCTGACCGATGACATCCCCGAGTTGAAAGAATGGACCTTGGCCCAAGGCCACAAGGTACCGCTGCTGCGTGACGTCGATAGCTCTTACTACCTGCGCCAAGATAAATACGGGCTGAACCTTGGCCCGTACGAGCGGAACTGCAAAGGCCACTGGATGCGCCCCGATGATCCGATGCCCGATGACTTTTCCTTCCAGCTGTACCCCGACGATCTGGAGCGGCTCGAATGGTATATCGAGGACGCAATGGCCCGTGTGCCGATCCTTGGCACGGCGGGCGTGGGACGGGTGATCAACGGCCCGATCCCCTATGCGCCTGATGGCCTGCCGCTGCTTGGCCCTATGCCCGGTGTGCCCAACGCGTTCGAGGCGTGCGTGTTTACCTTTGGCATCACCCAAGGCGGCGGTGCAGGCAAAGTGCTGGCCGAATGGATCACCCAAGGCCAGACCGAATGGGACATGTGGGCGACGGACCCGCGCCGCTATACTGATTATACCGATCAGGATTATGCCAACCAGAAGGCAATCGAGGTCTACGGCCACGAATATGCGATGCATTTCCCGCGCCACGCGTGGCCTGCGGGGCGCGATCAAAAGCTGTCGCCAGTGCATGATCGCATTATCGCACAAGGCGGGCAGATGGGGGCCTACAACGGCTGGGAACGTGCCAATTGGTTCGCGGGCCCAGACGATGATGTGTCTGAGGAAGCGACGCAGACCTGGGACCGCAACGGCCCTTGGGCCGCGCGCATCCGCGAGGAATGCGAGGCGGTGCGCGACCACGTCGGTGTGCTGGACCTGCCGGGGTTCTCGCGCTTCGATCTGTCAGGGGCGGGGGCTGCCGAATGGTTGCGTCAGCGCATCACGGGCGGACTGCCCAAGATCGGGCAGATGAACCTTGCCTATTTCGCCGATGACCGCGGGCGGATCGTGACAGAGATGTCCTGCCTGCGGCACGATGATGATGTCTTTACGCTGATCACAGCCGCCACAGCCCAGTGGCATGATTTCGACGTCCTGCGACCCGCGCAGGACGCAGGTTTGACACTGACGGACCACACACGCGAATTTTCGACGCTGATCGTCACAGGCCCAAAGTCACGCGATCTGTTCGTGGCGCTGGATACGCAGGCTGATTTGTCTGCGTCATGGCTGTCGCATCAGGCGGCTACCGTCGCAGGTGTGGCGTGCGCTTTGGCGCGGGTCAGCTTTGCAGGGGAACTTGGCTGGGAAATTCACGCGGCCATCGCAGATATACCTGCGCTTTACGATGCGGTGATTGATGCGGGGGCAAAGCCCTTTGGCATGTGGGCGCTGAATTCAATGCGGATGGAAAAAGGGTACCGCACTTGGAAAGGCGATTTATCTACAGATTATACACTGCTGCAAGGCGGGTTGGATCGGTTTGTGAAGTTGGACAAACCGCAGGACTTTCCCGGTAAAGCCGCTTTGCAAAACGAACAGCAGCAGGGCGTGTCGAAACGCTTTGTCACGCTGGTCGTTGAGACCGGTGATCAAGACGCGCCTTATATGTCGACGCTTTGGCATGAGGGGGCGGTTGTCGGTGAAACCACGTCGGGCGATTGGGGATACCGCGTGAATAAATCGATCGCGTTCGGGATGCTGCGGGCCGACCTTGCGGCTGCCGGAACGGAGCTCTACGTGGACATCTTCGGCACCAAGTGCCGCGCAATTGTTCAGGCGGATCAGCCGCTCTGGGATCCCGAAAACGAACGCCTGCGGGCGTAGCTGTTTTCTTCAAAGAAAACGTGTCGGAATTTTCGAAAATTCCGGCTCAACAGGAGACGTTATGGCAGAAATCATCCTTCTTGATGGCGGCATGGGGCAGGAATTGGTCCACCGTGCGGGCGACAAGTCAACCCCGCTTTGGGGGACGCAAGTTATGATCGACCATCCCAGTATGGTCGAGGCCGTGCATCGCGATTATTTTGCCGCCGGTGCCACCATCGCGACATCCAACACCTACGCGATCTTTCGCGACCGGCTGGAAGGCACCCCGTACGAGAGCCGCTTTGCCGAGCTGAACGATGCGGCGATGGCCGAAGCCAAGGCCGCTGCGGCTGGCTTTGATGGTGTGCGCGTTGCCGGTGCGATTGGGCCGATCAAGGCCAGCTACCGCCCTGATCTGCACCCTGGCTATGATGAAGCGGTCAAGATTTACCGCGAAAAGGCACAGATGACGGCGCCGATGTCGGATCTGATCCTGTGCGAAACGGTTGTGTCAATCTTGCATGCGCGTAGCGTTCTGGACGCGGCGTTGGAAACCGGGCTGCCGGTCTGGCTGGCCTTGTCGGTCGATGACCAAGACGGCACCCGCTTGCGGTCGGGCGAACCTTTGGCCGATCTGCTGCCCCACGTGGGCAAGGCCGCCGCCCTGCTGATCAACTGTTCGTCACCCGAAGCGATCAAACCCGCTTTGGATATCCTCAAGACCGCTGGTCTGCCTTTCGGTGCCTACGCCAACGGGTTCGAGAAGATCACTCAGGAATTTCTTGAAGACAAACCCACCGTTGATGCACTGAGCGCGCGGCGCGACCTGACGCCCGCCAAATATGCCGACTATGTCATGGGCTGGATCGATCAAGGGGCCACTATCGTGGGCGGCTGCTGTGAAGTCGGCCCCGACCACATCAAAGAAATCGCTACGCGGCTGCGCGCGGCGGGTCACACCATCGTCTAAGGAACATATCTTATGGCACTCCCCTCTCATGCGCGCGTTGTTATCATCGGGGGGGGCGTCATTGGATGTTCTGTCGCCTATCACCTGACCAAATTGGGGTGGAAGGATGTGGTGCTGCTGGAGCGTAAGCAGCTGACATCGGGCACGACTTGGCACGCGGCGGGGTTAATCGCACAGCTGCGTGCGACGGCAAATATGACGCGGCTGGCAAAGTACTCTCAGGAGCTTTACGGCGGTCTAGAAGCTGAAACAGGCGTCGCAACGGGGTTCAAGCGCTGCGGGTCGATCACCGTGGCGCTAACCGAAGAACGGCGCGAGGAGATATTTCGTTCGGCCGCGATGGCACGGGCCTTTGGTGTCGATATCGAAGAGATCGGACCGGAGGAGGTCAAAGCCCGCTACCCGCATCTGAACACCGAAAGCGTTACCGGCGGCGTGTTCCTTGATAAAGACGGGCAAGGTGATCCGGGTAATATTGCGCTGGCGCTGGCCAAGGGGGCACGGCAACGCGGTGCGCAGATATTCGAGAGGGTAAAGGCCACCAAAGCGCTGCGCGACGGGCGGCGGATCACGGGCGTCGCCTATGAGGCCGAAGATGGCACCCACGGTCAGATCACCTGCGATCATGTAGTGAACTGTGCAGGCATGTGGGGCCATGAGGTCGGCCAGATGCTTGGGACCAGCATCCCCCTGCAAGCCTGCGAACATTTCTATATCGTGTCCGAGCCGATCAAAGGGCTTGAGCAACTGCCAGTCCTGCGGGTTCCGGATGAATGCGCCTATTACAAATACGACGCGGGTAAGATCATGCTGGGCGCGTTCGAACCCGTCTCGAAACCGTGGGGGATGCAGGGCATTCCCGACAGTTTTGAATTCGACCAACTGCCCGAGGATTTCGATCATTTCGAACCGATCCTCGAGGCCGCCGTGAACCGCATGCCGATGCTGGCCGAGGCGGGGATACACACGTTCTTTAACGGACCAGAAAGCTTTACACCCGACGATGCCTATCATCTGGGGCTGGCCCCCGAGATGGATAATGTCTGGGTCGCGGCAGGCTTTAATTCAATCGGGATTCAATCGGCGGGCGGGGCTGGCATGGCACTGGCACAGTGGATGGAGGACGGCGCGAAGCCCTTTGATCTGGGTGATGTTGATATCAGCAGGATGCAGCCGTTTCAGGGCAACAAAACCTATCTGGTAGAGCGGGCCAAAGAAACGTTGGGGCTGCTTTACGCCGACCACTATCCCTACCGGCAAAAGGCGACAGCGCGGGGGATCAGGCGGACGCCATTCCATAGCCAACTGCTGGACCTCGGCGCGGTGATGGGCGAACTCGCTGGCTGGGAACGCGCCAACTGGTTCGCCAATCCTGGCCAGACGCCTGCGTATGAGTACAGCTGGAAGCGGCAGAACTTCTTTGGCAACGTCGCCGCCGAACTGGCCGCTGTGCGCAGCAATGTCGGCATGTACGATATGTCGTCCTTTGGCAAAATACGCGTCGAGGGGCGGGATGCGGTGGGCTTCATGAACCACATCGGCGGCGGTCAGTACGATGTGCCGGTGGGCAAGATCGTCTATACCCAATTCCTGAATGACCGCGCGGGGATCGAGGCGGATGTGACCGTCACGCGCCTATCGGAAACCGCCTATCTGGTGGTGACCCCCGCCGCGACCCGTCTGGCGGACCAGACATGGATGCGCCGCCAGATCGGTGATTTCAACGTGGTGATTACCGATGTCACCGCAGGCGAGGCTGTGCTGGCTGTGATGGGGCCGAATGCCCGCAAGTTGATGCAGGCGGTCAGCTCGAATGATTTCTCGAACGCGGTGAACCCCTTTGGCACTGCCCAAGAGATTGAGCTAGGCATGGGGCTCGTCCGCGTGCACCGTGTCACCTATGTGGGCGAACTGGGTTGGGAAATTTACGTGAGCACCGACATGGCCGCCCACGCTTTCGAGACGCTGATGGCGGCGGGGCAGGATCTCGACCTGAAACTTTGCGGTATGCACATGATGGACAGTGCGCGGATCGAAAAAGGGTTCCGCCATTTCGGCCATGACATCACCAGCGAAGATCATGTTTTGGAAGCGGGGCTTGGCTTTGCCGTCAAAACCGACAAGCCGGCATTCATCGGGCGCGATGCCGTTTTGCGAAAGAAGGACGCAGGACTGATGACGCGCTTGGTTCAGTTCAAGCTGACCGACCCCGAGCCGCTGCTATACCATAACGAACCGATCCTGCGTGACGGACAGATTGTCGGTCACCTTTCATCGGGGGCATACGGGCATCACCTGGGCGCGGCGATTGGCATGGGCTACGTGCCCAGCAAGGGGGAAACGCCCGCACAGATGTTGGCGTCGCAGTACGAGATCGACATCGCCGGAACGCGTGTCAGGGCCGAAGTTTCCCTGAAGCCAATGTATGACCCGTCTGCGGAACGTGTGAAAGTTTGATGCTGGCAGTCCGACGGTCCCGCGCGTAAGCAGGGCGCAAGGAGACCCATATGCGCAACCCAGACACCCTATCCGCCGGCCAGCAGACAAAATCCGAAGACACGCCACAGGGGCTGGGTTTTGCGATCGGGGCTTATGTTTTATGGGGGTTTCTGCCGCTGTATATGAAAGCGATGGCGCATATCCCTGCGGCGGAAATCGTCGTGCACCGGATCATCTGGTCCGTGCCCGTGGGCGCGTTGGTTCTGATTGCGCTGGGCCGCACCGCTACCCTTCGAGAGGCTATCCGCTCGCCGCGCATGCTTGGCATGGGGGCCGTCACGGCAGGGCTGATTTCGATCAACTGGGGCATCTATATTTGGGCGGTCAATTCGGGTCACGCGCTGGATGCGTCGTTGGGATATTACATCAATCCGCTGTTCAGCATCTTGTTGGCGTCGGTATTGTTGGGCGAACGTCTGTCAAAACTTCAAATGGCTGCAATTGCATTAGCCGGGGTTGCCGTTGCGATTTTAACGATTGAATCAGGGAAATTCCCTTGGGTCGCACTTAGCCTGACGGTGACCTTTGGCCTGTACGCTTTGGCCAAGAAACGTCTGCCGATTGGCCCGAACCAAGGGTTCTTGCTTGAGGTGTTGATTCTGTTGATCCCGGCCTTGATCTATCTGGGGTACCTTAGCGCCACGGGACAAACGCATTTTTTTCAGGGCACGCCGTTTGACACATGGATGCTGTTTGGTTGCGGGCTGGTCACGGCGGTGCCGTTGATCTTGTACGCAAACGGGGCAAAGCGTTTGCGTTTGTCGACCATCGGCATCCTGCAATATATCGCGCCAACGATGATCTTTTTATGTGCCGTCTTGGTGTTCGATGAACCCTTTGGCACCGCGCGGATGATCGCCTTTCCGATGATCTGGGCCGCGCTGGTGATTTATTCGATCTCGTTGTTCCGGCAGATGCGGCATAAGTAAGGGTCCGTCACAGCCCCCTAGCGACCTAGGAAAGCGCGTCCTTGAAGGCGAGGAAACTGGGGTCTTTCATGACCCGTGCATTCATGGCATCGCGCAGCGCACCGATGGATTTATGCGGCCGCATGGCGACCTCGAATTTGGCGATCAGACCGTCGTCGCCCAATGTTATCAGATCAACGCCCACGGCATCCAGGTCGCCAATCTTGCACTCGAATTCCAACGCCCAGTCAATGCCATCGCCCATAATGCGGCGGTATTTGAAGTCGCTGAACACTTGCCCCACATGGCCTAACACAGCGGCAACGGGTGCGCGGCCGGTCCACGTTTTGTAGTAGGTCGGCGGCATGAAGGTGACGTCCTCGGCCAGCAAGGGCGCGATCTTGTCGGCCTCGCCTTTGGCGACGACGTCGATCATTCTGGTAATTGTCGGGTGCATCATGCGTCCTTTGCGTCAGGCGGGTTGAAAAACCACCCTACATCTGAGACGGACAGGTATGGAAACAGAATATACCCCGCCGCAAGATCCTTTGGTGGTTTTGCACGAAGACGCCGAAGTGTTGCTGGTCGATAAACCCGCAGGTTTGCTGTCGGTCCCCGGCAAGGGGCCGCATCTGGCGGATTGCCTGATCGCACGGGTGCAGGCGGTGTTTCCGGATGCTTTGTTGGTGCATCGTTTGGACAGGGACACATCCGGCGTGATGATCTTTGCGCTGACGCCCTATGCGCAGCGCCATCTGGGGTTGCAGTTCGAAAAACGCATGACACGCAAAACCTATGTTGCGCGGGTCTGGGGTGTGCCGACCGAACAGACCGGCACCATTGATTTGCCGCTGATCGTGGATTGGCCGAATCGGCCGCTTCAGATGGTGTGCCACGAAACCGGAAAATCCGCGCAAACGGACTGGCGGCTGCTGAAAGACGAAGGCACGACCGCTCGTGTGCGGCTGTCCCCCAAGACAGGCCGAAGCCATCAGTTGCGGGTGCATATGCTAAGTTTGGGCCACCCGATTTTGGGCGATCCGTTCTATGCGTCAGGGCCTGCCTTGGATTTCCCACGCATGATGCTGCATTCCGAGGAACTGCGGTTCAACCACCCGCAGGGCGGTCATTCGACCAAGGTAAGGTCCAAAGCACCGTTTTGACGGGTCAGGGCCGCTATATCTTGATCCAACGGTCGGGCAGGATATCGGGGTTGCTTAGCTTGGGATTGCTGAACCAGTTCGCAGGCCCCGCCACCCGCTTGTTCGGGTCTGCATTCAGCCATGCACCCCACCAACTGAACGATGAATTCGCAATGACGTTGTGCTGACACAGCGACATCAGCCGCATGTCCTCATAGTCGCTGTCGGGTCCGTTGAAATCGACGACCACCTTTTCAAAGGACATTGGCAGGTTGTCTTTGGCCCACTGCGGATCATCCGAGAAAACATAAACCGTCGGTGATGTCAGACCCTGTGTCACGGCAGCCAAGGCCGCATCGTAATATGTCTGATCGCAAATGCCATGCGCGCCAACGGTCAGGTAATCGCCCCGTCGCACATGCAAGGATACGGACGGCCCCGCTGCAATACGTTGGGCCATATCTGCATTTTGTGCCGACATGGGATGGCGCGGCACAAAAGCCGCACGAATATCATCAGCGATATGTGCAAAATAGCGTTCACACTGCCAATAACCATGCAGATAGGTGTTGTCGGGCAGGGTGTCGAACGCGGCGTTATAGCCCAATCCGTTTTCACGATAAATCTTGGGGGACCGGCGAAGACCACGCCAAGCGTAATAGGCCAATGGGCGTTCATGCTGCGCAGGGGGCATGTTTTCCGGCGTCGCCCAATCCAGGTCGAAAACGCGGGTCAGGACCCCGTCGCCCTTGTGAACCGCGCGCCGTGGATCGACCGTAAAATCTACTCCAAGACGTGCTGCCAAGCCACGACCGGCCGCATATTGAAACATTTGATTTCCCAACCGGGCAAGCAGGCGCGTGTAGATCATCGACGTCTTTCAATGTGAGATAGGGTGTGAATATCGCAACAGGCTGCGGGATGTGAAATCAACGGTCAATCAAGGTCAGGACCGAAAAGGAAAAAGGCCGCCCGATCAAGGCGGCCTTTTGTTGGTGCGTTTGTTATTCGGCGGCCCAACCGGACACGGCCTTGATCTCGGTAAAGTCCTCGATCCCGTAAAGACCACCCTCGCGGCCATTGCCGGACTGTTTCATGCCGCCAAAGGGCGATCCTGCAGCACGGCCTTGGCCGTTCATCTCGACCATGCCTGAGCGCAGCTGACGTGCCAGACGGTTGCGACGCGCGCCATCTTGGCTTTGGACATAGTTGGTCAGGCCATAAACCGTGTCATTGGCGATCTGGACGGCTTGTTCTTCGGTGTCGAACTTCATGATCGACAAAACCGGTCCAAAGATTTCCTCGCGGGCGATGGTCATGTCGGGGGTCACGTCGGCAAAGACGGTCGGTTTGACAAAGAAACCACGGTTCAAGCCATCTGGACGGCCTGTGCCGCCGGCAACCAAACGCGCACCTTCGTCGATGCCCTTTTGGATCAGGTCCTGAATCTTGTTGAACTGGCTTTCGTTGACGACGGGGCCGATGTGGCGGCCCTCTTGCGATGCGGGGCCAACGGTAACTTGTGCTGCGACTTTGCCTGCTTCTTCGACGGCTTTGTCATAGACATCGGACTGAACCAGCATCCGGCTGGGCGCGTTGCACGACTGGCCGGTGTTGTTCATCATGTGCAAAACGCCGCGTTTGACAGCCTTGTCATCCGCGTCGTTGAAAATGATGTTTGCGCCTTTGCCACCCAATTCCAGATGCACTTTCTTGAGCGTATCTGCAGCAGCTTTCGAGATCAGCGTGCCCGCGCGGGTTGAGCCGGTAAAGCTGATCATGTCGACATCTTTGTGGCAGGACAGCTGGGTGCCGACGCCGACGCCGTCACCGTTCACAAGGTTGAACACACCCTTTGGAAAGCCGGCCTCGTCCATCATCTCGGCAAAGATCATCGCATCCAGCGGGCTTTCCTCGGATGGTTTGAGGACCATGGTGCAGCCCGCAACGACGGCGGCACCGACCTTGAGCGTGACTTGGTTCATTGGCCAGTTCCAAGGGGTGATCAGCGCGGCAACGCCAACCGCTTCGCGGATGATGCGGTCATTCGGAGCATGATCGCCAAGAGGTTGTTCGAATTTGAACTCTTTCGCGGCCTTGATGAAGTTGCTCAGGTGCCATGTGCCAGCGCCAACCTGCGATGTACGGGCCAGTTCCAGCGGGGCACCCATCTCGGTGCTCATGGCTGTGGCCATTTCTTCCGCGCGAGCTTGATAAATCTCAAGCAGCTTTTCCAGCAGGGCGATACGGTCGGCGGGTGGGGTGGCCATCCAACTGGGCAGCGCGGCCTTGGCGGCTGCAACTGCTGCGTCCGTATCTGCCTGATCGCCAATGGAAATAACCGCACAGGGTTCTTCGGTCGACGGATCGATGACGTTGTAATCGTTCGGCTTTGCGGGGGATACCCATTCGCCATTGATATAGAATTCGCGCTTCTCCAGCATGGAAAACTCCTTTTGTCATGCAGTGGCGAGGGTTGCCCCTGACCAGTTGTGCGTACCATGTCACCACGTCGTCGCACCTGCAAGAGAGGGGGTGAAACGGGCAGCGCAAACACTTACATAAGAAGGGAGATCCAAAATGAAACTGCACATAGGAGTATTTTAAATGTCTTTGCGTATCAACGATACCATCCCCGATATGACCGTCGAAACCGATCAGGGAACGATCAACCTACATGATTGGGTTGGCGACAGTTGGGCGATCTTGTTCTCGCATCCCAAAGATTTCACGCCGGTGTGTACCACTGAATTCGGGGCCGTGGCACAGTTAGCTGATGAATGGGCCAAGCGTGGCACTAAAGTGATGGGTATTTCCGTGGACAGTACAGAAGAGCACAAGAAATGGAAGACGGACATCGAAGGTTTTGCCAAAGCCAAGGCCGGTTTCCCGATCATCGCTGACGAAGATTTAAAGGTCGCCAAAGCCTTTGATATGCTGCCCGCCGAGGCGTATCTGCCCGATGGCCGTACGCCCAATGACAGCGCAACCGTGCGCGCTGTTTTCATCGTCGGGCCAGACAAAAAGCTGAAGCTGTCGATGACCTACCCGATGTCGGTCGGCCGCAACTTTGCTGAAGTACTGCGGGCGCTGGACGGGTTGCAGATGTCATCGGGCAAGGGTGTTGCAACGCCAGCAAATTGGAATGTGGGCGATGACGTGATCATTCCGACATCGGTTTCCGATGCGGATGCCAAGGCCAAGTTTGGCGAATTTACCACAGTACTGCCCTACCTGCGCACGACCAAAGCGCCAGCCTAAGCCTTTTGCGGGCGCATCCTGACACGGGTGCGATACCACGCGCGGTTCAATTCCCGCATCAGCTTGCCGCTGGTGCGGGTTTTTTGCTGGATGGTGGATCCGCCGATTTGTCCGGCGATTTCGGCGTTGCCGTTGGGCAGCAAGGCATGGACCGGTTGACCGGTGACCCAGTGCATTTGTAGCCATGTATCGATGGGCCGGTCGATCTTCTTTGATCCCGCCAACAGGCGTTCAGCGGCGTTTCGACCCACGACCTGACAGCAACATTGCAGGCCGATCCGTTTGGGAAGGATCAGGCGCATATCGCCGTCTTGCGCGATAACACGGGCGGGGACCTCGCGCATTTTGGGTGGCAGGCGCAGATACATATCTGGCGTCATATGATCGTCGATTAGTGCCAAAGCCCGCGCCATATCGGGCGGGGACACGGCCAAATCATCTTCGACGATCATGGCATAGTCCCACTCTTGATCCACGATCATCTGCCAACATTTACGGTGGCTTTGAAACACGCCAATTTCGGCAGGCTTAAGGGCAAAGGGGTAAGACGGGCCGTGCAGATCGCCATTGAATGTCTCTACATCGGCGATCTGCGCAGGGTCGCGCCCATCCACGGCATCAACCAGTTGCGCATCGGGCAAATCCAGTAGCAGCCGGTCGGCGTTGGGACGCCGTGCCGTGCTGCTTGGCATGTGGATGATCAAGGATTTCATGACGCGTGATAGCGCGTTTTAACCGGCGTTCAAAGACCTCAGGGCGTTGTTGCGTTGAAAGTGAACAGCTTTTCACCCGCAATCGTATAGCCATCAATGAGGGTCTTGGCGCGGTCACTGACCAACCACTCCTCAAGCTTTTGGGCAGCATCGGTATTCACATGAGCGTGCTTTTCAACGTTCACGGGCAGGTAGGCATATTGGTTGAACAACACCGGATCGCCTGCAAACAGGATTGCCAGATCGGATTTATTGGCAAAATTCAACCAGCTGGCACGGTCAGACATGATATACGCGCCCAGACCCGCGGCTGTGTTCAGGCTGGCCCCCATGCCCGCACCGACGGCCTTGTACCAATCACCAAAACCGGCAGGGTCCAGATCTGCAGCGGCCCAAAGAGAAAGCTCTTTCTTGTGGGTGCCGCTGTCGTCGCCGCGGCTGACAAACAGTGCCTGAGATGTCTCGATCTGGGCCAGCGCCTCTTTGGCTGTCTCGGCTGTATTGATTGTGGCGGGGTCATTTTGGGGACCGACCAGCACAAAATCATTATACATGATCTCGCGGCGGTGTGTGCCGTAACCACCCGCCACGAATGCCTCTTCGGCCTTTTTCGAATGGACCAGAATCGCGTCAACATCGCCCGCTTCACCCAAGCGCAACGCCTGACCGGTGCCGACGATCAGCAATTGCACATCCAGATCCAGATCCTCTTTGATCGCCGGAAGCAACACTTCCGACAGACCCGAGTTGTTGAACGATGTGGTCACGGCCATTTTCATCGTGTCGGCAGTCGCCAACGTGGCGCTAAGGCCGACAAAAAGCGCAGCAAAAAGGTGTTTCATTCCAAGATGTCTCCGTTAAGGAAAGATTTCAATCAGAGGTCTGCGGCGCGTCGAATACAACGGGTGCGGGTGCAGCCTCATGAATGCTACCCTTAAACAGAAATAGAATATCCGTGGCAAGGCGCCGGGCTTGCCCTAAATCATGTGTTGCCATCACAAGGCGGGTTCCCGCGCGGTGAGCGGCCAAAAGCAACGCTTCGATCTCCTTGACTGACCGCCCGTCCAGGTTGGAACAGGGCTCGTCCAAAAACAAAACTTCGGGGGTGCGGATCAGGGCGCGGGCAAGGGCCAGCTTTTGTTTTTCACCACCCGACAGACCGGCGGCGGGGCGGTCCAATGCATCGGTCAGCCCGATCCGGCCCGCCCAAGACGTCACGGCGGCGTCCACCTCGCCTTTGGGCACCCTGAGGGTTTCAAGCGGATAGGCAAGGTTCGCCCGCACAGACCGCCGCAGCATGACAGGGTGTTGGAATACGTAGGCCTGTTTGGTGCGCGACACATCACCGGGCGCGGACCATTCGACCGTCCCTTCGGACAACCGCTCAAGCCCGTGCAAGGCCTTGAGCATGGTCGTTTTGCCAGCCCCGTTTGGCCCCAGCACAATCGTGAATCCCGTGGGTCCCAAGGTCAGACTGACCGGTCCCAGCAGGGTCTTGCCGCGTTTCCGGATGCAGACGTTGCGCATCTGGACGGGCAGTACCGAGGTTACCATCTGCCCTCTCTTTCTGTGCGCGATAGGGCGTGTATGATCAGATTTACCCCAAGTGCCAAGGCGATCAACACAAAGCCAAGGCCAAGGGCCAGCGCAAAGTCCCCCTTGCCGGTTTCCAACGCGATGGCTGTCGTCAGAACGCGGGTGGCGTGGTCGATATTACCCCCCACGATCATGATTGCGCCGACTTCGCCGATGGCGCGGCCAAATCCTGCCAGGGCTGCGGTTAACAAGGCGCGGCGCCCGTCAAGGATCAGGGTCAGAATGCGTTGACGCGGCGTGGTGTTCAGTGAAATCAGCAGGTCATGGTATTCCGCCCAAAGATCCCGCATGGCTTGATGGGCAATGGAGGCGATCAAGGGTGTGATAATAATCACCTGTGCGATGATCATGGCCGATGGCGTAAACAGCAGCCCGAAAACGCCAAAAGGTCCGGACCGTGACAACAGTAGATAGACAATCAGCCCGACAACAACAGGCGGCAAGCCCATCATCGCGTTCAGCACGGCAATCGCTGTGCGACGAAACCGGAAACGCCGGATCGCCAGCCATGTGCCAAAAGGCAGGGCGATGGCGGATGCAATCACCAGCGCTGTCAGGCTGACCTGAAGCGACCGCAATGTGATCTCGATCAGGTCGGGGTCACCGGTGACAACCAGCCAGAATGCAGAAGAAAGGCCTGCCCAGATGTCATTCATCGGGCAGGCCGCGTTGGTAAGAAGTCATAGGTGCCAGTCTTTAGTCGCCCAAACGGACATTGCTGTCAGAGGTCATATCAGCTGACGAGAAACCGGCATTGTTCAGGGCAAAATTCGCCCCGACGGCAATCACGGCCATGGCCAGAATGGCCCCAAGAAAAGCTTTCATTTGGCACCTCTTTGATGTGTTGGCACAGGCATAGCATGGATCATATCGGGCACCATCCTATTCTGCAGGCTGTGACGATGGGGTGGCTTTGCTTTGATCTGCGACGACCTCGTCGGCCCAGATGCTGTGATGTTCGCGAGCCCATTCTAGGTCGACATCGCCTGAACCCATCGCCTCGAACGCGCCTTCCATCCCCAAGGTACCGATGTAGATATGCGCAATGATCACGGCCATCAGCACAAAGCTGACAATGGCATGCCAAAGCTGCGCGTATTGCATTTCTTCCTGCGGGGTCAGGGTGGCGTCGACCGGGCCAAAGCCCAGCAATTGCGGCAAGCCCATATCGTTCAGCTTGGCAAAGGTTGGTCCGAACATTGTGATCTCGAACGGGAACAACAGCGACAGACCAGAGACCGAGATCGACGTGCCCAAGATGATGACCGACCAGAAGATCAGCTTTTGACCCGCGTTGAATTTCTTGGCGGGCGGGTGCCCCTTGCCAAAGATACCGCCACCTTTGAGAATCCAGTTGATGTCGGTCCGGTCGGGCAGGTTGTGGGCCACCCACATCACAAAGATCATGACCAGTGCCAACATGAACGCCCACGAGACGTTGTTGTGAATCCATTTTCCGGCAATCGCAAAGGTCGAAAATGCTTCATGACCAAAGGTAGGGATCAACAGCTTGCGGCCTGCAAGTTGGATCAGGCCAGTCAGCCCGAGCAGAATAAACGATCCGGCAAGCAGCCAGTGGCCGAAACGTTCAACCCACTTGAACCGTTCGATTGTGATGCCCGCACGGCCATGTTCGATCTTGATACGCCCGCGTATAAGGAAGAATATCGCCAATAATAGAAGGGTGCCGCCCAGCAACGCGCCACCATAGGTCAGCAGGGGGCCTTGGCGAAAGCTAAGCCACCACATGCCGCCTTCTTGCATCAGAACCTTGGCTGCGGGGCCACTATTGCTTGCCTTCACCGCGGTGCCTGCATCGGCACGGATTTCGCGCCACAGCGTCGGGTCGGACGCCCCGCCAAGGGTGCCAAGCTGGTCGGATGTCGGGGCACCGGTGCCGGTTTCAGGCAATGGGACTTCGGCACCGAAAGGCACATCCTCGCCGCGCTGACGGGCAAGAATGTCTTCAAGGGTCTGGTTGCCCGGTTCAGTAACGACCGGACCACCCGAGACGTCTTGTGCTGCAGTGATGCCAGCAAAAGATGCGATGAAAAAAAGGGGCAGCAGGATGCGCAGAAACGCCATCGTGACCTCCAACAGGTAAAGTTAAAATGGCCCGCCAGCATATGCCAGCGGGCCAGTGAAGACATGTTATCTAAAAAAGGGCGTTAGCCACCTTTTTGATCGTATGCCGTACCCCAGCCCCATGCGCCGGACCCGAAACCACGGGCGACAACGCGCTCGCGGTAGATGCCGGATACCACGTCGCCGTCACCGGCAAGCAAGGCCTTGGTCGAACACATTTCGGCGCAGATTGGCAGCTTGCCTTCGGCGATCCGGTTGCGGCCGTATTTCTGGAACTCGGCTTCGGAATGGTTCTCCTCTGGGCCACCGGCGCAGAAGGTACATTTGTCCATCTTGCCGCGCGATCCAAAGTTGCCGGCCTGTGGGTACTGTGGCGCGCCGAACGGGCAGGCGTAGAAACAGTAGCCGCAGCCGATGCACAGATCCTTGGAGTGCAAAACCACACCGTCGTCGGTCTGGTAGAAGCAATCTACCGGACAAACGGCCATACAAGGCGCGTCTGAACAGTGCATACAAGCGACCGAGATCGACCGCTCACCCGGGGTGCCGTCTTGGATTGTCACAACCTTGCGGCGGTTGATGCCCCAAGGTACTTCGTGTTCGTTTTTACAGGCCGTGACGCATGCGTTGCATTCGATGCAGCGTTCGGCGTCGCAGAGAAACTTTGCTCTTGCCATCTTGTCGGTCTCCTTACGCTGTCCAGATTTTGCAGAGGGTCGATTTCGTCTCTTGCATCTGAGTTACTGAATCATAGCCATATGTTTGTGCAGTGTTGGTGGATTCACCAAGCACATAGGGGTCTGCGCCATCTGGATATCTATCCCGCAGGTCGACCCCTTCCATATGACCACCAAAGTGGAACGGCATGAAGGCCACGCCGCTTTCGACCCGTTCTGTCACCATGGCCATCACTTTGACCTTGCCGCCTTCCGGACCTTCGACCCAGACTTGCGTCCCGTCACGCACACCAAGGTTGTTGGCGTCGCGCGGGTTGATTTCAACGAACATGTCCTGCTGAAGCTCGGCCAACCATGGGTTTGACCGGGTTTCGTCGCCGCCACCTTCGTATTCGACCAAACGACCAGAGGTCAGGATGATCGGATAGTCCTCGGAAAAGTCTTTTTCCTGAATGGACTTGTACATGGTGGGCAAGCGCCAGAATTTTTTGTCTTCATAGGTAGGATAGTCTGCCACCAGATCGCGACGGTTGGTATAAAGCGGTTCGCGGTGGATTGGCACTGGGTCGGGGAAGGTCCAGACCACGGCACGCGCCTTGGCGTTACCGAAGGGAGCACAGCCATGCTTGATCGCGACGCGCTGGATACCGCCCGATAGGTCGGTCTTCCAGTTCACGCCACCAGTTTTGGCAGAGTAATCGGACGGCGTTTCACCAGTCTGCGATGTTTCACCAACTTCTTCTTCGGGCTTTTCATCAGACGCAGGGCGGCCTTCGGGATAGCCCGCGACATAGTTGATCACGTTCATCTCGTCATCGGTCAGGTCGCTGTCCCAGCCAAGTTCGCGCAGCATCTGCATTGTGAATTCGGGATAACCGTCCTGAATTTCAGATCCGACGCTGTAGACGCCTTCAGCCAGCAGGTTGTCACCGTCACGTTCCACACCAAAACGGGCGCGGAAAGTCAGGCCGCCTTCGGCAACCGGCATCGACATGTCATACAGGTTCGCCGTGCCGGGGTGGTTCATCTCGGGGGTGCCCCAAGCTGGCCATGGCATGCCGTAGAAATCGCCATCGGCTGGTCCGCCATTCGCGCGCAACGTTGTGCGGTCGAATGTGTGCTGGTTCGCCATGTGCATTTTCATACGCTCCGGGCTTTGGCCGGTATAGCCGATGGTCCACATGCCGCGGTTGAATTCGCGGGTAATGTCTTCGACCACGGGCTCGTCACCTTCGATCGCGATGTTCTTGAACAGCCGGTCAGAGAAACCGAACTTGTCTGCGAACAGCTTGATGATCGTGTGATCCTCTTTGGACTCGAACAGCGGCTCGACCACTTTGTCACGCCATTGCAGCGACCGGTTGGAGGCGGTTACGGACCCGCGTGTCTCGAACTGTGTACAGGCGGGCAGGAGGTACAGACCATCCTGACGGTCCTGCATAACAGCAGACACGGTGGGGTAGGGATCAACCACGACCATCAGGTCGAGTTTCTCCATCGCTGTGACCATTTCCTTTTGACGGGTCTGAGAGTTGGGCGCGTGGCCCCACAGAACCATCGCACGGGTGTTGTCGGGCTGGTCGATGTTTTCCTTGTCTTCCAGCACACCGTCGATCCAGCGGCTGACAGGAATACCCGTCAGGTTCATCATGGATGTATCGTCAAAGGACGCATCCGAGAAACGACCCTTGAGCCAGTCCAGATCTTCTTCCCAAACACGTGCCCAGTGGGCCCATGCGCCAGCGCTGAGGCCATAGTAACCCGGCAGCGTATCCGCCAGAACGCCAAGGTCGGTCGCGCCCTGCACGTTGTCGTGGCCGCGGAAGATGTTGGTGCCGCCGCCAGCGGTGCCCATGTTGCCAAGGGCAAGCTGCAAGATGCAATAGGCGCGGGTGTTGTTGTTGCCGTTGCTGTGCTGCGTGCCACCCATGCACCAGATCACGGTGCCGGGACGGTTGTTAGCCATCGTGCGAGCAACGCGCTCAAGCTGCTTTGCAGGTGCACCTGTTACGCGCTCGACCTCTTCGGGATTCCACTTTGCGACTTCGTCTTTGATCTGGTCCATGCCCCAAACGCGGGTACGGATGAACTCCTTGTCCTCCCAGCCATTCTCGAAGATGTGCCAAAGGATGCCCCAAACCAGCGCAACATCCGAACCGGGCCGGAAGCGTACATATTCGTCAGCATGTGCCGCAGTGCGTGTGAAACGCGGGTCGCAGACGATCAGGGGCGCATTGTTTTCCTCTTTCGCCTTCAGCAGGTGCAAAAGGGAAACGGGGTGCGCTTCGGCAGGGTTGCCACCGATGACAAAGATCGCCTTGCTGTTGTGAATATCGTTGTAGCTGTTTGTCATGGCACCGTAGCCCCATGTGTTCGCAACACCGGCAACAGTGGTCGAGTGGCAAATCCGCGCCTGATGATCGACGTTGTTGGTGCCCCAATAGGCAGCGAACTTGCGGAACAGATAGGCCTGTTCGTTGTTGTGCTTGGCAGAACCCAGCCAATAGACTGAATCCGGTCCGCTTTCTTCGCGGATCGTGTTCATCTTGTCGCCGATCTCGTTGATCGCCTGTTCCCAGCTGATGCGAACCCACTGACCGCCTTCTTTTTTCATCGGGTATTTCAGGCGGCGTTCACCGTGGGCGTGTTCGCGCACAGCGGCCCCTTTGGCGCAATGGGCGCCAAGGTTGAACGGACTGTCCCACGCGGGTTCCTGCCCAGTCCAGACACCGTTTGATACTTCGGCAATGACCGTACAGCCGACCGAACAGTGGGTGCAAACCGATTTGACGGTTTCGACCGCGCCATTCACGGCCGAGGCAGCAGAGGCCTGTGTGACGGATCCGGCGGTCGCGGCGATTGCAGCCAGACCACCAATTGCCAGACCTGATCCGCGCAGGAATGCACGACGGTCGACGGATTTTTCGGCGATATCAGACAGCATGCCAGACCGTTGGGGCCGTCGTGCCAATCCGTTTGTCTTTTTCCGAAGCATAGTATCCTCCCTTGGATGCCCGCGTGACCGATGAACCGATGTTCAGGCCGGGGCTGATTGTTCCCACCATCGCGTTTATGCGGCGGCGGTGGTTAAAGCTTAAAAGCGGGTGCTGTCCAGATAGGCGCGGGTGTGCGCGGTATCTTGCATCGTGTCAGATTGCAGATCGACAGGCTGTGCCTGCGCTGCCGTACCGCTTGCGGTGACGGCCACGACGGCAGCCGGTGCTGCGGTGCCTGCCAGCTTAAGGAAATTGCGGCGGCTGGTGCCTTTAGTGTCCTGGGTCATGGGTTTTTAGCCCCTTTCCTTGGTTGCGCGGGCGAACCCGCTGTGGTGTCGCGGGGCTAGCCCGCCGTCATACGAAATGCTTCTTTTTCGATGTCCATAAAGACGTGGCCAACGTCGGCCACCCCTGCATAGAGCACTGAATTTTTCGCCCCTTTGAGATCGGCAAAGAAGTGCCCCGCCCAAGGTGCGATATGTTTGTTAAAAAACGATCTTTGCGCGGCATCTGACGCAGGAGCGCCGAAACGCCCGACGATCATGCCGCCCATCATTTCCATCAAGGATGCGATGTTGTCCTCTGGTTCAAATACGTTTTCCGCACGGCTGATACGCTGCGCCGACATGTCGGTGCGCAAGGCGGCCAGTGGTTTTTCGTTCAGAAAGCCAGTCAGGTAATAGCTGGCGTAGGGCAGCAATTCACCCCGACCAAGGCCAATGAACAGCGCATTGAATTCGGTCTGGACCTTCTTGGGTGTCATCGCCTTGGCGACACGGGCGAGCCCGTTAATGGCCTTACCCAGATCGCTGTCATCGCCCGACAGCTCAGCGGTTTGGTCCAGCAACATCTGGTCGGCCGGACGTGCCAGCATTACGCCAAGATAGTTGTACAAATCGGCCCGAAGACGGTCTTCGGCTGATACTTGTGGGGCTTGCGCAGTGGCGGTCATGTGCTGTGTTCCTCAAAGCGGAAGGCCATGCGGCGTGGCATCAGAACCGGCGCAACATCTGCATCCGAATCCGCCGCGTCGTCGGCATCAGTTTGCGATGCGGGGTCGCACGGGGCTTCGGCCAAGGCAAGCGCTTGTGGTTCCTCGACTAAAACGGGGTCTTCATCCTGTTCAGGCTCTTGCTTGGTCTGGGCCAACGCCTTTTTCGCGACGTCTTCGATGTGGCGGCGCAGACCTTTGCCAACCTCATAGCTGGTCGTGAAATCGGTCACAGCCGAGGCTTGGGTATAGTCATCGGCATAATCCACCAGATCATCAAGACATGCTAGAACCGGATTGGACACCCACAGCTTGCGCAAGGCGCGGCGGCGCAGGTGTTCGGGGATCGCACGAGACATGAAGGCGGTAAAATCATCGCCTGCTTTCAACGTGTCAGGGTCGGGCAGGTCAAATTCGATCAGCAGTTCGGCATCGGTTTTCTCTGCCAGAACGGCCTGTTCTTCGGCCTCGATCTGCGCTTGCGCGGCGCGCAGCTCAGTTTCTTCTTCGGCGCGCACCGCAGCGCGACGGCGGTCCCAGAAAGAGGTGTGACGCGTCATTTGCCCTGCTCCGATCCGGCGCGGCGCGGCGCGCGGTACACATCGGTCGTCTGGGCAATCCGCGAATCTCCGATGCCGTCTTGCTTGTGCTCACGGTGTTTGTCGCGGCGACGCTTGATAAACGCCTCTTCTTCGTGGTGTTCGTCGACATAGGATGCGATCCACGCATGGACCTGTGGGGTCATCATGACCTTTTCCACGATGTCTTCGCCATTGTCGCTGTAATCCTGCGCCTCGTAGGGGGACGCGGTGACCATAACGACCTCAAGCGGTTTGGTCGGGTCATTGGTTTCACGGCAAATCACATAAACACAAGCAACATTGGCCGCCAGCCCGTGGACATACGCCTCGGTGTCCGAACGGTAAATCGTCAGGGGTACGGTGGTGACATGGTAATCAGACACGTCGCCGTCAGTGCGCAACAGCTTCCAATCAGCCGGGGCGGCACCGGGCAGGATACAAACGGCACGCCACGCAAATTTTGCCCATTTCGTAACCCCGGGGGATTTCCGAAGCACCACACCTACCGGCATGGATTGCGCTGATTTGGGCAGTGCGTTCACGTATATTCCTGTGTTATTTTCGGGTTGCTTGCTTGCATACTGCCGTATTCCGGCGTCACTTCAAAGTGGATTTTTGCGCGCGTGACAAAGCTGTGAGGTATTCTGCGATGCAGCATGAGCCGTGCTGCATCTGAAACCGCAGCATTATATGATGAAATTAGCGTTGCGGTTGTTTTTGCTTGGAAATTTATTTTCTTTTGGGCTTCAGGATTCTCTGGTGTGCATTGATGAATTTGGGGTTTGCGGCTGCCGTTGAACATCTTTAGCTTACCCTGAAATACTGGCGGGCCCTTTGCTGGGAATGTTCCTGTCAGGGGGGAGACTATGGAAAAAACACTTTTGCTTTGTGACTGCCTGGGCAGTCAGGCCGTTGACGCGGATGGGCTGTCAAAAGCGACCGGGTTGAGCTGTTCCAAGGTGCATCGCAGTCTGTGTACCGATCAGATTAACATCGCCGCCGAGGCGATCAAAGCCGGTGATGTGACCATCGCATGCCAGCAAGAAAGTCGCCGATTCGAGGGTCTGGCAGAAGAGCTTGGGGCGGATACACCCGGTTTCGTCGATATTCGCGACCGCGCTGGCTGGCACGGCGGCAAAGCCGATGCGACCCCGAAAATGGCGGCTTTGGTGGCAGAGGCGCATCTGCCTGCCCCCGCGCCGCGCGTTCTTGATGTCGTCTCCGAAGGAACCTGTCTGGTGTTTGGCCCAGCGGACCTCGCGCTTGAGGTGGCAGGCAAGCTGGCTGATACGCTGGCAGTGACGGTTCTGTTGGCCGGTGGGTCCGAGGTGGCAATTGACCCAAGGTTCGATGTGGTGCGCGGCAAGATCCGAAAGGCTGCAGGGGCGCTTGGCAACTTCAATCTGACGCTCGACGCGCTTGAGGTGATGATCCCCGGCGGGCGCGGTACGCCCGAGTTTACGGCCCCACGAGACGGCGCATTGTCGCAATGCGATATTATTCTGGACTTAAGCGGCGACACTTCCCTGTTTCCCGCCCCGCACAAGCGTGACGGCTATCTGCGCGCCGATCCGGGCAGCCAGCCCGCCGTTGCCGAAGCGCTGCAAGAGGCGGTGCAGATGGTCGGCACCTTTGAAAAGCCGCTTTATGTGCGCCTGACAGAAAGCCTTTGCGCGCATTCGCGGGCCGAACAAGCGGCCTGTTCCAACTGTCTTGACCTGTGCCCGACGGGGGCGATCACGTCGGCGGGGGAACATGTCGCGATTGATCCGCTTATTTGCGCAGGCTGCGGCAGCTGTTCCGCCGTGTGCCCGTCGGGTGCGATCACCTATGATGCGCCGCCGGTCGACACGCTGTTTCGCAGGCTGTCCACCCTTGCCAGCACATACCGCAAGGCAGGCGGCGTGGCCCCGCGTTTGCTGGTCCATGATCAGGACCACGGTGCCGAAATGATCAGCCTTTTCGCGCGCTATGGCGCGGGCCTGCCTGTCGACGTGATCCCCATGGCCGTCGATGCACTGGCGGGGTTCGGCCATGCGGAAATGCTGGCAGCGCTTGGTTGTGGTTTCACCGCTGTCGATGTCTTGCTGTCGCCCAAAACGGAAAGCGATGTGATCAAGGCGCAAGCCGACATCGCCCGCGCGATCAGCGGCAGTGACGCGATCCGTTTGCTGGATCTGTCAGACCCCGATGCGCTGGAAGGCGCGTTGATGCCGGGCACGCTTCAGCCCGCGCACGAGACATTTTTACCCTTAGGAACGCGTCGCCAGATTGCGCGCCTTGCTGGAAAGACGTTGCAGCCTGATGCGCAACTGATCGACCTGCCCGCCGCCGCACCCTATGGCGCGGTGCTGGTGGATACGGATGCCTGCACGCTGTGCTTGTCATGTGTGTCGCTGTGCCCGTCGGGCGCTTTGGGGGATAACCCCGACCTGCCGCAACTGCGCTTTCAGGAAGACGCTTGCCTGCAATGCGGCTTGTGCGCCAATATCTGCCCCGAACAGGCGATCACGCTGAAGCCGCAGATGAACCTGATGGATGCGGCCTTTACCCAAGTAGTCCTCCACGAGGAAGAGCCGTTCGCCTGCATTGAATGTGGCAATCTGTTCGGGGTGAAATCCACCGTCGAAAAGATCACCGAAAAGCTGGCTGGTAAACATGCGATGTTTGCGTCGTCCGAAGCAGCGAAGATGATCCAGATGTGTGATAACTGCCGTGTTAATGCGCAGTATCACGCGCAAAACAACCCCCTTGCCGGCAAGGAACGCCCCCGCGTGCGGACCTCGGAAGACTATTTCAGCAAGCGTAAAGATCACTAGGCGCTTTGCAAAACCCCCAAATATCAGGAGAACATCATGAGCGATGATTTCAACATGTCGATGCGCAAATTTCTCAAGCAGGTCGGTGTCACCTCGCAACAGGCCATCGAAAAAGCGGTGCGTGACGGCGGCGATACGGCTGGCCAGACCTTTCAGGCCAAGATGGTGCTGACCATCGACGGGCTGGATGTCGAACATATCGTGACCGGCGAAATCCAAGGGCAGTCAGAAGCGTGAGCGTGACCCGCGATGCCGTTCTGGCCTGCCTCAAGACCCTGAAAGACCCGGTTTCCGGCAAGGACATTGTCGAATTGGGCCTTGTCAAAGCGCTGACCGTTGACGAAGGCGCAGTGCGTTTCGTGCTGGAGGTCAATCCGGCGCACGCCGACGCCTATTCCAAGCTGCGCGACGAAGCAGATGCTGCGGTCAAGGCGCTCGACGGGGTCAAATCGGTGTCCGCTGTGTTGACCGCGCACTCCAAGCAAGCCGCCCCGCCTGATCTGAAAATGGGCCGTAAATCCGAACCTGCGGGCCCCGAAAAAATCCCCGGTGTGGCCCGTATCTTGGCCGTTGCGTCGGGCAAGGGCGGCGTGGGGAAATCCACTGTCGCGGCCAATCTGGCCTGTGCGCTGGCCGCCGAAGGTCGGCGTGTGGGGATGCTGGATGCCGACGTCTACGGCCCCTCGCAGCCGCGGATGTTGGGTGTGTCAGGGCGGCCCGCGTCGCCTGACGGCAAGACGATCCTGCCGATGCGCAACTTTGGCGTGACGATGATGTCGATCGGGCTGATGACCAATGATGATCAGGCGGTTGTCTGGCGTGGGCCGATGCTGATGGGTGCGTTGCAGCAAATGATGATGCAGGTGCAGTGGGGCGCGCTGGATGTGCTGATCGTTGATCTGCCCCCCGGCACCGGTGACGTCCAGATGACGCTGGCGCAAAAGGCCCATGTCGATGGCGCGATCATTGTGTCCACTCCCCAAGACGTTGCCTTGATGGATGCCCGCAAGGGGATCGACATGTTCAACCAGCTCAAGACGCCCATCATCGGCATGATCGAAAACATGAGCACGCATATCTGTTCTAAATGTGGTCACGAGGAACATGTGTTCGGCCATGGTGGCGTAGCTGCCGAAGCGGCAAAGCTGGGCGTGCCCTTGCTCGCCGAAATTCCGCTGCATCTGGACATTCGCGTGGCAGCTGACGGGGGCGCGCCCATCGTGGTGTCCAAGCCCGACAGCCCACAGGCCGAAGCATTCCGGACTGTCGCCAAAGCGCTGATCGCAGGCGGCCACGCGTGACCGACACCCCGGTCTTTCCACCCCTGCTGACGGGGCTGCATGCTGCTGACCCCTTCGCTTACGCCTGCACGCAAGCGCGTCAGGGCTGCGACGCGGGGCTGGTGGTTTATGATCCGGGACCAAGCGTTTTGCAGGGGGCGATTGTGTTCGCCCCCGAAGTCTCCTTGGCATCGGCAATGGCGATGCTGCCGCTATGCGCTGTGGGGTTTCAAAACGCCCTTGGCGCGCTGGCCCCGCCCGAAGTTGGCGTGCATCTGGCGTGGAATGGCGATCTGCGGGTGAACGGCGCGATCTGTGGTCAGATGCGGGCGGCCGCGTCTGACCTTGATCCACAAGCTGTGCCCGACTGGCTTGTTGTGGGCTTTGCCATCAACATCCTGCCGCAAAGCGACACCCCCGGCGATACACCCGATCAGACCACGCTATACGGCGAAGGCTGTTCCGAGGTGAACCCGGTGACCCTGCTTGAATCTTGGGCGCGGCATACGCTGGTGGCGCTGAACCGGTGGTCCGACGACGGGCCCGGACCGCTGCACAAAGAATGGACCGGCCTTGCGTGGAACATCGGAAAAGACGTGACCCATGGCGATCTGTCGGGGCGTTTTACCGGCGTTGACCAAGACTTTGGGCTGCTGCTGAAATCCACCGACACGACCCACCTTATCCCCCTGACTGACCTGTTGGAGCCTGCCTCATGAGCGATCTTTTCCTCGCCCGCGCGATCCATTTCGACGAAAGCGACCGAAACGTGTTCCATTCCCCTGCGCGTACCGGCGAATGGTGCGTATCGGGCGGGTTCGAGTTTTCGAACTGGTCCGACGGCGATCTGACCGGCAAGGCGCGGCAGGCCTTTGCAAACGGATGGATGGGGGTCGAAACCTTTGGCCGTGTGACGTTCGTGGCCGTGACCAAGGCCGAACCCTTTGAAGTCGAGGCAATCACCCTGCAATTGATGAAACATTTCGTCGAGATTTACGGTGCCCCGTCGATGGAAGCCGCCCGCCCCGTCGCCGAAGAAGAAGTCACCCAGATGATGGAATTGTGCGCCGACCATGCGCCCAACACCCTGCTGACCGTCGCGCGCGAGCTATCCGAAAGCGGCGTGCGCGAGAGCTTCAGGCTTATCGAGCCACAAGATGCAGGCATCGACCAGTTCGCGGTGCATGGATCACTGGACGAGGATGATCATGGCGGGCACGGGCATTCGCATTAGGATAAGCTTCGCGCAGTGGGGCACGGTGTGCTGATGGCCGCTTTGGTTCGCGCACGCGATGGAGTGCAATTTTTCGGTTGATATGCTGCCCTTCAGGCAGCCTTTGAGTCAGAGTTTTCGGTGCGCCATTTCGAAGGAGATGTGCCCGTCACCCGAATGAATTCTCTGTTAAAGTTCGACTTTGTCGCAAAGCCGGCAGCGAGCGAGACAGCAAGGATCGTATCTTGGGTCGTGGTCAACAGGCGGCATGCGTCTTTGATTCTGTAGTTGTTTACAAATTGTGACACACTAAGACCGCAGCTGCGGTTGATCGCGTTTGAAACCCTGCGATCAGGCAAGCTCAGGCGACGGGCAAGGCGGCGCAGGCTCAATTCCTCGTTTCTGTGAACACCGGCTTGTGCAAAAAGTTCCTCGAGCTTTGCCATGACTTCGGTGTCTTGCTCTGTAGGGCGGTCGGCAGCGTCAACCGGGGTATCTTCGTTAAATTCGGCGGTGGTTGATACGCGTCCGAAAGCGGCACAAATCCCAATCACCAGCGCAAACGCCGACTGCACAAACCCAACAATCAGCCCAACGTGCTGGCCGTCATTGAACATGAAATCATAAATCACATAACCGTCGGTCAGTGCCGAAACGACAAGAATGACGCCAGTGAGAGCGATCGCCAAAACGATCTCGCGCGCGTTTTCAAGCGGCGAAAGCGCCAGTTGGTCCCGCCCTTTCAACGCAAGCCGGATCAGCAGAGCCCCAAAGACCAAGTATGTCACCAAGATCATTGCGTCTGCCATGTCCCGCGCGACTGACAGGCCGAACCAGTTCAGCGGGATGATGATCAGGGGCCAAAGACGCGATCCCTTTAATTGCCCCGTCAAGGCGCTATAGGACAAATAAGCCGCGACCGGCAAAACCGGTGCCAGAAGTGCCGCCAAGGGGGCCGCGCCAAGGACGCCGTACCCCCACCGCACGGTTATCAGCAGCGACTGCGTGGCATAGAGCGCAACAAGCGCCAAAAACAGTTGGTGGGCGCGGTGGGACAGGTCATGGGAACGCGCAAACCAGACAAATACCATCACGAGGAGAAGGCTCCCGAATAGGGAAAGCGGCACAAATATCATCGTAGGGTCATCCGTGTGTTGATTGGTTCGGGGCTATCCTGAATTGCGTTTCAGGACGACCTCAAACGCGTTTCAGGACGCCGTATCAGGCGTTTTTGGTCAAACCGCTGTCATATTCAATCAGTTGACGGAGACGGACCATGTCAAAAACGCGCAAATTTATTCAGGCCACTGCATGCCTTACTGTCCTTGGGCTTGCGGGCTGGGGCGGTTATGAACTTGTCCGACCTGCCTATGAGGGCGGTGCGGGCATCGCCTATGGATCTGCGTTCGCGCCAGTCCGCAACGGGAATGTCGATTTTCACATTTGGTATCCTGCCACGCCTGGCGGCAAGGCCGTGACCATTGGCGGTAACGGTGTGTTCCATGGCACCCCCGCTGGACGTGGCGCACCGCATCGCAGCGCGCAATTTCCGGCGATCATGATCTCGCACGGTGCAGGCGGCAACGCCGGGCAGTTCGGATGGGTAGCAGCGCAGTTAGCCGAGGCTGGTTTCGTAGTTTTGTTGCCAAACCATCCTGGTACGACATCTGGCAATGCTTCTGCCGAAGCCGCCGTGCGCGTCTGGGAACGCCCGGCGGATGTCTCGGCTGTATTGGACGAAATCGCGTCGAACGCCAAGGACTACCCCTTTATCGACAATGACCGCATCGCAATACTGGGTTTTTCTGCAGGTGGATACACGGCCATGGCTGTCTCTGGCGCGCGGGTCGATCCGGAAAGGTTGCAGCGGTTCTGCGATGGCACTGATCATGGCATGTCTGATTGCGCTTTTCTGGCAAAGTCCGGTATTGACCTGCACAGCTTAGACCTTGCCCCCGCAGCGCAAGATCTAAGAGATCCCCGGATCAAAGCCGCGATCGTTGTCGACCCCGGCATCGTGACCACGTTGACCGACCAAAGTTTGTCCGAAATCAACATCCCGATGAAAATCATAAATCTGGGCGACGAAGATTTGGTGCCCGAGGGCGTATATGCCCGCGCTGCTGCCGAAAAGATTGCCAAGGCAGATTATGAAATCGTGACCGACGCGACCCACTTCAGCTTTCTTGCCGACTGCAAACCGCGTGGGGCATCCATCTTGCAGAGCGAGGGCGAACAGGATCGACTTTGCGACGATGCAGGAGGGCGTTCGCGCGCGGATATCCACCGGGAACTTGAAGACCTAATTGTCTCGTATTTCAAGAAGACCCTGTAATTCGAGTTTGAGCATGGTGGAAAGCCGCCATTCCCGGGTTGAACGCGAAGGGTTACTGCTTGCCCATCTACAAAAAAAGCCCCGGCGTTTCCACCGGGGCTTTTTCTTTTCAAAAGGGGCTAAGGATTACTCCTCTGCGCCTTCCTCTTTCTTGATCTCTTCGCCAGTTTCCTGATCAACGACTTTCATCGACAGGCGCACCTTGCCGCGATCGTCAAAGCCCAGAAGTTTGACTTTCACTTCCTGACCTTCCTTCAGAACGTCCGAAGGGTGGTTCAGGCGACGGTTTTCGATCTGGGACACGTGGACCAGACCATCGCGCTTGCCAAAGAAGTTCACGAATGCACCGAAATCAACGATCTTGACGACGGTACCGGTGTAAACCGCACCTTC
>ERZ651776.103-NODE-103-length-115479-cov-6.251677_pt1 | contig 115479 bp, 83 predicted proteins | sample MGYA00514761_ERZ651776 | MGnify/ENA metagenome assembly ERZ651776 | reverse complement strand
CAGAACGACGGGGGCGGCAAAGTTGATCGCCATACGTCGGGTAATCGGGTCAGAGGGCGAAATCCGCACTTGCGGCAAGTTCGTGCGATGGATCGCGGCGGAATGCAGATCAATGCCGAAATCACAGCGCAAGACGACTTCGTTCAGGAAGATATGCGCCAAGCGCGACCCAAGTGACCCCGACGGGTGCCCCGGAAAACAGCGGTTCAGATCGCGGCGGTCGGGCAAGTACCGCGAGCGGTTCAGAAATCCAAAGGAATTCACCACGGGGATCACCAGCAAGGTGCCACGGAGGGATTTAAGCTGCGGGGCGCGCAGCAGCCGACGCACGATTTCGACCCCGATCAATTCGTCGCCATGCACGGCGGCGCTCACGAACATGGTGGGACCTTCGCGTTTGCCATGGATCACTTCGAGCGAGAGGCCAACGGGGGTGTGATCTGGCAAGATCGAAATGGGCAGATCAATCTGCTCACGGGTGCCCGGAGCCACCTTTTGAGCTGCGATTTCAAAAGGTGGCTGGTTGGGCATGATCAGTTATTTCCATTTCCGGCAAAGCGCGCGGCATCGGCAGCCGCACGGCGGATCGCGTCGGATTTATGGACGGTTTCCATATATTCCGCCTCGGCGTCGCTGTCATAGACCACACCGCCACCGGCCTGAATATACAGGGTTTTATCCTTGATGACTGCGGTGCGCAGGGCGATGCACATGTCCATGTCGCCGCCCGCACTGAAGTACCCGACACCGCCGCCATAAAGCCCGCGCTTTTCGGGCTCAAGTTCGTCGATGATCTCCATCGCGCGGACTTTGGGGGCACCTGATACGGTCCCTGCGGGCATGCCGGCAAAGAACGCATCCAGCACATCACGGTCATCACGCAATTCGCCCACCACGTTGGACACGATGTGCATGACATGGCTGTAGCGTTCGACGATGAATTCCTCGGTGGGGCGCACGGTGCCAATCTTGGCGACGCGGCCCACATCGTTGCGGCCCAGATCCAGCAGCATCAGATGCTCGGCCAGTTCCTTTTCGTCGGCCAGCAGGTCCGCTTCCAAAGCGCGGTCTTCTTCCTCGGTCGCGCCGCGACGGCGGGTGCCGGCAACGGGGCGTATGGTGATTTCCTTGCCAAAGACCCTGACAAGGATTTCGGGCGAAGCCCCGACAACATGGAAGTCGCCAAAGTTGAAATAGAACATGAAGGGCGACGGGTTCGTACGCCGCAAGCTGCGATAAAGCGCAAAGGGGGGTTGCGAGAAGCCCTGCGACCAACGTTGCGACGGCACCACCTGAAAGATATCGCCAGCGACGATATATTCGCGGGCTTTTTCGACGGCAGATTTATACCCTTCGCGGGTGAAATTGCTGACAGGGGCAGATTCTTCGTGCGCTTCGCCCAGATCGCGGCTTGCACCGGGCATGGCGCGTTCCAGATCACGCACCGCATCCATCACACGCTCGGCGGCCTGGGCATAGGCGGCCTTGGCGGTCTGGCCGTTCGACACCCATGCGGGCGATACGATCGTGACCTCGCCCTTGACGCCATCAAGCACGGCAATCACCGATGGGCGCACCATCATCGCGTCGGGCAGGCCAAGCGGGTCGGGGTTGACGTTGGGCAGGTGTTCGATCAGCCGGATCATGTCATAGCCCAGATAGCCAAACAGGCCAGCCGCCGCTTGGGGCAGGTCTGCGGGCAGGTCGATTTTCGATTCAGCTATCAGTGCGCGCAAGGTCTCCAGCGGATCGCCTGCGACGTCCTCGAACGCATCGGCATCATAGCGCGCCGCACGGTTCAGCGCCGATGTGGTGCCGTTGCAGCGCCAGATCACGTCCGGTTTCATCCCGATGATAGAATAGCGCCCGCGGATTTCACCACCGGTGACGGATTCAAGAACAAAGGCGTTCTGCGCAGCGCCCGTCAGTTTCAGCATCAAGGACACCGGGGTATCCAGATCAGCGGCCAGACGGGTATAGACGATCTGGTTCTTGCCAGCCGCATAGCCTGCGGCAAAGCTTTCAAAATCGGGGGTCAGGGACATATCGCGCCTTTTTAGGGGAAGTTCACATGAACGGCGTTGATCGCCTGCTGGTCGATCATCGGTGCAGTACGGCGCACGACGTCGCTGGAATACAGCGTAAAGACATCCTGACTAAGCTGCTGGTTTAGCTGCGTTGTCAGCTGTCCCAGCAGTTGCTGGGTCTGATCGTTGTCTTCGGCTGGGGAAATACTGTCGAGCCGTGCAATCACGACGCCGTCAGCACCTTCAATAATCCGAATGTCGCCGGGGGCCGCCTCGAATACTTCGGTCAGCAGACCTTCGGGCGCACGCGAAATAACGGCATCGCGGGTCAGGTTTTCCTGCACGTTCTCAGTCAATCCAAGGGTTGCAAAGTCACTGCCACCTTCAAGCGCGCTTTGCGCTTCTTCGGCCTGCACGGTGAGCGCTGTGAGCAGTTGATCCGCAGTCCAGGCCTCGGCCACCAAGGTGCGCGCATCTTCAAAGGGGTTCGGGCGCTCGGGCTTGGTGCCGTCCAGACGCATGGCAAAAACGCTGCCGTCTTCAAGTTGGTCAATCTTGGGGAAATCACCTTCAGTGAGGGCTGCCGCGGCGGCGCGGAAGGTCTCGTAAGCGGCAATATCTTGATCGCTGCCATTGGTCCACTCGATCGTGCCAAGGGTCATTTTGCTTTCCTCGGCCAATTGCTCCAGCTTGGCACCACCGGCCAGTTGATCATCCAGATCCTGCGCGCGGACTTCGACAAGGCGCGCGGCACGGTCGCCTGCAAGGTCTTGCTGTAGGGCGGGGCTTGCGTCTTCGAATGTGGTGTTCAGCGACGGCAGAATACCGTTGACACGGAACAAGGCTGGGCCAAGGTTGGTGGGCAAGGGGCCGACAACGGCACCGGGCTCTGCTGCGAATACGGCCTCGCCTGCGCCATCAAGCTCAAGCCGTCCAACGTCACCCATATCGATGTCTTGCAAGGTCAGACCGCGGTCCAGCACAAGCGCGTCAAAGGTGGTGCCGCTCACTTCGAGGGCAGCAGCAGCCAGATTTGCGGCTTCTTCATTCGGGAACACCAACCGTTCAACCAGGCGTCTTTCGGGTTGGATATATTCATCTGCGCGGTCTTCATAGGCTTTGCGCAATTCGTCTTCGCTGATCTCTACCTCGTCCAGCACGTCTTGTGGCGTCAGGATGACATAGGTGATGGATTTGCTGGCGGGCAGCAGGAAATTATCCGGGTTCGCGTCATAGAATGCCTGCAAATCTGCATCTGTGGGGGCGGGCAGGGGCGCTTGCAAATTATCCTGCGTCAAGGCGGCCCATGTGAAGCTGCGCTTTTCGCCAACGAAGTTTACCAAGGTCTGGGCATAGACGTCAGGCATTGTCACGCCGCCGCTGATCGCACCTTGCAGCAAGCTGCGCGCGGCTTCTTCCCGCAAGGAGTCTTCGAATTCGGCTTCGCTCAGGCCAGCCTGTTGCAAGGCAAAGCGATAACCTTCGCGGTCGAAATTACCATCAATGCCCTGAAACGAAGGAATATCAATGATGCGTTCGCGCAAGTTCTCATCGCCGATGGAAATGCCCATTTCGGTGGTTTCATTGTCCAAGGCGCGCAAGCGTACAATGCGTTGCAGCACAGCGCGATCCAGACCGATTGCCTGCGCTTGTTGAAAGCTCAGGGCTTCGCCGGTCTGGCCTTCGATGGCGCGGATTTGCTGCTGCAACTCTCTGGCATATTGATCGACCGAGATTTCTTTGTCACCAACGGTGCCGATACTGCTTACGTTGCCATTAAAATTGACCGCCCCAAAGCCGCCAAGGCCAAGGATAAGCATCCCCATCAATATCCAGACGGCGGTTTTTGTGACGCTATTGCCCTTGGCTTTCATAATACTACCCTTTTGCGCATATTTTCACCTATCTATGCGGTGCGCGGCAGGGGGGCAAGAGGGCGTCTAAAGCTGGGCCAACCGGTCAAAAAGCACGCCGATCCCCGGCGCGTCCAAATTGGCGAACGCAATGCGCAACTGCCGCTGGCCGCTTGGGTCGGTGTCGGGGCAAAACATGGTTCCCGGCAGACACAAGATACCTGCATCGCGCACCATACGCGGCCCAAGATCGGCGGAACTTTCTGCGAACGGATGCTGCATATAGGCAAAATACCCGCCCAACCCCAGCAGTTTCCAGCCTTTAGGGGCGATCTTGTGCATGTTGTCGGTGATCGCCTGACGGCGGGACAAAATTTCGTCACGCTCTCCGGCAAGCCATTGCGACAGGTTCTGCATCCCCCAAAGTGCCGCATGCTGGCCGATTTGGCTGGGGCAAATCGCGACGGTGTCGAGGAATTTTTCAACCTCGGCCAGACGCGTCTCTGAGGCGATAATCGCGCCGACACGGTGGCCCGTCAGACGGTACGCTTTCGAGAATGAATAAAGATGGATCAGCGTAGAGTGCCAATCAGGGTCCTGAAACAGATCATGGGGTGGGCCTGTGCGGCTATCAAAGTCGCGATAGGTCTCGTCAAGGATCAGAGCAATGCCGCGGGACTGCGCAAGTTCGAAAAATGCCCGAACGAGATCGGCCGGATATTCAACGCCCGCCGGATTGTTCGGGGTTACCAAAGCAATGGCGCGGGTACGGTCGGTGATCAATGCGGCTGCCGCCGCAGGGTCGGGCAAGAGGTCGGACCCGGTCTTGAGCGCGACAGAGCGGACACCGGACATATCAAGCCACATCTTGTGGTTGAAGTACCATGGCGTCGGCAAAATGACTTCGTCCCCTTCGCCGCACAGTGTCGCGATTGCTGCAGCGAATGCCTGATTGCAGCCCGAAGTTATCGCTGTCTGGGCGGCTGTGACATCGCCCGCGTAATGCCGCGACGTTTGCGCCGCCAGTTCTTCTCGCAACTCGGCCAACCCCAGAACCGGGCCATATAGATGCGCATCATCGCGGGTCAGCGCCACGTCTGCCATCACTTGACGCATTGATTGGGGCGGCGGTTCTACGGGGGCAGCTTGACTGACATTGATCAGGGGGCGGTCAGCGGGAAACGTAACGCCAGAAAGCCAACGGCGCGCCTCCATTACGGGAGGGGCGAAGGTAGAAGCGGTGCGCGTCAACATCTGATGATGGCTCCTGTGGGGGTGTGGGGATGCCTTCGGCGAGGATATTTAAGAGCCAGAGAAGAAGGGACGCGAGGCGCGTCGTATTTCAAGTGGTTCTAAATCCTCGCCGACGGCAAGAAATCTTTTTTATGGCGTTAGTCTTTGCCGCGATAGGGTTCTACATATTGCAGCGCCATATCCCACGGAAAGAAAATCCAGGTGTCTTGGCTGACTTCGGTGATGAATGTATCCACCTGAGGCCGCCCTTTCGGTTTGGCGTAGACCGTTGCAAGATGCGCCTTGGGGTACAGTCGTCGGACGACTTCGAGCGTTTTGCCTGAATCAACAAGGTCGTCAATGATCAAGATACCTGTGCCATCGCCCATCAGGTCTGCATCAGGTGCTTTCAGGACAACCGCTTCGGATTGATCCTGATGGTCGTAGGATTTGATCGAGATCGTATCAACTGTGCGAATGTCCAGTTCGCGCGCCGCAATCATGGCCGGGGCCATGCCGCCGCGGGTGATCGCGACCACGGCACGCCAAGCGCCGTCATCGGGGCCCATGCCGTCAAGTCGCCAAGCAAGCGCGCGGCTGTCGCGGTGGATTTGGTCCCAGCTGATGTGAAACCCTTTTTCATGGGGCAGGCGAGAGGAATCTTTGCTCATCGGCTATTCCTTTGACATATCTGGTGCATCGACAGCCTTCATGCCGACAACATGATATCCAGCATCCACATGCAGATTTTCGCCCGTTGTGCCGCTGCCCAGATCGCTGAGCAGGAACAAGGCCGATTTGCCTACATCATCAATGGTGACATTCCGCCTGAGGGGCGAATTGTATTCGTTCCACTTCATGATGTAGCGGAAGTCGCCGATGCCGGAGGCGGCCAGCGTCTTGATCGGGCCGGCGCTGATGGCATTGACGCGAATGCCGTCCTTGCCAAGGTCTTCGGCCAGATATTTCACTGATGCCTCAAGGGCCGCTTTGGCCACACCCATCACATTGTAATGCGGCATGACCTTTTCGGCACCGTAATAAGTGAGGGTTACGGCGCTGCTGCCGGGCTTCATCATTTTTTCAGCGCGCTGCATCACAGCTGTAAAAGAATAGACCGAAATATCCATCGACATGGTGAAATTGGCGCGGCTGGTATCGACATAGCGGCCGCGCAGTTCGTTCTTGTCGGAAAACCCGATGGCGTGGACAATGAAATCAAGGCCGTCCCAGCTTTGTTTCAGGGTATCGAACAACTCGTCGATCGACTCTTCTGAGCCAACGTCGCAGGGGATAACAAGGTCGCTGCCCAATTGCGCCGCCAATGGGCCAACCCGTTTTTTCAACGCTTCGCCCTGATAAGAAAACGCCAGTTCTGCACCGGCATCTGCCAAGGTGCGTGCGATCCCCCAGGCGATCGACTTGTCGTTGGCCAGGCCCATGATTAGCCCGCGCTTACCTGCCATCAGGTCGTTTGCCATTGTTCATCCTTCGACTATGTCTGTGAATTATAATGTGTTTTATTGCATAGGGCGGTGGGCATCAAGGCTGCAGTAAATAATCCGCGTCCAGATCAATCTGAGGTTGTGTTTCCAGAATAAAATGCGCCTTCACAGTGTTGCGCTATGTTAATTCATTAATACGCTTGCTAACATAACCTTAGCGAAGCTTAATTTGGACGTCGGTGAGAATCATGGAAACGCGTAAAGGCATATTTGCGGGCGAGGATCCTTTCGGAATTGCCAAGCGATGGCTTGATGAGGCGTCAGAGTCCGAAATCAACGATCCCAATGCAATTGCGCTCTCTACGGTTGATGCCGACGGTATGCCGAATGCAAGGGTGGTTTTGCTGAAGGATATCGAGCCGGATGCCTTTGTTTTCTACACCAACTACACAAGCGCGAAGGCCGGTGAATTGGATCACGCGGGCCGCGCAGCATTTGTCATGCATTGGAAATCTTTGCGCCGTCAGGTGCGCGTGCGCGGGCTGATCTCCAAGGAAGATGGTCCCAAGGCAGACGCCTACTATAGCTCCCGATCCCTGAAAAGCCGGCTGGGGGCGTGGGCATCGGACCAGTCCAAGCCGCTTTCAAGCCGGGCGTCACTTATGGCGGAAGTGGCAAAAGTAACTGCAAAAAAAGGGACGAATCCCGATAGGCCGCCGTTTTGGGGCGGGTATCGGCTGGCCCCTTTAGAGATTGAATTCTGGGCTGACGGTGAATTTCGCCTTCATGACCGCTTTGTTTGGCGGCGTGATGACGTCATTTCAGGTTGGACCGTAACAAGATTGAACCCATAGGGCTGTACAAACGTATATATTTCTTTACGAAAAAAAGCATGCTCTGTTTGGATTATACCGAAGGACATTTGTGTCAGAACAAGAAAATGATAGTGTCGTAACGACAGGCGTGGTGAAGTGGTTCGATCCGGCTAAAGGCTTTGGCTTTGTCGTGTCGGAAGAGGGCGGCCCTGATATTTTGCTGCACGTGAACGTTTTGCGCAATTACGGGCAAAGTTCAGTCGCTGACGGTGCGCGCATCGAATTAACGGCCCATAAAACCAACCGGGGCGTTCAGGCCACGCAAGTTCACGCGATCCATCCGCCGCAGATGGCGCAAACCGCGCTGTTGTCCGATATCGTCGGGGTCGATCCCGAGATCGTTGCCGCGGCTCCAATTGAACCTGCGCGTGTGAAATGGTTTGATAAATCCAAGGGCTTCGGGTTTGCGAATGTCTTTGGCAAAACCGATGACATTTTTCTACATATAGAAGTCTTGCGTCAGTCGGGCTTGTCCGATCTTCAGCCGGGTGAAGCGCTGGCGTTGCGCGTAATCATGGGAGAGCGCGGTCACATGGCCGCCGAGGTACATGCATGGGAAACCGTCACCATAAACGAGGCAGGGCAGGCACAAAGCTGAGCCTTGCCGCACTATTCGTATGTTGCGGGCTGCTTGCCAGCCCGGCGGCGGCTGATTGCAGTGAGAACGCCGTCACATTACGCGGGGATTGGGGGCAGGCGCGATTCTCGGTCGAGATCGCGGATGACGCGGCCGAGCGCGGGCGCGGATTGATGTTTCGCGAATCCATGCCGGCCAGTACGGGGATGTTGTTCATCTACGATAAGCCGCAGCGCGCCAGCTTTTGGATGCGCAATACGCTGATTCCACTCGATATGCTGTTCATTGATTCCCACGGTGTGGTCAAACATATCCATCACAATGCGATTCCCCACGATGAAACACCGATCAGCGGTGGCGATAATCTGCTTTCCGTTCTCGAAATCAATGGTGGTTTGGCCAAGCGGATGGGCATTACAGTCGGTTCCGAGCTGCGCCATCGGGCATTTGCCGACCTTAATCCTGCATGGCCGTGTTAAACTATCATTTTCGGTGAAGTTAGGGCTTTTCAATCAGATCACTTGAAGCTAAGTAGGCCGCAGTCGGGGCGTGGCGCAGCCTGGTAGCGCACCTGTTTTGGGTACAGGGGGTCGGAAGTTCGAATCTTCTCGCCCCGACCATTTTAAGAACCAACCACATATAGTGTTTCTGATCTGCCTTATGCAGATCGGACACTCTATTTGTGTTTGCGCACCCTAACAAGATGTTGCCTATCTGCACTGATCTCTACGCTACATCTTGAGCGGGAACTTTTTTTAGCACCGATGCCCTACCCGGAATTATCCCCAGATCGCTGTGAAGTGTTTTGTGGATATCTCAGCGGTTGGGTGAGATATCGGCGCTAAACCTACGTCATTATTCACTTATCCACAGTACGGCAGTCGGGGCGGCCAAGGGCCTGCCCTGTGCATATTAATCTATTGAATCACCAAACGTTGCGGTGCCACAAAAAACGAACATCCGGTCAACCCTGAACTTCTAATAATTGGTGAATAAACACGTTGACCCACTGGGTCAAAATACGCCAGTTTGTGGATATCGAAGGTCATGCCACTATATCTAGTGCTAAACGCTAGGCGGCGGGCCAAAGATGCAGGCAAGACAAACGCAATTTTAGTTGCATGTTGAGTGAGGTTCCTTCGGGTCCATTTATGGGCGCGGCGCAGCCTAATTCTTGTCCGAAGTTGATATCGCCGGGGCGGTCTGCAATGTCAGATTTAACCCCTGAATTAAGAGCTGAAGAAAATGGGGCAGCACCTATGAAAATCGAAAGAAAATTCACCACATCCGGGCACGATGCATACGCAAGTCTGGATTTCGTGAGCACAGTTTCCGAAATTCGTAATCCGGACGGGTCGGTGGTTTTTCACCTCGATAACGTCGAAGTCCCCTCCAGCTGGAGCCAGGTGGCATCCGATGTCATCGCTCAAAAATACTTTCGCAAGGCCGGCGTTCCGTCTGCGACCAAGAAGGTCAAAGAAAAAGGTGTGCCAGAATTCCTGTGGCGCTCTGTACCCGCCGACGATGCCACCATGGGTGGCGAGACGTCCTCCAAGCAGGTCTTTGATCGTTTGGCAGGCGCGTGGGCTTATTGGGGTTGGAAAGGTGGCTATTTCACCACCGAAGAAGACGCCCAAGCCTATTACGACGAAATGCGCCATATTCTGGCGTCCCAGTCGGGTGCCCCGAACAGCCCGCAGTGGTTCAACACTGGTCTGCACTGGGCGTACGGCATCGACGGTCCGGCACAGGGCCACTATTATGTTGATTACAAGACCGGCAAGCTGACCCGTTCGACATCTTCTTATGAGCACCCGCAGCCCCACGCCTGTTTTATCCAATCGGTCGCTGACGATCTGGTTGGTGACGGCGGTATCATGGATCTGTGGGTCCGCGAGGCACGTTTGTTCAAATACGGCTCCGGCACAGGCACCAACTTTTCCAGCCTGCGCGGAGCAGGGGAAAAGCTGTCGGGCGGTGGCAAGTCATCCGGCCTGATGGGTTTCCTGAAAATCGGCGACCGTGCAGCGGGCGCGATCAAATCCGGCGGCACCACGCGCCGCGCGGCCAAGATGGTCATCGTCGATGCGGATCACCCCGATATCGAGGATTTCATCAACTGGAAGGTCATCGAAGAACAGAAAGTGGCGTCCATCGTCGCCGGTTCCAAGATGCACGAACGCGAGCTGAACAAGCTGTTTGCCGCGATCAAGGCATGGGACGGTGTGCAAGCCGATGCCTATGACCCCGCCAAGAACGACCAGTTGAAAGCCGCCATCAAGGACGCGAAAAGATGCGCGATCCCCGAGACATACGTCAAGCGCGTGCTGGATTATGCCAAGCAGGGCCACACCTCGATCGAATTCCCGACCTATGACACCGATTGGGACTCCGAGGCGTATTCGTCGGTTTCCGGCCAGAACTCCAACAACTCGATCCGGGTCACCAACGCGTTCCTGCACGCCGTTGAAAAAGACGCCGATTGGGAATTGCTGGACCGCACCACCGGCCGCGTGTCGAAAACCATCCGTGCCCGCGATTTGTGGGAACAGGTTGGCCACGCCGCATGGGCCTGTGCTGATCCGGGCATCCAGTACCACGACACTGTCAACGACTGGCACACATGCCCCGAAGATGGTGCGATCCGTGGGTCAAACCCTTGTTCCGAATACATGTTCCTGGATGACACCGCCTGCAACCTTGCGTCGATGAACCTGCTGACCTTCCTTGAGGACGGCGAATTCATGGTCGAAGACTACATGCACGCCTCGCGTTTGTGGACTGTGACGCTGGAAATTTCGGTGATGATGGCGCAGTTCCCGTCCAAGGAAATCGCGCAGCGGTCCTATGACTTCCGCACTCTGGGTCTGGGCTATGCCAACATCGGCGGCTTGCTGATGAACACGGGCTTTAGCTATGACAGCGACGAAGGTCGCGCCTTGTGTGGTGCCCTAACTGCGATCATGACCGGCGTTTCCTATGCCACATCCGCCGAAATGGCGGGCGAATTGGGGGCGTTCCCGGGCTACAAGAAAAACGCCGACCACATGCTGCGCGTCATCCGCAACCACCGCAACGCGGCTTATGGCAAGGCAGACGGCTACAAGGACCTTTCGGTCAAGCCCGTCCCGCTGGACCACGCCAATTGCCCGCAGCAAGCCTTGATCGAAGTTGCGACATCCACTTGGGACGAAGCGCTGCGCCTTGGCGAACAGCACGGCTATCGTAACGCCCAGGTGTCGGTGATTGCCCCCACAGGCACCATCGGTCTGGTTATGGATTGCGACACCACAGGGATCGAACCAGACTTTGCGCTGGTGAAATTCAAGAAACTCGCCGGCGGTGGTTATTTCAAGATCATCAACCAGTCGGTGCCGGGGGCCTTGGAAAAGCTTGGCTATGGATCGGCCCAGATCGAAGAGATCGTGGCCTATGCCGTCGGTCACGGCAGCATCGGCAATGCGCCGGGGATCAACCACACTACGCTGGTCGGTCATGGCTTTGGCGCGAATGAACTGGCCAAGGTCGATGCGGCATTGGCACAGGCCTTTGACATTCGCTTTGTGTTCAACCAGTGGACCTTGGGCGAAGACTTCTGCACTCAAGTGCTGGGCATCCCGACAGAAAAGCTGAACGATCCGACGTTTGACCTGCTGAAATCGCTCGGTTTCTCCAAGAAAGACGTAGACGCGGCCAATGACCACGTTTGCGGGACGATGACGCTGGAAGGCGCGCCGCACCTTAAGGAAGAACACTACAACATCTTTGATTGTGCCAACCCCTGCGGTAAAAAGGGCAAGCGCTATCTGTCGGTCAACAGCCACATCTATATGATGGCAGCGGCACAGTCGTTCATCTCGGGGGCGATATCCAAGACGATCAACATGCCAAACGATGCGACCATCGAAGACTGCCAAAAGGCCTATGAATTGTCATGGTCCTTGGGTGTGAAGGCCAACGCGCTGTACCGTGACGGATCAAAACTGTCGCAGCCTTTGGCATCCGCACTGGTCGAAGACGATGACGAAGCAGCCGAAACCCTGGAATCAGGCAATATCCACGAAAAAGCCGTGGTTCTGGCCGAAAAGATCGTCGAAAAGGTCATCGTCAAGGAGATCATCAAATCGCACCGCGAAAAGATGCCTCAGCGCCGCAAGGGCTATACCCAAAAGGCCAACGTCGGCGGGCACAAGGTTTACCTGCGCACCGGTGAATATGGTGATGGCAAGCTGGGCGAAATCTTTATCGACATGCACAAAGAGGGTGCCGGTTTCCGCGCGATGATGAACAACTTTGCCATAGCCGTGTCGGTTGGTCTGCAATATGGCGTGCCGCTTGAAGAATTCGTCGATGCGTTTACCTTCACCAAGTTCGAACCAGCGGGCATGGTTCAGGGCAACGACAGCATCAAGAATGCGACGTCGATCCTTGATTATATCTTCCGCGAGCTGGCCGTGTCCTATCTGGACCGGACCGATCTGGCGCATGTGCAACCCGAAGGGGCCACATTCGACACCATCGGCCGCGGTGAAGAGGAAGGCGTGCGTAATGTCACTGAAATTTCTGAAAGCGCCGCAACGCGGTCTTTGGAAGTGCTCAAGCAGATCAGCTCGACGGGCTATTTGCGCAACCGGATGCCGCAGGAACTGATCTTGCTGCAAGGCGGAAATGGCGACGGCACCGTTGCCACGCTTGAGGCGCAGGTGACGCAGACCGCTACTAAAACCGTGGCCAGCGCCATGACCTCGACCACCGCAGTGTCAAGCGGTGCGGTAGGCTTTGACGCCCGCACCAAGGCGAAGATGCAAGGGTACGAGGGTGAGGCCTGCGGCGAATGCGGCAACTACACGCTGGTGCGCAACGGCACCTGCATGAAGTGCAACACCTGCGGCGGGACATCCGGCTGTAGCTAAGAAATCGAAGGCCGGGGGGACACAACCCCCCCCCCGGTGTCAGAATCCAGAATTTGTTACGAAATTTTGGACGACATCGCAAAGTGGATGCGTGTTGTAATGTTAAAAAAGGTGAAATATCAGCACCTTGTTCTGAGTTGGAGTTAAGATGAACTTTGTTTTCGATATCGGTGGACAGCTTTGTGCCGCAGATCAAGTGCGCATGCGGGGCAACACGCTTGAGGCGGAGTTCTCGGTAGAGGCAGCTGACCTATTGGCCCAAGCGTTTGACGCGGCCGAGATCATTTCTCTGCCAAACCTGTTGGTCACCTACTCCATTCAAAACCTGGTAACTGACAAGGAGCGTGTTTGTACCGCGACCTTCTCGGTCAACTCCAGCGCGGGGCGCATACTGCATTAGGGGTTGAGGTAAAGGACGTTTTAGGAGGGCATTTTCCGAAAGGTCGAAGGAAATCACTGACATCAGGGATTTTCCGGATTTGACAAAGGGGCCTTCCAACGCGGGATCCGATCCCGCACCACAGACAACGAGACAAGGGGCAGGTGCGCTTGCCCCTGACGCTGACCAGGCCGCGGGCATAAAACAAAACGAGCGGTAAACTAATGAGCTTGGTTATGCGAACCTCGGGGTGCCCTTGTGGCACCCTTTTTCTTTGGAATATCCAAAAGTAACACCGTTGAAGACGGTGCCATGAGCGAACATGAGACTGTCTGACCCTATGGCTCCGAAAGGCGGCACGGTGTGGTGTGACGCAGCAGCGTAAATTGCCAATGATCAGCCGACGCGGTTTCCCATGGCGTCAATCAGCGGTGTGCCGTCTTCTTTGGTCATCGGCCCGGGGGGCAGGCTGTCCAAAAGATCCAGCACGCTCTCGCTTGGTCGGCAAAGCCGGACGCCTTTGGGCGTGCAAACGATGGGACGGTTTACCAAAATCGGATGTTCAAGCATGGCGGCCAAAATCGTTTCGTCGTCGACGGACGGATCAAGCAGACCCAATTCCTCGGCCGGCGATTTTGTTGTCCGAAGGGCGGACCTTGGCGTCAGGCCGGCCGCCGCGAACAAGGCCAGCAATTGGGAGCGTGTCCAGCCGATATCGAGATAGGGCACGACAACCGGCGTCTTGCCAGAGGCTTCGATGATCGCAAGCACGTTGCGTGATGTGCCGCAGCCGGGGTTGTGGTGGATTACGACGGTCATCACGCGTCTCCTTCGGTAGGAAACCAGTGTTTCGTTCTGTTGGCAAAAGCGACGAGCGAAAGCATCACCGGCACCTCTACCAGAACCCCGACGACTGTCGCCAGCGCGGCACCGGACCCAAGCCCGAACAGGCTAATTGCGACGGCCACAGCCAGTTCAAAGAAATTCGAGGTACCGATCAACGCGCAGGGGGCTGCGACATTGAACGGAATACCCCAAGCCCGCGCAGCACAATAGGCCAGAAAGAAAATGGCATAGGACTGGATCAGCAGGGGAATGGCGATCAGCGCAATGACCAGCGGACGGTCAAAGATCACTTCGCCCTGAAAGGCGAACAGCAGCACAACGGTCATCAGCAAGCCGAGGATCGAGAACGGCTGCACGCGGGACTTGAATGCACTGACAGCCGCTTCGCCTCCACGTGCGATCAGGCGTTGCCGCGTCAGGTATCCTGCCAAGAGCGGCAACATGACGTATAAGCCAACGGACAGCATCAATGTGTCCCATGGCACGACGATATCCGTGACGCCCAGCAAAAATGCCACGATCGGCGCAAAGGCGAAAATCATGATGACATCATTCACGCTGACCTGCACCAGCGTATAGGTCGCATCACCCCGTGTCAGATTTGACCAGACAAATACCATCGCCGTACAGGGCGCGGCCCCTAGCAGAATGACCCCCGCCAGATAGGCCTGCGCGTCATCAGGCGGGATCAGTCCGGCAAAGACGTAGTTGAAAAATATAACCCCTAGGGCCGCCATCGTGAAGGGTTTGATCAACCAGTTCACAACCAGCGTCACGATCAGTCCCTTTGGCCTGTCACCGATCTGGCGCACCGCACCAAAGTCGACGCCGACCATCATCGGATAGACCATTGCCCAGATCAGCACGGCGACGGGCAAGTTGACCGAGGCGATTTCGAGCGCGGCAAGCGCCGCGAACGCGCTTGGGAAGAGATTGCCCAGCAAAAGCCCTGCGCCAATCGCCAAAGCGACCCAGACGGACAGCCAGCGTTCAAAAGTTCCAAGGCCCGCCTCGGCGGAGAGAGATGTATCGGTCATGTCGTACTTTCGGGATAAGGAGGATCAGTTGGCTGGGGCAGGGGCTTTGCCGATGGTGTCGACGTTGCGTTGCAGTGCCATCCGGTCAAGCGTGGCAATCGGCAGGTTTACGAAAATCGAAATCCGGCTGCGTAACATTCTGTAAGTTTCCGCAAAGGCGATACGCTTGACCGCTTCCGATCCTTCGGCCGCAGCATTGTCGCAGACCGTAAAGACGAGATCCATTTTCGGCGCATCTGGCCCGCTGAATTCATCCCAGCTTTTCGAGCGTGCAAAGCCGATGTCGTGGTTCAACCCTTCCAACAGATCCAAAGTATTTGGGGGCGGTGCGGTCCCCGGCTTGGAACCGGCGGAATAGGCTTTGAATTTGCCCGCGCCTTCCTGGTTCAGGATGGCTTCGGCGATGATCGACCGGGCAGAATTTCCGGTGCAGAGAAACGAAACATTATAGCAGTCTTTGGTCATGATAGCGTCCTAACAGGCACAGGCGAGTTCATTGATGACGGGTTGGCACAATTCTGGCCGGCCGCCGCAGCAGTCCTCCATCAGAAAGGCCAGCAAGCCGCGCATGCCTTCCATGTCAGCAAAGTAGCGGATGCTGCGGCCTTCGCGGGTGCTGCGGATCAGACCGGCGCGGTGCAAGATCGCAAGGTTGGCCGACATGGTATTCTGGCGCACGCCTAAGGAATCGCTGATATCGCCGGCCAGCATGCCGGCCTCCCCGACCTTGATCAAAAGGCGGAAGACATCAAGCCGGGTGTCTTGGCTAAGCGCGGAGAAAGCGTTGAGAGCGTAATTTTTATCCATAAATCGAGAATTATTGATATAACCGGCATCGGTCAAGTTTTTTCCGGCGTATTCAGTCGCAAATGATGCACTGACCCCGGCTGTCTTGTGGTCCCTTCATTCTAGGGTCCGCCATGAGGGGGCAATCGCAGCAGTGTTAGCCCAAGTAGATCTGCCCGGCTGGGTATTTCACCCTTGGCGTGCTGCGTGTGGCAAGGAAAAAACCAATCGCGAGCGGGCCGACCCGACCGATGAACATGATGGCCATAATGATTGCCCGCCCGATACCGTCAAGATCGCCGGTGGTCCCGCGCGACAGACCGACCGTACCGAAGGCCGAGGTGACCTCGAAAGCGAGGTCGATAAACGCGCCATCGTGGTTGATCGAGGTGACGAATATTCCAGACAGGACAAGCAGCATCGAAATCGTCGTCAGCGCGAGGACTTTCATGACCTCATCGACCCCCAATGACCTGCCAAAGGCATGCAACGTCGTTTGCCGCTTGAAAAACGCAACCGTGGCAAGCAGCAACACGCACAGCGTGGTGACTTTGATCCCGCCGGCCGTCGACGTGCTGCCGCCACCAACCAGCATCAGCGTCATTGTCAGTATCGTGGCGCTGTCGTGCATCCCGCCAATCTCGATCGTGTTGAAGCCGGCAGTGCGTGGCGTGACGCCTTGAAACCAGCTGGCCCACAGCTTGTCACCCGTGCTGAGGGTACCAAGCGTCTCCGGGTTTGACCATTCCAAAGCGCCAAACATTACGGTGCCCCAGACAATCAAAATGGCTGTCCCCACAAGCATCAGTTTGGAATGGAGCGTCAGTTTTCGCCATTTCCGTTTTTGGTAAATGTCCCCGACGACAACGAACCCAAGTCCGCCCAGAATAAAAAGCGCGGGGATCACGATGTTGATCACCGGATTGCCGACCCACCGTGAAAGACTGTCGGGATGGAGGGCAAATCCTGCGTTGTTGAAGGCGGAAATCGAATGGAAAACCGCTTGCCAGACACCATTCCAGCCAAATTCAGGCACAAAGACAAAGGCCAGCAATGCGGCACCGATCCCTTCGCAGATCAGGGCAATAATCATGATGATGCGGGCAAGGTAGGTCAGATTTGACAGCGAGGTCTGGTTCAGGTCTTCGCGCAGGATCAGGCGCTGCGGCATGCCCACAGGAATTCCAAGCGCCCCCAGCAAAAGCACCGCAAAGGTCATCAAACCCAAACCGCCGAGCTGGATAAGCACCGCAATCACAACCTGTCCGAAACCTGTGAAAGCGGCCCCCGTGTCGGCCAACACAAGACCCGTGACGGTGACGGCAGACGTCGAGGTAAACAGCGCTTCGCCCAGTCCCATGTCGCCGGTATGAGCGATGGGCAACCAGAGCAAAATGCCACCCAAGATAATGAACGAGATGTAGAAAATGGCCAGCACGGCGGGGGGCGACATCCGAAGCGTTCTTATATGTCTGACCAGTTTAGCAAGCGCAAACCCCATGATCAAAGGCTGGCTGCGAAGCTGCGCAGATCTTTGCGTTGTCCCAGCAGCAACAGCAGATCGTCCCGCTCCAGCTCGCAGCCTGTCGAATCCTGTCCGATATATTCGGTGCCCCGCATGACCCCGATACAGCGCAGGTTGAACTTTTCAGCATGTGGCAAATCCTTGAGGCGTTTGCCCTCAAGGCTTTGGGGAATGCGGAAATTCACAACGTGATACCCGTTACCCAAACTGACATAGTCGCGCACAAGCGGGTTGTGCAGAACTTGCGCAATATGTTGGCCAACTTCGACCTCGGGGTGAACAATCCGGTCAACGCCTAGCTTGCTTAGGATACGGTGATGGGTTTTGGTCGTGGCCTTGGCCCAAACAACCGGAACCCCAAGAAGTTTCAGGTTGATGGACGCAAGAATACTTGCCTCTAGCTCTGCGCCAATGGCCACGACAGCAACATCGCATTCTCCAAAACCGGCTTCGCGCAGTGCAGCATCATCACGCGCGTCGACGATCATCGCCTGCGAAAGCGTATCGGCAAGGTTTGCGACGCGGGCTTCGGAAATGTCGATGCCTATGACGTGGTTGCCAAAGCGCTGTAATTCCTTGGCGACCGTGCTGCCAAAGTTCCCCAGACCTACGACGCCAAAAGTGCGGTTGCCGGTGTTAGCCATACTTCAACTTTCCGATACGCTTGGATTTTAGGGACCTTTGCCAGATTGCAGAACGTTGTCAACAAGGGCGCGCGGATGCCGGTACAGGTCAGACAGCTGCGCGCGAATTGGCCTGTTACCGCTTGGGATCAGCGGGACGTTTCAGCGCCTGAGCGAGCGCCGAGCCCAAAGCATTTTCGCTGTGCGCAGGGGATCGCGGCGCTGCCGAGGATGGGGCCTTGCCGCGCGGCTTTTGCTTTTCAGGGCTGCGCGCGCCTTGCGGTTTCTCATGGCTGTTGTCCTTGCGCATGGTCAGGCCGATGCGCTTGCGCGGCACGTCGACTTCGGTGACGCGGACACGGACCACATCACCGGCTTTGACGACCTCGTGCGGGTCTTTGACAAAGCGGTCGGCTAGCTGGCTGACATGGACCAGCCCGTCCTGATGCACCCCAATGTCAACAAATGCACCAAACGCGGCGACATTCGTGACCGTGCCTTCCAGCGACATGCCGGGTTTCAGATCAGTGATGCTGTCGACGCCTTCGGCAAAGGTTGCAGTCTTGAAGGCGGGGCGGGGATCACGGCCGGGTTTTTCCAGCTCGGCCAGAATGTCGCGGACCGTGGGCAAGCCAAAGCTGTCATCGACAAATTGCGCGGCGTCCAAACCGGCAAGTGCCGCACTATCCCCCATAATTGCGCGCACATCGCGTCCGCAGGCTTGCACGATCTTGCGCGCCACGCCGTAGGCTTCGGGGTGGACAGAGGACGCATCAAGCGGTTCTTTTCCGTCGGTAATACGCAAGAAACCGGCGCATTGCTGAAACGCCTTCGGGCCCAGACCGGCGACTTTCAGCAGCGCTTTGCGCGTCGCAAAGGCACCGTTTTCATCGCGGTGCGTCACGATATTTTGCGCCAACGATGGCCCAAGACCCGCGATATGCGACAGCAACGGGGCAGAGGCCATGTTCACATCAACCCCGACAGCGTTCACCGCGTCTTCGACCACGGCGGCCAACGACAAGGCCAGATGACGCTGGTCAACGTCGTGCTGATACTGACCAACCCCGATCGCTTGCGGTTCGATCTTGACCAGCTCAGCCAGCGGGTCCTGCAACCGCCGCGCAATGGACACGGCCCCGCGAATGGACACATCGACATCGGGAAACTCTTGCGAGGCAAGTTCCGAGGCGGAATAGACCGAAGCCCCGGCTTCGGAGACAATAACCGGCGTCGGACGCGCAACCCCCGCTGGCAGGCGCTTGAGAACATCCGCGATCAGGCGTTCGGATTCCCGGCTGGCGGTGCCATTGCCAATCGCGATCAAGGCAACGCCATGCTTGCGGATCAAGTGCAGCAACGTTTCTTCGGACCCGCGCAGATCGTTGCGCGGCTGAAAAGGATAAATCGTCGCGGTGTCCAACAGCTTGCCGGTTTCATCGACCACTGCGATCTTGCAGCCTGTCCTGATCCCCGGATCCAGGCCAAGCGTGGCGCGCGCACCGGCAGGGGCGGCCAACAGCAGATCACGCAGATTGCGGGCAAACACCTCGATCGCGGTGGCATGGGCGCGGCGGCGCAAATCGGTCATCAGATCGACGAACATGCTCAGGCTCAGCTTGATGCGCCATGTCCACGCTGCCGCATCATGCAGCCAAAGATCACCCGGACCTTGCCCCGGTATCCCGATCTCGGCCGCAATCATGCCGATGACACGGGGCAGGGTGGTGTCCTCGTCAGGGCCGATGTCGACGCTGACGATGTCTTCTTTCGCGGCCCGCAGAATGGCAAGGGCACGGTGCGACGGGATGGTCGCCCATTCCTCCCGATGCGCAAAATAATCCGAAAACTTCGCGCCGACCTCTTCCTTGCCTTTGTTCACCCGCGCCGTGATCAGCGCCTCTTGCTGCATGACCTGCCGCAAACGTCCCAACAGGGATGCGTTTTCCCCCAGCTCTTCGGCCAAAATATCGCGGGCACCGTTTAACGCGTCTTTCTGCGTCGGCACAGCCTCTGAAAGATAGCCCTGCGCCAGCATTGACGGCTCAACGCTCCGGTCTGTAAGAATACCGCGCAACAGCGGCTCCAATCCGTTTTCCCTTGCAATCATCGCCTTGGTGCGCCGCTTGGGTTTGAAGGGCAGATATAAATCTTCAAGCACAGCTTTGGTATCGGCGGCCGTGATGGCGCGGGCCAGCGCATCTGTCAGTTTTCCCTGACCCTTGATTTCCCCAAGTATACTGGCGCGGCGCTTTTCCAGCTCGCGCAGATATCCCAGCCGCTCTGCCAGCAGACGCAACTGCGTGTCATCCAACCCGCCGGTGACCTCCTTGCGATACCGCGCGACAAAGGGAACTGTATCACCCCCATCCAACAGAGCGACCGTTGCAATCACCTGCGCTGGACGCGCGTCAATGTCTTTGGCAATCGTATTTGCAATACGATCAGAAACGTCGGTCATGGTGGGGCTCCCTAAGGTGACAGAAAGGCCGTGATAGCGCCGTTACCCAAGCAGGCCAAGCCGAATTCCAACCTGTCAGCCGATGTCATGTTTACGCTCTAAAAACGTCACCAAAGCGGGCAGCCATGATTGAACTGGTTCCTGTTCACCAAGGCTGGATTATCCAGCCAATGAGACCTCAAATCATGCCCGTTCAAGTCCCAAAAGATCAATCCGCACTGTGAGGGGTACAATTCCAAACAGTCGCCAGCCGAGTATTTTCAACGCACGTGCCACAACTTTTTGGCGAATATCGATAGGGTACGGAAAGGGAACTTTAGGCACCCCACAGTGATCAAAAGAAAGTTGGATAAAATCTAATATTAACATTTGCGATACAATTCAAGATTGAGTAAATTTTTGTTAATTATAAGTTTATGAACAAGGTTTCTATTTTAATGACGAAAATTGACAATGTAGATGCGCCTCAGACGAGTGTACCCGCAGGTCAGGCTGATGCCGAAACCCTCAAGAAAATAGCGGCCCTTCGTGCACAAGTGCGCGAGAGCTTTGGCAAAATCGTTATGGCAATGATGGGTCTGCCGCGCTACCGCCACCAGTCCTTGATGGACCTTCAACACCTTGTCCTGGACCCGTTGATTCGCGATAGGGTTGCGATCGCGCATCCCTCTGACCAAAAACAGGGGCCTCTGACAGATATTTCTGGACTCGCCATCTGGGCCAGCGTGTCCGAAGAGGTCGACGCGAAACTGCGCGAGCAGATCAAGGCAGGCACATGGCCCGTCCGCTTGCAGGCCGAAGATTGGGCCAGCGGCGACATCAACTGGTTGATCGACGTAATTGCCGCAGATCAAAAGACGACTGTATCCGTTTTGAGCAATTTCAAACAGGTAGTTAAAGAGGGCGACCTGCGGTTGCACCCGCTTATTGGGCGTTTGGTCGATAAAGACACTCTTGCGAAAATGACTGTAGCCAAGCAAGCCGACGAATAGGTTGAATTCGACCTACGGTGGCCATCTGTAAGTGAAACGATTTATGGCTCCCGATTAAAGCAGATCGTAGATGGTATCGGTGGTGGTCTTTTTAAATGAGATTTGAGCTTGAGGGGCGTGACCGGTGACTAAATTGAGATGTATTCTCTTGCTTGGCTTTTCAGTCATGCTTGCCACATCTTTTTGGTATCTAACGGATACGACCGATACCTGGCAGCAAGAACTGTCCCTTTACATTTCGACGCCTCAAAGTGAAGTTGTGGCAAGCTCTGTTGTTGCTATTAATGTTTCAAAAAGCCGGTCCGATTTTCTTAATCATTTCGGCGGCAAGGAATGGCTCCTAGAAGGTGAAGGCATCGTTTCTGACCTTGGGGATGGAAAATTTATTTTCTCGCTAATTTATCCACAACGAATTCTTCTGATAGAAGCTATGCAAGACGCGGGCTTGATTTCTGTTGGATCTTACGAGGAAAATATGGACGCTATTCGAAAATTTGATCAAGTAGTGGATGTCGCACTGATCAAGCTCCCAAAGCTAATAGCATTTATGGATATAAATGATCCTTCTTCTGTTGTAGAAGTTCAGCCAAATAACTTGGAAAAAGTATTTGGCAAAGGGTATTTCCTGACCCGAGCCACAATCGAGAAAACAAGTAAAGCGCCCACTCGAGGGCGGCTTGCAGACACGCTTCCATGGTGGCAGGGATATCAAAAAAGCGGACGTCATTTTGACGGTGAAATGCATAAGTTAACATTCGTGCATAGTACTCTTCCTCAAATTTTAACTACAAGTGCATTTGCAGCGGGTAGAAAATAATGACAATTTCAAAAGAGCTGTTCCTTGCGATCCTTTCAGTGGATGCCTACAATCGCAGTTACAATTCAGGCATTAATTTGAATAAAGATAAGGTTGGATCTGCAACTAAGTTTAGTGAATCCGCCACCCAAACTGATTTCGAGAGCAATGCAAGTGCTCAAGGCGGTTTCTACGCGGTGTCCTATATTGTTGAGGGTGATGTAGAAGGGCTGGCTAATAATTCTACTGTTATTTCTTATCGAGGGACAGACCAAGGACTGCCAGAATTAATATTCGACGATTATAATATCGTGAATGGCAGGTATATTGTTGACCAACTTACCTTTGCTGGCGAGTTTTTTAGACTGGTGGATGACCTTCGCCCTGTAGATGCAGTCACTGGCCATTCACTTGGCGGCGCTCTTGCCGGATTTACGGCTGGTGTCAATCAGGCCTACGCATATCTGGTTGATCCAATTGGATATGGCCAAAGTCTGAATAACTTGGCAACTGACTTCTTGGCAATCCGAAACTACCTTGACTTCGACGACTTGGTAGATGCTCGAAATCAATATTTCGCGGACGGCGGAAGTGTATATTTCTCTATCCCGCAAACATCCTTTGATATTTCGTGGAATACGATGAGAGCTCTTGGTCTTTCGGCGTCCGACGATTTCAATTTTTCCCAAGTCAGTGAGTTTATTAATTCCCGTCAGAACGTTGATGGCGCTTTCCTAGAAGGAACCGTCGTTGATTTTTTTGGCTACCGAAAGGCGCTGGATCCAGAAGTCAGAAACTACTTGAATAACGTTTTTCCTGATTACAACGCCATTGGTGTCGGAATGACGCCAGCGCATGATGTTGGGTTGGCTGCGGTACTTCAATTTGGCGAAGACTATTTTGAATTAACTGGTGCAAGTAATAAACTTGGATTTATCGGTGAAGAGATGATGGCGGCATATTTTAATGCCGATATTGCTGTCGCAGCCGGATTTTCCCCAATTTCTGCGGACGGTCGGTTTGACCCCTTGCAGACAATGAGCCACGCGCTTGCGTATTCGGCGCTTGATGGTCAAGTGGGTCTGGTGTTTGGAAACTCTGCGGTGCGGGCGCTTTTCGATGACGCAAATGAGCTTGGTGCGGTAGTTGAAGCAGATGCGTTAGACGATGTTGTTATAAACGGAATAATGCAGCTGGTCACGCAGTTCGCCGGACAGATGGCCGCGCAAGAAGTCGACTATATCGAACTAAAGAAGAATGCCGAGGCCGACGTAGAGCCTGCAGAAGGTATATTGTCTTTCATCAAAGCTGGAGAATTGGTTCCGAAAACTGAAGGTCTGGATGGCTTTGCTGGTGCCGACATTCTGGTCGTTGATTTATCTCGTGATCTTTGGCTTCTTGAAGGCCGAGCTGCTGACAAGGTCGGCGACCCTGACAGGAAGATTGATTTTGTTGGTGTCCGGACTCTGATTATCGACCTGTTCAAAACTTTGAATGGCGTGGATAATCTGCCGGGAATTTGGGAAAATCTATATTTTGCAGATCAAGACCTTCAGGAACTGATATTCGAATGGTACGGCGACCTACCAGATTTTGGCGGCACCGCCGGGCCTGATTTCCTTGACAAAATAATTGATAAATTGATTGTCCCGCTCGAGATCGGCGCGGATGAACTAACCATTGAGAAGGCCTTCTTGACGCTCCCGCAGCCCTCAGATGAGGATAATCGCGAGGTTACGTTAACCATCAATGCGAACGGTGCCGATGGTTTCTTGGGGTCGGCATCTGATGACATCCTCTTTCTTAAAGGTGGCGAAACAGCGGCACCCGGATTGGGCAGTGACTTGGTATTTGGGGCCAAGGATGCGGCCAATCTTATTCAGGATACAATTGCCGGTGCATTGACGGTTACTGCGGCAGGTGAAGCAACCCCTGCCAAGTATTTTGACGACGTCTATGTCGGGGTGCGTGATAAATTCGACTGGCTTCCAGATTTCTTGATGTGGTGGGTCACGGAGAATGACGGCAATACGGTTGAGTATTCCGCTCTTGCGGATTTGCAGGACCCCGAAACATTGCGTGCAAAAGGTTTTGATGTTGAAAGGCTAGACGTCAGAAAGCTGTCGCAAAACGCACAAGCGTCCATTGTTGATCTCGGGGTCCGCGATACGAATGCGGGGCAGGTTAGCACGGATAAACTGATGAATATCGACCGCGTGTTACTGACACAGCGTGCAGACAAAGCAGCGGTTCAGGACGGTTGGCTTCAAGCGCCGTTGTTGTTGGATTTCAACGGGTTCGCGCCCGGCAGCGTGGGCAAGGCCGATTTCGACGAAATCTCGTTTGCTGGTCTGACCAAGGGCATTGATCTGGTCAACGGAGCGATGCAACTGACCGAGGCAAACGCCAAAGACAGCAGCCGCAGTTTCGCGGCAGCCGTAAGCGTCGTGGTGTCGCCCAGTTTGCTGCCGGTGTTGCTTACCGGTTTTTCGCCCGTTGGGGACAAATCGCCGCTCAAGGTTGGGGGCTACGAAAAGGTCATCGGGTCGGACTTTGCGGATAACATGATTTTCGGCGATGTCGGACTGATCAGTTCGGTCTTTGGTGGCTGGCGTGCAAATGACAACCCGCTGCGGTTTGGCGAAATTGACGGGGGCAAAGGCGAAGACAACCTGGCCGTTTACAATGCCCAGTTCATCGAAGCCGGGTCTGCGATCCCGATCGAGTTTCTGGCCGATCCGGAGAAACCGGCGACCGCAGCGCAGGACCTTCGGGTGCAATTGTCGGGCGGTGACGGCAATGACTGGGTATTTGCCTTTGAGGGCGAGAAGGTCATCACGATCGGCGGCAAAGGCCGTGACTGGATCTATAACACCTCCGAAAAAGGCGAGATCTACGGCGACACCTTTGAGGGCGGCGGTGCGAAAGACGGGTTGTCCGGGTCTGAGAATTCGGACCTGATTTGGTGGTCGCCCGGCGTGACCCTGTGGGACCCCGCCAAGAACGATCTGTTGAACTATTTCAACATGCCTTTGGTGGGCGGCGCGCAGAACCTGCCACTGGGATTTCCGGTGACCTTGCTGCTGGATTCGCTGGTGTCAGTGTCCAACCTCGCGACCTATAAGCTGCCGTATTATTACGACTTTTTCCTGCCCTTTATCAAATATCAGCAAATCGGCAGCGACCTTTACGTTATCAACCGGATTGATGAATTCTTTGGCAAAGGCGACGGCGAAACGTGGGTGCCGGGCGGGCCAAGCGTGGGCAGTTCCATGCGGCTTAAGAACTTCGATCAGGAAACCGAACTTTGGGGTGCGTCTTTTGCCGCCAACGAGGGCGGCGATATGGGCATGGTGTTCAAGGACTCCAACCCTATCCCTGACCTCGTTGCGATCCTGACCAGCGGTTTTGGCGGCGTCACCGGGGGCAGGTTCCGGTTGTTGCCTATTTTGGAAACCATTCGGGTGCAGCTTTCTGCGGTTGAACGCGCTGCCAAGGCCGCCAAATGGGACGCGGGCGTTGACCCGCTGATCCTTGATCTGGATGGCGACGGGATAGAGACGATCGACATCAGCGAGACTGATATTTCGTTTGATTTCGACGATGATTTCTTTGCTGAACGCACCGGCTGGCTGGGGGCTGACGACGGCTTTTTGGTGCTGGACGCCAATGGCGACGGCAAAATTCTGGGCATTAACGAAATGTTTGGCGGCATCGGCACGTCCGGCTTTGGCGAATTGGCAGAACATGACGCCAATGGCGACGGTGTTATCACCATTGACGATGCGATCTTTGGCGATCTGCAAATATGGCAGGACCGAAATCAGAACGCTGTTACCGACGAGGGCGAATTATCCTCGCTTGCTGATTTGCAGATCGCGTCGATTGATACGGCGGGCGAAAGCCTTGGGGATTTCGTCACGCCAACCGGTACGCAGTTGCTGCGCAAGGGTGGATTCTCGTTTGAAAACGGATCCATCCGTGATGTCTATGATGCGATTTTCAATGCAAATCAGACCTATACGTTCTTCCTTGGAGAAATTGGCGTAACCCAAGCCCCGGCCATTCAGGCGCGCGGCTATGGCAATCTGGTCAATCTCGAAGTTGCGATGGCCAATGATCTTGAGCTGTCAGAGGCCGCCAAAGAGGCCGCCGACGCCATGACCGTGGCAGAAATCCGCAGCTTGCGCGGGCTTGCGGGCGACACCTTGGCGCAGTGGTCTTATGTTCAAAGCGACACGCTTGAACTGACGCCTGTGCAGTTGGTCGATGTGGATGGCATCAGCACCTTGGCAGACCGCGCGATTTGGGTGGAAGACGGCCAAGGCGGCTATTGGACGCTGAACAGTGGCGCACTGGTGTTGGGCAGCGAAGGCGTCGACATCGCGCGGCCAACACTTGCCGATATTCTGGCGCAAGGTGACGGCTGGCAGGTCGCGCAGACGTTTTCACCCGCGACTCGGGCTGAACCTTTGGCGGCGCGCAACGCATTGCCGTATCTGGTCGAAGTGGTCGACGGCACGGCCACGGTTCTGGATTGGGGCGTTGAGCAGCCCGACGGCAGCTGGACGCTGGCCAGCGGTGCGCCCGTCACCGACGCGGACGGGGTGCTGATCGCACAAGCCACACTGCAAGATATTCTGGCCATAGGCGCGGCTGAAAACCAGTTCTGGCGGCAAGAAAGCTTTGGCCACAACCCCTTGGCCGATCTGCCGGTTGCTGAAATCGGCATCAAGCAGATTGACGGCTTGGTGGTGGATTACACCGTGCAGGTCACGGATGCGGACGGGGCATTTTATGTCTGGGCGCGCAATGTCGATCGCGCGCTTGAACTGCAAACGAAATACGGCACGGCGCGGGACTTTAACCTGCGTAATTACGAGGTCGATTTTGAGACCCTCGACGAGGTGAATTCGACCGATGACAGCCAGTTCCGCGTCGAGCTTTTGACGCCGGGGCAGTTCAACTTTGCGATGGCTTTTGCGGGGCTTGAATTCCAGCCCCAAATGCTGGGCGCGACCCTGGACAGTGCGACGGGTGTCTTGTCCTATACGGTCAGCCCCCTTGAGGATACCGGGATCGTCGGGCCGAACGGCTATGTGTCGGGCATCAACAAGATGATCGACCTGCTGGATTCAGTGCTGATCCAGTACATCGAAACCGCAAATGCCTTTGCCGTGCGCATGGCGTTACAAGGCGGGTTGTCGTCCTTTGCCGAAGGCATCAGCTATGACACCGCCGATGATGCCTATCGTGGCACCACCGACCGGGAATTGATCCCGCTGTTCGAAGCAATCTTCGAGGCGATGCCCGCAGACTATAACAGCGCCGTTGAGTACATGGCCAATTGGGCCGAGGTCGTGGCCCAGATCAAACCGGATTACGTCACAGAATCCGCTGAAACGGCGGGCAGTGTCGGCGTGCGTGTCGATGATGTGTTCATGTTGCAAAACGTGATCCCCGCACTGGAAGCCGTCAGCACGCCGCTGGACTTGCGCGCAGTCATGTATGCGATGCGCATCGACGAATCCCGGCTGCGCACCCACGAGGCGACCGATACCGAAGCCGGCGGCAGCTCGGGCACTGATTATTTCTATATGACCGACGGTGATCAGACCTATCGCGGCGGTGGTGGCACGGATGTGTATTTCGCCGGGGGCCAGATCGGCCAAGACCGGATCGTCGACTATGATGATGGCAAGCATGACGACCTGCGCCTGACCGACGTGAACCCCGAAGATGTGACGCTGGAACGCGACGGATCAGACCTGATCGTCAGTTTCACCGGTCGTACTGATACGATCCGCGTCGTTGACCAGTTCCTTGGGGAATTGAACCCGATGCTGAATAAGGGCGGATATCGGGACAGTGGCGTCAACCAGATCGTCTTTGGCGATGGCACGATTTACAACCGCTTCACCATGGCGATGGAAGTCAGCAAAGAGCTGGACAGCAACGACGTGATTGTCGGCTCGGGCTCGGGCGATGTGCTGCGCGGCGGCAAAGGCAATGACGTAATGCGCGGCGGCGCGGGCGGGGATTACTATTTCTACGGTCCCGACGGTGGGCAGGATGTGATCAACGAAGAACTCGGCTTTGGCGATACGTTCGCCCAGCTGGGGATTGGCCCCTTCAAGGCAGGCATTGATTTCCTGTTCTTCCAGGAAGGCATCGACCGTAGCGACCTGCGTCTGGTGCGCGAAGGCGAATCCAATGATCTGATCATCGAAATCATGGACCAGGACGGGCTGGCAACGGGCGACAGCCTGACCATCGTCAACCAGTTCGATGGCATCCGGAATCCGATTCCGGGCTTCTTGGGCGAAATCGATGCCAGTCTCGAATTCGACTTTGTCTCGCCTTACATGATCGAACGGTTTGTCTTTGAGAATGGCAGCACCATGGATCTGCCGCAGATCCTGAGCAGTGTTATTGCATCGGCCAAAACCGACGGCGATGATGCGATTTATGGCTTTTTGAACGACAACCGTCTTGACGGCGGGTTTGGCAATGATTTCCTAAGCGGTCGGGCCGGGTCGGATACCTATGTCTTTGGTGCGGGATATGGCGCGGATCAAATCCGCGACAATGACAACAGCGTGACATTCTTTGGCGAACATGCGCCTGACCAGCTGATATTCCAGGATGATCTGCGCTGGACGGATTTCGATTTCCTGCGCGACGGTCCCAGCGATACGCTGCGCCTCGAAGTTGCGGGCACGGCGGATGCCGTTATTCTCGAAGAGTTCCTCAAATACGCAGACTTTATTGGCTATTATAATCGGATCGAGACCCTTCAGTTTGGTGACGGCACGGTTTGGACATGGGACAAGCTGCTACAGCACTATGTCGATCTGGCGGGCACGGATGGCGATGATACCGTCTATGGCTTTACCGTTGCAGACCGCATAGATGGCGGTGCGGGCGACGATTTTCTTGTCGGGTCGGGCGGAAATGACACCTATATTGTGGCTCCGGGCAAGGGTTCGGACACCCTCCTTGATTTCGGGATCAATTTCCTTGGAGATCTGGAAAGTGGCGGGTTTGAACGCGTTGAACTACAAAATGTCGCCTCGACGGATGTTACCTTTGGCCGCACAGCCCTTGATCTGATCATCACGATTGATTCCACCGGCGAACGGATCGTCTTGCAAAACCAGTACGTCCGCGCCGCAGTGCAGGCCTACGCGATCGAGGAGTTCGTCTTTACCGACCGCGTCATGGTCTTTACCGATCTGAATCCCGAAGACATCGACCTTGTCGGCACGTCTGCCGATGAAACCATCCGCGGATCCAACTTTGCCGAAGTCCTTGACGGGCGCGGTGGCGATGACCTGCTGATTGGCCGCGATGGCGGGGATATCTACAAATTCGACGTGGGCTATGGTGCCGACGTGATCGTCGACAAACAAGAACAGTCGTCATGGAAAGACCGTCGCTTTGTCACCGATCCGGTGCTGGATACGGTCGAATTTGGCGGTGGTATCACCCGCGAAACCATCGAATTTACCAAAGACGGCAATGATCTGGTGATTACGGTCGACAACCGGCCTGACAGCTTGCGCATTCGTGACCAATTCGCCGAAACCACATCTGGGATCGAAGTTTTCCGCTTTTTTGACCAAAGCGAGATCACGATTTCCGACATCGAGGAATTGTTGCAAATCGAAGGTGGCAATCGCGGTGATAACCTGATTGTGGGCATACCGGATCAGCCCAATGTGCTGGACGGGCGGCAGGGTGACGACACCCTGCGCGGTGGCACACAGGATGATATCTATGCTTTCGGTGCGGGCTATGGCCTTGACCAAATTGAAGAAACCACAGACGTGGCCGGTGTCATCGACCGTGTCGTGTTCGGATCGACCGTGCATCAGGAAACGCTGCTTTTGCGCCGTAATGGCGATGACCTGCTGATTGATCTGGGCAACGGCACAGATGTGTTGACCATCGTGGACGGGCTGGGATCAACCACCGTGGAACGGTTCAGCTTTGCCGACGGCTCTGATCTGACGCTTGAGGAAATGCGCGACCGCTTGTTGATCGGGACAGACGGCGACGATCAGTTGATCGGCTTTGAAGGCCGCGCCGATGTGCTTTCCGGCGGGGCCGGGTCCGACGCGCTAGAAGGGCGCACCGGCGATGACAGCTACCGCTTTGGTTACGGCGATGGTGCCGACAGTGCGCGCGATACCGGCGGCATCGACAAGGTGGTGTTCGGGATAGGGATCGGGCAGGGCGACGTGACCTTCTCCGAGGTCGAGGATGATCTGCTAATCACCCTTGCCGACACTGACGAGACGCTGGTGATCTTGCAAGGCGCATCTGCCGATGCTTCGGCGTTGATCGAAAGCTTTGAGTTTGAAAACGGGACGGTCCTCAGCCTTGATGACGTGAAGTTGCAGATTTTGAACGGGCGCTCCAACAGCGGCATGGATGTGCTGGATGGCACCGCTTTGGACAGCGATGCGACCTTGCTGCCCGGCGCGGGTTTTGACGCGATCCTGATGGGGCCCGACACGGCGATGGCCTTTGGGCGCGGCGACGGCATCGACCGCGTCACCCCCCCGACCGAGGCCGGTAGCGCCGAGATCATCTTTGACAACCTGACCTCTAGCCAAGTCGCCGTGCGCGTCACCAGCCTGCAAAGTGGCGATCTGGCGTTGGATTTTGCCGAAACAGGCGACCAGATCATCCTTGTGGGCGGCCGTACCGCACCGATTTTGCCGGTGCTGCGTTTTTCCGACGGTGTGGTCTGGCAGCGCGCCGATATTTTTGCAGCATTGATCGCGACGCAGCAGACGGCTGACAGCGATGTGATCTTTGGCTCTGTTCTGGGCGATACGATCGCCGGTGGCACCGGTGATGATGACATGCGCGGCGATGCGGGCGACGATCGCTTTGTCTTTACGCGCGGTGACGGGCGCGATGTGATCGCGGATTCCGCAGGGACCGACGTGCTGGAAATTCGCGGCTATCTTGCCTCTGAAATGATAGTGCGGTTGCCTGTGGCATCAGCCAGCAGTGGCAGTTGGAATACGGCGGCGCGCAGCGAATTGGTCCTTAGTTTTGCGGGCAGCGACGATGAAATCACGCTGCGCTACGATGCGGATCTGAACGGGGTGGAATCCGTCTTGTTTGGCGATGGCACCACCATCACCCGCGAGACGCTGATTGCACAGGCCGTGGGGCAAGGCACCGATTTTGACGACGATATTTCCGGCACCGCAGGTGACGAGACGTTGGCAGGCGGGCTGGGTGACGACACACTGCGCGGCGATGCAGGTGAAGACACCTATATCGTGCGCCGGGGTGAAGGGCGCGATGTCATCATCGACACGGGCGACCGAACCCAGGAAAACCGTCTGATCTTGCCGGATCACCTGTCATCACAGGTGCGGGTCGTCACGGAACCCTCAAGCTATGTCCCCGATGCGACCCTTGATCTGGGCAATGGCGATCAGGTTGTTCTGGCCAATGCGCTGAACGCGTCGAATGGCCGTGTCACGGTTATTCAGTTTGCCGATGGCAGTGAATGGCGCGCCAGTGATTTGCTGGCCGCAGCTGCACGCGCGACCGTGCAGACCGAACCGGGGCGCGTTGCAGGCACGACGGGCAACGATGTGATCGACGCCACTGCCGCCTCGGAATTTCTGGAAGGCGGGACCGGCGACGACAGCTATGTCTACAGTCGCGGCGACGGCATTGACCGGATCGCGGATGAACCCAGCAGTCGTTTCTCGAACACGCTGCGCATCCAAGGGTATGACAGCAGCACGGCACAGTTCGCACAATCTGACGCGGACCCAGCCGATCTGGTCATTACCTTTGCGGGCAGCGATGACCGGCTGGTCATCAACGATGCGTTCTTTAACGCGTCATATTCATCAGGGTCGTCGGGCGGTGTTTCCTATTTGACCCGCTGGCGGACCATCAAAGAGATCACATTTGATGATGCGGTGATGACCCTCGAGGCGATCCATGCCGGTGTCATGGCGGCGCAGCAAACCGATGGTAACGATCAGATCACGCTGACCGAAATCTTTGAGACGGTCGAAAGCGGTTTGGGCAATGACAGCATCAGCGGCGACATGCGCGGCGATACCATCGTGTTTGAACGCGGCGACGGTCAGGATGTCATTTATCCGTCAAGCGGCACGCGCGGGTACTTTTTGAACCGCGAAGATACCACCCTCGATATCCGTGGTTATTTGCCCGAAGATGTCACCGTTACCCGCGATGTCTATGCGCAGCGCGGCTATATTTTGACGTTTGCGGGCACGGATGACCGGATCGAACTGCGCGGCGACGGCCGCAGCGGTGCGGGTGGCATCACGGATGTCCGCTTTATCGGTGAACAATACTGGTCCTTCGCACAGCTTGAAGCCCGAGCCATTTCGCCCTTTGGCGACGCAGGCGGGGCGACCTCTGGCAATGATACGCTGGTGGGCACTGACCAAGCCGAGAGTTTCGAGGGCGGGCGCGGCGATGATGTGATCGAACCGGGCTATTACTATAATGCCACTGACACCATCGTGTTCGCGCGCGGTGACGGGCAGGACCTTGTGTCTGAAGGCGGTACTTATTCCTTGCGGATCCGGTTGGAGCTGACGGGCATCAATCCCGAAGACATCCGGCTGGTGAACGCGCCGCAAAACGCGGACTATGTTATCGTCGAGGTGTTGGGCAGCGATGACCGCATTCTGATTGAGGGTGGCATTGGCCGACTGACCGAAATTGAATTCGGCAACGGTGATCTTTGGACGGCAAGCAACATTTATAACGCGGTCGAAGATTATCCCGATCCGTTTGGCACTGTAGAGAACGTCAACATTTCACGCTACGGCGGCGTGATCGAAATGGGGCCGGGCGACCAACGCTATACGCTGCCGATGTTTGAACCCATCGGGGCGGCCGATGATGCAATCTCTGCTGCCGGCGACACGCCGATTGAATTCCGCTACGCCCAAGGCGGCGGGCATGACCTGATTTCCGCCGACACGTCACCTTATGCGTCGCCGGTCGATGTGCGGGTGGTTCTTACGGATGTCGCCTTGGCGGATGTGACCCCTTGGCTTGTCACGCTGCAGGCTGATTTTGCCCCCTTGTCCGCTGCATTGGTACTTGATTGGGGCACCGCCTCTGACAGCGTGACCATCACATCTGCACGGGATTCCGGAAACGGGACCGAAGTGCGTATTTTCGAATTCGCAGGCGGCGAAACCCGCAGTCTGGACGAATTGCTTGCCCTTGCCGACGGGGCCGAACAAACCGAGCAACGCAGTTTCAGCGGCAGCTTTGATTTCGCGCGTGGGCTGCAGTCTGGTCGGTATGTGGTCGACTACGAGGCGGATATTCTGGGGCCTGATACCCCCGGTGATCTGGGGGGGCCTTTGCCTGGCAGGCTTGACGGACCCTTGGAGCCGCTTGATCCGGCACCGTCATTCTATCCACTGGGCTATACCGGGCCGGTGCTTGTCATAGATCAGGGTATGGTGAGTTATCCTGACCTTTACGAGGGTCCGATCTTTGACGTTGGCCCCGATGGTCCGGTTTATCCGGTGGGCTATACCGGACCCTATATTCTTCTTGATATGGACGGCCCGATTTACGCGCCTGATTATGACGATATTTACCTTGTGCTTGGCCCCGAAGGTCCGGTCTATCCTGACGGGTATGCGGGTCCGTTGTTTGACGCGACCTATTTTGATCCGACCTATCCGGCGGATTATACCGGTCCCTATTTGCTGGTTGACGGGCTGGGCCCGATTTACCCCGATGGCTATGATGGCCCGATCGAATTTGCCCGCGCCGATGATACGTTCGGCCCCGGCGACCCCGGCGACCCCGGCGATCCGCTGGATCCCGGCCCGGTTGCGGGGATTACCATCAGTCTGTCAGGGGTCACGGTCGATGAATTGGAACTGGTGCAGCGTTGGGACCGCAATATCCTTGTGGTCGAAGCGCGTGCCGAAGACGGGTCTGACGCGGCTGAAATCTGGCTTGGCTCTGCGTATGACCTTGAGATTACCGCAGTCACCTTGATCGATTCAGGTGTGGTTCTGGAACAGGCCGAGTTGTTGGGTTTGATCCGCCAACCGCAAGCCACGGCGCAGGATGATGTTCTTGAAACCGGCAGCGCTGACGGTGCCCCGGTTACGATCAACGGCCTTGCAGGCGATGACGTGCTAACGTCGCTTGGTGCGAATGCGACCTTTGAATATGCGCGCGGTGATGGCCATGATCTGATCACGGCCCCTGCGGCATATGGTGGGCAGTCCGGCGCTGTTATTTCGCTAAGCGGGATCGATCCCGATGCGGTGTCGCTGGTCTTGCAAGACACAAGCGTGTTGGTGCGCATTGATGAAAGCACCGCAGGGGCCGGTGACGGCGGCACCATCAGGTTCTTCAATGGCTATAGGCTTGCAGACGGGTCGGCGGGCTTGCGGTTGACGTCGATCAGCTTTGCCAGTGGCACGGTGTGGGACACGGGTGATCTGACCGCGCGGCTGGTGCCTGACGTGGCGACAGACGGCAACGATCTTGTCGAAAATCCAGTCACGGCAAACACTTATGAGCTGGGGCTGGGCGATGATGTGATCATCACCTCAGGCTTTGCCGACGTCTATGTCTACAACAATGGTGACGGGCATGATGTGATCGCCGAGGGCGGTTCGGATGGCATCGACGGCGACCGCCTGCGCTTGCCTGATCTGACCGCGCAAGACATCCGGTTCGCCCGCGACGCGGATGACCTGCTGATCGTGATTGACGAAAATGCGACGACAGGCGCGGTTGCGGGCAGCTTGCGGCTGGTGGATGCATTCCTAAGCACCAGCAGTGACAGCACGCTGATCGAGCATATTATTTTCAGCGACGGCAGCATCCTGACCATTGAAGCCGTGATGCAGGGGCTGGTGGATGCCGCTGCGACATCCGCCGATGATGTGATTGCGGGCACGCCGTTTGATGATATCATTTCGGGCGGCACTGGCGACGATGTTCTGGCGGGTGGCGCGGGTAATGATCTCTACCGGTGGCAGCACGGTGATGGCGACGACCGCGTGCTTGAACAATCCTCGGCTAGTTCCGTTCTGGACCGTCTTGAGCTGGTCGGCGTTTCCGCCGCTCAGGTCAGCATCGGGCAAAACACCGAAGGCCTGTTGATCCGGATCGCCGAAAGCGCGCCGGGGGTGGGCGATGGCGGCGATATCACCATCGAGGGCATGTTCACCGGACCCGAGACACCCTATCGCGGCACCTCGATCGGCACGGGGATCGAGACCCTGCAGATTGGCGCAGATACAGTGCTGGATCTTGGCGGAATACGGTCACGTCTGTTGCAGGCGCAGGCCACGATTCTGGATGATATGCTGGTTGGCAGTCAGGGCAACGATACCTTTGGCGGTGGTATTGGCGATGATGTGCTGGTGGGCGACCGTGGCAGCGACACTTATCTTTACACCCGTGGTGACGGCAACGACCTGATCTATGACGCGGTCAACAACAGCGGCTCTGATACCTTGCGGCTGATCGGCATTGCGCCGGGCGATGTGACGCTTAAACCGGGCTACGGCGGCGACCTCGAGATCGTGATTGCGCCAAGCACCCTTGGGGCTGGCGATGGCGGGCGTCTGACGGTCACGGGCGGGTTCAGTGCGAACGGTGCCTACGGCGTTGAACGCATTGTCTTTGATGATGATACGATATGGCTGCGCACGGATTTCCCGACGATGGCCGCCGGGGCCAAGGCGACGGCAGGCGATGACCGCTTGGTCGGGTCCGAATTGGCCGACACCCTCGCGGGTCTGGAAGGGGATGATCTGTTGCTGGGCAACGGCGGTGCGGATTTGTACCGCTATGCCCGTGGCGATGGGTCTGACGTTATCAATGACGCTGACGGCGTCGGGAATATCATCGAAATCTCGGGCTATACGGCGTCCGAGGTCACCTTTGCCCGCCGGGGCATTGACGGGCCGGACCTGATCATTCGATTGGCCGGTGCGGGCGATGAAATCGTAGTGATCAATGCGCTCAAGGTTGGGGCAACGGCCCTTGCCACGCTGACATTGACCGATGGTGGTGATCTGTTCACCATGGCTGAAATCGCGCGCGACATTGTCGCGGCGCAAGCCACCGAGGGCGATGATATCGTGGTGGGCACGGCTGGCAGCGATACGCTGTCTGGTGGGCTTGGCACTGATCTGATTTCGGGCGAGGGCGGCAGCGATACTTATCTGTTTGCCAAAGGCGATGGCGATGACCGCATCGTTGATACCGGCAGCGATACCGACGACGTTCTACGCCTTGAGGGGTTGAACGTGACCGATCTGGCCTATGCCTTGCGCGCAGGGGCCAACAGCGACGATCTGGTCTTGGTCTTTACCGGTGGTCGCGACCGGATCATTCTGGAAAATGCCCTCGCGACTAGTGACGCGACCGGCTACAACACTCCGCCAACCCGCGGTGTGGACAGCATACTCTTTGCCGACGGCACGGTGTGGAACCGCAATGATATGCGCGCCCAAGCCTTGGAGCACGCGCAAACCTCCCGCTCGGAATCCGTCTTGGGTTTTGGCGGCAGCGACAGTTTTTCGGGCAGCGCCGGGGCCGATACGCTTGAGGGCGGCTTGGGGTCGGACACCTATGTGATGGCGCGGGGCCACGGCCATGACCGGATCATCGAAATCGCCCATGCGGATCCTTTTGTGGACAATGTCGAATTCCCTGATTTCGTATCCACCGAAGTGTCGGTCACCCGCCTTTTCAAGGGCAGTGACAGCATCCGGTTGAATTTTGCCTCGTCCCCGGATGACAGTCTGATCATTGTGGATGCCTTGGCCGGCAACCGGGCCGGGATCGAACGTTTCGTGTTTTCTGACGGTGTCGTCTGGACGGCTGCCACCTTGGCTGAGCTGCTGTTGAACAACGCGCCTGTCGCCAAGGATGACGGTTATTTCAGCGTGACCACAGGCCAAAGCATAACCCTGTCTGCGCAGGCGCTGCTGCGCAACGATTTTGACGCGGATGGTGATGCGCTGTCGATCATCGCAGTTGAGGGCGGCGACGCGGGGTTTGCGGAATTGGATGCCAATGGCAACGTGGTCTTTACCCCGACGGACGGGTTCTTTGGCCCGACACGGTTGATCTATACCTTGTCGGATGGCCGCAATGGTCTGGCGACAGGCAGCGTCGATATGCGCGTGCGCCCCGTGGCCGAAGCCCTTGATGACACAGGGTTCATTGTCGCCGAAGACGATTTTCTTACGATCCGTACTGAACGGCTGCTGTCCAATGATGTGGACGGCGACCGGATGATCGTGGCCCAGGTCAAGGATGCCGTGAACGGCACCGTTAGCCTAAGCAGTGCAGGCGATGTGATCTTTACGCCTGATGAGAATTACAACGGTCCTGCGGGCTTTACCTATGTGGCCAACACGCCCGATGGTGGTGTGGACGAGGCGCGCGTGACCCTGACGGTAACCCCTGTCAACGATGCACCGTCCGCACGCAATGACGGCGAATACGAGACACCCGAGGATCAACCGTTCCTGATTGCGGCCTCCGTTCTGCTGCAAAACGACTATGATGTCGATGGCGATACCCTTCGGCTGGTGTCTGTGACCGGGTCGGAAAACCTGTCCGTCACCCTGACTGATGACGGCTTTGTTCAGGTCACGCCTGCCGCGTATTATTTCGGCACCTCCAGCTTTAGCTACGCCGTTGCCGATCCCGATGGGCTGCTGTCTGCGGGCACGGTCACGATCAAGGTTCTGCCGGTTAATAATGCCCCGCTGACCACGGAAGACATCTATACGCAGCGCGAAGACATGCCGCTGGTCATCAGCGTTGCAGACCTGCTTGCCAATGACTTTGACCCCGACGGCGATCCGATGACGATCGTTCAGGTCAGCTCAAGCAGTTTTGTCGGTAACGGCTTTGGCGGCGCGGCAGAACTGCTGGAAAACGGCACAATCCTGTTCACGCCGAACCAGAATTTTGATGGCACAGCGTTCTTCAGCTATGTCGTCGATGACGGGCAAGGTGCTGTCAGCAGCGGCCGCGTGACGATCCAGATGGAACCGGTCAATGACAACCCGATTGCACAGGACGACCGATATTACCCGACCGTTTTCACCGCAGGCAATGAACGCCTTATCGGGACAGAAGACACGCCGCTTGAAATCTCGTTGGTTGATTTGATGCGCAATGACTTTGATGTTGAAGGCTTGGCATTGAAGTTTGAAAATGTGTCCGAGGCGGCGAATGGCACGATTGAGATCACCGACCATGGCACGCTGATCTTTAACCCGGATCAGGATTTCTGGGGCGAGGCCACGTTCAACTATCTTGTGTCCGACCCCGAAGGTGCGGTGGATGATGCGATCGTCACGCTGTTCTTTGAAAACGTCGATGATGCGCCGCCCGTTGCGGGGGATGATGTGGTCGAAGTGTACGAAGACGTGGTCACCATTATTCCACAAGCGCTTTTGCTGGGCAATGATACGGACATCGACCGCGACGTGCTGACCATCACCGGCGCACGCTATCCCGGCCTGTCCGAGATTTGGATCCCCGTGTTCAAAGGATCGCTTGTCCGCAACGAAGACGGCGATTTCGTCTATACGCCGTTGCTGAACAACACCAAGGAATCTGGGTTCTTTTATAATGTCACCGATGGCATTCTGGGCAGCGACGAAGGGTTCGTCGATATCCGGATCATCGCCATAAACGATCAGCCGACGGCGGTGGCCGATACTGTTGCCTCGACCAAGTTGGGCGTGCCTTTGGTGGTGCGGATTTCCGACATCATGGCCAATGATTTCGATGTTGATGATGATCCCTTAACGGGCATCCGTTCGATTTCTTTTGTGGGGATCGATTCCACATCTGTGGGTGTCGCCACCGTGCGCGATGGATTTATCGTGCTGCGGGTGCCCGAAGGTTATTCCGGTCCGGTGGAAATGACCTACCGGATCACCGACACTGATAATGTGCAGGACACGGCCAAGATTACAGCACTGGTCACGGACAGCCACGATCTGGTCATTCAGGGCACCAGCAAGGTCGATCTGTTGATCGGCAGCGCGCAGGGCGAGGCGATTTTTGGCCTGGCCAGCGATGACATTATCGAAGCCGAGGCAGGTGATGACCTGATCGATGGCGGCGATGGTGGTGATGAAATCGACGGTGGCGACGGCTTTGATACGGTCACATTTGACGGGTCAACCATTGGGGTGCGCGCCGATCTGGGCAGCCGGATCGGGCAGGGCGGTTTTGCCCAAGGGGACGTCTATACCAATGTCGAAGCGTTAATCGGCACGGTCTGGAATGACACGCTGGGCGGTGACGAAGGTGCCAACCTGCTTGAAGGTCGCGAAGGGCGCGACCTGATCGAAGGGCGCGGCGGCGTCGACACCTTGCTGGGTGGTTTGGGCGATGACAGCCTTGTGGGCGGCGCGCAGGGCGATCTGCTGGATGGCGGCGATGGCACCGATACGGCGGATTACCGTGGTTCGGCGCAGGCGGTCACCGTGTCCTTGGCTGATGGCACTGCCTTGGGCGGCGATGCACAGGGCGATACGCTGGTGTCGATCGAAAACCTCAACGGGTCCGATCTTGACGATCAACTGACCGGCAATGACGACGGCAACCGGCTGGATGGCGGGCGCGGGGCCGATACGCTGCTCGGCGGGCTTGGAGATGATACCTTGTCCGGTGGGCGCGGCGCGGATGTGCTGCGCGGCGGTGACGGCGTTGATATTGCGGATTACACGTTCTCTCTGGATGGGGTGCGGGTCGATATGGCCGACGGCGCATCCGGTGGTGGCGATGCCGAGGGCGACACCTTCGAAGACATCGAGATCGTCCAAGGGTCGTATTACGGCGACACGATTTTGGGCAGTGACGCTGACAACATCCTGCGTGGTGGGCGCGGTGCGGATGTTCTGGATGGGCGCGGCGGTTTTGACACGGCTGATTTCTCGACCGCAGATGAAGGCGTGGGCGTTGATCTGTCCACCGGTATGGGCACAGCGGGCGAAGCCCTTGGCGACACCTATGCCGGGATCGAAGCGGTGCGCGGGTCGGTCTGGTCCGATACGATTACGGGCAGCGCCGGTGCCGAAACATTCGATGGCAATTGGGGCGATGACACGGTTGCAGGTGCAGCTGGGTCCGACGCCTATATCTTTGGCTATGACAGCGGCAATGATCTGGTGATCGAGGCTGGTCTTGCCAGCGACATCGACCGCGTAGAATTGACGGCTGAAATCGCCCCCAAGGATATCTCGGTCATTCGCGATGGCGATGATCTGCTGCTGGAACTTGAACGCGGCGACGGTTTCCTGATCGACACGCTGCGCGTTACCGATCACTTTGTATCAGCGGAACTGGGCATCGAAGAAGTCGTCTTTGCTGATGGCACGATTTGGGACCGCGACCAAATTGATGCGCTGCAACGTCTGGGCCGTTTCAACGCGCTGGACGATGTGTACCGCCTTGCGATTGAAGACATCGAGGCGCTGATTGACCCAGCGGATCTGATCGCAAATGACGCCGAAGACGTCACCGGCATCAACGTCATTGCCGTTGAAAACGCGGTAAACGGCACGGTCCGTTTGACGGAAGACGGTCAGATCGCCTTTATCGGGGATCAGGATTATAACGGCGATGCGTTCTTTGACTATGTGCTGCGCGACCAGTTTGGTCGCGAAAGCAGCGCGCGGGTCGAGGTCAACATCGCCCCGGTCAATGACCATCCCGTCGGCGTTGACGACGGCGTCTTTGCCGGGACCGAGGATACGGTTCTGCGGATTTCATATGCGCAACTTGTCGGCAATGACATTGACGTGGATGGCGATAGCCTGACACTTTTGGGCGTGACGCCGATTTACGGCGACGACGGAGAATTTCTGTACCAGATTTTGCCGACCAACAGCGATTTTCCCTACACCAATGACGCGACCAAAGGGATCATATGGCTTGACGGAACCAATGTGAATTTCCGCCCTGCTGCGGATTATTTCGGTTTTGCGGGCTTTGAATATACGCTGGCAGACCCCGACGGGCTGACCAGCACTGCCGAAGTCGAACTGTACTTCACTCCGGTAAACGATGCGCCGCGCAGTGGCGTCAGAAACACGGATCAATTTGAGATCCGTTTCGGTTTGACCACCGACATCTCGTTGTCCAGCTTGCTGGCCAATGATTACGACGTCGAAGGCGATGCGTTTGATATTGATGGCATTCATTCCGCCTTTGGTGGGGCAATGGTGTTTGACCCCGATACGGGTCTTGTTTCCTTTACGCCGGATGCGGTGGGGGATGCGGGCTTTAGCTATGACCTGGAAGACATCTATGGCGCGCGCAGCACGATTTTGGTCGATCTGAACGTAATCCCGTTGAACGACGCGCCGATTGCGCGCGATGACGGGCCTTATGTCACGGATGAAGATACGATCCTTTATCTTAATCCGGCGCAACTGCTGGCCAATGACACGGATAATACCGACCCGCTGGACGAGGTGTTGTTTATCTCGGGGCTTGACCGGTTTGCTGAAAATGGCCGTGTCGAATTGCTGGCCGACGGGCGCATCGCCTTCACGCCGCGTGCGGATTATAACGGCGCTGCCGGCTTCAAGTATCAGGTGGCCGACGGCAATGGTGGCTTTGACATCGGCTATGTCAGCGTCACGGTGCTGCCGACGAATGATGGTCCGGTTTTGCGCGATGACATCGCTTTGGGTTTTGAGGATCAGCCGATCACGATCATTCCGGGCGAAGTGTTTGGCAACGATCTGGACCCCGAAGGCGATGTGATTTTCTATGACGGTCTGGAAATTCTGGGTGTCATCGACGGCGATTATACATCCCGCGATCCGGTCGAGATTTCATACGGCTTTGACATGGCGCGGCTTGACGCCGGGGTTGTCGCCACGGCAACCTTGGCCGATGGGTCTGACCTGCCCGACGGGCTGCTGTTTGATGCGCAAACGCTGACCCTTAGCGGGGCGCTGCCCGCCGGTCAGGTCGCCATGTTGAATGTGTTGGTGACGCTGACCAACCCCCAAGACGGGTCGGTGCATCAAGAACAGGTTGCATTGGCGCTTGAGGATGATCTGGTCGCTGGTGTTACGGTTGTGCCGCAGGTCGCCCTGTTCGAGCTGGGTGCCGGCGATTGGAGCTTGCGCCCCGCAGGCAATCAACCGCTGCCCAATTGGTTGGAATTCAACGCAGAAACCCTGACCCTGACCAAAGTCGGCGATGCCCCAGAGGGCGAAACAGACGCGCTGCGCCTGCAATTGCGCTTTGAGCCAGAGCCGGAACAACTGCCCGACGGCACCTTTGCCTTTGGCCGCGCCGGTTTCACAATCGAGATACTGATTGATCCACAAGCGGACATCCCGGATGCGATCAATGCGTTGTTTGCAAATGATGATTTCTTTGCGGGTCAGGGGCTTTATGCCTTGCCGATCAGCGCAGGTGCGTCGGTGCAGGCGCAATCCGAGAACGGCGCGCCGCTTGCCGATTGGCTGAATTTTGACGCCGGCGCTCTAAGCTTTGCGGGCACGCCGCCGCCGGTCTTTGTCGGTACGCCGCCCGTCCGTGTGAACGTTTCCGAAGGCGATTTGACCTATAGCGTGCTGACTGAACTGCCCGTTGATGCGACCTACAGCTTGCTGTCCGATCTCGAAGGGTTTTCCGTCAATCTGGGCAGTGACCGGTTCAATCTGGTCACGCCCGAAGACTTCTTTGGTCAGGTCGTGCTGAGCTATACCGCGAAGGATGAAAAAGACGGGATTTCTCTTCAACCTGCTGAAATCGTTGTTAATGTTCTGGATACGCCAGAGGCCCCCGAGGCCGTAGATGACGTGCTCCAAACCCTCGAAGATACGCCCATTACCATCGCGCTGGCGGATCTGCTGGCCAATGACTTTGACGCCGAAGGCGATGCGATCCGAATGATCGCCCTGCGCCATGGTGGCGCGATCGAGGTCAGCCGCGGCGGGCTGCGTCTGATTGATGCGGTAGGCGACGGCACTGACGCTGTTGCGGATACAAGCGCTGCGGAAACCGGCGTTGATGCGGGCACCGGCCAAGCCAATTGGGCTTATACGTCCGTGACGGTGGGCGCGCAAAGCGGCTTTGGCTTTGCCACGTCGCAGGCCTATAGCACCCATGACGAAAATATCTTTTGTCCGTGCTGCGATTGCGCTGACCACGGCATTGATCCGGAAAATGCGGCCAACGGCAACTTTGCCCCGATCCCCGGTCTGGCGGGTTTTGGCACGCTGGAAACGATGACCGATTTTGTTACCACCGGGTTCTGGGGCACCAGCCCGCGGTTCCACAATGTCACCGACATCGGGCGTGACCCCAATGACGGCGTGATTTTGTACAACGTCACCGGCTGGGAAAACGATGCCGACGGCATCACCGAAGAACGCGCCGAACTGGTGCGAGAGGCCTTTAAGCTTTTCGAGGCGACGCTGGGCATCCAGTTCCGCGAGACAACCGATACCGATCAATCCGTGACCGACATCTTCTTTGGCGACAATGGCGAAGGGGCCAATGCGGCATCGACCTTGCTGGGCGGCGGCGAGATCGGGTATTCGCGGGTCAACATTGCGGCGGATTGGTCGGGCGGCACGTCGACCTATGGCGATTATACCTTGCAGACGATTTTGCACGAAATCGGCCACACCTTGGGTCTGGGCCATCAGGGCCGCTATAACCTGACCGCAGATTACGGCACTGAAAACCAGTTCGATAATGACAGTTGGCAGGCGACGATGATGTCGTATTTCAGCCAGTCTGCAAATTACAACATTCTCTCGGATTTCGCGCTGCTGCAAACACCGATGGCGGTGGATTGGCTCGCCCTCGAGGATATCTATAACCCGCAAGGCTATGGCACGTTCAACGCGTTCACCGAAGACACGGTGTGGGGCTTTAACACCTCTGTCACGTCCGAGGTCAGTGATATCTGGGCCAATTGGTCCGACTGGGCCGATGTGACGGCCTCGACGCTGGTGGATGGCGGCGGTTTGGACACGCTTGATCTGTCAGGCTATGCCAACAACAGCCTGATCAGCCTTGCACCGTCGCTTAGCGCGTCAAAGGCACCGTCGTTTTCGAATATCGGGGGATGGTTCGGCAATCTGACCATCGCGGCGGGCACGATCATTGAAAACGCTATCGGTGGGGCCGGGGACGAAGTGTTCTATGGCAACGGTGCGGATAACGTGTTGATGGGCAATGGTGGCCAAGACACGTTCATCGACAGCGACGGCAATGATACCTATATCGGCGGGCTTGGCACCGATCTGGTCGTGTTCACCAAATCCATCGGTGACTATGCCTTTAACCTGTTCGAAGGCGCATTGCAGGTCATCGACGATGCGATTGATCTGGTCGAAAGCTCGGTTGATTTCCTGTCCTTCCTCGATCGCACCCTAGGCTGGCAAACGCTTGTGTCGGAATTCCTGCCGGACAGTGGATTTGTCGCACCGCGCGAGGCCGCCGAGGCGCAAGGCGCGCAAATAGGCGTCACGGCTGACGGCCTGCCAACGCTTGAGGGCGGCGTTTATCTGCTGGCGATGACAGACGGCAGCGACCTGCCTTTCTGGCTGAGCATTGACCGTGACACGGGCGTTATCAAAGGTGATGTGCCGTTCAATCTGGCCATCGATGTGTCGCTTGATGTGACCGTGACGGACGGTGCGCAAAGCTATACCCAGACCATCGCTGTCGCGGCGGATGGCAATGCGGATGCCTATCTGACCTTCACGCCCGAACCCGGCTGGAACGGCACCTATTCCTTCCGCTATGTCATCACCGATGACGCGCAGGGGACCGCCGAAGGTATCGTGGCCATCGAAGTCATTGCCGTGAATGATCCCCCTGAGGCGGTTACCGACCGGGTCACCGCCTATGAGGATCAGGTTCTGGTGTTGACGCCGCAGGATTTGCTGGCCAACGATATTGATATCGACGGGGATACCCTGACGCTGCTGACGGTGGGCAAAGCCGAAAACGGCACGGTCGTGTTCGAGAATGGCGAAATCCGCTTTACGCCGACGCCCAATTTCGACGGGGCTGCCAGCTTTACCTATGTGGTGACGGACGGCACCGATGGCGCGTCGCAGGGTCGGGTCGAGGTCAACGTGATTTCGACCAACCAACGCCCCGTTGCGGGTGCCGACCGGTTCACCGGTTTCGAAGACGAACCTATCATCTTTACCCTCGCCGATCTGCTGGCCAATGACAGCGACCCCGATGGTGATGATTTCGGATTTGTCCGGTTTAACAGCAGCATTGAGGGCGGGTCGATCTTTGCCCTGCCAGGCGGGCGTTTCCAGTTTGTCCCTGATCAGAACCTGTTTGGCGCATTCACCACCAGCTATACCATCAACGACGGACGCCTTTCCACGACCGGAACGGTGATCTTTGATCTGGCGGCGGTCAATGATGGCCCGTTGCTGAACGCTGACCCGACGATACTGGCGCGCGAGGACGAGGTGATCACCGTCGTGATGGCTGATCTGCTGGCCAATGACGTCGACATCGAGGGCGACAGCTTTGCCGTGACGTCGGTGTTTGACCCTGAAAACGGTGCCGTCACGCTGGTGGACGGGATTGCGACCTTCACACCGCGGTCGGACTATTTTGGGAATGCAGGCTTTTTCTATCTGGTCGAAGACGCAGGCGGGGCCGTGTCCCAAGGTTTTGTGAACATCACGCTGAACCCCGAAAATGACAAGCCGTTTGCGATCACGGACACGCAGTTCACCACCCTCGAAGATACCCCTCTCGAGATTGATCCGGCGCTCTTGCTGGCCAATGACATTGACCCGGACGGCGATACGCTGACGGTGCTTAGCGTTTACGAAACCCTCGTTGATTTCTTTTCAGGTGCCGTGACCGAAATCCCGTTGGAGCTGCTTGAAAACGGAAATTTCCTGTTCACGCCGTATCAGAATGACTTTGGTGACAGAAGTTTCAGCTACCGGATTTCCGACGGCAAGGGCGGCACGGCCATGACGTCGTTTACCATCGACGTGATACCGGTGGATGACGCGCCGATGCCGCGCGATGACGACTATACCGGCACCGAAGACGTGGCCCAAACGCTGCTGATCTCTGATCTGTTGTCCAATGACGTCGATCCCGATCAAAGCGGGCTGATCTTTACCGGCTTCTCGAACGAGAACGGATTGACGGTGACGAATGACGGTGCGGGTCGGTTGTTGATCACACCTGATGCAGAACGCTATGGTCCGGCGCGGTTCGACTACACGGTGCAAAACGCCAGTGGCTTGACGGCAACGGCGCAGGTTGAAATCATGTTGGCGGCTGTCAATGATGCGCCTGTCATTCCCGTGATCGAACTGGTGGGCGTCGAAGACGAGGTGTTCACCGCAGCGCTTGATCCGACCACCTTTAACGATGCCGAAGGCGACGCGATCACCATTTCGGTACGCGCGCCCGATGGGGGCACATTGCCGGGCTGGCTGGTGTTTGACCCGCTTACCTTGACCTTTACCGGTGAACCGCCTGCGAATTTCAACGGCACCATCATGCTCGAAGTCGTGGCCTTTGACGGCACTGCGGAAACAGTGCGCAGCGTGCCGCTGACCTTTGCTTCGGTCAACGATGCGCCTGTGATTGCGGCGATCATGCTGACGGGAACCGAAGATGCGATGCTGACTGCGGTGTTGGACAGTGCGGCCTTTAGCGACAGCGATGGCGATACGCTGACGATCAGCCTGCGGTCGGCGGGCGGTGCAGCACTGCCTGCGTGGCTTGGCTTTGACGCGGAAACGCTGACCCTGACGGGCCAGCCGCCTGCGGATTTAAACGGTACCGTGATGCTTGAGGCGGTCGCGTTTGACGGCACGGTCGAAACCATCCGCGCCGTGCCGCTGGTTATCGCGCCGGTCAACGATGCGCCTATGGCCGTCGGGGAAAGCTATGACGCGGGCCAGACCTTGGTGTTTACGGTGTTGGCGGCTGATCTATTGGCCAATGATACCGATGTGGACAGCACAGGTCTGACGATTGTGTCGGTTACCGGTGTGCCGGGCGTACAGGCCATCTTGACGCCAGAGGGCGATATCGCGATCTCGCGCGAGCGGGATCTGGAAGGGCTATTTTCGATCACCTACACCGTCAGTGATGGTGTGTTGACCGATCAGGCCACCTTGGTTGTCGAATTGGAAGCCGCCAACCTTGCACCTGACATCGCGGCCTTTGGCCCGCTGGACGCAGATGAAGACAGCACGATTGATCTGGTGATCCCTGACGGCGCGATCACCGACCCCGAAGGCGATGCGCTGGTGATCAGTGTGACCCGCGCAGGCGGCACGGCCTTGCCAGCGTGGTTGACCTTTGATGCCGCGACCCAACGGTTGTCGGGCACGGCACCGTTGAACTTTAACGGCACATTGGCGCTTGAGGTAACGGCGGGTGACGGATCGTTGCAGACGACACGCGGCTTTGATCTGGTGATCAACCCGGTCAACGATATGCCGACCCTTGGTACCCCCTTGTCGGACCGCTCCGCGATCGAGGACACGCCGTTCAGCATCCAGTTGCAGCAGGGCATCTATTCAGACGTGGACGGTGACACGCTTGGCTTTGCACTGGTGCAGGCCGACGGGTCGGCGCTGCCTGACTGGATCAGTTTCGATGCCATGACCCTGACGCTAAGCGGGCAGGCACCGCAGGATCTGTTTGGCGATGTGGGGCTGCGGTTGCAGATCTCGGATGGTCAGGCGACGATCTCGGATGATTTCAACCTTGCCATCACGGGCACGCCGGATGCGCCGGTTCTGTTGGCGGCACTACCGGATGTCGCCGCAGACGACAGCGGCGCGGCGTTGGGCACGGGCGCGGCCTTTGTCATCACAGCGCCGACGGCGAATTTCAGCGATCCCGATCAGGTGCCGCTGTCCTTTGCGGCCCGTCTGGCAGACGGATCGGCGTTGCCCGCTTGGTTGGTCTTTGATGGCCAGACCTTTAGCGGTACAGCGCCGCGTTCGGCAGCGGCCAGCCCTGTGCAGATCGAATTGCTGGCCAGCGATGGCACGACCACCGTGTCGGATGTGTTCGAACTGAGCTTCGAGATGCGCAATGACGCGCCTGTGGCTGTCGATGATGCCTTTGATGTCACGGTGCCCAACACGCTTAGCATTGATGCGGGCGTTCTGCTGGCCAATGATGGTGACCCCGATGGCGATGCGCTGGCGGTCACCGCCGTCGGTGCGGCGCAACACGGGACCACGACATTTGAAAACGGCGCGGTCCTGTACAAGGCCGATTTCGGATACAAGGGCAGCGATCAATTCACCTATACCATCAGCGATGGCGTCGACACCGCCGAAGCGACCGTGACCGTAACCGTCGATAACCCCTTCGATCAGGTTCAAGAGGGCGGCACGGGCACAGATTTCTTGTTCGGCGGGCGCGGCGATGATCTGGTCATGGGCGGTGCGGGCAGGGATTACCTGTTCTCGTCCGGTGGCAATGACTACCTTGATGGCGGCGCGGGCAGTGATGTCCTGTCCGGCGGGCGCGGCAACGATACGTTGAGGGGCGGCGCGGGCGATGATCTGATCTTTGCCGGTGGCGGCGATGATGTGATTTCTGGCGGGCAGGGCAATGACCGCATGTTCGGCGGCAGCGGGCAAGATCGGTTTGACTTTGCCAGTGGCGACGGGTCCGACGTGATTTATGGCTTCCAGACGCCGCGTGGCGGGCGCCGGTTCAGCATGCCAGGCGACGAATTACGCCTTAGCATCGACGGGATCGACAGCTTTGCGGATCTGATGGCCCATGCCTCGCAAACGCGGGGGGGCGTGCTGCTGGATCTGGGCGACGATGATCAGATTTTCCTTGCAGGAACGCGGCTTGCCGCACTGGATGAAGACCAGTTTACGTTCTACTAAGGGCGCATTGCGATAGGGACCGATCTGAATGGCGAATGATACCGAAGCCGTGGGCACGATCTACAAGCACGCCCTTGGGCGGTTGCGCAGGACCTTTGTGATGGTGGCGTTTTTCAGCGCTGCGGTGAATATCCTGATGCTGACCGGGCCGATGTTCATGCTGCAGGTCTACGACCGGGTCTTGTCCTCGGGATCCTTGCCGACGTTGCAGGCGTTGTTTGCCATCGTCGTGGTCTTGTTCCTGTTTCTGGGGCTGTATGATTTTCTGCGCACGCGGCTGTTGTCGCGCGCGGCGTACCGGCTGGATCAGGCGGTGGGGCCTGCGGCGCATGATCTGTGGATGCGGTCGGCGCTTTTGGCAAAGCCTGTGACGGTACGGCCATTGAATGACCTGTCGGTGGTGCGGGGGTTCTTGCCCGGACCGGCCATGTTGGGGATGTTCGACCTGCCGTGGATACCGCTGTATCTGGGCGTTGTCTTTGTAGTGCATGTCTGGCTGGGCTGGCTGACGGTGGCTGGGCTGGTCGTGGTGGCGGCGCTGGCGTTGGCCAACCAGTGGACGACGCGCAACCACCACGCCAAGGCCATGGGCATGGACGGTTCCGAGAGTTTTTTCGTCGAACAAAGCCGGCGCAATGCCGAAAGCTTGGTGCCGCTTGGCATGGCGGGGCGTGTGACAACGCGGTGGGACAGCATGCACCGCGAAGGTCTGGCCGTGGGGCAGGTGGGCGGCGACCGCGCCGAAGGCTTTACCGCCGCGTCCAAGGCGTTCCGGCTGCTGCTGCAATCTTCGCTGTTGGGCTTGGGCGGGTATCTGGCCTTGCAGCAGGAAATCTCGGCGGGGATGATCGTCGCGGCGTCGATCATTGCGGGGCGCGCCTTGGCCCCGGTGGATGCGGTAATTGGCCAGTGGCGCAATGTGGTGCGCGCCCATGAGGCGCATAAACGCCTGCATAAAATATTCGCTGACGCGCCCAAAGCGCCGCCGCGGATCAATATGCCTGACCCTCAGGGGCAATTGACGGTGGCAGGGGTGACGAAATATGTGCCCGGCCTGCGCGCAGGCGAACGCCCCCCGATTTTGGATATGATCAACTTCCAGCTTGAACCGGGGGATGCCGTGGGCGTGATCGGGCCGTCGGCCTCGGGTAAATCGACGCTTGCGCGCATTCTGGTGGGCGCGATGCAGCCTGATCACGGCGAAGTCCGCCTTGACGGTGCCACCTTGGCGCAATGGTCTGATACGGATCTGGGGCGTCATCTGGGCTATCTGCCGCAAAAGCTTGAGCTGATCGCAGGGTCAATCCGCGACAACATCGCCCGTTTTGACCCCGACGCAGATGACAATGCGGTGATCGAGGCGGCGCGTATCGCGGGCGTCCATGATATGATCCTGCAACTGCCGGACGGCTATGCCACGTCTTTGGGTTTTGACAGTGCTCAACTGTCCGGTGGGCAGTTGCAGCGCGTGGGCCTTGCCCGTTCCGTCTATGGTATGCCGCGCTATGTGGTGCTGGACGAGCCGAATTCGAACCTTGATGCGGCGGGCGATGATGCCCTGTCTTCGGCGATCATGGCCTTGCGCGAACGCGGCAGCACGGTGGTTGTCATGGCGCACCGCCCCTCGGCCATCGCCGCAGTGAACAAGGTGCTTGTGCTGCACGGCGGGCGTATCGCCGAATTCGGCCCCAAGGAAGATGTGTTGCAGAAATCTGTGCGTCCGGCTGCCGGGCTGCCCAAGGAAAAGGTCTGACCAATGGTGGCATTGCCCAACCAAGGCCCCGCATTGCGCACCGGTCTGCGTTGGACTGGTGTGCTTGGCGTGGTTGCGACGATCGTCCTTTTGGGGGGCGGTACGTTTTGGGCGGCCACGACCCAGATTAGTGGCGCTGTGATCGCGTCGGGCAGCGTCGAGGTGATAGGCCGCCCAAAATCCGTGCAGCATCTGGACGGCGGCATCATCGACGAATTGCGCGTGGTCGATGGTGATTTTGTGACCCAAGGCGATGTCTTGGTGCGTCTTGATGACACCAATCTGCTGGCCAACCTGTCGATCTACCGCACGCGCCTGTCCGAGGTGCTGGCGCTGAAGGATCGGCTGGTTGCCGAACAACGCGAGGCGGCGACCATCACGCGCGCGCCCCTTGATCCGCTGATCGGCGATGTCGACTTTGCCCTGCACCAGATCGGCCAAGCCGAGATTTTCGAGGCCCGCCAAGAATTCGAGCAAGGCCGCAAAGAGCAGCTGGACGAGAAAATCCGCCAATTCGAGAACCAGACCATTGGCGTGAATGCCTTGATCGACGCCAAGCAACAGCAGCTTGCCTTGCTGGAGGACGAATTGGGCGCGCAGAAAACGCTGTTTGACAAGGGGCTTGCGCGGTCCAGCCAGCTTTTGTCGCTGCAAAGGTCACAGGCGGATTTGCTGGGGCAGATTGCCGAACACCAGTCCGAACTGGCACGCATTCAGAATTCGGTCCGCGATACCGAACTGGAGTTGCTGCAAGGCGCGCGCCAAAAGAAAGAAGAAGTCGTGACCCAACTGCGCGAGGTGACGACCAACATTCAGGAACTGCGCCAGCAGATCGTATCTACCGAAAAGCAGCTTGATCGTGTGGCGATCCGCGCGCCCAACACGGGCCGCATTCACGAGATGGCGTTTACCACCATCGGCGGGGTCATTCCGCCGGGGGGCACCATCCTCAAGATTATTCCGCAGGGCGAAGGGTTCGGCATACGCACGCGAATTGATCCGGCTTCGGTCGATCAGGTCTATGTGGGGCAGCCTGCCAAGGTGCGGTTTCCGGCCTTTAACCAGCGCACCACGCCGGAATTGCTGGGCAGCGTGCATGATGTGTCTGCAACAACCTCGGTGGATGATGTGACGGGTCAAAGCTTTTACGGGGTGGAAATTACCGTGCCCGAAGCGGAACTGGCGCGGCTGGCGGACCTGCAACTGGTGCCCGGCATGCCGGTCGAGGCCTATATCACCACCACTGACCGCACCGTGCTCAGCTATTTGCTCAAGCCTTTGCGCGACCAGCTAAACCAAGCCTTCCGCGAGGAATAGCGCCTTTTGGCACGCTATCTCGGGGTCAGGTCAAGTTCATGTAACTCTTGAAGTAAATCAAGCAGTCGTTCCATTTTCTCCGCGCCAAAGCGGTCTTGGAGGTCGGCTGTGATGTTGGCGGACCGACTGGCGTGATCTTTGATCAAGGCTTGCCCTTTTGGCAGCAGCGTTACGATGGATTTGCGCCGGTCTTGGGTGTCGGGCTGGCGGCGCAGCAGGCCGTCTTTTTCCATCGCCGTCAGGATGCGCGTGAGACTGGGCAGCATCAGGCAGGCGGCGCTGGCAATCGCTGTTTGCTCGGTCGGGCCGGATTCCGACACCACCCGCAGCACCCGCCATTTCTGTTCGCTGATCCCGCTGACGCCCAGCATCTCGCGAAACGGCTCCATCACCGTTTCGCGCGCGCGCAGAAGGGCGATGGGCAACGACCGGGCGGTCTGGGTCAGCTTTGAAATATCGTCCGTCATCGATGTCATCCGGCCTAGGAATTTAATTGACATGTTAAGTAATTTGCTTAACATGTCAATTAAATAGAGCATGTAGCGGGGGGCTATGCCACATTTTCAGATCGATTATTCGCCCAACCTTGAGGCGCGGCTTGATGTTGCAGCGCTTTGCCGGGCTGTCGCGCAATGCGCTGCGGATACCGGTGTGTTCCCCGTTGCGGGCATCCGTGTGCGCGCCACTGCCTGCACCCATGTGGTGATCGCTGACGGCAACCCGGATCATGCGTTTCTTGATCTGTCGGTCCGATTGCGGGCAGGGCGCACGGACGCTGTCAAACAGGCGGCAACCGCAGCGATTTTCCAAACGCTCGAAACATTCTGCGCGCCAGTCATGCAAAGCACATCCTTGATGCTGTCAATGGAGATGCGCGACATCGACCCCGCGCTAAGCCCCAAATCCAGTTCAATCCGCCAATATCTGTCAAAGGATTTACGATGACCGATCTGACCACCCATCTTGCCGCGCTTGAAACCCATCTGGCGCGATACCGCGAGAAAGGTATTTTGAACCTGATCAACGGTCAAAACATCGCAGGTCTGGAAAGTTTTGAAACAAGGTCGCCCGTCGACGAAAGCCTGATTTGCACCGTTGCAAAGGGCACTGCGGGTGACATCGACGCGGCTGCCAAAGCGGCCAAGGCGGCGTTTCCCGCATGGGCGGCGCTGGACGGGGCCGCGCGCAAGAAGATCTTGCACAAGATCGCCGACGGGATCGTCGCACGGGCGGATGAAATTGCGCTTTGTGAATGTTGGGATACGGGCCAAGCGTTCCGGTTCATGTCCAAGGCCGCCCTGCGCGGGGCCGAGAATTTTCGCTATTATGCCGATATGGCTCCGATGGCGCGGGACGGTCAATCGCTGCCCACCAACAGCCATATGAACGTAACCAGCCGCAGCCCGATCGGCCCAGTCGGTGTCATCACGCCGTGGAACACGCCGTTCATGCTGTCCACCTGGAAAATAGCGCCTGCCTTGGCTGCGGGCTGTACCATCGTGCACAAGCCCGCCGAATTCAGCCCGCTGACCGCCCGCATTTTGGCAGAAATCGCCCACGAGGCAGGGCTACCTGCTGGCGTTTGGAATTTGGTGAACGGCATGGGCGAAGACGCAGGGCGCGCGTTGACGGAACACCCTGATATCAAGGCTATTGCCTTTGTGGGAGAGTCAAAAACCGGATCGATGATCATGAAACAGGGGGCCGATACCCTGAAACGCTGCCATTTTGAACTGGGCGGCAAGAACCCTGTCGTGGTGTTCGACGATGCGGATCTTGACCGCGCCTTGGATGCGACGATCTTTATGATCTATTCGTTGAATGGTGAACGCTGCACGTCCTCCAGCCGCTTGCTGGTGCAAAACACAATCGCCGATGAATTCGAGGCGCGCCTGATCGAGCGTGTGAACAACATCCGTGTCGGCCATCCGCTGGACCCCGCCACCGAAGTCGGCCCGCTGATCCACAAGGTGCATTTCGACAAGGTGTGTAGCTATTTCGACATCGCGCGCGCAGACGGTGCCACCGTGGCCGCAGGGGGTAACGCGCCAGCGGGCAAAGGCTGGTTCGTGAAACCCACGCTGTTCACCCATGCAACGCCCGACATGCGGATAGCTCAGGAGGAGATTTTTGGCCCTGTCCTCACCTCGATCCGGTTCAAAGACGAAGACGAGGCCCTGCAAATCGCCAATGATGTCGATTACGGTCTGACCGGCTATGTCTGGACCAACGACGTCACCCGCGCTTTGCGGTTTTCAGAGGCGCTTGAGGCGGGGATGATCTGGGTGAATTCCGAAAACGTGCGCCACTTGCCGACGCCGTTTGGTGGCACCAAAGCCAGCGGGATCGGCCGTGACGGCGGGCAATGGTCGTTCGATTTCTATATGGAGCAGAAAAACGTCGCCTTTGCCCTTGGCCAGCACAAAATCGCCCGTCTGGGTGCCTGAAAGGACAAGTCATGCCAATTCCCGCCGCCAACCTGAACCCGCCCTTTAACATTGTCCGCCTTAGCCACGTTGAACTGCGCGTGACCGATCTGGCGTGGAGCCGCGCGTTTTACGTCGACACCCTGGGCCTGCAAGTCGCCCACGAGGACGCCACCCACATCTATCTACGCGCCATGGAGGAACGCGGCCACCACTGTGTGATCTTGGAAAAAGCCGATGCCGGATCGGTGGGCGTGCTGGGGTTCAAGGTCTGGAGCGAGGATGATCTGGATCGCGCCGAGGCATGGTTCAAATCCCGCGATCTGCCAACCGCATGGATCCAACGCCCCTTTATGGGCCGCGTGTTGTCGACCCGTGATCCTATGGGCATCCCGTTAGAATTTTACGCGCAGATGGATCGGTTGCCGTCGATCCACCAAAAATACAAGCTGTACCAAGGGGTTAAGCCGCTTCGCATCGACCATTTCAACATGTTCAGCCCAAACGTCGACGCATCGGTACAGTTCTATGGCGACATGGGGTTTCGCGTCACAGAATACACCGCAGACGAGGAAACCGGCCGCACATGGGCCGCGTGGATGCAGCGTAAGGGCGGCGTGCATGATGTGGCGTTTACCAACGGCACCGGCCCGCGCCTGCATCACCTTGCGTTCTGGGTGCCGACGCCTCTGAACATCATTGACCTGCTCGATCTGATGAGCACGACAGGCTATGTGACCAACATCGAGCGCGGGCCGGGGCGGCACGGTATTTCTAACGCGTTCTTCCTGTATATCCGCGATCAGGATGGGCACCGGACCGAAATTTACTGCTCGGACTATCAAACCATCGATCCCGATATGGAGCCGATCAAATGGGATCTGAAAGACCCGCAGCGCCAAACCTTGTGGGGTGCCGCAGCACCGCGTAGCTGGTTTGAACTGGGATCAATTTTTGAAGGGACAGACATCATGGAAAGCGACCTGAACGCCCAACCGATTGTTGCGCCATGAATTGGGATGAATACACGCTTTGGGCCAAGCGCATCGCCGATTGGGGTTCTGACTATCACAAGACCTTGGCCGATCGTCCGGTACGTGCCCAAACAGCACCCGGAGAGATCGCCGCACAACTGCCCCAATCCCCGCCCGAGGGGGCCGAAGGCATGGATGCCATCATGGGCGATTTTGAGCACATCGTGATGCCCGGCATGACCCATTGGCAGCATCCGCGCTTCTTTGCCTATTTCGCGGCCAACGCCGCACCGCCGTCGATGCTGGCCGAAATGCTGGTGAATACGGTGGCGGCGCAATGCATGCTTTGGCAGACCTCGCCTGCGGCCACCGAAATGGAAGGCGTGATGGTCGATTGGCTGCGTCAGGCCATGGGGCTGCCTGAAGGGTTCTCAGGGGTCATCCAAGACAGTGCATCGTCGGCGACGCTGTCTGCTGTGCTGACCATGCGCGAACGCGCGACGGCGTGGCGCGGCAACCGCGAGGGGTTAAACGGGCAGGGGCGCTTGCGCATCTATTGTTCAACGCATGTGCATTCCTCGATTGATCGCGCGTGTTGGGTGGCGGGCATCGGGCAGGACAATCTGGTCAAGATCTGCACGCGCAGCGACGGCCATTTTGCGATGGATACCGATGAACTGGCCGCCCGGATCGCCAAGGACCGCGCGGCAGGGTATATTCCCGCCGGGATCATAGCCATCACAGGGGGCACCGGCATTGGGGCCTCTGATGATCTGGTGCCGGTGCTCAAGATTGCCGCACAGGAAGGGCTTTATACCCATCTGGATGCCGCTTGGGCCGGATCGGCGATGATCTGTCCCGAGTTCCGGGCGCAGTTCTGGGGCGGGGTCGAAGGTTTTGACAGCATCGTGTTCAACCCGCACAAATGGCTGGGCGCGCAGTTTGATTGTTCGATCCAGTTCCTGCGCAACCCGCAAGAGCAGATCAACACACTGAAAATCGAACCTGAGTACCTGAAAACCTCGGGCGCGGAGGTGACGAATTATTCCGAATGGACGATCCCGTTGGGGCGTCGGTTCAGGGCGCTGAAGCTGTGGTTCCTGATCCGCAGCTATGGGTTGGAAGGGTTGCGCACGCGCATCCGCAACCATGTGCTTTGGGCGCACGAACTGTGCGAGGTGATCCGCGCCATGCCCGGTTTCGAAATCGTGACAGAGCCGATCCTGAGCCTGTTTTCGTTCCGCTGTGCCGGTGACGATGCCATGCAGCAAAGGTTGGTTGACGCGATCAACGACGACGGGCGCATCTATATCACGCAAGGCATGCACGAGGGGGCCAAGGTCATACGCTTTCAAGTGGGACAGTTTGATACGACACGCGATCATGTGATGATGGCGGCGCAGGTGATCGACGAAATACGGGGGACCCTTACATGAGGTTTGCAACCTTCACAGCGGACGGTCGGCAGCACTACGGTGCCGTCGCCGACGGTGGTATGATTGGGCTGTCAGATGATTTTCCACAGTGGAAGACATTACGAGATGTTATTGAGAACGATGGGTTTTCAACGCTTGAAGATGCTGCGAAGGGTCGGGCGCTTAGCCATCCCGACGGATGTTTTCGCTGGGATATCCCCGTGCCTAACCCCGAAAAAATCATCTGCGTCGGGGTGAATTTTCCTGATCGCAATGCCGAATATAAAGACGGACAGGACGCGCCGCCTAACATGTCATTGTTCATCCGGTTCCCAAGGTCCTTTGTCGGCCACGAGACCCCTTTGACACGCCCACCCGAGACGCCTCAGCTGGACTATGAGGGCGAGATCGCGATCGTGATCGGCAAAGGCGGGCGGCGCATCGCGCAAGCTGATGCGTTGGATCATATAGCGGCCCTAACCCTATGTAACGAAGGTACTTTACGTGATTGGGTCCGGCACGCAAAATTCAACGTTACACAAGGAAAGAATTGGGATGGATCAGGGGCAATGGGGCCTTGGCTGGTGCCGTTTACCAACCCTGATCAGATCGTTGATGTCGGTCTTGAGGCGCGGGTTAACGGTGACGTTCGGCAAAAGGACCGCACGGGCCGGATGCTGTTCCCGGTTGCGCGCCAGATCGCATATATCTCGACCTTCACGACGCTGGTGCCGGGTGATATCATCGTGACGGGCACGCCCACAGGCGCGGGCGCACGGTTCGATCCGCCAATCTGGCTGGTCCCCGGCGACGTGGTCGAAGTCGAGGCCCAAGGTATCGGTATCTTGCGCAACGGAGTGATCGACGAATGACGCCTGACCAGATCACCGCCGCCGCTGATATGTTGTTTCAAGCCGAAATCTCGGGCCAGCAATGCGGTCTGCTAAGCCTCGCTTTTCCCGACATAACCCTTGATGATGCCTATGCCGTGCAGGCTGCGTTGGTGGCACAGAAACGTGCTGCGGGTGCTAAAATTATTGGCTGGAAGATAGGTCTAACCAGCCGCGCAATGCAACAAGCGTTGAACATCACCACGCCTGACAGCGGTGTTCTGTTGGATGATATGCTGTTTCAAACGGGCGACACTGTGCCCAAGGGCCGGTTCATCCAGCCCCGGATCGAGGCCGAGATTGCATTCGTGATGAAATCGGATCTTTCGGGCGCGGATGTCACCCGTGACGGCGTGATTGCCGCGACAGATTATGTCGCACCGTCGCTCGAGATCCTTGATACCCGCGTGCTGCGCGCTGATCCGGCGACTGGCACAGCGCGGGTGATCTTTGACACTGTGGCCGATAATGCCGCAAATGCAGGCATAGTTCTGGGGCGCGAGCGTCATGCGATAGACGCGCATGACCTTCGGTGGATCGGTGCTGTGGTTAAACGCAACGGTGTGGTCGAGGAAACAGGCCTTGGCGCAGGTGTGCTGGATGATCCGGTGATGGGAATTGTCTGGCTGGTTCAACGGCTTGCAGCCTATGGGATGGGGCTGGCCGCAGGCGATGTCGTCCTTTCAGGATCGTTTATCCGACCGATAGAAGCCACGCCGGGCAGCGTTTTTGACGCTGATTTTGGCGCGTTCGGCAAGGTCTTGTTGACCTTTGCCCCAGCCACACCATCGGGCTTGCCTGAAATATAGGCAGGTGGCGCTGTGATCGAAATCCAAATGCAGTGGCTGCGGGGTGACTTGACCATTTGGTAAAAGAACACTTGACCGGTCCCCCGAATACAAAGCACGATCTGCCTAAATAAACACCACAGGGGGTCACTTTGATGAAAAAAACACACAGTTCACTGAGCCGGCGCGGCTTTATGGCGACCACGGCAGCCACGGCTTTGGTTGCGGCAACGCTTGGCACGCCTGCGTTAGCTGCGGATCCGGTCAAGGTTGCGGGCATCTATACCGTGCCCGTTGAACAGCAATGGGTCAGCCGCATTCACAAGGCGGCGATGGCGGCCCAAGAACGCGGCGATATCGAATATGTCTATTCGGAAAACGTCAGCAATACTGATTATGCTCGCGTGATGCGCGAATACGCCGAGGCCGGCAGTACGCTAATCATTGGCGAAGTTTTCGGCGCAGAGCAAGAGGCACGCGAGGTCGCAGCGGACTATCCCGAGATTGCGTTCCTCATGGGGTCCAGCTTCAAAGAAGATGCAGCGCTATCGAATTTTGCAGTCTTTGATAATTACATTCAAGACGCCTCTTATCTGTCTGGTATCATTGCAGGTTCCATGTCCGAGACCGGAAATATCGGCATGGTCGGGGGTTTTCCAATTCCCGAAGTTAACCGCCTGATGCATGCCTTTATGGCCGGTGCCAAGGAAATGAACCCGGACATCAAATTTCAGGTCAGTTTTATCGGGTCGTGGTTTGATCCACCCAAAGCCAAGGAAACCGCCTTTGCGATGATCGAAAACGGGGCGGATATGCTGTATGCAGAACGCTTTGGCGTATCGGATGCGGCCAAGGAAAAAGGCGTGTTGGCGATTGGGAATGTGATCGACACCCAAGCCGAATATCCGGAAACCGTGGTTGCGTCGGCCATCTGGAACTTTGAACCAACCTTGGACAAAGCGATTGCAGAGGTGCAGGCCGGGACCTTCAGCGCTGCGGACTATGGCATGTATTCGTTTATGAAAGAGGGCGGCACCGTTTTGGCCCCCTTGGGCACTTTCGAGGGCAAGGTGCCCGAAGCAGCGCTTGAGCTTGTGAAAACACGCGAGGCCGAGATCATGTCAGGCGATTTCGTGGTAGAGATCAACGATTCCGAACCCACATCGTCCTAAATCATGAATGGCACCAGAGAGGTCGTTCTAAGCCTTGACGCCATCACCAAGCGCTTTGGCAAGCTGGTCGCGAATGACGCGATCAGCTTGTCCTTGCGCCGTGGAGAGGTCGTGGCGTTGCTGGGTGAAAACGGCGCAGGCAAAACGACGCTGATGAATATCCTGTTCGGCGGCTATACTGCTGACAGCGGATCGGTTGAGGTGTTCGGCCAAACCCTGCCGCCGGGCAATTCGCGCGCTGCGTTGGATGCGGGTGTCGGAATGGTGCATCAGCATTTCACATTGGCCGACAATCTGACGGTGCTAGAAAATATCGCGCTTGGCGTGCAGTCACTGAAAAATGTACGTTTAAGAAAGTCAGAAATATACAATAAAATCAGATCACTGTCAGATGAATTTAATCTGAAGGTTGACCCCTCGGCACGGGTCGGCAGCCTGACCGTCGGGGAACGTCAGCGGGTAGAGATTCTCAAGGCGCTGTACCGTGATGTGAAGATCCTGATCCTTGATGAACCCACGGCGGTTTTGACACCCCAAGAAGCAGACGATCTGTTTGCCACCTTGCGTCTGGCGATTGCGAACGGGTTATCGATCATCTTTATTTCTCATAAGTTACATGAGGTTATGGCGATCTCCGATCGTGTCGCCGTGCTGCGCCACGGCAAGCTGGTGGCGGAAACCAAAACGGCCGATACGGATAAGAATGCGCTGTCATCATTGATGATGGGTACAGCAGCCAAAGCGCCTGATATTGCTGTGTCAAACCCCGGCAAGCCTTTGCTTTCGTTGAAAAATGTCAGCACGCCTTCGATCGCTAATATGCCCGGACTAAAATCCGTCTCGCTTGAGTTGAAAGCGGGACAAATCGTCGGGCTGGCGGGTGTGTCTGGCAACGGGCAAGCGGCGCTGGCCGATGTGGTGGGCGGGATGCGTATGCCGTCGCAAGGAGTGTTGGTGCTAGGCGACATCCCCTTGAAACAGTGGTCGCCAAGGATCGCGGTGCAAAACGGCATCGCCCGCATTCCCGAAGATCGTCACAAGACCGGTACCATCGCCGATTTTGACTTGACCGAAAATACCATCCTTGAGGGGTATTCAAATGCGCCATTCAGCAAGGGGGGCTGGATGTCTTGGTCAAAGGCAAGGGCGTTTGCCACTGATATCATTCAAAAATATGATGTGCGCTGTCCGGGGCCCGACACGCGGATCAGGGTGCTGTCGGGGGGCAATATGCAGAAACTGATCCTTGGTCGTGTGCTTGAGGCTGATCCCCAGATTGTGCTGGCCAATCAGCCTGTGCGCGGTCTTGATATCGGGGCGGTGAACTATGTGCATAGTCAGCTTTTGGCGGCGCGCGATCGCGGGGCTGCTGTCTTGTTGATCTCGGAGGATCTGGACGAAATCATGGGGTTATCAGACGTTATTCACGTCATTTCCGGCGGGCGTTTGTCGCCGCCCTTTGCCCGTGGCACCATGACCCCGTCGGAACTGGGCATCTGGATGGCGGGTCAGGGATTTGATGCGCAGGTTGCCCATGCGTCTTGAACCCATCGCCAACCCGTCTTTGGCGCGCAGCATCACACCGCCTGTGATTGCAATTATTGCGACCGTAATGATTGCGTCCCTGCTGGCGATGATCGCAGGGGCGAACCCGTTTTCGGTGCTCGGGCTGATCCTGAAGGGCGCGTTCGGATCACAGTTTGCGCTGCTTGAAACCTTAAACCGCGCGACGCCGCTGATCTTTACCGGGCTCGCTATTGCCGTCGCGTTCAAGGCCAAGTTCTGGAATATCGGGGCCGAGGCGCAGCTATACGCCGGTGCCTTGATCACGGTGGTTTTGGGCACTGGCGCGCTGCCTTGGTCCGGCTTTGCGCTGATCCCGACGCTGGCGATCGGCGCTGTGCTGGCGGGGGCGGTTGTCTTGCTGGTGCCTGCAATTCTGAAAACCCGCTTTGGCGTGGACGAAGTCGTGACGACCTTATTGTTCAACTTCATCTTTTTGCTTTTCATCTCGATGCTGCTGGAAGGTCCGCTCAAGGATCCGATGGGCATGGGCTGGCCCAAATCCGCGCGGCTGATTGCCGAAGGCAGATTGCCGCGTATCTTTGACGGTTTGCGGCTGCACTGGGGGTTTGCGCTGGCGATCCTTTGCGCGCTGGCTGTGTGGGTGATCCAGACCCGCAGCACCTTGGGGTATGAAATGCGCGCGGTCGGCCTGAACCGCGAAGCGGCGGCATTTGCGGGCATTCCGGTCAACACGGTTCTGGTCAAAACCGCGCTGCTGTCGGGCGGCTTGGCGGCACTTGCAGGCTTCTCAGAGGTGGCCGGGCTCAAGGGGAGCCTGACGCTCGATCTGTCGCCGGGGTTCGGGTACACCGGCATCATCGTGGCGATGCTGGCGCTGTTGAACCCGCTGGGTGTCATCGTATCGGCACTGTTTGTCGCGGGCATTTTCGTGGGGGCCGACAGCATGAGCCGCGCAGCAGGCGTGCCGACCTATCTGGCGGATATGATGCTGGCGACGGCATTGCTGCTGATGGTGCTGGCAATCATGCTGACGCGGTTCAGAGTGGTGCGCGACTGATGGAAATTCTGGATATCCTGATCTCGGCCAGCTTTTGGGCCGCAGCGATCCGCATCGCGACGCCGCTGATTTTGGCCACCATGGGCGAATTGATCTGCGAACGCGCGGGTGTGCTGAACCTGGGTATTGAGGGGATTATGGTCGCTGGGGCCTTTGCCGGCTGGATGGCAGTCTATTCCGGCACGGGGCTTTGGGTCGGTGTGGCCGTGGCCATGGTGGTCGGCATGGGCTTTGGCCTGTTGCATAGCGTGCTGACGGTGCCGTTCGGGCTGTCGCAGCATGTGGTGGGGCTGGGGGTAACGTTGCTGGCCACGTCCTCGACCTATTATGCGTATCGCCTTGCGCTGCCGCAGGTGACCAGCCCGCCCAAGATTGCGGCGTTTCAGCCCTATGAAATACCGATCCTGTCAGACATTCCGCTGCTGGGGCAGGCGTTTTTTTCGCAGACACCCTTTACCTATCTGGCCTTTGCCTTGGTCGCGGCGACCAGCATCGTTTTGTATCGCACACCGCTTGGCCTTGCCGTGCGCGCGGCAGGCGAAAGCCCCGCAGCTGTGGCGGCGCAGGGTCTGTCGGTCACGGCGATCCGCATGGGGGCGGTGATCGTGGGCAGCGGGTTCATGGCGATGGGCGGCGCGTTCCTGACCATGTCGGCCTTTGACAGTTTTTTCTTTGAAATGGTGAACGGGCGCGGCTGGATTTGCATCGCCTTGGTGGTGTTCGGGTCATGGATGCCGGGCAAGGCGCTGTTGGGAGCGGTCTTGTTCGCCGCCTTTGACGCGTTGCAAATCCGGGTACAGCAAACCAGCTTTGGCGCGGATATCCCCTATCAAATCTTCCTCATGGCACCTTATATCCTGTCCATCGTCGCCTTGGTGCTGGTATCACGCCGCGCACAGGTGCCCGCCGCCTTGATGGTGCCGTTCAACAAAGGAGAACGCTGATGTTTGATCTGATCGTAAAGGGCGGCACGCTGCCCGATGGGCGCGTCACGGACATTGGCATCGCAGGGGGTAAGATCACCGCGATGGATCAACTGGGCGATGCGCAGGCGGGCGAAGTGATCGACGCCACCGGCGATCTGATTAGCCCGCCGTTCGTCGATCCGCATTTCCACATGGACGCGACGCTGAGCTATGGCATCCCGCGCATCAATGCGTCGGGGACCTTGCTTGAGGGGATCGGCCTGTGGGGCGAGCTGAAGCAGGTGATGACGCAGGACGAAGTTATCGCCCGCGCACTGACCTATTGCGATTGGGCGGCGTCCATGGGGCTGCTGGCGATCCGCAGCCACGTGGACACCTGCGATGACCGGCTGCTGGGGGTCGAGGCACTGTTGCAGGTGCGTGAACAGGTCAAAGATTACATCGACCTGCAACTGGTGGCCTTTCCGCAAGATGGCTTTTACCGCGACCCGACCGCGCGCGATAACACGATCCGCGCGCTTGAGATGGGCGTTGATGTCGTGGGCGGCATCCCGCATTTCGAACGCACCATGGCCGACGGGGCCGCATCGGTCCGCGAGCTGTGCGAGATCGCCGAGGCGCGGGACCTGATGGTCGACATGCATTGCGACGAGACCGACGATCCGATGTCGCGCCATATCGAAACACTGGCCTATGAAACGTCACGGCTGGGTCTTGAGGGACGCGTGACGGGCTCGCATCTGACATCGATGCATTCGATGGACAATTACTATGTCTCAAAGCTGCTGCCGCTGATGGCAGAGGCGCAGATTAACGTGATCCCGAACCCGCTGATCAACATCGTTTTGCAGGGGCGGCATGACACATTCCCCAAACGCCGTGGCCTGACTCGGGTCAAGGAACTGCTGGCGATGGGGATCAATGTCGGTTGGGGGCAGGATTGTGTGCTGGACCCGTGGTATTCGCTAGGCACCGGCGACATGTTGGATGTGGCGTTCATGGGGCTGCATGTGGCGCAAATGACCAGCCCGGACGAAATGCGCAAATGCTTTGAGATGGTGACCACGGCCAATGCACAGACCATGGGTCTGCAAGATTACGGGCTGCGCGTGGGGGCCAAGGCGTCACTGGTGGTGCTGGATGCAAGCGACCCGATCGAGGCGCTGCGCCTACGGGCCAACCGTCTGTGCGTGATTGCCAAGGGCAAGGTGATTGCGCGGGGGCCACGGTCTGACACAGCGCTGACCCTGCCGGGGCGTCCCGCCAGCGTGGTGCGGCGGCACAGGTCCTGAAATCAGCGCTTTAAATCAGGCGCTTCAAATCTGGAGCGTGAAATCCAGCCAGATTGGCAGATGATCCGATGCGCGCTTTGCGTCGCGTGTTTCAACCACGCCGCCATCGACCAGTTGCAAGTCATCATCCATCGCAATCCGGTCGAGGGCGGCCATGGGCAGCCGCGCATGAAAGCTTTTGCCCGGTGCATAGATGGTAAAGTGATGCGCCAGACGGCCAAGCCCCACGGTCTGCGACCACTCGTTCATATCGCCTGCGATCAGCGTGGACCGCCGCGACCGTTCGTCCAGATGCGCGATCAAGCGTGACAGTTGCGCGCGCCGCGAACTGCGCATTAGGCCCAGATGGGTGGCGATAATCCGCAGGGACACGCCGTGAATATCCGCATCCACAACCATAGCACCGCGCGGTTCGGCCCCCGGCAGGTCAATGTGTTGCACTTCGATGATCTGGGCCTGCCGGTGCAGCAGCACTGCGTTGCCGTGCCAGCCGATGCTGGCGTCACCGGGAACGGGCACCGCAACCAGACCTGTCTGCATCGTTACCGTATCGATGGGCAGCGCCGAGGGACGCGCGCCAAGGCGCATGTCGGCCTCTTGCAGGACCACGATATCGGCATCCAGATCGCGGATGATACGCATAATCCGGTCGGGATCCCGCTGGCGGTCCGTGCCTTTGGCCTTGCGCATGTTATAGCTGGCGATGCGCAGCGTGGGGGCGGTGCCGGACTGATGCGCGGTTCTGGAATAAGGCGCGGTCATAACATGGGTGCCCCGATACGAAAGATAGCTTCGGCCAACCGGCGGGGCAGGTTGGGACGGGGCGTATTTGTGTGGCATTGCGCAAAGCCAGCGCTGAACCAGTCGGACATATCCGCCACGCTGCCCGCATCATAAACGAACAACATCGTCTCAAAGTTCAGCAACATGCTGCGCACATCGAAATTGACCGTGCCCATGGCCGCGGCATCGTCGATGACCATTGCTTTGGCGTGCATCATCGCCGGGGTGTAATAGTGGATCACCGCCCCCGCTGTTTCTGCTTCGCGCAGATACGCGCCACGGGCGAAGTCGGCGATGTGCTGGAATGATTTCTGGGGCACCATGATCCTGACATCGACGCCGCGCAAGGCCGCGATGCGCAGGGCATTGGACAGCGGTTCGGTAGGCACAAAATAGGGTGTCGCGATCCAGATACGGCTGTGTGCCAGATGCAGCGCGCGGATCATGCCGTCATGCAGGGGGTCTTCGGCAATGTCGGGCCCCGAGGGTATTAGTTGTACTGTCGCACTGCCTGCAGATGTCGGGGCGGGGCTGATCAACTCGATATCGCGGCCGCTTGCGACCTCCCAATCGGATCTGAAAACATCGCAAAAACCCTGTACCGCCACGCCTTCAAGGATAAAGGCCAAATCGACCCAGCATGCATCTGTGGGCGCGTCCGACATGTAATTTTCCCCGATATTCATGCCACCTGAAAAGACGCGGGCGTGATCGGCAATGATCATCTTGCGGTGGTTGCGCAGGTTCAAATGGCCAGAGCCAGGGGTTTGCAGGAAGGGCGAGAAAAACAATACCTCGGCCCCGGTTGCCCTGAGGACGGCCAGCGCCTTGCCCGGGCCGCGCAACGTACCGACACGGTCCATGAGCAACCGCACTTGAACACCGGATTTCGCCTTGGCGGTCAGGGCCTCTACAAAGCGCCTGCCGGTGTCGTCATCGGCAAGGATATAGAACAGGCAGTCAATGCTATGCTTCGCGCTGTCGATGATATGCATCACTGCCGCAAAAGCATCTTGGGGCGTTTTGACCAAAGTCAGTTGCTGGGCCTCCATCGCGGGGGGCATGGCAAAGTTCTGGAACGTATGATCAAGGGTGTGAACTGCCGTTTGATGCGGTTCTGACTGGTGAAAGCGGATCGGCGCATAGCGTTTGCCCTGTTTGCGAAACCCCAGCCCCAGAAACAGCGGCACGGCGACATAGGGCAGCACCACCAAAAACAGGATCCACGCCACAGTGGATTGCGGGCTGCGGCGTTGTTGTTGGAGGATAAACGCCATCAGCAATGTCACAAGAATGACGCCGACGACTTCGATATGGGCGATGATATACGTGAACACGCGGTTTGTTGCCTTTTCAGGACAGAGATTTAGTCCCTGTCCCGAAGATACTATCAGGGTGCTGCGCGAAGATCACGCAGGCAGGTGGATGTTGAACCTCTCGCGGATCTGGCGGTCGGTTTCGGGGTCAAACCGGGCCGTTGCCCGCTGGGCCAGTATTTCTTCTTTGCGGGCCGTCGCCTTGACCAGCAGGTCAGGTCGGCCTTGTTCAACCCATTCCTTGGGCGAGGTGCGGTCAGCCAGCGCGGGGTAAATGTATTCGGTCTGCATCAGGCTAAGTGTCTGGTCAGACCCAAGGTAATGGCCGGGTCCGCCGATACAAGTGGCGCGCATGACCTCAAGGCTGACGCTGTCCTCGGTCACTTCGATGCCGCGCACGCAGCGCAGGGCCTGACCGATCAGATCATCGCCCAAGATCAAGGATTCAAGGCAGAACCCCAGCAAGGACGCATGCATGCCAGCGGCCTCGTAGACCATGTTCAGGCCCGACATCCCCGCCATGACGTTGGACATGGCCTGTTCCCAGCCCGCCTGCATGTCCGGCAACTTGGCATCCGCGATGCCAGCGGCAGCCCCGCCGGGCAGGTCGTAGTAGCGGTGCATCTGAGCGCATCCGGCAGTCAGCAGGGCTTGTTCGCCAGAGCCGCCTGACATGGCACCGGTGCGCAGGTCGCTGACAAAGGGCCAGGTGCCAAAGATCGTCGGGTGACCGGGCTTGATGGCATTGACATAGACCAGCCCCGCCAGACATTCCGCGACAGCCTGCACAATGGCACCGGCAATGGGGGCAGGGGCCGTGGCACCCGCTTGGCCGGCTGACAGCAGCAAGATGGGCATGCCACCTTCGATCAGTTCCTCCATCACGAGACAGGAGTCGGTGGCGAATTTCATCGGCGGTACGACAAAGCAATTCGAATTCGATACAAATGGCCGCGCACGCCATTTGTCTTCGCCCCCTGCGATCATGTGCAACAGTTCGAGCCCCGGTTTCACATGGGCCGGTTCGCCAAAAGACACGCCCACATGTTTGGTTGTGCCCGCACAGCAGGCATAGATCGAATTCAAATCCATCTCGAGGTTATCTGGAATGTCACGACATACCATGGGGCGCTGCACGAAATGCAGATTGTCCAACGTATCGGCAATGCGGGCTGCGTCATGCAGGTCTTGGACGCCGCATTCGCGGTAAGAGCGGCCATCGACCTCAACCAAATGCACGGCAGCGCCGGCAGTGCCATAATGGACCTTGGTGCCTGACAGATCGAGATCATGCTTGGGGTCGCGGGCATATAGGGTCGTTGACCGGTTGGCCGAGGCGATGGTGTCTTCGATCAATGCCCGTGGAAAGCGCAGGCGGCCATCGTCGCCTAGAATGGCCCCGGCACCGGTCATATGCGCAATACCCGACGGCGGGGCATCGGCGAGGCCGATTTGTTCCAGCGCATCCAGAACGGCAAGGTGAATGCGGTCCATCGCAGCGGGGCTAAGCGGGTTGAAGGTGCCGCCGGTCATGCCGGGGCGCACGGGGCGCAGATGGTCTGCCAAGGGGGCTGCGCGTGACGCACGGCGCGCAGCGCGCCCGCCCGAGCGGTGAGGTGTTTGTACGGTCATGATGTGACTCCGGTGATGAGATCGTGAAAAGGCGATGCAATCGGGCGGAGTCAGATAGGGGCACCTCGTGCCGCGCGGCCGCGATCGGCACCGATGGTGCGGCTTATACGCTTGAAAATGCAGTGATCTAATTTCATAGGCGCCCTCCGGATATTGTTCCAATGCTGCGAAAATAAATCGGGGCAAGCTGTCTTGTTTGCGACGTAAATTCCGTTTGCGACCCAGTGTATTAAGGGGATCAGCGGCGATGCTCCGCCGGCGGGTGACGCAAAACGGCAACAAGCCGCCTTTGACAGATCTGTGATGAGCGTTTGCGGAAACATCTGCCTAAGAACCGCGTTATGTCATCGAAGCGGGATTGACCCGCTCGGACAAAAATCAAAACGAGGAGTTTTCGTTATGAAACATACAATGAAATTTGCGTCAGCCGCTATTCTTGCAACATCCGGTTTTGCAGGTTCCGCTTTTGCCGGCAGCCTGAGTGAGCCAGTGGTCGAGGCGCCCATGATGGCACCTGTCCCGGTTGTGAACATGGGTGGCGAATGGACTGGCTTCTATACCGGTCTGCAGCTTGGCTATGCTGATGCCGATGGTCCTGGCGCGCTGGACGGCGACAATGGCAGCTATGGTTTTCACGCAGGTTACAACTATGACTTCGGTCGTTTCGTTGCCGGTGCCGAACTGGACTATGACAAGACAGACATTGACCTGAACAATGGTGTTGCAACTGTCGATTCCGTCGCGCGTGCCAAGCTCAAGGGCGGGTACGACTTTGGTAACTATCTGGTCTATGCGACCGGCGGTTATGCCATGGCTGATACTTCGGTGGGTGACGAAGACGGTGCCTTTTATGGTATCGGCATGACGTACCGTGTAACTGAAAGCTACAGCGTTGGTGCCGAACTGCTGGAGCACCGCTTTAGCGACATCGGTGGTGTTTCGGGCAATGATCTGGATGCCACAACCTTTACAGTGCGCGGTTCGCTGCACTTCTAATATAGGCTGATATCCTGCCGGGGGCAGAGACGCCTCCGGCGGGGATATTTAAGAGCCAGAGAAGCGGGCCGGGAGAGTGATCCTTTGGCCCGCTTTGTATTTGTCCTGTTGTTTATTTGCTGTGGGACTTTGCGAATTGGCACAAGGTATCCAGAGCCTGTGCGAAACGGGTGTCATCAATGGTCATTGCCACCCGGATATGGCCTGCGGCAGCTTGGCCAAAGCTTTCGCCGGGCATGACGGCGATTTGATGCGCATCAAGCAGGGCAAAGGCGAATTCCTCGCCGGTCATGCCGGTGCTGCGGATATCCAGCATCAGGTACATTGCCCCGTCTGCCGGCACCAAGGATACGGCGTTCTGGTTTGTGATGATCTCTTGCGCCAGCAGGCGGCGGCGCTGGAAGGGGGCTCCGATCTCATCCTCGAAACCGGTGCCCTGATTCAACGCGAAATGGGCTGCATCCTGAATGAAACCCGGCACGCCGTAGGTCGTATGGGTGGCAAGGTTGGTCAGGTGTTCGATGGCATCTTCGGGCCCTACGATCCAGCCGCAGCGCGATCCGGTCATGGCGTGGCTTTTCGACATGGAGCCAATAACCAACGTACGTTCGGCCATATCTGGTAGGGCGCGCGGCGATAGATGTGTGCCGGTCCAGACTTGTGTGTCATATACCTCGTCCGAAATCAGCCACAGGCCGTGGTCATTGCAGACATCTGCGATGCCTTCCAGCGTCGCGCGGGAATAGACCACACCTGTAGGGTTGTTGGGCGAGTTGATGAGCAGGGATTTTGCACCCGCTGCTGCTGCGGCGATTGCGCTGGGCCGGGGTTGAAAGGCATCTTCGGCATGGGCGGCAACCGCCTTGGGAATGGCGCTGACGCCGCGGATCGTGCCGGGATAGGTGGCATAGTAGGGGTCAATGAAAAGCGCGGTATCGCCGGGGTTCACGGCAGCCGCATGGGCCGCGAAAAGGGCGGCTTGCCCGCCGGGGGTGATCAACACGTTTTCGCGGGTCGTGGGCACGCCTGTGCGGTCCTGCACGCGCTGGGCAACCGCATCGCGTAGCGCTGGCGTGCCAGGGACCGACGCATACCCCGTATGCCCGCCCATTGCCGCGCGGTGCATGTCTTGCAAGATCGGGGCCGCCGTGCGGATATCATGTTCGCCGATTGTCAGTTCAGTCACCGCAGTGCCGTCTGCAATCATCTGACGGGCCCGCAAGAAAACGCCCCAACCGTCTGATCCGCCGCCCAAAAGTCCGGTGATGCGTGTGGATAATTGCATTGTGTAACTCCGATAAACCCGTTTGCGCGCAGGGACGCAGAGGTGGCGCGTTTTGTCAATCAGGCTTGACCTTTGTGGGGACCCCGCGCTAGGCAAGCGTCATGACCATGAACACACCCATTATTTGCTGCATTCCCTGCTGAGATTTCCCGGCGGGCCTGTTCATAGCGTTTTCTTTCCAAGACATATGTGCCAAGCCCGCGCCATACTTGCGTAAGGACGCGCCACATGACGACGATCAAGCTGCACAACACCAAGACCCGCAAACGCGAGGTTTTCACGCCCATCGACCCCGAAAACGTGCGGATGTATGTTTGCGGCCCCACGGTCTATGACCGTGCGCATCTGGGGAACGCGCGGCCTGTTATCGTGTTTGACGTGCTATACCGATTGCTGCGGAAGGAGTTCGGCGAAGATCACGTGACCTATGTGCGCAATTTTACCGACGTGGATGACAAAATCAACGCGCGCGCGGCCGAAAGCGGTCGGTCGATTGGGGAAATCACGGCTGAGACGACCCAGTGGTTTCTGGACGATATGGCGGCCGTCGGCGCGCTGGAGCCTGATCATATGCCGCGCGCAACGGCATATATTCCGCAGATGGTCACGATGATCGAAGGGTTGATTGCCAGCGGCCATGCTTACGCAGCCGAGGGGCATGTGTTGTTCGCGGTGGAAAGCTATAAAGAATACGGCGCGCTGTCCGGTCGGTCGATTGACGACATGATCGCGGGTGCGCGGGTCGAAGTGGCCCCCTACAAGCGCAACCCGATGGATTTCGTGTTGTGGAAGCCGTCTGATGCGGACACGCCGGGGTGGGAAGGGCCGGTCGTGGATGGCAAAAGCATCGGCCGTGGTCGCCCGGGGTGGCATATTGAATGCTCTGCAATGGCTTATGAGTTGCTGGGGGATCATTTCGACATCCACGGTGGCGGCAATGACCTGATGTTCCCGCATCATGAAAACGAGATCGCCCAAAGCTGCTGCGCCCATCCGGGGGCGGGCTTTGCCAATTATTGGCTGCATAACGAGATGTTGCAGGTCGAGGGCAAGAAGATGTCTAAGTCTTTGGGCAACTTCTTTACCGTGCGGGATTTGCTGGACCACGGCGTGCCCGGCGAAGTGATCCGCTACGTGATGCTGAGCACGCATTACCGCAAGCCGATGGACTGGACAGAGAAGAAGGCAGATGAGGCAAAGCGCAAACTAAAGTCATGGTATGACTTGGTGAAGGGCTTCGAGGCCAGTAAAGCGTCGAAAATAATAATCGACAATCTGGCGGAGGACTTGAACACAGCCTTTACATTGCGGCAGCTTGACCAATTGGCAGGTGATATTGTTCACAATGATAAATTCGACGGTCAATATGAAGCTGGCGTGCCAAATGCGCCACAAATGACGAGGTCGAGTTCTGAATTGAGGTCTGAATTCAAGGCTTCGCTACAACTGCTGGGTCTTATTGGGGACGAAGTGCCATCGTGGAGCGAAGAAACGGCCTTTGACCTGTCCAGATTTCAAAGATCGCTGGAAGCTGCACGGTCTGTCGCGATGCAGACAAAAGACTTTAGCGGAGTGGACCAGATCAAAAATATGCTGATCGGAGCAGGCGTGCAGGTACAGATGAGCAAGGAAGGAGTTGAGGTTATTGCGGGCCCTAACTTTGACCCGACAAAACTTGAGGCTCTTGAATGATGCGCGCTAAGTTGACGGCATGTGCTTCTGGCAAGGACGGGAGTGAGGGGCCAGCCCCTCACGCTCCCCGGAGTTTATCTGGCAAAATGAAGATGGGGGTGCGGAAATGACGAGAGAGCGCCTTTATCTGTATGACACGACGCTTCGGGACGGACAGCAGACCCAAGGGGTGCAATTCTCGACCGCCGAGAAAATCACCATTGCGCAGGCGCTTGATACGCTTGGTGTCGACTATATCGAGGGCGGTTGGCCGGGGGCAAACCCGACGGATAGCGCGTTTTTCGACACGGCACCCAAGACCCGCGCCAAGATGACAGCCTTTGGAATGACCAAGCGGGCAGGGTTTTCGGCGGAAAATGACGATGTTTTGGCTGCCGTGATGAATGCGGGGACGGACACTGTTTGCCTTGTGGGCAAGACCCATGATTTTCACGTGACCACGGCCCTTGGCATCAGCCTTGAGGAAAATACCGATAATATCGCCCGCTCGATCCGGCATCTGGTAGATCAAGGGCGCGAGGCGCTGTTTGACGCCGAACATTTCTTTGACGGCTACCGCGCCAACCCCGATTATGCGCTGACGGCGGTTAAAGCGGCCTATGACGCCGGTGCGCGTTGGATCGTATTGTGTGACACCAATGGCGGCACCATGCCCGCCGAGGTGGGGCGGATCACGGCCGAAGTCATTGCGGCGGGCATTCCGGGCGATCATCTGGGCATCCACACCCACAACGATACCGAAAACGCGGTGGCCTGTTCACTGGCTGCGGTGGATGCGGGCGCACGGCAAATCCAAGGCACGTTGAACGGTTTGGGGGAGCGCTGCGGCAATGCCAACCTGACGACGTTGATCCCGATCCTGCTGCTGAAAGAACCCTATGCCAGCGCCTATGACACGGGGATCAGCCTTGAGGGGTTGGCGGGCCTGACGCGGATCAGCCGCAGTCTCGACGAAATCCTGAACCGTGTACCGATGAAGCAGGCGGCCTTTGTGGGGTCATCCGCTTTTGCGCATAAGGCGGGGCTGCACGCCTCTGCGATTCTTAAAGACCCCACGACCTATGAGCATATCCCGCCTGAGCTCGTGGGCAACGCGCGGATCATTCCGATGTCGAACCAAGCAGGGCAATCCAACCTGCGTCGCCGTCTGGAAAGCGCAGGTCTGACGATTGCCAAGGGTGATCCGGCGTTGGGGCTGATCCTTGATCAGGTCAAGGCGCGCGAGGCTGACGGCTATAGCTATGACACGGCGCAGGCCAGCTTTGAACTGCTGGCACGGCAGGCGTTGGGGCAGATGCCGGACCTGTTCGAAGTCAAGCGGTACCGCGTCACGGTTGAGCGGCGCAAGAATAAATATGATCAGATGGTCAGCCTTTCCGAGGCGGTTGTCGTGATCAAAGTTGATGGCGAAAAGCGCCTGTCGGTCAGCGAAAGCATGGACGAAGACGGCTGTGATCGCGGGCCGGTCAATGCGCTCTCAAAGGCGCTGGTCAAGGATCTGGGGCAATATTCGGCGATGCTCGAGGATATGCATCTGGTGGATTACAAGGTGCGCATCACCCAAGGCGGCACCGAGGCCGTGACCCGTGTTATCATCGACAGCGAAGACGGGCAGGGGCGGCGCTGGTCCACGGTCGGGGTATCGGCCAACATCGTCGATGCGTCGTTCGAGGCGCTTTTGGATGCGATCCGGTGGAAATTGATCCGGGATATCCAAGCTTAAGGTAGCCGTGCGATGATCCTTATGGTTCTGGGTTTGTTGGTGTTCAGTCTGTTCATCAGGCTGGTGGTCGCCATTGTTCTGGTTCAGACGGACCCCGCCAAACCCGTCGTGGGGCAGTGGACTGGATTTTGCCGGTGTAGGGCTATTTGGGGATTGTTGATGCGCCTGAAACCGAGGGAATAATTTTGGATTTTCTAGATGAATTTTGACGATAACCTGATCGCATGCGCTGCCTTGGTTGAACGCGCCGACCCTTTGCGGTTTCGTGCCACAATGGCCGCGCCGGTGTCTGCACGGCAGGTCTTGTTCCCGCTCTACGCATTCAATCTTGAGGTCGCGCGTGCGCCATGGGTCACCCAAGAGGCGATGATCGCCGAGATGCGCTTGCAGTGGTGGCGCGACGTTTGCGAAGAAATTGCCGAAGCGCGGCCAGTGCGCCGACACGAGGTGGCGACGCCTTTGGCAGCGGCCATCAGCGAGCGAAATGCGAAACTGCTTGACGATCTGGTGGCTGCGCGCCGTTGGGATATCTACCGTGATGCGTTCGAGGATGCGGCCCATTTTGATCACTACATTGATCAGACGGCAGGTACCTTGATGTGGGTGGCAGCGTCGTCCTTGGGGCAGGCGGACGAGAGCGTGGTGCGCGATGCGGGCTATGGTGCCGGGGTTGCTGCGTGGCTGCACGCGATACCGCAATTGGTGGATCAGGGACGGGTACCGTTGCTGGATGGTACCGATGCAGGCGTGTCTGCGCTGGCGCAGAAGGCATCGGCGCGGTTGAAAAAGGCGCGCAAGCACCGGACCATGGTTTCGGCCGCCGCCAGACCCGCGCTGTTTAGCATCGGAGCCAGCGCCAAGGTGCTGCAAGCGGCGATTGATGAACCTGCGCGTGTAGGCGATGGCACGCTGCCGCATGTGGATGCCTTTTTGCTCCCTTGGCGGGCGCTTAGCGGTCGGTGGTAGCTGCTATTGCCCCGCGGGGCGTTGCCGCAGCACCAACCAGATCAGCGACCCGCCGGCCAGCACCAGAAACGGGATCATCGCGATATTGACCGCGGCCCAACCTTCGACCGGGTTGCCGCCCGAACAGTTCATCAATCCGCCGCTGGCCAGCGACGCAAAGGTGACGCCGCCAAAGACCAGCAGATCATTGAGGCCCTGCATCCGGCCCCGTTCATGGGGTTCGTGGGCACCCGCCAGCATCGACGTGGCCCCGATAAAGCCAAAGTTCCAGCCGATCCCCAGCAAGATCAGTGCAATATAGAAATTACTCAACTCAACGCCATTCAGCGCGACCAGACCCGCCACGGCGAGAATGGCGATGCCAAGGCCCAAGATTTTCTCGACCCCGAAGCGCGCGATAAGGTGGCCGGTCACGAATGACGGCGCATACATCGCCAGCACATGGCCCGTGACCACATGGGACGCATCCACAATGTCATAGCCACAGCCGACAACTGCCAACGGGGTCGATGTCATTACAAGGTTCATCAACGCATAGGAAACCATTCCGCAAATGACCGCGACAGCGATGCGCGGTGTCTTGAGAAGCTCCATCCGCGATCGACCCTTGGGCGCATCCACCGCGGGGATCGGGGGTTTGGGGATGCGCAAAAACGCAAACAGGATCATACCGAAGGCGTTCAACGCGATTGCTGCGATATAGACGGGGAAAAACCGCATGACGGTGGCATCGCCGTTCGATCCGGTCAGCAGACCCACCAGTTGTGGCCCGATAATTGCGGAAATCAGCCCCCCCGCCATGACATATGAAATCGCCTTGGGACGGTATTCATCAGACGCGGTATCTGTGGCGGCAAAGCGGAAAAAACCCTGCGAAGACATGTAGATGCCCATCAGGTAGCTGCCCAGCAGAAACATCGTAAAGCTTTGGAGCGTCAGCGCATAAGCGCAAATTGCAGCCCCCGCCATGCCGCCAAACGCGCCGGTGATAAAGCCTGCGCGCCGACCGAATTTCTGCATCACGCTTGATAGCCAAGGTGCCGTGGTCATTGACCCGAACACGATCATCGAAATCGGCAGCGTTGCCAGACAGACATTGGGTGACAGCTGCTGTCCGGCCAACCCGCCAATTACGAAATACATCGGCATCTGACTGCCAAGGAAGGCCTGCGCGGTGACCAGAACGGCTACGTTGCGCTTGGCGCGGGTGTCATCAATCATTGTCATGCGAACGGCGTAAACCCAGGATTTGGCAACAGCAAGCCCCTTGCGTCTGGCGGGCGGCTGGCGGATCATGGCGCAATGGAAAACAGTGCCCCCATTTTGCTGATTGCCGGCAGTGCCGAAGCCCACGAGATTGCGGCGCAGATAGCGCAAACATCTCAAAAATTGCAGGCGATCTTGCGGCGTGCAGAGCGCAGCTTTGGCCCGTTGGCGGTGCCGTCGCAGATTTGGACTCCGGGTTCAGTTGAAGAGATGAAAAAATTTTTGATCGACAGAAAAATTACTGCGATTTGTGACGCTGGGCATGGTTTTGATTCCGATATTGCTGATTTGGCGGCCGCCGCAGCGCATGATCTGGCGCTGCCTTACGCACGGGTTATGCGCCCGGTCTGGCCGGTCAAGGCACCTGTGCTGCGTGCGCGCAGCGTGGCAGACGCCGCCGCGATGATCCGGCCCGGCGCGCGGGTCTTTGCGGCGACAGGGCGCGGGACTGTCGGCCAATTTGCCCCGTTTGCAGGGGACACGCTGTTCTTGCGCCAGACAAGTACCGGCGCGCGGACCCCGCTGCCGGATTTCGCAGAGCCGGTATATGGCACGCCGCCCTTTAGCGTCGACGAAGAGATTACCTTGTTTGAAACGCTTGGCATCGACACATTGATCTGCCGCAATGTTGGCGGCAATCCTAGCCGCCCCAAGCTGGACGCTGCGATGCGATTGGGGCTGCGCATGATTGTCATTGACCGGCCAGCGCCGCCTGACAACGCGCCCCTTTTGGAAACCACCGACGACGCGTTGCGCTGGATCAAGGCCTTGGGCGCGTCGGCGGGATGAGCATTGGGCGGATCATCACCTGTGACGCGGATGTCGCCGAAGGTGCCGCATGGCTCGCGGATTTAGATCCACGTTTTGCCAGCGCATTGCAGGCCACCGGTCCCTTGCCGCTGCGCCTGCGTTCCGACGGGTTTGATGCCTTGATCGGGGCGATCATCAGCCAACAGGTCTCGGTCGCGTCGGCCAACGCGATGCGCGCCAAAATGGATGCGCAGGGCCTGACCCACGAGGCCGCGATCATCGCCGCGGGCGAAGAAGGCTTGCGCGCAGCGGGCCTGAGCCGCCAGAAAATCCGCTATGCTTTGGCGCTGGCAAACGCGGGCGTGGATTATGCAGCCTTGCGCGATGCCCCCGATGCGCAGGTGATAAAAACCCTGACCGCGATCCCCGGTGTGGGCAGTTGGACCGCACAAATTTATGCAATGTTCTCGCTTGGGCGTGCCGATGTCTTCGCCGAGGGCGATCTGGCCTTGCAAGAGGCGGCCAAAGTGCTTTTTGATCTGCCCGAGCGGCCAAAGCCCAAAGCGTTGGCGACAATGGCCGAAGATTGGTCACCGTGGAGGTCGGTTGCAGCCCGCGCGCTGTTTTCGTACTACCGCGTTGTTAAACAAAGGGAAGGGATCACATGACACGCGTCTTAAACGCAGAGCGCCGCGAGCCGGTATCGGGGGAAACGCGGTCCGCCGTGGTGTTCCTGCACGGCTACGGGGCAAATGGCGCTGACCTTTTGGGGCTGGCCGATCCGTTGGGCGAACACCTGCCTGACACGCTGTTCGTGGCACCCGATGCCCCCGAAGCCTGCGCAGGCGCGCCAATGGGTTTCCAGTGGTTCCCGATCCCTTGGATTGATAATTCATCCGAGGAAGAATCCGAGCGCGGCATGATGCAAGCGGTGCAGGACCTTAATTCATTCCTTGATGCGTTGATGGTGGACGAAGATCTGCTGCCCGAACAGGTCGTCTTGTTCGGCTTTAGCCAAGGCACGATGATGGCCCTGCATGTCGCCCCCCGCCGCGAAGACGCGGTGGGCGGGGTCGTCGCGTTCTCGGGGCGTCTGCTGTCCCCAGAGAGCCTCAAGGATGATGCGGTAGTACGCCCGCCGGTCTTGCTGGTGCACGGCGATTCCGATGACGTGGTCCCGCCGCAATCGCTGCCTGAAGCGGCCCAAGCCTTGCAAGATGCCGGTTGGACAGATGTTTTTGCCCATATCATGAAGGGCACAGCCCACGGTATCGCGCCCGACGGGCTAAGCGTGGCATTGGCGTTTATGCGCGACAAGCTTGGTCTTTGATCACTGCTGGCGACGTGTCCATTCATCGGCCACGTCGCCCATCGTCTTGGGCGTGCCATCCTTGATCCACGCCATAAACGGGCGGTCAAACGTGAAGGCATCGCCGCATTGACTGCGCATAAAGCGCCGCACATTTTGGGTTGATCTATAGTCGGCGTTCACTTGCGTAGCGCGGGTAATCACATCGGCATGCCAGTCAAACTTCATTTCTTCGAACCTTATCTCTGCCCCATTGTGATCTTAGCCCCCAAGGCGGGGTAAAGCATTCACATGCCTGTTACCTAAGCATCATACCCTGTCTGCGACATCCTGTGTTCCTTTGCGACTTGTCAGGCGAAAAACACGAGATATAGTTCTAACCATCGGTGGGGCTGTTCCCGCCGGACCGGACGCGGAACGGCAGAGGGCTTTTTGACCAATGGACGGCGATTTTAGAACGGAATTCACCCGCAGCCCGGCAGGGCTGAAACATAGACCGGCCTTGGTGCTGAACGCGGATTACAGGCCTTTGTCCTATTATCCGCTGTCACTTTGGCCTTGGCAGGATGCGATCAAGGCGAAATGGCTGGACAGGGTTGATATCGTCGCTGAATACGACGACTACGTGCACAGCCCCTCGATGGAGATACGGATCCCATCGGTTGTCGTCCTGAAAGATTATGTCAAACCTCAAAAGCGCGTGGCCTTCACGCGCTTTAATTTATTTCTGAGGGATGAATTTTGCTGCCAATACTGCGGCGCACGAGGTGATTTGACATTCGACCACGTCGTGCCGCGTGCATCTGGTGGCGTGACAAGCTGGCGCAACGTGGTGGCAGCCTGCAGCCCGTGCAACCTGCGCAAAGGCTCAAAGGCGCTGCACCAGACAGGTTTCCAACTTCGCAAACCGCCACGCCAGCCCCAAGCGGAAGAGCTGCGCAATATGGGCCGCAAATTCCCGCCCAATCATCTTCACGAAAGCTGGATGGATTTTCTTTATTGGGATGCAGAACTTCAGGCCTGATCTGATGCTTTTCCGGCTATTGTAGAGGGAAGCATAAATCTCCCAGAAACGGGGGTTTGTTTCCGAAGTGGAAGCATCGGATTCACCAAGCCTTGATTTGACTTGGTTTTTACTCCCCCGTGAGAATTTTTCTCCGTAACCCTAGCGAGTAATTGCATGGCATGAGTTGCTCGTCGCAGTGCAGGTGGCTCGGTTTTGGTGTGATCGCAGGCGGTATTTTTCTGGTATCGGTGACAATGAGGGCGGATTGCAGACATTAGCTGCGAACGCGAAAGGGCCCTTTGGATGATAAACTGCAATATGTTAGGTGTGTGGTTTTTCCAGAAAAAAACCTAAAGTGTCTCTCAGGCCATTAGTGTTTTAGCATCTTAATCCTAATTAATCACGTTCCATTTTTTAATGTGATCAACCAATTCGATGACCTTATCCTTCAAGTCCAAATATCCATCCAAATCTGATTTTGAGATGTTTGGTGCAACCTCATGGGCTAGCGCGACTTTGGTAGTCTTGACTGCCTTGACCGCCGCCAAACTCGGAATGTCGATGAATTCGTTTTCGAGCGTAAATCCCTTACCAATAATGCTTTGCCAGACTTGAGGGCGTACATAGTTCTCGATTTCCCTACCTTCAGTTATCCAAACCATCCCGCCATGATTTTCAACCTCATCTCGTAGGCGGCGCTTCGTAGCATTTATGCGTAATGAGGGTTTCCGTTCACTTCCAGGGGTGTGCTTTCTGTCGCTGTCCATAACTATTGCAACATTTCGATTCACGGTAACCATTGAGAGGAGTTGTGAGAATTCGCTATTGGGAACTGCCTCGAAGTGGGCAAGAACTTTGCCGCCATAGTACATAAATGAATAGTGCGCGCCTTCGATCAGAGCGCCATTAGACTCAAGATCGATCCACCGCTTAATATAGACACGATCGCTTGGTCCTTCGACCCAAATAATTCCGTTGGATTGCAACAAGTCGGAACCGCGAACGTCAAGGTCATCCAAGACCTGCGCTTGCCCTTTGTAGTCCATGACATTTTCACATTTTGAGCGAGTTCCGTCACGTTTGACATGAACAAGTGCGGCATCCTCTCGTCGTGTCGACCAATCGATACAGACAGGCGAGTGAGTTGTCATGACAAGCGAAAAACCCAGCTCTGCCCGTTTTGCAGCTAAGAACTCTAGTAATCTTCTTAGTAGTGCTGGGTGAAGGTTGTTCTCAGGTTCTTCAACCACGAGTATCAGTTTTGACCATTCAACATCACGTAATAGCGGCACCAATCTCAAAAATGACAAGATGATGAAAGCAGATTGAAGACTGGACCCAGACTCTGACAACCTTATGTCAGATTTGCCGTCTTCCCTTAGGAAAATCTCCCATGCACCAGAACTTTCATTCTCTTGGCAGATTATCGAAGTAAAATGTGAGTCGCCCGAATAAATCGTATTTAGATCATTTAAGAGATCAACCTCTACCACATCACGAGGTTGAGCGTCACTGTTGATGAAATAACGTATTAGGTTTGTTACATGTCGACCGCTGGGTTGAGGGCTTGGCGGATTGGAGCTTCCTTCAGGTGCTACGCTGCGTTCTGCGGCAACCCTCAGCATCGAACAATCGGCAAGCGTCCAATCAGTGCATCGATTCAGCTGCCCTCTAGTTTCAGCCCTAAAGTCTTCTAAGACATGATCTCCTAGTGTTATTGAAAGCAACTCAGGATTGGCTTTTCCCTGCATCCGCCATTTGAAAATACCGTTTAGAAAGTTCTCCTTTGCATGGGCATAGTGGTTACCGGGGAGATGTCCTCCACTGGTATTATTCGCAAACCCTTTCGCTAGAAGCGCTTCTGAAGTTGTCTGAATGATATCCACGAAGGGGGTTTGCTGATCGCGTTGCTGTGAGGGTCGAACCATTGTACCTTTATTCAGGTTGATCGAAATATCTAAGATATCGATAACTGTAGACTTTCCCGAATTGTTCTTACCTATAATGACGGTAATTGGCGCAAAGTGAAAAAAGCCACTGCCGGTATCGTCAAAGCATTTAATGTTGACGCCTTGGATCTTGAAATCGCTCAGGGGGTGGCTCATCTGAAGCTCTTTATTTTGTTGTGGCCCGCCCGCCAACTTTGAACATCCTAGAATATTGGTTCTAGGATGCCAAGCTATACCCTATCGATCAGATTTGGGTTTGTTGCCTCTCAGCGTTTTGCTTGAGCAACATTGTCGGACGGCTGTTTTGATGACGCTGCAACGCAGCGCCGGTGTTAACAACCAATGTCGGCTATGGGCCGTTCGCTCGACTTTGCAAAGCACACTATCTGCGCACAGCCGACCTTGGTGCGCAGCGAAGCATGGGGTTTCGGTCTGCTACGGCTTGAATGGCAACTTTTGCAATTCTGGCAAAGAACCTTCGCAGACGCAGCTAAGGTCCGGTTTCCGCCCGACCTGCATGTTCTCCCTCGGCGGGAGGGTCACAAGACATGGGTCCGTTCTGGGCTGGGACCGGCCATCCGGTTGGTCGCGCCGCACCGCCGCAAGTCCGGTTTGAGCCCATTGTGACCGATGCTGCGCTTTGCATCAATGACGGCTTCGGTGCCAACCGTCATGTTTTGCGTATGCTAATGGATGCGCTTTCATCTTTTACGTAGGCGAACACCTCGATCTCCGTCTTGCCATCGGAATAGACCGTAAACCCGGTGTCGAGTGTATTGCCCGGACTGAAACCCTGCTGGCGTAGGGTTTCAGTCATTTTGGTTTGGACGTAATGTTCGACGAGGCCCTTGACACTCATCGTCAGAGCGGCCCGACGATCAAACAGATCATTCCTTGGATAGAATTCGACAATTATCTGATCAAGAAAGCTGCGCCCGCCGTATTGCCTGAGATAAAAGGTCTCTCCAAACGTTGAGGTCTTTCGATAAAATTTCGCTTTGGCCAATGCATCGATTGAAGCCTCCTCGCCGGAAATATACAGAAGTGCCTGTTGCACCAGGAGTGATATTTCACGTTGCCACAGGTGTGGTTTCATGTTGCCTTTGACTTGCCCTTCATCCGGAGCCATGTGGTTCTATCCCGCAAAACTGAGTGCGCCCTACCTGACCCGATTTCGGGCCTAGAATAGTTCATCTTTGTTCAAAATAGAAATTTGCGAAACCGCAGCGAATGCTCAGTTTGTCCGGCACAGCAGACCTTGGCCGTTGGAAAATGCTGCGCAACGCACGAACGACCGCTTCGGTGAAGCTGCGCCGCAGCGTGGTCACTCTGTCTCAAGGTCGGCAATGGGTCGAAATCCGCGCTCTCAAAAAGAACTTAGAGAATGCCACAGGTCAAATCGCCGTCTTGAGATTGTTATCGCTGCATGACACTTCACTGCTTTCCGACCATCCGTTCGTCATTATTGATTTCGGCCTTCAGCTCATGGTATTCTGATTAGCAAAGCGGACTATCCTGAGTATGAGGGTGTCGCCCCAACAGGAGAAGCGCGAAAGTGCTAAAATTGCAAAGCGCATATGCGCCGATGGATTTTCTTGCCGGAACCGGTGAGATGGCAAGGCGCATACAGACCCATGACTGGTACAATCACCCTTTTGGTCCGGCCGAGACTTGGCCGCAATCGCTGCGTTCGGCGCTTTCGATCTGTCTGAATTCCGCTTTTGCGACGGCCATTTACTGGGGGCCCGAACTGCGGCTGCTTTATAATGATGCATGGGCCCCGATCCCCGGCCCACGGCATCCCGAAGCGCTTGGTGCCCGCGCCGAGGATATCTGGCACGATATCTGGCACATAATCGAGCCGCAATTCGCGGAACTTATCCAAAGCGGTGAAGGCCTTGTCGTGGAGGATCAATTGCTGCCCATGCGCCGCTTCGGGTTCGAGGAAGAAACCTACTGGAGCTACAGCTTCACACCCCTGCGTGCAGAAGACGGGCGCATTGTGGGGATATTCAACTCGGGCAGCGAAACGACCGCGCGGGTGATCCAGAACCGCCATGCGGCGTTTCTGATTACCCTCAATGAGGACCTGCGCAGCTGCGAAAAAGCCAGTGACGCATTGGATCTGGCGGTGTCGCGGCTTGGCGGTCTTCTGAAAGCTGTCCGTGTCGGCATCCGCGAGAGAACGAACCTCAATGACAGGAAGGCATTTACGCTGACATCCGAATGGTGCGCTGAAGGTTACGCGCCTTCCGCTCAACGGATGGATCTGTCTCATTTCGTTGTCGAGCAGATCGAGAAACTGATGTCTGGCAAGATCGTTCAGCTGTCGCTGTCCGATCCGGGCCTTCCCTCGATCGGACGCAGGTTCCTGATACATTCCGGCATATCCGGTCTGCTGGCCATTCCATGGACCGAGAACGGGCAGGTTGTCGCTGTCATCTACATTCACACCGATCAGGCGCGTGCGTATGATGCGCTGCATGTCTCGACTGTGGAAAAAGTGTTCGAGATCACGATGGGATGGATTGACCGCGAACGTCACCGCGAACGCGAAAAGGTCATGGCGGCCGAAATCGACCACCGGGCGCGTAACATGCTTGCGGTCATTCAGTCCATCATTCGCATGACCGCCGGGGCGAATGTGGACGACGTCAAGGCCAAGCTGGCTGATCGCCTGACGGCCCTCTCGCGGGTTCATTCGCTGCTTGGCCGCAAGCGCTGGACCAACCTTGAATTTCGCGACCTGTTGGAAGACGAACTCGCACCCCTTGGTGCCGAAATTTACGAACGGGTCAGTCTGAGCGGTGCGCAACTGATGCTCTCTGCACAGGAAGCGCAGCTTATTGCCATGATCCTGCACGAACTGACGACCAATGCGCTTAAGTATGGAAGCCTGCGCGAAGCCACCGGCAGGCTATCGGTCACGTGGTCCGTGGACGGACACCGCACCATGACCCTGGACTGGATCGAAACCGGAACAGTGGCTATTTCACAGCAAAGCCCTGAAAGGTCCAAGGGTGGTTTCGGGTCTATCCTGCTGTCCAATATCATCCAGCTTCAGCTTGGAGGAGAGGTGCAGAAAACCCTCACTGAGGAGGGCATCTCCTACCGGTTTCTTCTTCCACTCGATCATCGTGCAAGCGCTGTTTCAGGTCAAGGGGAAGTCGAAACAGGTGACGTGACGCGCGAGAACTCTGCCCTGTCGGTGATGGTGGTTGAGGATGACGCCATCATCTCGCTGGACATTACCGAGCTTCTTTCGTCCGAGGGGCACACTGTCTTCGGGCAGTTCCGGGACATTGAAACGGCGCTTGATGCGTTGCGCAAAGGTGCGCCGGATGTTGCCTTGCTGGATGCCGACCTTGGCGGCGACAGCTCGGCCCCGATTGCGGAGGCTTTGAATGCGCAGTCCATTCCGTTCATTGTCGTGTCGGGTCATGGAAACGATTTTGCGCCGGATGATCCCCGAGCGGCCGCCCCTCGGATCGAGAAGCCCATCTCGAACAAGGAACTGATCTCTTTCGTAGAGAGCGCGTCGAAGGAGAGATAATCTGTTTACAACTATCATCGCCCGCCTATAGGTAATCTCGTCAAAAAAAGTTTTGTTCTGGACGAGAATAGATCCCGTGTCTGTCCGGCTTGGGGCTGCAGAAGAGACCCGTCTCGCCCTGCACCAAGGCCCCGCTAGGGGCAGTAAGCGCATGCAGTCTCGAATGGCGGAAAGGGGACCTTCGCCGCAAGTGCAAATCAATAAAGTTCTGGCATATAAAGCAGACATTTGGATGTTCTATGTCAAAGGTCATGCGGTCTTTGCAGCTCAATTGTTGGCGCAAACAAGATACAAATCTCCACTTTAGCGGCTTTCCCCGCCGCACCAAAGATGCCGCGGGGCAATTTAGGTTATTGAGCAGCAACAGATTGCGGTACTGTTGCGTTCAAGCGACCAGACAGGCGCACCAAAACGATCCCGACACCCACAACTCCGGCAGCAATGTAAGGGGCCGCGGCAAGGCCGATGCCTTCGACGACCAGCCCGCCGGCCCACGCGCCACCGGCAATGCCAAGGTTGAAGGCCCCGATGTTCAGGCCAGAGGCCACATCCACCGCACCGGGCGAGACTTCGCGTGCGATTTGCACAACGTAAGACTGCAGCGGCGGCACGTTGGCGAAGGCAAAGCCGCCCCAGAAGGCCGCAACCGCTATGGCTGCAATCGGGTCTGTAAGGAACGCACCAAGTGCGACCAGTGATATAGCAAGACCAGAAAAAATCACTGTCAGGGATGCTACTGCACCGATACGGTCAGCCAGTTTGCCGCCCGCGATGTTTCCCACGGCGACGGATGCACCGTAAAGCAGCAGCACCAAGCTCACCGCGCCTGCAGACAGACCCGTGACTTCGTTCAGCATTGGCGCAAGGAAGGTGAAGGCGATAAAGTTGCCGCCATAGCCAACAGCCGTGATCAGATAGACCAGCAACAGACGGGGCGAGGTCAGCACCTGCAACTGCGCCTTAATCCCCGCTGACGCGGCCTTTGTCAGATTGGCGGGCACCAGAATGGCAGAAGCGATGAAACCGATAACACCCAGCGCGACAACGCCAAGAAAAGTTGACTGCCAGCCGAAGTTCTGGCCGATGAACGTCCCCAAGGGAACACCCGTTACAAGGGCGACAGTCAAACCAAGGAACACCAGCGCAATGGCCGAGCTTTCCTTTTCAGGCTCCACAAGATCGGTCGCGATCGTCGAGGCGATTGCAAAGAACACGCCGTGAGCGAGACCAGTAATAAAGCGCGCAGCGACAAGGCTGCCGTAATCCGGCGCAAAGGCGGCATAAGCATTGCCGAGCGTGAACAGCGCCAGCAAGAGCAGCAACAGCGTCTTACGAGGCACACGGTCGGCCATGGCGGTCAGCACTGGCGCGCCGATGGTCACGCCAAGGGCGTAAAGACTGACCAAAAGGCCAGCAGAAGGAATCGAAACGCCAAGATCGGCGGCGATGGTGGGAAGCAAGCCGACGATAACGAACTCGGTCGTTCCGACGGCGAAAGCGCTGATGGTCAGCGCCCAAAGGGCAAGGGGCATCGGTTTTCTCCAATAAATTTGATGTCGACGCCGTATATGCCTGTCGTTATCTATTGCGAGAACAGACAAGTTTGGAATGGATCATTGCAGAAAATGCACGAGTTGCTGCGCATGGGGGATTTGGCTGCCTTTGTCGGGATCGTCGATGATGGGGGCTTTGCTGAATCTGCACGGCGCAGAGGGGTGTCTGCCTCTACGCTCAGCCGATCAGTCACGCGGCTGGAAGAGCAATTGAAGGTCACGTTGCTAAGGCGCACTACGCGGTCTATCGAGATCACCCCCGAAGGCGCCGCAGTTCTGGCTGAGGCGCGCGAGATTTTGGATCGCAGCGAAGCCCTGCAAGAAATCGCTACCAGCGGACAGGCCCCCGCCGGGCCACTGCGTGTAAACGCACCGGTTCCTTACGTCCTGCATGTCCTCGCCCCGCGTCTGGCTGAGTTCCACGCAAAGTATCCGGACATCCAGCTGTCGATTGACATGACAGACTCGCTGGTGGATCTGATCGGCAGTCATGCGGATGTTGCCATTCGGCTTGGCCAGCTGCTTGATAGCGACATGTTGCACCGCCCCTTGGGCCGCACGGCTTGGAAATTGGTGGCCGCGCCGCAATATCTTGATCGCAACGGCTGGCCAAAAACACCAGCCGATCTCGCGCAGTTGGAGCAAGTGCGCTTCGCGGCACCAGATCATATCAACACATTGCGCTTCGCCGGTCTGGCCGCCCCAGTATCGGTGCCGCCCGCCGTGACGGCAGGCAATGGAGAGGCGGTGCGCCAATTGGTATTAGGCGGCCTGGGCATCGCGCGTTTTTCCGATTTCATGATCGCAGACGATATCCAAGCCGGGCGTTTGATTGAGCTGTTTCCCGGCCAACTCGACGCCGCACCTTTGAATATCTCAGCGCTCTACCTTACCCGCGTCTCGGGCCTGCGGCGACTGGGGGTCTTTCTTGATTGGGTGGGGAACATTAGTGGAGGCAACGTAATGCAAGCACCCGTTCAGCATGCATAATGATTCCAAGCAAAGCGTGGCCTCAAAAAGGTTGCTCCCCGTAGGTCTTATATAGACATATTTTTAGATGTCCGCTTCCTGGAAATTGCACTACAGCGAAGGGGTGCCATGCGAACGGCAGCTACGGGCCGTTCAATGCAACGAATATGAGCTCCAAAATTTGACAGCTTGATTGAATTCCGCCGCATAAAAGGCGGAAGCATCGGACCCAACCGGATCGCCGTTAAAACGCCCAACGCGCTTTGCACATTCGAAAAAGCCAGGAGCCGGTAATCCACCTCTTGCCTTACTGATTACCAGTGATGCGATCAATGGACGACCGGCGGTGACATCTTCTTCAATCAGGCGTTCGAGGGCTTCGGTAAGCTGGTGGATCGTATTTGGCGGCGACAGTTCAAGGGCCTTCGCGAGTGCCTGATAGGTGATTGGGGCTGCCTTGGCTGCAACCTCAAAAAGATGATCCCTTACGCGTTGTATTAACATTATCTGGGGTCTTTCGCTGGGTTCAATGTTCAAGGGAGTTGTTCATCGTGGGGGCGGGGATACTATGAGCATAAAAGGGACGCCATATGCACGTGCTTCTCTTCGCTGCAGACACATTGTGCTGACAACGGCCAGTCGATTGCTTGCAACAAATGGCAGCTTTGTCGGCTGATTGACGTTTCAGCCGACAAAATGCTGCAAGATGCACGAATGGCCGCTTAGATCGGCCGCACTGCGGTATTGGAGGTCGTGATCAATGGCGGCTTAGGGCCGTTCACGCTTCTCGACACAAGCGGCTGGGAGCAGTCATTCGCTGCGGTCGGATCCAAGGTCTGCTTCGCCGGTGAAATTTCTACCGCTATACGTCTGAAAGTATCATGAAAAGTAACATGCGCTCAGAAAATAAATGAATTTTTCGCTAGAAACGAAACTCAACTGGTGAGCATTTCTCTCAAACGGGCTGCTTTGCTTCGCGGAAATATCTTAATCACGAACTTCTGACTAGAAGCCGAAGCATTTCAAATAGATGACTATGGCATGAATGGCGTTTTGCATAAGTGGGGTCTTTTTGCCGGGTGGCGTGGGGCGAGGGTATTGCTCCTCGTATCTATGCTGCTGTTGAACGCTCTCCTGCCAAGCCTGGCTGCGGCAGCGCAGAATACGACAGCCCCGCATCAGATGACGTCAGATCAGATGGATCATGCAACTATGGGGCATGCGGCTTCGGTGCCCTCGCAAGGCTCCCTACCGGACCACGAAGACCATGGCGCTTCCTTGCACTGCATGTCGTCGGTGTGCTGCTATCAAGAGGCGTCAGTGCCTTTCGCGCTCGTGGCTTGCGATGCCTATCTGACCAACAGGCAGATCACAGATCGTGGCAGCCATCTGCCCTCAGTCCTGCGCTCGACCAAAGATCGGCCCCCTCAACAGATTTGATTGATTTCGGGTGCGTGTCCTCAATTTTGGGACCGCACATCTGTAATTTATCAAAGACGGCTTCCTTAGCGGGGCCGCTGTCGAGGTGTGACCATGCGTGGACGGTATTCAGCCCTGAGTCTTCTTGCACTCGCTGCGGGTGTGGCAGGTGGTGTTTTTCTTGAACGGCTTTACTTGAATCCTTCTGAAACGGCGCGGGCCGCTGATGACGAAATCCTCTATTGGGTCGCCCCGATGGATTCGAATTTCAGGCAACCGGGACCGGGAAAATCGCCAATGGGGATGGATCTGATCCCGGTCATGGCAGGTCAGGAGCCTTCCGGTGATCCTGCCGAGGTTATTTTGTCCAGCGCCGAGATCAATGCGATCGGGGTGCGCACTGCTGTTGCGCAGTCAACCGAGATCGCCCGCAACATCCAGACGGTGGGGTCGTGCGTTACGATGACCATCTGACCAGCCATGTTCACACCCGCGTGGATGGCTGGATCGAAAAGCTGCATGTGCGCGCTTTGGGGGATCCGGTGCGCAAAGGCGATGTGCTGTTCGAGATGTTCTCGCAGATCATCGGCTCCTCTTCCGGCGATCTGATCCGGGCCATTCAGGCCGGGGATCGCCGCATTGTCGACGCGGCATGCGGGAAACTGAGCAGCCTTGGTATGTCCGATGACCAGATTGCACGGGTCGAAGCCAGCAAAGAGATCGCGCGCAATATCGAAGTGCTTGCCCCGCAAGACGGCGTCGTGGTGTCGATTGAAGCGGCTGAGGGGATGTTTCTGCAACCCGGTGTTCGGGCGGTTTCAGTGACCGATACGAACGCTGTGTGGTTGATCGTCGATGTCTTTGAGCGGGATATCGGGCGTCTGACCAATGACATGCGGGCCGTCGTCCAATTTGAACACCTCAGCGGGCGGAGCTTTGAAGGCAAGATCGACTATATCTATCCCGAGCTTGACGCAAAGACGCGCACGCTGCCTGTGCGCCTGCGGTTTGATAACTCGGAAGGGCTGCTGCGCCCCAATATGTTTGGCAGCGTCACATTGACACCAAGCCAGTCTCAGATGGCGCTGACCGTCCCGACCGAGGCGATTATTCGCACAGGGTCGGCAGAACGCGTTATTCTGAAAACTGGCGAAGGCACGTTCAAGCCCCGTCTGATCACCACCGGCCTGCGCGATAATTTTAACGAGGGCGGCAGAACCGAAGTCGTTCAAGGCCTTGCGGCCGGAGAAGAAGTTGTTGCGTCTGCGCAGTTCCTGATCGACAGCGAAAGCGCGCTGAGTGCGGGATTGATGCGCATGGCCCCGACTGACGCGGAACCTGCCCGCGGCACGGGCACGTTGGTCGCACTTGATGCCGATACGCGTCTGGCGACGATCCGTCACGGCGCGCTTGAGGCGGTGGACTGGCCTGCCATGACCTCGCGGTTTGCGGTGCGATCTGACGTGATGCTTGATCAGCTGGCCATCGGTCAGGAGGTTGCGTTTCAGGCGGCCCGTGGTGCCGATGGTTTGCTAAGCTTGACGGCGCTTGGCAGGGATGATGGCATCGCCGCGACCGGCAAGGGCCGTGTTCTGGGGGTTACGGGTGATGGCAAGCTGACGATGGCCCATGACCCGATACCGGCCTTGGGTTGGCCCGCGATGCAGATGGACATGGATGTCGCGGGGATCGACGCCGCCGAAGTGCCGCTTGACCAAGCTGTCGAATTTGACCTGTCCAAGAACGAAAACGGGATGTTCACCATCGTCGGGCTGCGCGTTGAAGGCATGACCGAAGCGATGCAGATGTCCGCCCCCGCAGAACCGGAGGCCAAAGCCGACCCAGCAGCAGAGCCGATTGTCGTTTCCGGCACGGTGGATGCCTTTGACCCGACCAAAAGCATGGCCACGATAACCCATGGCCCCATGGCCCAGATTGGAATGCCGGGCATGACCATGGATTTTGCCGTGGACCCGACACTTGATGCTGATACGCTTGTAATGGGCCAAGAGATGACCCTGACCTTTGCCCGCCCCGATGGCATGACCATGATCCTCTCGGCCGCGGAAAAGGTGACCCCACCGACCGAGGTGATGGGAACGATCAACTCAGTCGATCCGACCAGCGGGATGGCAAACATTACGCACGGTCCGATGATGGATATTGGTATGCCCGGCATGACGATGGACTTTGCCGTTGATCCGTCTGTCGATGTGGCAACCGTGCCGATGGGTCAGGAAATCAACCTGCTTCTCAAGCGCAATCCGGATTTTTCGATGACGCTGGTCGGCTTTGCCAAAGCGTCAGAGGCCACACAATGATTGCGGCCGTCATCAGGGCGTCCATCGCGAACCGTGTGATTGTTATCGCCTTGGCGCTTATGATGACCGTGACGGGGATCTGGGCGATCCGTTCAACGCCGGTCGATGCGATCCCTGATCTGTCGGACGTGCAGGTGATCGTGCGCACGTCCTATGCCGGTCAGGCACCGCAGGTGGTCGAGGACCAGATCACCTATCCCATCACCACCGCGATGCTGGCGGTGCCGGGGGCCAGTGACGTGCGCGGGTTTTCCTTCTTTGGCGACAGCTATGTCTATGTCGTGTTCGAAGACGGCACCGATCTGTATTGGGCGCGTACGCGTGTGCTGGAATATCTGGGCCAGATCACTGCAAACCTGCCCGAAGGTGTTGCACCGCAGCTTGGCCCCGATGCCACGGGTGTGGGCTGGATTTACCAATACGCCCTGATCGACCGCAGCGGCGGCCATGATCTGGCAGAGCTGCGGACCCTTCAGGACTGGTTCCTGAAATACGAATTGCAAACCGTCGACGGTGTGTCCGAGGTGGCCACCATCGGCGGCATGGTCAAACAATATCAGGTCGTCGTCGACCCCAACAAGCTGCGTGCCTACGACATACCGCTGTCAAAGGTGCGCGATGCCATTCAGGGCGCAAACCGCGAAACCGGCGGCAGCGTGATCGAGATGGGAGAGGCCGAATTCATGGTCCGCTCTACCGGCTATGTGGACGAATTGGCCGACATCGCCAAAGCACCGTTGCTGGTAAACGACCGCGGTGCCGCGCTGACCTTGGGGGACGTGGCCGACATCCGCCTTGGCCCGGAAATGCGCCGTGGCGTGGGCGAATTCGAAGGCGAAGGCGACGCCGTCGGCGGTGTGGTGATCCTGCGGTGGGGCGGCAACGCCCTGACCACGATCAAGGCAGTCGAGGCGCGCATAGAAAGCTTGCGCGACAGCCTGCCCGAGGGCGTCGAGATTGTGACAACCTATAATCGCGCAGGCGTGATCGAGCGGGCGATTGAAAACCTGCAAGACAAGCTGACCGAGGAATTCATCGTCGTGGTGCTGGTCTGCGCTGCGTTCCTGCTGCACCTGCGGTCGTCACTGGTGATCCTGCTGTCGCTGCCGTTGGGCATCTTTGCGGCGTTTATCATCATGAAGCTGCAAGGCGTGAACGCCAATATCATGTCGCTGGGCGGGATCGCCATTGCCATCGGTGCCATGGTCGATGCGGCCATCGTGATGATCGAGGCAATGCACCGACGGCTTGAAACCGAGAAGCTGACCAACAAGAACCGTTGGCGCATCGTAACCGAATGTTGCGAGGAAGTCGGGCCTGCGCTCTTCTTCTCGCTCGCCATCATCGCGGTCAGTTTTCTGCCCGTTTTCGTGCTGGAAAGTCAGGAAGGCCGGTTGTTCAAACCGCTTGCCTTCACCAAGACCTATGCCATGGCCGCCGCTGCGATCCTGTCGATCACACTGGTGCCGGTGCTGATGGGGTATTTCGTGCGGGGCCGTATCATCCCTGAGCGCAAGAACCCGTTGAACCGTTTGGTGATCTGGATTTACCGCCCGTTCCTTGATGCAGCTGTCGCCTGGCCGTGGGCCACAACGCTTTTGGCAGGGCTTCTGGTGGCGTCGATGTGGTGGCCGTTGCAGCGCATCGGAACCGAATTCATGCCCGAACTGAACGAGGGTGATTTTCTCTATATGCCGTCGCTTTATCCCGGTGTGTCCATCGGCAAGGCCCGCGAAGTGCTGCAACAAACCGACCGCCTGATCGCGACGGTGCCCGAGGTGCAGACCGTACATGGCAAGCTGGGCCGCGCTGACACGGCGACCGATCCGGCACCGCTGACCATGATCGAGACGACGATCCAGTTAAAACCCGAAGCGGACTGGCGTGCAGGCATGACGATGGACAAGATCCGCGCAGAGCTGGACCGCGTCGTGCAGATCCCTGGTGTGACCAATGTGTGGATTCAGCCGATCAAGAACCGGATCGACATGCTGGCCACGGGCATCAAGACACCGGTGGGGGTCAAGATTTCTGGCGCAGACCTTGGCGTGATCGAAAAGATCGGCATCGAGGTTGAACGTATCACATCGCAGATCGACGGCACCACCTCGGCCTATGCAGAGCGTCCCATCGGCGGGCGGTTTATCGAGATCAACCCCAACCGTGATGCGGCCGCGCGCTATATGATGAGCGTGCGTGACATTCAGGACGTGGTTCAGACCGCGATCGGGGGCATGCAGGTGTCGGAATCCGTCGAAGGGCTGGAACGCTTTCCGATTAACCTGCGCTATCCGCAGGATTGGCGCGACAGCCCCGAAAGGTTGCGTGATCTGCCAGTGGTGACGCCGTCGGGTGCGCATGTGCCGATGGGGGCCCTGGCCGAGATCAGCGTGGTAGACGGTCCGGGTATGATCCGTTCCGAAAATGCGCGGCGCACGGGGTTTGTGTTCATCGACATCGCGGGCCGTGATCTGGGCGGCTATGTCGAAGAGGCCCGCGCTGCTGTGGCCGCCGGTGTTACGTTACCGGCAGGCTATTCGATCACATGGTCGGGCCAATATGAATATATCCAGCGGATGCAGGAACGGCTGAAACTGGTGGCTCCGGCAACCTTGCTGATCATCACGCTGATGCTGTTCATGGCCTTCAACCGCGTAATCGAAGTCGGCATCATTCTGGCGGCTTTGCCCGTCGCCTTGGCGGGCGGCGTCTGGTTCTTGTGGTATCTCAGCTTTGATATCTCGGTTGCCGTTCTGGTGGGGTTCATAGCGCTTGCCGGTGTCGCGGTTGAAACCGCAATCGTCATGCTGCTGTATCTGAACCTGTCGTGGGAGAAACGCCGCAAGCGCGCCGCTGCCGAGGCCCGCAAGATGACTCCGCTCGACGTCGAAGAGGTCGTGTTCGAGGGCGCATTGCTGCGTGTGCGCCCCAAGGTGATGACGGTCGCCACGATCTTTGCGGGGTTGATCCCAATCATGTACGGCACCGGCACCGGGTCCGAAATCATGCAGCGCATTGCCGCCCCGATGCTGGGCGGCATGGCAACCGCCACCCTGCTTACGCTTTTTGTCATTCCGTCGATCTTCGTGATCTGGAAGCGGCTGTCCCTGAAAAGGGTCAACCGCAGCTTGTTGCAGCCGAATGATGTGTCGGCAGCAATCCAACCCGCCGAATAAACCCAACCTGAAAGGGCGACTTATGAAAATTCTATCTCTCACGATCTGTGTGCTCACACTCGCCGCGCCAATGGCGATGGCGCAAACAAACCATTCCACCATGGACCATTCCAACATGGCGATGGCCGATGAAAAAATGGAAGGCGCGGTGCATACCAAAGCCGTGGTCAATACCATCGGCGACGGCACCGTGAATGTCAGCCACGAACCGATCCCTGAAATCGGCTGGCCCGCCATGACGATGGACATGCCTCTGACCGCCGACGCGAAAATCGACGGTGTCGCGGAAGGCGATGAAATCGTTCTGATGCTGATCAAAGGCGATGATGGCATGTATGCCGTCAGCGCCATGATGCCTGAATAAAAACGCCCCGCTGGCCGAAAGACCCGCTTCGGCCAGCGGCCCTTTGATAAAAAGAGGAGATCAACATGCGCGTAACGCTCGCCCTGATTATCACGGCCGTTGTCGCCCTTGGGGCTGCGTGGTTGCTGTGGCCCGCACCGCCCGAGCCCGTGACCGATACCCCACCGGGGGCACCGATCGTAGCGGTCAGTCTGCCGTCGTCATTCACTAACCAAGAACAGATGGGCCAAACCGCATTCGCCGCCAATTGCGCGGCTTGCCACGGTGAAAACGGTTCGGGGCGCACCGAAATGGGCCCGCCGCTGGTTCACAAGATCTATGAGCCAAGCCATCACGCCGACATATTCTTTGAACGGGCCGTCGAATACGGTGTTCAATCGCACCATTGGACTTTCGGTAACATGGCGGCCGTTGAGGGGCTGACAAAAGCAGACATCAGCGGCATCATCGCCTATGTTCGCGCCGTGCAACGTGCCAATGGCATCAACTGACGCCCAAGAAGGAATACCATGATGACATACGCCACACAATTTGCAGCGGCTCTTATTGCCTCTCTGACGCTGGCCGCCGGACCGGCTGCCGCGCATTCAAAGGAGCAGGCGACCATGCCGGCGGACGGTGCCGTTCTGGCGATATCGCCAGAAACGATTGCGATGAATTTCGATATGCCTTTGCGCGTGACCCTCATCACCTTGCGCGATGATGCGGGCGCAGATCACGCATTGACACGGACCGACAACATGCAGCCTGTTAGCGATTTCAGCGCAACACCGCCTGCGCTTGGCGCAGGAAAATATACGGTTGAATGGCGCGGTCTGGCTGCAGACGGGCATCCGATGCAGGGTCAGTTCAGCTTTGACATTGCCGAGTAGTCAGGGGTGTTGGATGCCTTAGCCAAGGCAGATTCGCTGACTTGGATCGCGATTGTGGTCAAGGCGCTGGTCTATGCCACGTCGCTGTCGGCGGCTGGCGGTATCCTGTCTGCCGTGGCACTGCGATCTTTGCCCCAAGGCGAACGCGCGTGGGTGATCCGCTTGGCGCTGATCTGTGCCGTGGCGGCGGCGTTGCTGTCGCTTGCGCGGCTGCCGCTGCGGGCCAGCTTCTTGATGGGAGGCACGTGGCAGGGGGCGTTTGACCCGATGATCTTGCCTATGGTCGCGCAAAGCCCGTTGGGCATGAGCATCGCGATCAGACTGGTTGGTTTGGCGCTGGTGCCTGCAATCCTGATCCCCGGACGTATCGGGCCCGCCCTCGCGACCACGGGTGCCCTGATCATCGCCATGTCCTTTACCTTTCGCGGTCATGCGCTGGCCGACCCGCGGGTCATCCTCGGTTTGCTGCTGGCGGTCCATCTTGTCGCGATTGCCTTTTGGATCGGTGCTTTTGCTCCGCTTTATCGCCTTGCCGACCAGAATGGCCTGGCGGCGGGCAAAGTTGCGCATGATTTCGGGCGGCTTGCTCTTTGGGGTGTCGGTGCCTTGGCTGTGTCGGGCAGTGTCACGCTTTGGCTGCTGACCAAGGATCTGATTGCCGCCCTTGGGACCGCCTATGGCCAGATGTTCGCGCTAAAACTGGCCGCTTTCACCGCTCTGATTGGCTTGGCTGCCTTCAACAAATTGCGCCTGACGCCCGCCCTTTTGCGGCAAGATCCGGATGCGGCGCAAAGGCTGCGCCGGTCCATCGTGCTTGAGGTTGCCTTGGTGGCGCTGATCCTGCTGACCACCGCGACGCTGACAACCATCAGCGCGCCTTTGATGGTTGAAGTCCGGTAGCACATCAACGCCCCGAAAGGCCTTGGAGCTTTGGATGATAAGTCAGAGCATTCTTGCCAGCATCCAGATTGCCATGCCGATCGTCATCAGGTTTTTTGTCAACGAGACAAACCCCAAAGGCACCTCTCAATTCGCGTTAATCACAGATTTTCTCTGAGACCGGACATTCGTCACGTTTCACTCCAACGTTGGCACTGGGCCGTTCTCGAAGGTCCGAGCTACGGCGCTGATCCGGAAGCTGCGCCGCATCCGACGGCAGGTTCAAGTCCTTTTTGAACCGAGCCTGCGCCTGTCACCAGTGAGCTGTACTGAAAAGTGGCTAACTTTCCGCGGCCTTGCAATGATAGAAAACGCGGTACTACAGCGGGAGTTTTCTACAAACACAATCGAACGGAAGGGATTGGTGGACCCAATGCTTCCGTCCTTTGAAGTCTATAGTTCCTATCAGGCGACCATAGACGCCGTTGCCTATAAAAATATAGGCTAAGCGTGCAAAATGGTTAGTGTTACGCTATGCGATATAGTTCCAAAATACCCCGGGGGTCGAGGCGGCTGGTCGCCGCAGGCCGTGTCAAACCCGCGCTCAGAAATCTAGATCGACCCAAACCGGCACATGGTCTGACGGTTTGTCGCGCCCGCGTATTTCTTTGTCGATTTGGCAATCGCGCAGCATATCGGCAACCGCAGGGCTCAGCAGAAAGTGGTCGATGCGGATACCATTGTTGCGGTTCCACGCACCGGCCTGATAATCCCAAAAACTATAGTGGCCGGGGCCTTGGGTCCGCGCGCGGAATGCTTCTGTCAAACCAAGGGCCAACAGTTTGCGCCAGGCCTCGCGCGTTTCGGGGCGAAATAACGCATCATCGCGCCAAGCATCGGGGGTGGCGGCGTCTTCCGCCTGCGGAATGACATTGTAGTCGCCTGTCATCAAAAATGGTGTCTCTTCGGCCAGCAGGGCGCGTGCGCGGTCTTCAAGGCGGGCCATCCACGCCAACTTGTAGTCAAATTTCGGTCCGGGAGCAGGGTTGCCGTTTGGCAAGTACAAGCCACATAGGCGAATGGCGGATTTCTCGCCTGTGACCGTTGCTTCAATATAGCGGGCTTGTTCGTCGGTATCATCACCGGGCAGGCCGCGTGTGACGTCCTCAAGGGGGCGTTTTGACAGGATCGCGACGCCATTGAACGACTTTTGCCCATGGGTTTCCACGTTGTACCCACGGTCTTCAAAAATCTCGCGCGGGAACGCGTCATCGACTGATTTTATCTCTTGCAGGATGGCGACATCGGGTTGCGCTTCGTCCAGCCACTGCGGCAGGGCATCTATCCGCGCCTTTATTCCATTGATGTTGAACGTCGCGATTTTCATGGGCTGCCTCTGTTTTGTTGCCAAACCTATCGCGCAAAGCGGGGCTTTGGGCAAGGGCGCGGGGCAGGTTTGCACGATCTTCGGGCGGCGGTTTGGGGAATGATTCGGGGTCCCGCAGCGGCATTACCGCCGTTTCATGCCGCGCGGACGGGCGTAACAAGGTTGTGGATAAGTTTTTCTTTTACCTGTGGATAAGTTTGATTTCTGCCGAACTCTAGTTGCCTGCAGTTTCAAGTGAATGTGGATAAAATCCACTACGCCACCGTGCCGGGAAAAAATGATTGGAAAAGCAACTTAAACGGGCAAGGGTTGTAGCTGTTGCAACCTTAGTTTGCATTTCGGCTAACAGTCTCAACCCATGAAGGATAAAAAAATGACCGCTTTTGCCTATGTTGAAGATACACAAGTTCTGCCATCCAAATCCCAGACCTTGCACTGCGGCGCGGGTACCGGTTTGTTTACCACCAGCTGCACCCCGTCCATGGTTAGCGGGGCCGAAACTGGCCTATTCACCACCAGCTGCGCACCATCGGGTACAGCAATGGCGACTGGTGATCTGGTAGAGCTTTTTACCACAAGCTGCTGATGTTTAATTAATAAATTAATCTCTGTGCCCTGCTGGGCGCGGAGCATTCTGCAGAAAGTTCCCCATGTCCAATGTTATCCAACTTTTGCCGCTGCGGCAGACCAAAAGCCAAGGCATAACCGCCCTGAGCCACATGTTCGCCCATCAACGGCGTGCGCAGGGGGATGTTTTCTGGCTAAAGGAAAACGCTGAATGGCTGGGTATTCTGCGGAGCCTCAAAGGCGAAGTTCCCGTGGCTGCGGTGGAACCTTATTGTGAGTTTTACGAAAGCTTGCCGGCGCAGATCGCATTTTTTCCGCAATATTACAGGTTCTTCTTGTCACTTTGCCTTGATTTGGAAGATTTGGGTATCGAAGGCGATCACGGTGAAGCCATTTCCCAATGGGTTGCATCGCGGGGGCTGGCCCAGGCGGAACTGTCTGATCTGCAACGTGCCGAAGCCGAGCGTCTGTTGTCACGCCGAAATGCTGCGCACCGGGATATCAGCCTCGACACGCGGTTACGGCACTTTATCAATCGGTCGGAAACCTTTGCTTTGCCGAACAAAAAAGCGGCCTATGAACTTGCGCATATTGTCTTTTACCTTGCTGACTATGGTCGGGTGGACCCTGATTTGGGGCCAGAGACGATTACCAGCCTTGAATATGCAGGGCTGTTGGCATTTTTGGATCAGAACGCGGATCTTTTGGCTGAAATCTGCGCGGCCTTACGGTTTGCTGGTGCCAGACCAAACCTGATTTGGGAGAGCTTTGTACAGGGCGCGCATCGCGACTGCCGATTGGGGCAGGCCGCACAACAGGTGTCGGCAGATGGTTACCATACCTATCTTGTCACGGGATGGCTGGCCCAGATGTCGGGCCGCCCCGTGTTCCAAGAGGATGTTCCGACAGGTCAGGTCGTGCTGTACGGCCCACAAGAGGGCGAAGGCGCGCTGAGGGATTTGTCGCAGGGGCTGTTTGACATGGGCGCATTCCGGTCTGCGGATTGGTCCAGAATGCGGCAGGTGCTTTTGCCTGCACTTGGCCCCGAAGGGCGCTGCGTTCTGGAAGCGGCTGAAGGGTCAACCGACAAGTTCGAGGCCTTTTTTGAAGGGTTTGCGCGGGCCTCTGTTGGCTGAATTGACCTCATCAGGGATGAGGTCAGCCTCCGGCGGGAGTTTATCTGGCAAAATGAAGCGGGCAGTCGCGTTACATCGAGAAGGATGTGCCGCAGCCGCAGGCGCTGGTCGCGTTGGGGTTTTCGATGACAAAGCGCGCGCCGATCAGTTCTTCTGAAAAATCGATGACGGCATTGGTCAGGAATGGCAATGATATGCTGTCGACCACAACTTTTTGGCCAGCGCCTTCGAGAATGAGGTCATCATCTTTGGGCGCATCAAGTGCGATGTCATATTGAAAGCCGGAACAGCCGCCGCCTTCGACAGCGACGCGCAATGCTTTTCCATCTGCGGCGGCACCAATTTCCGCAAGGCGGTCAAAAGCGCGGGAGGTGACTTTGGGGGGCAAGTTCATTTTTCGGGCTCCGGTGTGATCGGTTTCCATCTGTCGTTGCTTGCAATATAGAAACCCGCAGGACAGGCCACAAGGACCTCATATCATGCGCGCATCTTTTGCCTCTGATCCAGCAGCGACCCGGGGACGGTTGATGCCGGAAGAGGAAAGCACATTTCGGTCGTGTTTCCAGCGGGATCGCGACCGGATTATCCATGCCAGCGCCTTTCGGCGGCTAAAGCACAAGACTCAGGTCTTTATCGAGCATGAAGGCGATTATTACCGCACGCGGCTGACCCATTCGATCGAGGTGGCGCAGGTGGCACGCACGATTTCCGGCGCGTTGGGCTTGAACGCCGAACTGACCGAGGCGGTCGCATTGGCCCATGATCTGGGCCATCCACCGTTTGGCCATACCGGAGAGGACGCGTTGCAGGCCTTGATGGCCCCTTATGGCGGGTTTGATCACAATGCGCAGGCCATCCGGATTGTCACAGACCTTGAGCGGCACTATGCGGAATTCGACGGGCTGAACCTGACTTGGGAAACCTTGGAAGGGTTGGCCAAGCACAATGGCCCTGTCACGGGCGCGCTGCCGTGGGCGTTGGAGGTTTATGGCCGCAAGCATGATCTGGAACTGGGCACTTATGCCAGTGCCGAGGCGCAAGTCGCGGCGATTGCAGATGATGTGGCCTATAACCATCATGATTTGCATGACGGTCTGCGGGCAGAGCTGTTTTCGACAGATGAGCTGGCTGAACTGCCTATTCTGGATCGCAACTTTGCCGAAGTGGACAGATTATACCCCGGTTTGAACTATTATCGGCGGCGCCACGAAGCATTACGGAGGTTTTTTGGCGTGCTGGTCGAGGATGTGATCAACTTTGCCCGCATCCGTCTGGATGAAATGCAGCCACAAACTGCGACGGATATTCGGATGGCGGGGCGCACGTTGATCCGTTTTTCCGATCCGGTGTTCGAAGACCTCAAGGTGATCCGCGCCTTTTTGTTCGAACGTATGTACCGGGCCCCGTCGGTGGTCATCATGCGCAAGCAGGTCACGCAGATGGTCGAAGATCTGTTCCCCTATTTTATGGCCCATCCCGACCAGTTGCCAAAGCAATGGCGCAAGGATGTGGACGATGTCGATGGGGATACTGCCCTGGCCCGGATTGTCAGCGATTACATTTCCGGCATGACGGACCGCTTTGCCATTCAGGAACATGACCGTCTGATCGGCAATGACCTGTCGGCGAGTGTTGCATTTGGGTCGAACCCCGCTTGATTGTCAGGGCTTTTTCAGGTGATACACGAGGCCAAGACGAAGGAACCCCGTTATGAACCTATTTGCCGATATCCGCACGCTTGTGCTGTCCACGCTTGATGCGCTGGTCGCTGACGGGTTTTTGCCCCAAGGCCTGAACTTTGATGCGATTGCGGTTGAACCGCCGCGCGATGCCGCACATGGCGATATGGCGACCAATGCCGCGATGGTATTGGCCAAGCCTGCTGGCATGAAGCCGCGCGAGATCGCCGAAAAGCTTGCTGCCAAGCTGGTCGAAGACGCGCGTATAAACTCGGCTGATGTGGCAGGGCCGGGGTTCTTGAACCTGCGGCTTGCCCCGTCTGTCTGGCAGGGTGTCGTGGCCGCGGTTCTGGCCAAGGGCACTGATTTCGGACGCGGTGATTTGGGCAAAGGCAAGCGGGTCAACGTTGAATATGTTTCGGCGAACCCGACGGGGCCACTGCATGTCGGTCACACGCGCGGCGCGGTATTTGGCGATGCGCTGGCAAGTCTGCTGGATTTCGCGGGCTTTGACGTTACCCGCGAATACTACATCAACGATGGTGGGGCGCAGGTCGATGTCTTGGCGCGGTCGGTATACCTGCGCTATCTTGAGGCACATGGCCAAGAGGTCGCGTTCCCCGATGGCACGTATCCCGGCGATTACCTGATCGAGGCTGGCGAGGCCCTGAAGGCCAAGGTTGGTGACGCGTATATCGACCAGGACGAAAGCGTCTGGCTGGAAGATGTGCGCAACTTTGCCACCGAAGAAATGATGAAGCTGATCCGCGATGACCTGGCGTCTTTGGGCGTTGAAATGGATGTATTTTATTCCGAAAAATCGCTGTACGGCACCGGCAAGATCGAAGCCGCGATCAACGATTTGAAATCCAAAGGCCTGATCTATGAGGGTGTTCTTGAGCCCCCAAAAGGCAAGCTGCCCGAAGACTGGGAACCGCGCGAGCAGACGTTGTTCAAATCCACCGAACACGGCGATGACGTAGACCGGCCCGTGATGAAATCCGATGGCGGCTGGACCTATTTCGCGCCCGATATCGCGTATCACTATGACAAGGTGCAGCGCGGGTTCGACATGTTGATCGACGTCTTTGGCGCGGATCATGGCGGGTACGTCAAACGGATGAAAGCGGCTGTATCAGCGCTGTCGGGGGGCACTGTGCCGCTGGACATCAAGCTGACGCAGCTGGTGAAGCTGTTCAAGGACGGCAAGGAATTCAAGATGTCCAAGCGGGCAGGGACCTTTGTGACCCTGCGCGATGTGGTCGATCAGGTTGGCTCGGATGTGACGCGCTTTGTAATGCTGACGCGCAAGAATGATGCGATGCTGGATTTCGATTTTGCCAAGGTCTTGGAGCAATCCCGCGAAAACCCGGTGTTTTATGTGCAATACGCCCATGCGCGGGTCAATTCCGTGCTGCGCAAAGCGGCAGAAGCCGGCGTGGCCACTGACATGGCCACCTTGCAGGCCGCAGACCTTGGCCTGCTGGATCACGAGGCAGAGCTGAAGCTGGCTGCCAAGCTGGCCGAATGGCCACGCTTGGTTGAAACCGCGGCGCGCAGCAATGAACCGCACCGCGTTGCGTTCTATCTGTATGAACTTGCAGGCGACTTTCACGGGCTGTGGAACCGGGGCAATGATGTGCCTTCGCTGCGCTTTTTGCAGGATGACGCCGCGGTGTCGCAGGCAAAAATCGCGCTGGCACAAGCCACAGCGATTGTAATTGCGTCAGGTCTTGGTATTCTGGGTGTGACACCAGCGGAAGAGATGCGTTAAACGCACGCCCGCCGGACAGGCAACTTCAGATGACAGACCCGTGCCGATGAAACGAGCGGCGGGCAGTGAGGCAGAAATGGCAGATTACACAACCTCCCCCCATGGTGGGGGATACCAAGTTGAATCAGACATGTATGTTCCCCCTGCGCAGGGGGCTAACGCATTGGGAAAGCTCACGAATGTTGTGGGGGCTGCGATGTCGGTCGCCCTTGTCGTTGGCATCGGTGTATGGGGCTACAAGCTGCTCGTGCGCGATGTATCCGGCATCCCCGTGGTTCGTGCCGCACAGGGCGACATGCGGGTGCGGCCCAAGGATCCGGGTGGCCAGCTGGCGACCAATCAGGGCCTTTCGGTCAATGCCGTTGCATCCGAAGGCACGGCCAGCGCATTAGCGGACCGTGTCATTCTAGCCCCGCAGCCTTTGATGCTCGAGGATGAAGACCAGCCTGTTCCGGTTGCCATGGTTGCATCTGCGCCACAGACAACAAACGAGACGCCGGATGTTTCCGCTGCGTTGAAACGCGGCGATGTTGACGGTCTTGTGGCCCAGTTGACCGACGGTCTGGACCCTATGGAGAACGACGAAGCGTCGCTTGAGCCTATCATGGCAAGTGCGACCGTCGATATGGACACGCTTGAGATGTCGGTATCGAATGCTATTGCTGTGGCGATGGTTGCAGAGCCGGGGGTAAAGTCGTCTTTGCGCCCCAAGACACGGCCTGCAACGCGCGCGGCTGTGACGCCCGCCTCCTTTGCGCCTGCAGCTGCATCGACAAGCGTGAATGACATGGATGGCGACTCATTGCCGTCTGGCACGCGTCTGGTGCAGCTCGGGGCGTTTGATACCCCTGAAATCGCGCGCGCCCAGTGGGACAAGTTGAACAGTCGGTTCAGCGCGTATCTTGAGGGGAAATCCCGCATCGTCCAAGAAGCCAGCAGTGGGGGCCGAACGTTCTATCGCCTCCGGGCCCACGGCTTTGAAGACATCGCGGACGCGCGGCGGTTCTGTTCGGCTTTGGTCGCAGAGAATGCGGATTGTATCCCTGTCGTTACCCGCTGATGCGGTATGGCGCGACCATTCTGGATGCGACCGGTCTGCGGTTGACGGCGGATGAAAAGGCGCTGTTTCGGGCGGTCAAACCCTTTGGGTTTATCCTGTTTGCCCGCAACATCGACACGCCGGACCAAGTGCGCGCCCTATGCGGCGAACTGCGCGAGGCGGCGGGCCATAATGCAGTGATTACCATCGATCAGGAAGGCGGTCGGGTGCAACGTTTGCGCGGGCCAGTCTGGCGCGACTGGACACCGCCGATGACGTTTGTGCAGGCAGCAGGCGCTGATGCGGCGCAGGCGATGTATATCAGATTCCGCCTGATTGCAGATGAATTATTCGGCCTAGGCATCGACAGCAACTGCGCGCCGATGGTGGATGTAGCCGGGCCGCAAACCCATGAATTTTTGTACAGTCGCTGCTATGGTACCGATCCCGATCAGGTGGCCACTTTGGGGCGCGCGGCGGCAGATGGCATGCTGGACGGCGGCGTGCTGCCTGTGGTGAAACACATTCCCGGCCATGGACGGGCGACGATGGACAGCCATTTCAATTTGCCCTTGGTTGGGGCCGACCACGCGACGCTGACAGCCCACGATTTCGCCCCTTTCAAGGCGCTGAACGACCTGCCGATGGGGATGACAGCGCATTTGGTCTATGACGCGATTGACCCGCGCCCTGCGACGCTGTCGCCTGTGATGATGGACGTGATCCGCAGCGAAATCGGGTTCGATAATCTGGTCATGACCGATGATATCTCAATGAAGGCGCTGGACGGGGCGGTGGATCAGATCAGCCGTGATGCGCTGGCGGCAGGGTGCGATGTGATCTTGTATTGCAACGCCGCGCTTTCTGATCGTGCTGCCGTCGCCGATGCCGCAGGCGAGATGACGGACGCGGCCCAAACCCGCGCTGTTCGCGCGCTGAATGCACGCAGAACCCCTGACGAGATTGACATTCCCGCCCTGACTGCGAAGCTCGATGCGCTTTTGGGCGGGGGCTTGCATGGCTGATACGCTGTTTGATGAAGACAAGGCTTCGGTCGCCGAACGGTTGGCCGCTGAAGCCCTGATCGTGGATGTGGACGGTTTCGAAGGCCCTCTTGATCTGCTGCTGACCCTCAGCCGCACGCAAAAGGTCGATCTGCGCAAAATCTCGGTGCTGCAACTGGCGCGGCAATATCTTTTGTTTGTCGAAAAAGCCAAAGCACTGCGGCTGGAACTGGCGGCTGACTATCTGGTCATGGCCGCATGGTTGGCGTTTCTTAAATCGCGTCTGCTGCTGCCGCCAGATCCGACCGAAGAAGGTCCCTCGGGAGAGGAGCTTGCCGCGCATCTGGCGTTTCAGCTGGAGCGTTTACAGGCGATGCGGGATGCCGCTGCCCGACTGATGGCGCGCGACCAGCTGGGCCGCGATTTCTTTGCGCGGGGTCAAACCCAAGAGGTCAAGCGCACCCGCCGTGTCACCTACACCGCGACGCTGCTGGATTTGATGCAAGGTTATGCCCGCATTCGAACCCGCGACGATTTCCGTCCCTTTGTGATGGACCGCGAGAAGGTCTTCACGATGGAGCAGGCGCTGGAACGTATGCGCGGTCTGATCGGCTTTGCCGGCGATTGGGGTGATCTGACCAGCTATCTGCCCGAAGGGTGGGACGGCGATCCGGTGATGCGTCGGTCGGCCACGGCGGCGACATTTGCAGCATCGCTTGAATTGGTAAAGGAAGGCCATCTTGAGATCAGGCAGACAGGTATGTTTACCCCGATAGAATTGCGGAAAAGGGCTGAAGGTCGTGGCTGAACCGTTTGAAGAAAAAGAAGAAAGCCTGTTTGATGCGCCGCTTATGGCGGAACAGGAACGCATGCTTGAGGCGATCTTGTTCGCGACCTCGGAACCCATCACCTTGCGCGAGATCGAGGCGCGTTTGCCCCATGGCTGCGATGCCGCCGAGGCGATGGTACATTTGCGCAAGCGCTATGAAGGGCGCGGGGTGCAGGTTGCCAAGATCGGCGATGCCTATGCGATACGCACGGCCGCCGATCTTGGGTATCTGATGCAAAAAGAGACCGTCGAAATACGGAAATTTTCGCGCGCGGCGATCGAGACCTTGGCGATCATTGCCTATCACCAACCCGCGACACGCGCCGAGATCGAGGAAATCAGGGGCGTGTCCGTGTCGCGCGGCACATTGGATCAGTTATTGGAACTTGAATGGATTCGCTTTGGCCGTCGCAAGATGACACCAGGGCGGCCCGTAACCTTTGTTGTGACGCAAGAGTTCTTGTCACATTTCGGGCTGGAAAGCCCGCGTGACCTGCCGGGACTTAAGGAATTGCGGTCGGCCGGTTTGCTTGAGAACCGACCCGCCTTTGGGGCGATTCCGATGATGATCGGCGATGAGGACGAGGACGAGGCAACCGAGGGGCAAAGCGAGCTGTTCGAAGATTAATTCTATAACGGGCCTGAAAATGCCGTATTGGTCGCTATATTGTAACCAAGATATAAATTCCCACGTGTAAACGAGGTAAAGAATGAACCAGATTGTAAATATGATCATGCGCCGCGTCATGGGCCGGTTGATCAACAAGGGCGTCGATTTTGGATTTCACCAAGCATCCAAAATCGGCAAAGGCAAGAATGGTAAAGGTCAGCAAGCCCAGCTATCGTCAGAAGAGGATGCGCGCCGTGAACATGCGGGGCGTGAGCAGGGCAAGCAATCACGCGATATGTTGAAAAACATGCGGCGTTTGAACCGGTTTTAAACGCTGTTTGGGGGCGCTGCCCCCCGCCCTGATGGGCGTCCCCCGGGATATTTGAAAGCCAGAGAAGCCCGGCATGCCGTGATCAGCGTGCTGAGCGAAAATGTTTGCTGAGTTTGAGGCCTTGACCTTGGTAGTTTGACGCGATTCCCGCACCGTAAAGCTGCGTAGGGACCTGAGCCATTTTCTCATAGACCAAGCGGCCAACGACCTGTCCGTGTTCAAGCACGAACGGTGCTTCGTGGCAGCGAACTTCGAGGACGCCGCGTGAGCCTGCGCCCCCCGACGATTTATGGCCAAAGCCCGGATCAAAGAAGCCTGCGTAATGCACCCTGAATTCGCCAACCATTGCAAGGTAGGGGGCCATTTCTGCGGCATATTCGGGTGGAATCGTGACCGCTTCGCGGCTTACTAGGATATAGAATGCGCCGGGATCGAGGATGATTTGACCGTTCTCGCTGTGGACTTCCTCCCAATAATCGGCAGGTGCGTAGTGGCCGATATTGTCCAGATCAATCACACCGGTATGCGGTTTTGCACGGTAGCCGACCAATGTCGTGCCGGGCAGGCGCAGATCAACCGAGAAGCCGAGACCGTCGTCAATCACCGCATGGCCATCAACAAGGGGTGTCGCGGCATGCAGGGCGCGCAACGCGTTGTCGTCCAATGTGGCATCACCCGCGGAAAAACGAATCTGGTTGAGGCGCATACCGGGGCGCACCAGCACCGAGAAGGAGCGCGGGCAGATTTCAGCATAAAGCGGACCAGTATAACCTGCCTCGATGCGGTCGAATTCGGTACCGCCGTCGGTGATGGTGCGGGTCAGCAGGTCAAGCCTGCCGGTCGAGCTTTTGGCATTCGCCACTGCGGAAATGTCGGCGGGCAGGGACAGCGTTTCCATCAACGGCACGACGTAGACGCAGCCTTTTTCCAGAACGGCACCATTGGTCAGATCGACGCGGTGCATTTCGAATTCGCTTAGGCGGTCCGCAACCTTGGCCCCATGCCCTGCTAGAAATGACGCGCGGACGCGGTAGGCGACGCTGCCCAAACGCAAATCAAGGCTCGCGGGTTGGATTTGGGCGGGATCAACTGCGGGCGACCCTATGATCTGGCCTGCGTTGATCATTTCGCTGATTTGCTGGTTTGGGATTACACCGCCCATGGCTGGACCTTTCAAATGCAAACGCCCGCACCGTTACAGGCGCGGGCGTTTGTTTTATGTCGGTTGGTCGGGCTAGCAGGACTCGAACCTGCGACCTTCCGTCCCCCAGACGGACGCGCTACCAGGCTGCGCCATAGCCCGACATGAGGCGTTTCATACCTGATAATCACCGGTGCGCAAGGGGGAATTGCCGCAAAGCGCATCGTGAGTTCAGTCTTTTGCCCGAGGGTTCTGTTCAGAGGTCATCGAATTCCGCAAAGCTTGCAGTTGCGCAAGCACGGGGGCGATTTTCTGCGCTGTTTCTGGCGATAATTCTGTGCAGGTCAGGATCGCGGCAAGGCCGCCGGGGGCTGCGGGCATATCAGCTTCGTCGGGAATCGGGGGCAATTCTATGATGCGGGGCTTGCGTTCGACAGCGGGTGTCGGTGCTTGGGGGGCAGGCTCGGACTTGGCCTGAGGTACCGGTGCGGGGGGGCTATCGGGCTCGGCCGCAGGGCGGCGCAAAAATGTCGGGCTGTCTGCCGCTGCTTCTGACAGGCTTTGATCAGCCGACGTATCCGTCTGGGCTGTTTCGGCATCTGTCGGCATCTTTGACGCGTCAGTCGTGGTATCGGGCGTGATTTCTGCCGCGCCTTCATCTTGGCCAAAGGCCGATGATCCGGGCATGTCGGAATCGCTTGGTGGTTGTGGCGTTGGGGTCGCCGCAGCAGAATCGCTTGGTTTATCAACTGCGGCGGGGGCCGGTTCAATTGCTGGTTCATCTGCGGGTTCTGGGGCGTCTTCAGGCGCTGATGACGCGAGGTCTGCCTGTGCTACCTCGGGTGGGCCAGGCTGTGTGTCGGGTGTTTGCGAAGGAGCTGCGGGAAGGAGCCCCGGGACCGTATCGGCGGTGTTTTCCGCCGCAGTTTCGATGGGCGCGCTTTTTGGATCGGAACCTAGATCCGCTTGCGTCTCCTTTGGGGCTTCCTCGGGCGTTTTATCGGGGCGGGCGGCCTCGAAAGGCAGCACGACGCTTTCAACCACAGGGTCTTTCAAACCAAGCGTTTGATCTTGCGGCGCTGAATCAGACATGTCGATCGTGTTTTGATCGCTTTGGTTCAGATCGGCTTGGGTTAGTTCATCCAAGGGGGCCGAGAGGGCAGCGACATGGCTCATCCCTTCTTCGCGCAGAATTTTCTGAACGCCTTTGATCGTCAGGCCATCATCATGCAGCAAGCGCTTGATACCGCCCAATAAAAGCATATCGGCGGGGCGGTAATAGCGCCGTCCCCCCGCGCGTTTAATCGGTTTAACTTGGGTGAATTTACTTTCCCAAAACCGCAGCACGTGGGCCTGAATCTCAAGCCAATCCGCTACTTCGGAAATTGTTCGGAACGCATCCGCAGATTTGGGCATCGGTTTAACGCTTGTTGCCGTCGGCAACGCGGTCCTTCATTAAATGCGAGGGGCGGAAGGTCAGCACGCGGCGGGGATTGATCGGGACTTCTTCGCCGGTTTTCGGATTGCGACCGACGCGGGCGGATTTTTCCCGCACTGAGAATGTCCCGAAAGACGAGATCTTGACCTGTTCGCCTTCCACCAATGCGTCGGACATGTGATCCAGTACGGATTCTACCAATTGCGCGCTTTCGTTTCGGGAAAGACCTACCTCGCGAAACACAGCTTCGCTTAGATCCATCCGCGTCAAGGTCTTGTCGGCCATCCCATCCCCCATGCTTATTTTCTCCAACATAGGCCGCGCCGTTTTTGCAAGTCAACAACTATGGGCTGTAAGGTCCTGTTTGCGCGACAAAAAGCCGTTTTACCAGCGTATGACGACAGCGCCCCAAGCCAAACCGCCGCCGATGGCTTCGGTTACCAGAAGGTCGCCATTTTTGATCTGGCCGCGTTCTTGTCCGACCGAAAGGGCAAGTGGAATCGATGCGGCAGAGGTGTTTCCGTGGTCCTGAACCGTCACCACGACCTGATCCATAGACAGGTTTAATTTCTTGGCAGTGCCTTGAATAATCCGGATATTTGCTTGATGAGGCACGACCCAGTCGATGTCATCTGCCGTAACGCCTGCGCGCTCCATTGCGGTGGTCGCGGTCGAGGCTAGCTTTTCAACAGCGTGGCGGAAAACCTGATTGCCCTGCATGCGCAGATAGCCGGTCGTGCCAGTGCTGACGCCGCCGTCTACATATAGCAGATCGCGGTAGCGCCCGTCGGAATTCAGATCAGTGGACAGGATTCCGCGATCTTGCGGGGTGCCGTTGCCTTCTTGGGCTTCCAACAGCAAAGCGCCGGCACCGTCACCGAACAAAACGCTGGTGCTGCGGTCGGTCCAGTCCATGATCTTGCTGAATGTTTCGGCCCCGATGACCAGAACCCGTTTGGCTTGACCCGATACAATCAGGGCATTGGCGTTTGACAGGGCAAAGATAAATCCGGCGCAGACAGCCTGCACGTCAAAAGCAAAGCCGGTTTCCATGCCAAGCTGCGCTTGCACCATGGTCGCGGCAGAGGGGAAGGTCAGATCGGCGGTGGAGGTGGCCAGAATGATCGCATCGACGTCGGCAGGCGTCTTGTCTGCCTGTTTGAGGGCCGCAAGGGCAGCCGCCGTGGCCATCGTGGATGTGGTTTCATCGCCAGATACGAAATGACGGCGTTCGATCCCGGACCGGGACCTGATCCAGGCGTCATCCGTATCGATCTTGCCTTCGAATTCGGCATTTTCTACAACACGTTCCGGCAAATAGTGCCCGGCACCGATTACAACTGCCCGTAGGGTCATGTTTCCGTCTCTTTCACCGGCGAGGCTGCTGCAACACGCGCCGCCAACCGGTTGGTAAATTCACTTTCCGCCAAGCGCGCAGCCAGTTTGATGGCCGAGGATACGCCGGTTGCATCGGCCGCACCATGGGATTTTACAACAGTACCGTTCAGGCCCAGAAAGACGCCGCCATTGACGCGGCGCGGGTCAAAGCGCTTGCTGACCCGGCGCAACGATGAATAGGCCAATACAGAGGCCATGCGAGACCAGATCGAGTTTTTGAAGGCCGTGCGCAAGCCGCCGCTGATCAAGGTTGCAGTACCTTCGCCGGTTTTGATCGCGATATTGCCGGTAAAACCGTCAGTGACGATCACATCAGCGGCGTTGCCCGCGATATCGCCGCCCTCAACAAAGCCGACGAAATCGAATTCGGCGTCGTCGGCGGCATCGCGAATCAGCTCATGCGCTTCTTTTAGCTCGGCGCGGCCTTTGTGTTCTTCGGTCCCGACATTTAGCAATCCGACACGGGGGCGTTTTATGTCCATCCCGTTGCGCGCATAGGAATTACCCATCAGCGCATACCGCAGCAGATCATCGGCATCGGCGCGGACATCTGCACCAACGTCCAGCAGAACGTTAAAGCCTTGGGGATTCGTGGACGGGTACAGGACCGCAATCGCGGGCCGGTTCACGCCGGGCAGCTTTCTCAGGCGGATCATCGACAGCGCCATCAGCGCGCCCGTGTTGCCACAGCTGACTGCAACCGAAGCCTCGCGCGAGCGGACGGATTCGATTGCGGACCACATGGATGTGTCCTTGCCGTTACGCACGACATTGCTGGGCTTGTCATCCATCGTGACGACACCCTGTGCATCACGCACAGTGCAACGGCCCCGCAATTCTGGACGCTTGGCCACTAAAGGGTCGAGCGTCTCGGCGGGGCCGTGCAGGACAAAACTAATGTCCGGATTTTTCGCAGCAGATTCAGCACACCCGGCAACAACAATTGCCGGGCCCTGATCGCCCCCCATCGCATCAACTGAAATGACGGTACGCTGAGCTTTCGCTTGAGCCTGATCGGACATGGCCGTCATCTTTTGCGAAGCCTCTTTATGCTGCGGTTGACTGTATCAGCTTACGCTGCGTCTTCGTCGAGATCGACTTCTTCGGCCATCGCGACGACTTCGTTGTCATCATAGTGACCACAAGCGGCACAAATGTGGTGTGGGCGCTTCAGCTCACCACAGTTTGGGCATTCGTTAGGGTTCGCAGCGGTCAGCGAGTCGTGCGCGCGGCGATTGTTGCGACGCGATTTGGAAACTTTATTCTGTTGGACAGCCATATCTGGTGCCTTTGCCTTCGGGGTCGTTCAGCGGCATGTAGCCAAAGACGACCGTGTTTCAGATCAACTCCCGGTTTGGGCGTGACGTGCGTTTAGGCCTAAGCCTATCCGATGTCCAACCTTAATTGGGGTGAGAGGCGCAAAATACTGCTAAACAATATCGATGCAACCCCGATTTTAAAGCAATTACGTGTGTTTTAGTCCTTATCGTCTTTCAACGCTTGGCGTAAATCCGCCAAGCCGGCAAAGGGGCGCGCGTCTGCGTCTGTCATCGGGGCATCGCCAGGCTTGGTATAGACCAGCTCTCCCAGCTCGGCACCATTGGCGCGGGGGTATTCCGGTACCTCAAGCGCGAGTGCTTCGATCATCACAATGACGGGGTCGATCCAAGCGGCCAGCGGTTCCGAGCGGTCATCTTCGGGCATTTCGGCCTCTGGTTCGTCGGGTTCAACGTAATCCTTGACGAAAAGCCGCGTGATATCAGTGTCGATGCGGGTCATCACCGGCTCAAGCGAGACCACGCAGGGCTGGATGACGGTGGCACCAAGGCGCGCATCTAGCTGCCAATCGGTGCGGCCAAGGGCGGTCAGCGTGCCTTGAAAGGATAATTTACGCACCGATGTCAGCCCCAGTTCTAGGGCGATTTCCCGCAGGGCGTCGGCATCGGGGCGTACGGAGAAAGGCGTTTGTGCGTTTTGCGGCAGCTCTGCGACACGCAATGCTGTGGGGCTTGGGGGCGTGCGAGACATGATGATGTGCTTTCGTTTCTTGAACCATAGGGGGTGCTTGGTGTATGCGAGATAAAAGCCATGATCCCTAAGGGCAAGAGGGCACTAAAGAATGCGTAAAGATCGCCATGTCACAAAGACACTGTTTGCTGCCGCTGTTGTGGGGGCTGGTCTGATGCTTGGGGGGTGTGCACCGCAATACAAGAATCACGGCTATATCCCGCCCCAGGAAGATCTGGACAAGATTTCGATTGGCCAGGACACCCGCGATACGGTGGCTCAAACCGTTGGCGTCCCTGCGTCGGCAGGTCTGTTGACCAACTCTGGCTATTACTATGTGCGGTCGCGGCGCAGGGCGGTCGGGTTTCTGGCCCCCAAAGAGATCGAGCGCGAAGTCGTCGCCGTCAGCTTTAACGCACAAGGCGTGGTCGAGAACGTCGAACGCTTTGGCCTTGAGCGCGGCAATATCATCACGCTGGACCGCCGCGTGACCAGTTCATCGGTTCGGGACAGGTCCTTTATTCGCCAGCTTTTGGGCAATATCGGGCGTTTCAACCCGGCGGGGCTTGCGGGCTAGGGTCCGCGCCTTTGCACCGCAAGGCGACACCCAAAAACGTTGATGTGATGGGCCTTGTGCGGGGCACACATGAGGTGTTTGTCGCGCGGTCCGATCAGGACATTGAAGCGGCTCAGGCACTGCGGGCATTGGCATTCGGGCTGGATGTCACCCACGACCGTGATGCATTCGACACCACCCAGCACCAGATCCTTGTGCGCGATCTTAGGAACGGTCAGATCGTTTGTTGCTTTCGGACCCGTGTTTTCATCGGCGCGCAGTTAGAGCAGAGCTATGCCGCGCAATTTTATGACTTATCCGGTCTGTCGGGGTTCGATGGCCAGATGATGGAGCTGGGGCGGTTTTGTGTGCATCCAGACGCCAGTGACCCTGACATCGTACGCATGGCGTGGGCAGCTTTGACGCGGTTCGTCGATGCGTGCGGGATCAAGCTGATGTTTGGCTGTTCGTCCTTTGCGGGCAGGGTGGTTGCTGACTATGCAGATAGTTTCGCGCTGCTGCGGGCGCGGCATTTGGGGCCTGCGGTCTGGCGACCGGCCGAAAAGGCAAGCGATCCAGTACGATTCGCGGATCACGCGCGGGCACAGCCGGACCTGCAAAAAGCCATGCAACACATGCCGCCTTTGCTGCGGACCTACTTGCTGATGGGCGGCTGGGTCAGTGATCATGCGGTTGTCGACCAGCACATGAAAACGCTGCATGTGTTCACCGGGCTTGAGATCGATGCGATCCCCGAGAACCGCAAACGCTTGCTGCGCGGCTTGGCCTGAAAAGATTCCATGCCTTCGGCGAGGATTTAGGGCCATTTGGAACGAGGGTCATTGACCCCGACGCAGCGCAGATATAGCTGGCTGCCATGGCACGCGCACCCCTTTTACAAGTGAACGAGATCACGCTGACTTTCGGCGGCGATCCCGTATTCGAAGATATGTCTTTGGTCGTTCAACCGGGCGACCGGTTGGCGTTGGTCGGGCGAAACGGCTCGGGTAAATCCACGTTGATGAAAGTCATGGCTGGTATTGTTGAGCCTGACAGCGGCGACGTTATCGTCGGCCCCGGCGTATCTGTCGGCTATATGGAACAAGACCCGGACCTGACGGGTTTCGAGACCTTGGGCGATTTCGCGTCCCACGGGCTTGATCCGTCAGAGATGTACAAGGTTGAACGCGCGGGCGAGGGTTTGAAGTTCGACCCTGCACGTCCCGTCAGCACCGCCAGTGGTGGTGAACGTCGCCGCGCGGCTTTGGCGCGGTTGATGGCATCCGAGCCCGAGTTGATGTTGTTGGACGAACCAACCAACCACTTGGACATCGAGGCGATCCGCTGGTTGGAAGACGAGCTGAAAACCACGCGTGCCGCTTTCGTTATTATTTCTCACGATAGGGCGTTTTTGCGCGAATTGACCCGTGCAACGCTGTGGATCGACCGCGGTGTGACCCGCCGGCAGGAAATCGGCTTTGGCGGGTTTGAGGCATGGCGCGACCAGATGTGGGAAGAAGAGGACACGCAGCGCCACAAGCTGAATCGAAAGATCAAGGCAGAAGCACGCTGGGCTGTCGAAGGTATTTCTGCACGGCGCAAGCGCAACCAAGGCCGCGTGCGCGCCTTGCAGGATTTGCGCGCCGAACGCGCCAGCCAGATCACGCGGCAGGGCACGGCGGCAATGGCGTTGGAAGCGGGGCCCAAGTCGGGCCGCAAGGTGGTCGAGGCGACAGGCATCACCAAGGCGTACGGCGACAAGACGATTCTGCGCCCCTTCGACATCACGATCCAGCGTGGCGACCGGATTGCCTTGGTCGGACCGAACGGTGTCGGGAAAACAACGCTGCTGAACATGCTGATCGGCAAGGAAGAACCCGACAGCGGCACGATCAAGCTGGGCACCAATCTTGAGATTGCCTTGTTTGACCAAGCACGCGCGCAGGTG
>ERZ651776.102-NODE-102-length-115780-cov-11.147637_pt1 | contig 115780 bp, 108 predicted proteins | sample MGYA00514761_ERZ651776 | MGnify/ENA metagenome assembly ERZ651776 | reverse complement strand
GTATCACCTTTGATAAAGGTACCATTTCGAGCGAGAGAAGCATTAGTTTTTAGATTAATAATATCGTTGATCAAGAGATACTCAATGGTCTCGGCTTTAGCTATAACGAGCGTAGTATCATCAAGCGAGACCTGCTGGTAACTAGCGGGTGATCCTAAACACAAAATCCGACTCACTGTGTCACCCTCGTAGTGGATTGTGACTTCCTCAGCATCAATTAAAATACTTCCCTGCCTAATAATGACGTTACCACGATACTGAGTTAGACCTGTTAATTCATTGCGTTCAGCATAGTCTGCAGAAACCGAAATGGGTTGAACGCGATCACTTGACAGTGCCGAGGCCATGCAGCAGTGGGCCATGATAAAAAGAACCAGTAGTTTTCTAAATAGCATCATGGGTTGCACGTACTTTGGAGTTTATTCTAAATACTTCTTTATCAAGATCTGCATTAAGGCCCGTGCCGGATAACGTTAGCTCTGGGGACGCTAACTTAAAACTTCCATCGGTTGTAACGGTCATGCGCGCCGAATTGTAGCTCAGATTATTCGAGGTTAAGGTACTCTGTTGGCTGGTGCCGTTAATAAACGCCACAACATCTCCATTCAAGGCTAACTTACTGCCATCCGCTGACAGTGTCCCTGAATGAGCAACAAAAGAAACACCTTTCTCTTCACGCTGCTCCAAATTACCTATTCGAGAGACAAAGCGAGGAGCCGATAAATGCAATTGGGTCTCTCCAGACAATAGTTCCATTTTAGATGAAGTTAAGATAAATAATTCATTTCCATTGTCAGAGAAACGCTGACTTGTCATTGCTGTCATGTAACTATCAACACTTGGTTCTTGAACCACTTGAGAATTATTTTTACGTATAAAAGACTCAGGGGGCGAATCCCAAACAACTAAAAACCAACTAATGATGACTACTAGAGCAATACCAATAAAAGATTGGCGAATCATTGGTATTGCCCCACAATTTTACTGAACTTTTCCTGCGCGATCAGTATCATCTCTGCCACTTCACGCACTGCGCCATTGCCGCCAGTAGAGACCGTTTGCCAATTAGCCTCTGCGGCTAAAGTGCTACTAGCATTCGCTACTGTGATACCTAAACCTACTCTTTTAATTACCGCAAGGTCAGGTAAATCGTCTCCTATAAAAGCAATTTCATCGAGAGTCATGTCTAAGGATGGCAGTAATTCATCTAAGGCGGTTAACTTATCCTCACGGCCTTGAATCACAGGGCTGATGCCTAATTCATCGGCTCGTCTTTGCAGTAGGGAAGACATTCTGCCTGTAATGATACCAACTTGAATATTGCCCTTTTGTAAGAGTTTTATACCAAGACCATCTTGAATATCAAATCCCTTCATTTCTTCACCACTATTACCATAGTAGAGTTTTCCATCGGTGAGTACGCCGTCTACATCGAGTAAAAGAAGCTTAATTTTTTGTGCAGCATCTATCACTGACTTTGGAGTTATACACATTAAATCACTCCCGCTCTTAGGATATCATGCAGGTGCAAGACGCCAGTAATATGGTCTTCCTCTTCCACAATTAGAGCTGTTATTGAAGCCTTTTCCATAATAGTTAGTGCTTCTGCGGCAAGCATGTTTTGTGGGATTGTCTTAGGGTTTGCCGACATAACATCAGAGACCGAAGTAGTAGCAAAGTCTACTTTGAGATCTATGATGCGGCGTAAATCACCATCAGTAAAGATACCCACCAGTTTGGCATCGTCTGACATTATTGTTGTCATGCCCAGGCCTTTTTGGGTCATCTCAATCAGCGCATCCTGTAGTGTTTTCCCAGCGCTCACGACTGGAATTTGATCACCTTCGTGCATGATATCTTTGACACGCAATAACAGTTTTCGACCCAAGGCTCCGCTAGGGTGAGAGAACGCGAAATCTTCTGCGTTAAAGCCGCGAGCCTCCAAAAGAGCGATTGCTAAAGCATCTCCCATTACCAGGGTAACAGTAGTACTTGTTGTCGGTGCTAAATTAAGAGGGCAAGCTTCAATAGTTACGGAGACATCAAGGTTTGCACAGGCAGCTTTAGCTAGTTGCGACTGCTCGTCTCCTGTCATGCTAATCAGCGGAATACCTAATCGAGCAATCAGAGGTAAAAGCGTCACGATTTCATTGGTATTGCCTGAATTAGATATCGCAATGACCACATCAGTCTTAGTGATCATACCAAGATCGCCATGACTGGCTTCACCAGGATGAACAAAAAATGCAGGAGTGCCGGTACTGGCAAGGGTCGCAGCAATTTTGTTTCCAATATGGCCAGATTTGCCCATTCCGGTCACAATAACACGCCCCTGGCATGCCAAAATTGTTTCACAAGCAATTCTAAATTGCTGATCTACACGAGAAGATAGAAGTCCAACTGCTTCAACTTCCATCTTGATAGTACGAAGGCCTGATTCAATAAAATCGATCATTTCGGAATGCGCTCGTTGTAGTTCAAAATTTCTTATTTTGCATTATATGACGAAAACGTCTTCTCAGGTAATCACTAGCCAGCCATCATAGACGGCCATAACAAAAGATAGTAGCAACAGTATGCTGATAACAGAATAATGCCGACGGTTCTAGAAAGGTGCGCACCTGTGTTACTGCGTTTCCCTTTTGCAAGTGAAACAGCAAGTATTATAACCATTAACAGCGTCATCGCCGCTAAAGAAAGATAATCTCGAGTGAACACTTCTTGAGATAGATTCATTGGTGCAATAGCACCTGCTGTGGCCATAACCAGTAGTATGTTAAATAAATTTGAGCCGAAAATATTCCCTACTGCTATATCATGGTGACCTCTTAGAGCACTCATAATAGACGCGGCCAATTCTGGAAGGCTAGTCCCAATGGCGATCACCGTCAGTCCGATTATAAGATCGCTGACACCAAAATAACGGGCGATATCTTTTGCGCCCCAGACAGTGATTTCAGCACTAACAAGTAGCGCCGCCAGGCCAATAATTAGCCATAGTCCAGAGCTTTTCAAGGAGTTTTCCTTGACTGACTCAGTGTCTATATGAGCGTTTACATCCGCATCTGGTTGGCTTTTCTTGTATTTCACAACAATGATTAATAGCGGGATAACCAAGAAACCTAAGGCAAGGCTCTCCCCGCGATTTAGCTGCCCATCGTAAAGGCAGAGTCCAGCAAAGGCGGTAATAAGTATGAGTATCGGGCTTTCTTCTCGCAAAAGATGCTTTTGTATGGGAATAGGCGCGACGATGGCTGTGATACCAAGTACTAAACCAATGTTGGCTAAATTCGAACCAATGGCATTACCAACGGCTAAACCGCCAGAATTTTTCAACGCTGCATTAATCGAAACAATGATTTCAGGGGCTGAAGTGCCTATTGAGACAACAGTTAGCCCAATAACGAGCGACGAGATGCCAAAACTTCGAGCCACACCAACACTGCCGTTAACAAATTTATCAGCGCCCCAAACTAAGCCCAAGAGACCTGCAATTAAAGCGAGTATGGACATATAAATTGCAGGCATAAGTTCTCCGCAGCCAGGGTGCATTTTGTTTATTCAACCACTCAGGAATGGTATAGTGCGCGACTCCAAAAGTCAGTAGTGTTCTTAAGAAAGTTATTTTTTATCGATGATTGATACAAAGTGGTGTTAAAGGAATAAATAATTGGACTAGTTTATGAACAAATTAAGTGTGTTTAGCAAAACCGTTTGGTTGTGCATAGTAGTGTTGAGTTTCTCGCCCTTAGTTGGTGCGCAAACGTCTGCCCAAACCGGAATAAGTAAACAAGACCCGTTTGATAATATTGAGACGATGACCAGCGAATTACTAACCATTATTGCTGACCACAAAGATCAGTACCCCGGGAATGAGAAATCCTACTTTAGTGCGCTAAATAGTCTTATGACCCCTTTTGTTGATTTTGATTATGTTGCAAAAAAAGTCATGGGGAAAAAATACGTGAAATTATCAACAAGAGAGCAGCGCGATCGATTTGTTGCGGTTTTTCGAGAAGGTTTGGTAGAAACCTATGGTCGAGGTCTGATGAGTTATGGCGATGAGAAAATTGTTTTAGTCAACAGACAGGTGTTGTCCAAAGAAAAGAGAGTCATTGTTGCGAAACAAGAAATTCGCGGTGCGACAGCTGTTTATCCTCTCAATTACTTGATGGCCAAAAAAAGAAAAACCGGCGAGTGGAATATCGTCAATGTAACTTTAAATGGGATAAATTTAAGTAAAACTTTCTCGAGTCAGTTCCAAAATGCCGCCCGCAAGTCCTCAGGTAACATAGGCACAGTAATTGATGGCTGGCTTACGAGTAATTAACGAAACACTATGAGAACAAAGAATGAATCTTGAAGAAATTAAAAGTTTATTAGAAAGCACATTGATTGATTGTGAGGTTCAAGTTGAAAGTCAGGGAAATCATTTCAACATCGTCGCCGTCGGTGATTTTTTCGAAGGGAAGCGCGCAGTGCAGCGCCAGCAGTTGGTTTATGCGGTTCTAAATGATCAGATATCATCAGGTGCTATACATGCGGTCAATATGAAGTTATTTACTCAACAAGAGTGGCAAGATCTTAGTTAATACAGAGGTTAGACTGTAGAAGGCTACGCAGCAGACGCTATATTTACAATACGAATTTTCTTTGTAAGGTTATCCAATGGATAAACTCATTATTCAAGGTGCTGGACCACTTCAGGGTGAAGTGTGGATTTCAGGCTCTAAAAACGCAGCGCTGCCGATATTGTCGGCCTCATTGCTGTGTGAAGGTTTGGTCAGCATCGACAACTTGCCGCACTTACAAGATGTGACTACAACGATCGAGTTGCTAGGCACTCTGGGTGTGAGACTCAGTGTTGATGAAAAAATGTCTGTTGAAATAGACACATCGACGTTGAATAGCGTTACCGCGCCCTATGACCTTGTAAAGACTATGCGGGCATCTATATTGGTTTTAGGCCCTCTGCTGTCTCGTTATGGCGAAGCTAACGTTTCATTTCCTGGAGGTTGTGCCATTGGTAGCCGGCCCGTTGATCTTCATTTGCGCGGGTTGGAAGCAATGGGTGCAACTATCGACATTAACAAAGGATATATCAATGCGATCTGCGATGGTCGATTGAAAGGCACTCGAATTCTTATGGATTTGGTGTCAGTCGGAGCGACTGAAAATTTAATGATGGCCGCCACCTTAGCTGATGGAATCACAACGATTGAGAATGCTGCGCGCGAGCCAGAAATAGTTGATTTAGCGGAGTGCCTAAATGCATGGGGAGCTAATGTTCAAGGTGCTGGAACAAGTACTCTTACAATTCATGGCGTTGATAAGCTTTCTGGCGGCACATACAAGGTGATGCCGGATAGAATTGAAACAGGCACCTATCTTGCTGCAGCAGTGGCCACTCAGGGTAAGATAAGAGTCAATCAGACCGACCCCACGACCCTAGAAGCGGTGTTGAGGAAGTTGGAAGAAACAGGTGCGAAGATAACCATAGGTGATGATTGGATAGAGTTAGATATGTTGGGTCGACGGCCTAAATCTATCAGTTTAAAAACCGCACCCTATCCTGCGTTTCCAACAGATATGCAGGCGCAATTGACCGCAGTTAACGCAGTTGCTGAGGGGTCGGGCGTTATTACTGAAACTATTTTTGAGAACCGATTGATGCAGGTCCAAGAGCTCAATCGCATGGGTGCCCAAATTGTCGTAGAAGGTAATTCAGCCATCGTATCGGGCGTGGAAAAATTAAAAGGTGCCCAGGTAATGGCCTCGGACTTAAGAGCTTCAGCCGCTCTGGTTATTGCTGGAATGGTAGCAGAGGGAGAGACGATTGTTGATCGTATCTATCATATTGATCGTGGGTATGAATGCATCGAGGAAAAGCTAAGACAACTCGGAGCAAAGATACATCGTGCACCAGAGTAGTTAAACTTTATTTGATACATAAAATTTTGTAGTTGAGGATGCTAACGAGACATGACTCAGATTACTTTAGCGCTAACTAAAGGGCGTATTTTAAAGGAAACATTGCCGTTATTAGATCAGGCAGGAATTGAGCCTCTGGAAGATATTTTTTCCAGCCGTAAGCTAGTGTTTGAAACAAATCGACCTGAACTTCGGCTACTAATATTAAGGGGTTCGGATGTTGCTACCTATGTGCAGTTCGGTGCTGCAGATATCGGCGTTGCGGGAAAAGATTTGCTGTTAGAGCACCAGGGGGATGGATACTACGAGCCCCTAGATCTTGGTATTGCACGTTGCAAACTTATGACTGCTGTGGCGAAAGGAGCTCCCTCTCATCAGGGCCGACTTAGGGTTGCAACCAAGTACGTCAATATTGCGCGCAAATTTTATGCAGAGCAGGGGAGACAAGCCGACCTCATTAAGTTGTACGGTGCTATGGAACTGGCCCCCATATTAGAACTCGCCCATGAAATTGTTGATATCGTTGATACAGGCAACACTTTAAAAGCTAATGGTTTAGAGGTTCGAGATGAGATAGCGGATATTAGTGCTAGGCTTATTGTTAATAAAGCGGCCATGAAAACCAAATTTAGCAGTATCCAGTCGATTGTAGATGCAATCGGACAGGCGGTTGAATTGTGAGTACAACCACTCGTAATCAAGGCGTTAAGATTTCGCGTCTAAAAACTACGGACTCCGGATTTAGTGAGACATTAGACTCGCTAATTGCTTGGGATATGGCGTCGAACACAGCTGTTGAAAAAACTGTTGTTGAGATTATTAGTCATATCCAAAGTAATGGTGATGACGCATTGCTTGAATTAACTAATCGATTGGATCGCCGCATCTGCAGTGACATCACTCAGATTTGTGTAGGTCAAGAAGAGATGAGCAGAGCCTTAGCATCTCTAGACCATGAGACTCGTCAGGCCCTTGAGAAATCGGCCCAACGAATAGAGGATTATCACCAACATCAATTGCAAGACTCTTGGCAATATAAAGAGCCAGATGGCACCATGCTAGGACAACAAATTACGCCCATGCAGCGTGTTGGTATTTATGTACCCGGAGGCAAGGCGAGCTACCCATCTTCTGTATTGATGAATGCTATTCCAGCTCGAGTAGCGGGAGTTCAGGAGATTATTATGGTGGTGCCGGCGCCTGATGGAGAACTAACTCCTATCGTATTGGCTGCTGCTGCTATTGCCGGTGTAGACCGTGTATTTACGATTGGTGGTGCTCAGGCCGTCGCAGCACTGGCTTATGGCACCGCTACAATCCCTAAAGTCGATAAAATTGTTGGCCCTGGAAATATTTATGTAGCTACTGCCAAGCGATTTGTTTTTGGGTCGGTGGGGTTGGATATGGTCGCAGGACCCAGTGAGATACTCGTCATTTGCGATGGTAAGACTAATCCTGATTGGATCGCAATGGATCTTTTTTCTCAAGCTGAACATGATGAGGATGCCCAAGCGATATTGCTAACCTGGGACCCTAAGTTCATCCAAGCGGTAGGTGAATCTATGGCAAGACTTCTTCCTGAGATGGAACGTTGTGACATTATTGCCAAGTCACTAGCCAGCAGGGGTGCTTTAATTTTGGTTGATAGCCCCGAACAGGCTGCTGAAATTTCCAACCGAATTGCACCAGAACACTTAGAACTGTCGGTGGAAGATCCAGAGTCTTGGCTACCTAGTATTCATCATGCAGGTGCTATATTTATGGGGCGCCACACTGCTGAGGCGCTTGGAGATTATTGTGCTGGGCCAAACCACGTTTTGCCCACTTCTGCCACAGCACGATTTTCCTCACCATTGGGGGTGTACGATTTTCAAAAACGCAGTTCATTAATTTATTGTACTGAGCAGGGTGCGTCAGAATTAGGTAAATTAGCATCAGTTCTTGGGCGCGGAGAATCTTTGACCGCCCATGCTCGCTCAGCAGAGTATCGAATTGAAAAGTAATAAGTTTGGTTAGAGAGTGCTAGTAAGGTAGCTTAATGAGTAAATATTGGAGTGATTTTGTAACGCAACTAGAACCCTACACTCCGGGGGAGCAACCGCGCACAACCAATATAGTAAAGTTAAACACCAATGAGAATCCTTATGGTCCCTCACCAGGGGCTATAGCAGCTATAGATGCTGCGCTGAATCAAGATTTGCGCCTATACCCACCTTCAGGGGCTGATGGGTTAAAACAAGCTATTGCCAAGTACTATAATCTCAATAGCGACCAAATTTTTGTTGGCAACGGTTCAGATGAGGTGTTGGCGCATGTGTTTAACGGATTATTAAAACAACCGGCACCCCTGCTATTTCCAGACATAACCTACAGCTTTTATACTGTGTTTTGTCGTTTATATGGCATTGATTACTCAGTAATACCGTTAAACGATGATCTTTGTATTGATGTTGCTGATTATAAGCAGCTTAATGGTGGAATTATTTTTCCCAACCCCAATGCGCCCACAGGTAGATTGCTGGACACTGATTCAATTGAGCAATTACTAAAAGCCAATCAAGATTCAGTCATCGTTATCGATGAAGCTTACATTGACTTTGGTGGGCAATCTGCAGTTCCATTAATTGATCATTATCCTAATTTGCTGGTCGTTCAGACTATGTCAAAATCTAGATCGCTCGCGGGCATGAGAATTGGTTATGCAATGGGTTCTGTTGATTTAATAGAAGGCCTAGAGCGGGTTAAAAATAGCTTTAACTCCTATCCTCTTGGGCATCTACAAATAGCAGCTGGGATTGCAGCGTTTGAGGATAAAGACTATTTTGACAAGACGTGTGACAGGATCATCAAAGACCGCGAAGAGCTGAGTAAAGATCTCAAACAACTAGGCTTTACCGTTTTACCTTCGGCGGCTAACTTCGTTTTTGTGCATCACGCTCAACACTCAGCTGAGGCTATTGCAGCTTATCTTAGAGAATTGGGCATCATAGTGCGGCACTTTAAGCAGCCGAGAATTAAGTCGTTCTTGCGAATAACAGTCGGTACAGAGAGTCAGAATCAGGAGCTACTATCTGCTGTAGGCGACTTTTTAAAGTAGCCCTTTGGCCAGTGCTTCCCCGCGATCACCTGCGATCACCGTGAACTCAAGAAGTTTATCTTCTCTCAAAACACTTATCTTGACCGGCTGACCTGGAGATACATTAGTAATTTGCATCACGCTCGCCGTCGGATCTGTTACAGGCACAGCATCTATCTTAACAATAAGATCTCCAACCCTTATGCCCGAGTTATCTGCAGGGCCACCATTAGTGATTCCTGAGATTCCAAACGTTTGTGAAACACCAAGTTCCTTAGCGATACTTTCAGCTAGAAACCCCGGATTAGCACTCATACCCAGCCAGCCTCTGACGACTCTACCGTGTTGAAGAATATCTTCTAAAACCGTTTGAGCTTCGTCCACGGGGATTGCGAAACTGATACCAGACGCACCAAGTTTAGCGGTGTTGATTCCAAGTAAATTGCCATAGGCATCGACCAAGGCTCCGCCTGAACTTCCTGCATTAATGGCAGCATCTGTTTGAATAAAGTTTTCGAAGATATTTTCTTGTTGGGTGGTTCGACCCTTTGCACTGATAATGCCTTGGGTGACAGATTGACCAATTCCCGAAGGGTTTCCTATAGCCAACACCACATCACCGATTCTAGCCTGATCAGGGTCGCCTAAAGCTATAGGTGTCAAGCCCTCAATATTTATCTTTAGAACTGCAAGATCAATTTCAGGATCAGTACCAATGATTGAGGCTGCAGCCTCACGACCATCATATAACAACACTATAATTTTCATGGCACCGTCAATAACGTGATGATTGGTTAGTATTACCCCATCAGATTGCATAATGACGCCAGAGCCCAGGGATGTTCTAGGAGAGCCATTATTGGTGCCTTTGAGGGTGTAGACATTAACAACAGATGGGGCAGCTCTGGATACGGCCACGGCATAAGAAACTTGCCCAGCCCAATCTGAGCTAATATTTGCTTGCTCTAAAGTCATCAAGTCATCAGAGGGGCTATTTGTAGTGGGACGGAAATCAGGCACCAACACAATTAGCACTGCTGCAACAAACAAACCCAGCATTACCGGTTTCACAAGATAATCAACGAATAACCTAGTTTTTCTGATTTCTTTCACCTTGAAGCCTCAATTTCTTCGTAGATTATGTCATAACTCGGCACTGGGAATGACTCTTCTTGTCTCAAGTCTACTGTCGAAGTAAATTTGATAATTTTGGGTTTGGCTTTTTTGCTGCCCGGAAAATAAGCAGCATATGCCCAATAGACTGAATCAACTCAGCACCATGACTATCGCAAATATCTTCACTCACACTCTTCTTCGTGGTTCTATCTCCCACAGCAACCTTGACCTTGATTAACTCATGATCATTCAGTGCTCGGTCTATCTCTGCATTAACCGTATCAGTTAGGCCCTTAGTGGCAATTGTTACCACTGGTTTTAAATTGTGCCCTAAACGGCGTAAATGTTTTTTATCTGTAGCGGAAGTTGTCATAATAGGAAGCTCAAGTGGTAGCTCCACATTCTAGCGAAAACTTACCTATGGCGAAATCTAAAAATCGCAGTTGGATCAAACAACACGTAAAGGATCCCTACGTAAAGCAATCTCAGGTTGATGGCTATCGTTCTCGTGCCAGTTATAAATTGCTCGAAATCGTAGAAAAAGACCGATTAATCCGATCCGGAATGACAGTCGTAGATTTAGGGTCAGCGCCTGGGGGGTGGTCTCAAGTGGCAGCAAGGCTTGTGGGTCACACCGGCAGGGTTCATGCATTAGACCTGTTACCTATGGACTCAATTGCAGGTGTAGACTTTATTCAAGGAGACTTCACCGAAGAAGATATTTTTGATGAACTTCTAAAACTCATTGAAAATCGCCCTGTAGACCTTGTAATTTCTGATATGGCCCCCAACTTAAGTGGTAACAAAGCAGTAGATCAACCCGCCGTGATGTATCTTGCTGAACTCGCGGTAGAATTAGCTGAAAAAGTGTTGACGAGCGATGGTGTTTTTATCGCTAAGCTTTTTCAAGGACAAGGGTTTGATCCATTTGTGCTGCAGGTGAGAACATTGTTTAATGGAGTGTCTATTATAAAACCAGATGCTTCAAGATCCCGGTCTAGAGAAGTGTATCTGGTCGCCAAAGGCTTAAAAGCCAATTGAAGAGGAAAGTAAATTGAACGATTTGGCAAAAAATTTAATTGTATGGCTAGTCTTGGCCGCGATTCTAATGTCTGTTTTTAATAGCTTTGCGCCTGAGGTTGAGCAAAACAATATCGATTATTCTGACTTTATCAACGAAGTGCAAAATGATCGTGTCAGCGAAGTAGTTATTGCTGATCTAATCATCACTGGTGAGCGTAATGATGGCTCTAAGTTCCGGTCAGTGCGTCCAAACATGCAAGATCCAAAACTGATGGACGACCTAATGAATCACAACGTTAGAGTGATTGGCAAAGAAAAAGAAGAACCCAGTCTTATTTCTCAGCTGTTAGTCGCAGCCTTCCCGATTTTATTGATTCTTGCTATTTTTATGTTCTTCATGCGTCAAATGCAGGGAGGCGCTGGAGGCAAGGGTGGCCCAATGAGCTTTGGTAAAAGCAAAGCCAAGTTGCTCACCGGTGACCAAATTAACACTACTTTTGCCGACGTGGCAGGTGTAGACGAAGCAAAAGAAGATGTCAGCGAGTTAGTCGAATTTTTAAGTGACCCGAGTAAATTCCAACGCCTCGGCGGGCGCATACCCAAGGGCGTTCTGATGGTTGGCCCCCCGGGTACCGGTAAGACGCTACTGGCTAAAGCAATCTCTGGTGAAGCAAAAGTCCCTTTCTTTTCTATCTCTGGCTCAGATTTCGTTGAGATGTTCGTCGGTGTTGGTGCATCGCGAGTCCGTGACATGTTTGAGCAGGCCAAAAAACAAGCACCTTGTATCATCTTTATTGATGAGATCGACGCCGTTGGACGCCATCGTGGAGGTGGTTATGGTGGTGGTAATGATGAGCGGGAACAGACCCTCAATCAACTTTTGGTAGAGATGGATGGTTTTGAAGGTAATGAAGGCGTGATTGTCATCGCTGCTACCAACCGTCCTGATGTGCTGGACAAAGCATTGCTGCGCCCCGGCCGATTTGATCGCCAAGTATATGTAAGCTTGCCCGATATTCGTGGCCGTGAGCAAATTCTTAAGGTTCACGCTCGTAAAGTACCTTTAGAGGATGCCGTAGATCTTTCTGTTTTGGCTCGCGGAACACCTGGGTTCTCCGGCGCCGACCTTGCCAACCTGGTTAACGAAGCAGCGCTGTTTTCAGCTCGTGGCAATCGGCGCGTCGTTACAATGGAAGAGTTCGAAAAAGCTCGCGATAAAATCATGATGGGTGCCGAGAGACGGTCCATGGTGATGTCTGAGAAAGAAAAAATAAACACTGCCTACCATGAAGCTGGCCACGCCATCATTGGTCGACTAGTACCAGAGCATGACCCTGTACACAAGGTGACCATTATTCCTCGTGGGCGAGCACTGGGTGTTACTCAGTATCTCCCAGAAGAAGACCGGTACAGCATGAACCGTACTCAGCTTTTCAGTCAATTATGCAGTCTGTTTGGCGGCCGTATTGCTGAAGAGTTAATTGGAGGATTTGACGGAGTCACCACAGGTGCCTCAAATGATATCGAGCGTGCAACTCAAATGGCGCGCAACATGGTAACCAAGTGGGGCTTAAATGAAAAAATGGGTCCTATCCTGTACGGAGAAGATGATTCTCAGGCGCCGGGGGGTGGCAATACTCATTATTCCGAAGATACCTCTAGAGAAATTGATCAAGAAGTTAAAACGATTCTCAATGATGCCTATGCTAAGGCCACAACCTTGCTCGAAGAGAACCGCGATGTTCTTGAGGCGATGAAAGATGCTCTAATGGAATATGAAACCATTGATGCTGATCAGGTAGATGATTTAATGAACCGTCGTGAAGTGCGCCAACCGCGTGACTGGAACAGGGATGATTCAGATAAGCACTCAGGTGGAGACGGAGCTGGTAGCAAAAAAACCGCCGCCGCTGATGAGTCACCAATTGGCGGGCCAGTCGAGGACCTGTAACAAATGCGTTTAGTAACGAACCCTGAGTTACCTTCCGGTCTCGGGGTTTTTACTTTTGGGGGTGGTGAAATTAATGGCTAAGATATTGCAATGTGGCAGCAAACCATTGGACCTATCACGCCCAGCTATCATGGGCATTCTCAATGTGACACCAGATTCTTTCTCTGATGGCGGTAATCTTTACTCAGCAAGTCGGCTAGATCTCAGTAAAACGCTTAGTGCCGTTGAGCAAATGCTCGCTGATGGAGCTGATATTATAGATATAGGTGGAGAGTCTACTCGCCCAGGTGCTGTGGCTGTCACAACTCAGCAAGAGTTAGACCGGGTTATACCCGTTCTTGAGGCAGTGGTAGAGCGATTTGATGCCCTGGTTTCAGTTGACACAAGTACCGCAGCAGTGATGGTTGAAGCGACTGCAAAAGGAGCAAGCTTAATCAATGATGTACGCGCCCTCAGCCGTGATGGTGCTCTTCAGGCCGCAGCTCAAGTCCAACTGCCAGTATGCTTGATGCACATGCAAAACCAACCGAAAACTATGCAAATTGAACCCAGCTACACTGATGTAGTAGCAGAGGTTCTAGCTTTTTTGGAAGAGCGCACAATAACCTGCACTCAAGCAGGTATGGCCTCTGATCAAATAATTCTTGATCCTGGATTTGGTTTTGGTAAGACCTTAGCCCATAATCTATCTTTATTTAATGCAATTGATCAGTTTGTTGAGACAGGGCACCCAGTTTTGGTCGGAGTATCCCGAAAAGCCATGATTGGGCAGGTGCTCGGCATAGAACAAGCAGATCAGCGTTTAATCGGCAGCGTTGCTATGGCCTTATTGGCTGCTCAGCGTGGTGCTGCCATTCTGCGGGTACACGATGTACTTGAGACTAAGCAAGCTATTGATGTATGGAAAACAACAATTAAGGAAGAAAACTAAATAATGAGCAGAAAATATTTTGGTACAGACGGTATTCGTGGCACGGTAGGGCAACACCCCATCACGGCAGATTTTATGCTGAAGCTTGGCTATGCGGCAGGTAAGGTTTTAACCCACAATACCAAAGTAAAAAAGCGAGTCCTTATCGGCAAAGACACACGGGTTTCAGGCTATATGTTTGAATCCGCCCTGGAGGCTGGCCTTATTGCCGCCGGTGTCAATGTTGATATGCTCGGCCCCATGCCAACCCCAGCTATCGCTTATTTAACACGAGCTTTCAGAGCGTCGGCGGGTATTGTCATTAGTGCTTCACATAATCCTGTTGCTGATAATGGCATTAAATTTTTCTCAGCAGATGGCTTTAAACTCGATGATGATATCGAGCTAGAAATTGAAGCGTTAATAGATCAACCCCTAATTACCAATGACTCATTTACCCTAGGCAAGGCGCGCCGCATCAGTGATGCTACTGGCCGCTATGTTGAATTTTGTAAAGGGTCTTTACCCTCCCAGTTCAATTTGGCGGGTTTCAAAATTGTTTTAGATTGCGCCAATGGTGCCACCTACAATGCTGCCCCAAAGGTGTTTAAAGAGTTAGGTGCGCACACTATTACCATGGCCACCGAGCCAAATGGCTTTAACATTAATGACAAATGTGGGTCCACCTACATGGAAGGGCTCTGTGCGCGTGTTGTTGAAGAGAATGCTGATTTTGGTATAGCCCTAGATGGCGATGGAGACCGAGTGTTGTTCTCAGATGCCAACGGAGAAATAGTTGATGGCGATGAGCTTATCTATATTATCGCGCAACATCGGTTGCAGTCAGGGCAAGGTTGTAATGGCGTTGCAGGTACTCTCATGAGTAATCTCGGCTTAGAGTTAGCCTTGAAAGACTTGAATATTCCCTTCCTTCGAACAAAGGTCGGTGACCGCTACGTTGTTGAAGCCTTGAAAGATAACGACTGGAACCTTGGTGGTGAAGCCTCCGGTCATGTGCTTTGTAGCGATTTAAATACCACGGGTGATGGCATTGTTGCTGCGCTGCAGGTGATTAGAGCGATTTCTGACAGTGGCAAACCTCTAGCTGATCTTAAATTAGGGATGAGCAAGTTCCCTCAAACTATGATCAACGTGCGGCTTGCTAAAAAGGTTGATATAACTGAGAACAACGCCATCAACGCTGCTGTGGCAGAGGCAGAACAGAAATTGGCGGGTCGTGGCAGGATACTGTTAAGACCGTCGGGCACAGAGCCACTCATTAGAGTCATGGCAGAAGGTGATGATCAGGCCTTGGTAGAACAACAAGTCAAGGCTATTGCCAAGATTGTAGAACAGCAAGTAGGTTAATAGTATTACTGGGGGAAAAGCGCTTTTCCCAGTTGTAAAAAATGTGTTTGTCGGGTAGGCTTTGCGCCCTTTTGCAAGGCACCTCAGAGAGGATTGCAAGAGATGGTAAAACCACTGCTTGCCGGTAACTGGAAAATGCATGGAAATGCCAATAGCGCAACTGAGTTAGTTGAGCAATTAGCAGCCCATGAAGACACCTTTAGTGGTGTAGATATGATAGTTTTTCCTCCTGCAGTGCATCTCAGTGCGGTTGTTGCTGCACTAGCCAGTAGCGTCATTGATGTGGGTGGGCAGAATATGTCTCAACATGATGACGGAGCACTTACCGGAGAGATCTCTGGAGCAATGCTCAAAGACATTGGCTGTGATTATGTACTTGTTGGTCACTCAGAGAGGCGAACAGTGTTTGCCGAGAGCAACAACGAGATAGCAGAAAAATTTAATACCGCGCAGGCTCAGGGGTTAACCCCAGTACTCTGTGTTGGTGAGTCACTGCAGCAGAGACAGCAGGGGCAAACGGTAAAGGTAGTCACAGAGCAAATTGCCGCAGTGATCAACTTAGTAGGTATTGAAAACCTTTGCCGAGGCGTTATCGCCTACGAGCCAGTTTGGGCTATTGGTACAGGTGAGGTAGCGACCCCAGAGCAAGCGCAAAGTGTCCATGCAGAGATACGGTCTCAACTGGGCTTACAAGGAGCAGATACATGGCTTCTTTATGGTGGCAGCGTTAATGCAAGTAACGCTGCTGAATTATTTGCCCAACCAGACATCAATGGTGGCCTGGTAGGTGGAGCCTCTTTAAAGGCACAAGAATTTTTAAATATTGCACAGTTAATGGCATAAAGGTAAACGCAAAATCATGGAAAAATTTATTTTAATCTTTCACTTTCTAGTCGCAGTGGCACTCATTGGCCTTATTTTAATACAGCAAGGTAAAGGCGCTGAAGCGGGAGCATCTTTTGGCGCAGGTGCATCGCAAACTGTCTTTGGTAGCGGCGGCGGGTGGAACTTTTTCAGTAAAATGACAGCGCTACTGGCGACAATCTTTTTTGTCACCAGCGTTAGTTTAGCGGTAACAGCAAAGAATAAAACCGTGATCGAAGACTTCAGCATACCAGCGCTAGAGTCAGTTCCAGTGGAGACACTGCAAGAGACAGATCTCCCTGAACTTGCTTCAGATGAGTCAGATATTCCTCAGTAAAAGGTTATTCAACAAATCTTCTTAGTACGAGTTTAATTGCGGATGTGGCGGAATTGGTAGACGCGCTATCTTGAGGGGGTAGTAACTTAGGTTGTGGGGGTTCAAGTCCCCCCATCCGCACCATTAAACTCTTATACCTATCTTATTTGTTTATAGCGAGCGCGGCGTAATCAATGTCGGTGGCTATGATCGTAGCCAGTAATATGCTCGTTTAATGGCTGCTAGCTACCATCATTATTTAAGGTGTCTGACACCTTTATCATTTATTTTATAACCAAGTTATTTTTCTAATGCCAATCTGGGAGTTCTAACGCTTTGGGTTTCATTTTAAATTTTAAGTGTATTGGTAAATAGTCGGCGTCAACCAAGTAGTAAAAAGTATCCGGCGTTATATGTGCAATGCAAAATGATTGGCGCGGCAAGATGGTTGCACCTTTCTTGACTGTAGCCAAAGACAAGAGATGGAACAAGCACCGCTAGGGCCCACAGTGGTGGATGATTGATAAGGTGCACTGTAACAAATAACAGGCTAGTGAGCATATTGGCCAGTGAGAAAACAGACCACTGCTGACTCAAGCGTTTGGCCAAAAATGGCTGAATGAGTCCTCTAAAGACGATCTCTTCAACGTAAGGGTAAAACACTACTAAGCTCATCAGTAAAGACAGATCAGTAATACCTGTTACTCCCTGAGTGGCATATATCCAAACCCAAAAAGGTAGTGGTGCCACTAACAGGAATACAAAAATAGGGTCTTTCAATAATTGATGCATACTTAGGGGTTCTTGATTTTTCAAAAATCAGTGTCTTTTATTGTGAATATTTTGGAAACCACCGTATCATCATTTTTAATTATTGTCCTCTTAACGGATGCAATAAAGTTTCAAGGACTTACAATACACAAAGATGTTGAGGAGACAGGCATGACAGGCAAGATCATTGGTGGAATTTTTGGGTTCATGATAGCAGGAGGTCCTTTTGGAGCTCTCCTAGGTATTTACTTGGGCCACCAGTTTGATCGTGCTCGCTCGGGTCCCATTACTGGTGGCCAGCAGCAGCAAGCAAGAGATTCTTTTTTCCAAACAGTGTTTAGTTTGCTGGGCCACGTCGCTAAGGCCGATGGTCGCATCTCTAGTGATGAGATAGCCCAAGCGGAAGCTTTAATGGACAAGATGCGTCTTGATTCTGTGAGCCGAAAGCGTGCGATTGAATTATTCAAAAGTGGTGCCAAGCCAGAATTCTCGATTGATGAGGCTATGCAGGAGTTTATGCGGGTCTGTGGCAGGTATAACAACCTCAAACAGCAGTTGCTGAACTATTTAATTTCACTGGCCATGGCTGATGGTGATTTGGATCCGTCGGAGCAGGAAGTTTTGGCTAAGGTAGCACGGCACTTAGGGTTCAGCACTGCTCTATTCAAGCAATTTATTGAGATGATTAAAGCTCAGTCACGATTTAGGGGCTCACAATCTGGTCCGGGCGCCAGCCGGCCATCAAAAAATCAATTAGCAGATGCTTATCGTGCTTTGGGCGTAAATGCCGAAGATTCAGACAGTCAGATCAAACGAGCTTATCGTAAGTTGGTTAGTCAAAATCATCCTGACAAACTCATCGGTCAGGGAATGCCCGAGGATATGGTTAATTTAGCCACTGAAAAGACTCAAGAGATTCAAGCAGCCTATGAATTAATTGTTGAGCATCGTAAATAGTATCGTTACAGAACTAGATAAATCGCGTTAAAAATTTAATTCGATTAAATATATCTAGTTTAACAATGCCTTGTTGACCTACCTGCAGACCCTACCTATAATGCACGTCCTTTCTAGGAGGGGTGGCCTATAGTTATGTGGCCACGGTGTCGGTGCGGGATGGAGCAGTCTGGTAGCTCGTCGGGCTCATAACCCGAAGGTCGTTGGTTCAAATCCAGCTCCCGCTACCAATTTTGGATAAATTGACACCAAAAGTAATGTTAAAGCAGTATTTATTGTCTATGCTTGCATTACGTTAGTAGAAAAAGGGGTCTGGTTAAGCAAGACGTTTTCTACGTTGAAAATTCGCGTCGGGTCCGGCGCAAATCGAGGAGCCCCATATTGGGGCTTTTCTTTAGAAGAGAACAAATGGGCCTAGGCCCATTTTTTGTTTGTTAGGAGAGTGGAATGGCTGTAGCTGATAGCAGAATAAGGCAATTACTGCAGCCGGTGGTTGAGGCTTTGGGATGCGAGCTCTGGGGTGTTGACTTACAGACTGGCGCTAAGACTAAGCTACTGCGAATTTATATCGATAAGGATAACGATCTAGTTGGTATAGAAGATTGCGAACGTGTCAGCAGGCAGGCTAGCAGTATTCTTGATGTTGAAGATGCCATTAATGGCGATTATATATTAGAGGTGTCTTCACCTGGGATGGATCGCCCATTGTATGAAATTGGGCAATACGAAAAGTATGTTGGAGAGGATATTTCACTTAGATTGCGTTTCCCCTATGAGGGCCGACGCAACTTTAAGGGCCGTTTAACCGGTGTTGACGGCGATGAGATTATTTTGGTGGTAACGGATCATGAGTATCTGTTTCCTGTTGAAGGTATAGAAAAGGCTAACGTGGTTCCTCGCTTTTGAGGCATGTGGAGTTTATTAAATGAGTAAAGAAATTTTAATGGTTGCAGAGGCCGTATCCAATGAAAAGGGTGTCGACCAAGAGATAATTTTCGAGGCTATTGAGCAAGCTTTAGCCACGGCGACTAAAAAGCGTTATGAAGAAGGCGCCAATATTCGCGTTGTGATCGATAGAGAATCAGGTGATTATGAGTCCTTCCGTTTTTGGGAAGTGGTTGGTGATGATGTTTTGGCGGAACTAGGCACTCAGTTCACCACTGAAGAGGCGATCGAGAAGGATCCAACCTTAGCTGTTGGAGATGTCTTTGAAGAAACTGTTGAAAATATCGCCTTTGGTCGTATTGCTGCGCAAACTGCTAAACAAGTAATTGTTCAACGCGTAAAAGATGCTGAAAGAGAAATTATTGTCAATCGATTCAAGCATCGCGTAGGTGAATTGTTGAACGGTACCGTTAAAAAAGTCACCCGTGACCATATTGTGGTTGATTTTGGTGATAACGCTGAAGGAATGTTGCCGCGTGAAGAATTAGTTGGACGAGAAATATTTCGTATTAACGATCGTACTCGGGTCATTCTTATGGGTATTCGCGAGGAAACTCGAGGGCCGCAACTTCTCGTATCACGCGCAACTCCCGATATGTTGGTTCAGTTGTTTCAGATTGAAGTGCCTGAAATTTCTGAAGGTATTATCGAAATCAAAGGTGCAGCAAGAGATCCAGGTCAACGCGCTAAGATTGCAGTGAAGAGTAAAGATGCTCGTATTGACCCTGTTGGTGCCTGTGTAGGTATGCGTGGTGCTCGCGTTCAAGCAGTGTCAAATGATTTAGATGATGAGCGTGTTGATATTATTCTGTGGGATGACAATCCTGCGCAGTTGGTAATCAATGCTATGGCTCCTGCTGAGGTTGAGTCTCTTATTGTTGACGAGGATACTCATTCAATGGATGTTGCAGTTAGTGCAGACAATCTTGCTCAGGCAATCGGGAAAGGCGGGCAAAATGTTCGTTTAGCCTCAGAGCTCACTGGTTGGGTTATTAATGTAATGACCACTGAGGACGCGCTAGAAAAACAAGAAGCCGAATCATCAAACTTTGTTGAGAGCTTAATGGAAGCATTGGATGTTGACGAAGATGTTGCCGTTGTCTTGGTTGAAGAGGGCTTTACTAGTATTGAAGAAGTTGCCTATGTTCCTCTTGAGGAAATGAGCGCAATTGAAGGCTTCGATGAAGATATTGCCGAAGAGTTACGTGCAAGAGCGAAAGACGCTTTGTTAACTCGCGCTTTGGCAAGTGAAGAGCAACTAACTAATGTTGAGCCTGCCGAAGATCTTTTGACGATGGAAGGTATGGATAAAGCATTGGCTTATAAATTAACTGCCAAAAGCATCATTACGATGGAAGATCTCGCTGAGCAAGCGGTTGATGATCTGATGGATGTAGACGGTATGGATGAAGAAAAAGCGGCAGCATTAATCATGACTGCACGTGCACCTTGGTTCGCAGAGGAACAGAGCGAATAATTAATCGGGTAGCAATAGAGGATAACCGATGGCTGAAGTTACAGTAACTGAACTAGCAAAAACCGTGGGCGCATCTGTCGACCGTTTGCTAATGCAAATGAAAGAGGCAGGGCTTTCCCATGATTCCGCTGATGCTGCGGTGTCTGATGAGGAAAAGCAGACTTTGTTGGCATATCTCAAAGGTCTACACGGCGAAAATAGTGGCGAACCCAAAAAGATCACTCTTAGGCGCAAGACGGTAAGTACCTTAAGGTCTGGAAATCGTAAAACCGTAAATATTGAGGTGCGCAAGAAGCGAACGTATATCAAACGTAGCGATGAAGAGTTGCAAGCCCAGGCAGATCTAGAGACTGAAGCAAAAGCACGTCAAGAAGCTGAGATGGCTGCTAAAGAAGCAGCAGAACCAGTAGTTAAGAAAAGCTCAGGCACAGATGATATTGAAGACAAACGTCTAGCTGCCATTGCAGGTCGTCGTAAAGCGGATGAAGAGGCTCGGGAAGCGGCTGAAAAAGAAGCAGCTGAAAAGTTAGAAGAAGAGGCGAGAAAAGCTTCGGAAGCGGCATCAGCACTGGCAAGTGACGAAGCTAAGAAAGCGGGCAAGACTACAAAGCATGTTGCCGCACCTGTTGTTGACCCCGTTCAAGATAAAGGACGCAGACATGGCAAACCAGTTGATGATGACGAAGATAAACTAGCTAAAAAAGCAAAAAAGACTCTTGGTAAGCCGGGTAAGAAAAAGCCGCGTTTACAGTTAGATGATTCTGATGAGCGATCAAGCAAAAATCGTCTGAAAACAACGGGTGTTGTGCTCAAGGTAGATAACAAGCACACGTTTAATAAACCTGTTGAAAAGAAGACCTTTGAAGTGGCGATACCTGAAGAATTAACTGTTGGTGACCTCGCTGCAAAAATGGCACTTAAGTCAGGTGTAGTTGTTAAAGAATTAATGAAGCTGGGTGTGATGGCGAATATCAACCAGGTGATTGATCAAGAGACAGCCTTTCTAGTGGTTGAAGAACTCGGCCATGAACCTGTTGCTGCAGTTGAAGACACTATTGAAGATGAGTTGACTAAGCAATTTGAAAATATCGAAAGTGAAGTCGACGGGGAACCACGAGCACCGATTGTTACTGTGATGGGTCATGTCGATCATGGTAAGACGTCGCTCTTGGATCGTATCAAGAAGACCCATGTAGCTTCTGGTGAGGCGGGTGGTATTACTCAGCACATCGGTGCTTATCATGTGAACACACCAAAAGGTATGGTGACTTTCTTAGATACGCCTGGACACGCAGCCTTTACGGCAATGCGCGCGCGCGGAGCCCAAGCTACTGATGTAGTAATTTTGGTCGTTGCCGCTGATGATGGTGTGATGCCTCAGACTGAAGAGGCAATTCAGCATGCTCGTGCTGCGGGCGTACCCTTAGTTGTTGCTATCAACAAAATGGATAAAGAGGGAGCAGATCCTGAGAAAGTTACCAGTGAATTAGGAGCCAAAGACGTCATTCCTGAAGAGTGGGGCGGTGACACTCAGTTTATTAAAGTCTCGGCTGAAACTGGTGATGGAATTGAAGAGTTGCTAGAGGCTGTGTTATTGCAGTCCGAATTGCTGGAGCTGAAGGCTCCGGTAGATGTGCCTGCTCGAGGAGTTATCGTTGAGGCTCGTGTAGATAAAGGTCGAGGTGTAGTTGCTACAGCGCTCATTCAGCAAGGTACCTTACGCAAGGGCGACTTTATGTTAGCTGGTGAGAGCGTTGGTAAAATTCGTGCCATGACTAACGAAATGAAAAAGCCTATTGCTGAGGCTGGACCCTCAATTCCGGCAGAGATTCTTGGGCTAGATGAAGCTCCAAATGCCGGCGATGAGTTCTTCGTGGTGGCAGATGAGCGAAAAGCGAAAGAGATCGCTGAATTGCGAGCTACGAAGGCACGCCATGATCGTATGTCACGCCAACAAGCAGCTAAGTTAGAGAACATGTTTACCGATATGGGATCTGAGCAAGTCAATAAGCTCAATCTTATTGTGAAAACAGATGTGCGTGGGTCTTTGGAAGCTATTAATAGCGCTCTTCATGACTTCGCCAACGATGAAGTAGCTGTGGATATTGTTTCCTCTGGTGTTGGCGGTATTACTGAATCTGATATTAACTTGGCCTTGACCACGGGCGCTATCGTTTTGGGCTTTAATGTCCGAGCTGGCGGTTCTGCGAAAGTCCTAGCTGAAAAAGAGAGTGTAGAACTTCGTTATTACAGCATTATTTATAATCTGTTGGATGAAGTTAAGTTGGCTCTCTCAGGTATGTTAGCTCCAGAGACCAAAGAAGAAATTGTTGGTATTGCCGAAGTGCGAGATGTCTTCCGGTCACCAAAGTTTGGCGCTATTGCTGGGTGTATGGTGATAGAGGGATCTGTCTTCCGTAACAAGCCTATTCGTGTGCTGCGAGATGATGTTGTGATCTATCAAGGTGAACTTGAATCGCTACGTCGATTTAAAGATGAGGCGAGTGACGTACGCAACGGCATGGAATGTGGTATTGGTGTTAAAGACTACAATGATGTGAAGGCTGGTGATTTAATCGAAGTCTATGATGTCACTGAAGTGAAGAGATCGCTCTAATCATAGCGACTATAACGAACTTTGAGTAGGTGTAATTAAAGACTGACATGCCAAGAGAATTTACCCGAGCAGAACGCGTTTCAGATGCCGTCCAACAAGAGTTGGCGGTATTAATTCGCGACGAAGTTCGTGATCCGAGGGTAGGGATGGTCAGTGTTACAGATGTAGATGTTAGCCGTGATCTTGCCTACGCGAAAATTCACGTTACCTTTGTGGGTGATCGTGATCAAGAAGAAATTGATCAGGCAGTGAGAGCTTTAAATGGTGCAGCGGGCTATTTACGCAAGTTATTGGCAGCCAGCATTAAATTACGTATTACTCCTAAATTAACATTTATTTATGATGAAAGCGGTCGCAGAGGGCAGCACTTGTCAGCGCTAATTGATCATGCAATGTCCACTCAAGATGCTGATCAAAAAGCAGATACCGAAGTTGCAGACAACAAAGGTCATTAACGTTGGCCCCTAGACGTAATCGAGGCCGCCCAGTTAACGGCATTTTCTTGCTGAACAAGCCCAAAGGCTTAACATCTAACCAAGCTTTGCAGCGGGTGAAGAATCTATTTGATGCCAATAAAGCTGGTCATACGGGTAGTTTGGATCCGCTAGCTACAGGCGTGCTTCCAATCTGTTTAGGTGAAGCGACAAAATTTAGTCAGTTTTTGTTGGATTCAGATAAGCATTATCGCAGTACCTTTACTCTGGGGGTGACCACAGATACTGGCGATTGTGATGGTGATGTGCGCGAGGAAAAAGACGCTTCAGCCATTACTGAGCGGCAAGTATTGGCAGCTATTGAAGCGTTTAAAGGTGAGATACAGCAAGTTCCATCAATGTATTCGGCGTTAAAACATAATGGTCAGCCACTCTATAAACTAGCACGTCAAGGGATTGTGGTGGAGAGAGAGGCGCGAGATATAACAGTCTTTAAATACGATGTGTTGGACTTTCGTCCAGGCTTGAAAGCAGAGCTGGACGTTGGGGTTCATGTGAGTAAAGGGACCTATGTACGTTCTTTGGCAGAAGATTTAGGCGCCGCACTTGGTTGTGGCGCTCATGTAAGCGCCTTGCATAGGCATGTTGCTGGTCCGTTTTCAGATGAAGAAACCGTCACCTTGGATAGCTTGCAGCAGCAGCGAGAAACTATGGAGCCTGAGAGCCTTGATAGCTTTCTAAAACCTATGGATATTGCTGTAGCGGACCGAATGGCGGTGGAATTATCAGCGGTAGTTGCTGGTTATTTCCAGTTAGGACAGCCAGTAATGTCAAATGAGGCCTTTCGTAATGGCCAAGAAGGGGATATAGTGCGCGTCTTTCGGGAAGGAGGCACCTTTCTAGGTGTAGCCGAAGTCACTGCAGATGGTCAGGTGGCACCGAAAAGATTGGTGGTTGAAAGCAGTTAAATTCAACCTGCTAGGGAAGCAACATAGAATTTTGTGATGGTAGAGTTTTTATCATCAATAAGACTGGTACATGAGTGCCAGATATCACGTTAGGTTGTCTGTAAGTATGCGCGGGCAAACCTTTATTTTTTTAACTCGCATATTGGAGTAATACATCATGGCACTAAGTGCACAAGAAAAAGCAGCAATCGTCGCAGAACACGCTACCTGTGAAAATGATACAGGATCGCCTGAAGTACAGGTTGCATTGCTAACCGTAAATATTAACAAGCTACAGGAGCATTTTGGGGATCATAAGAAAGATCACCATTCACGTCGCGGTCTTATTCGCATGGTTAATCAGCGTCGCAAATTACTTGATTATTTAAAGAGTAAAAACATTGAGCGCTATGGCCAGCTAATCAAGAAGCTTGGTTTACGTCGATAAGTGTTCATGGTGCGGCTCCCTCTAAGGAGCCGTACTATTAATATTGAACACATAAAATTAATCGTCTGAACAGAATGCTTGAATCGATGCTGATCGAGTTACTTATGACTATTTTAACCGGTAGTCATAAGTAACCCGAGCAGCGCACTCTCAGGGTCTAAGTAAGGCGCTACAAGGTAAATAACAAAGGTAAAATTATGAATCCTTTAATTAAGAAATTTCAATACGGTAATCATACCGTTACATTAGAAACAGGTCGTGTTGCCAGACAGGCAACCGGTGCAGTTTTATGTTCAATTGATGACACTACTGTACTTTGTACTGTCGTTGGCGCAAGAGAAGCCAAAGCAGGGATGGATTTTTTCCCGCTGGGTGTTCACTATATTGAGAAGGCCTATGCTGCGGGTAAAATCCCAGGCGGTTTTTTTAAGCGCGAAGGTCGGCCGAATGAAAAAGAGACTTTAACCTCTCGATTGATCGACCGCCCTATCCGTCCGTTATTCCCTAATGGATTTAAAAACGAAGTTCAGGTTGTTTGTACTGTTGTTTCAGCGGAAAAAAATATCGATCCCGATATAGCTGCAATGATTGGAACATCAGCAGCCTTATCAATCTCAGGCATCCCGTTTAATGGACCTATTGGTGGCGCAAGAGTTGGCTACACAGAAGAGGCAGGTTATCTGCTCAACCCTACTTATAGTGAGCTAGAAGACTCTTCGCTGGATATGGTTGTCGCCGGAACCAAAGATGCTGTTCTGATGGTGGAGTCTGAAGCAAGTGAATTGTCAGAAGACATCATGTTAGGCGGCGTTCTCTTTGCCCACCAAGAAATGCAGTCAGTGATTAGTGTTATTCAGCAGCTTGCTGATGAAGCTGGAAAACCTCGTTGGGATTGGCAAGGTGAAGCTGAGAATGCAGAACTCAAGGGTGCGCTAAATAGTTTAGTGGGTGCTGATGTTGATTCTGCTTATCAGGTGGTTGACAAACAAGAGCGTGTTGCCAGTGTTAATGCATTGCGCGATCGTGCATATGCAGAGCTAGCCTCAGACGAGGGTGCATCAGAAGAAGATATTAAAGATGCATTTAAGAAATTAGAAAAGAGTGTTGTTCGCGGCAGAATTATTCGAGGTGAGCCACGAATTGATGGTCGTGATACTAAAACAGTTCGTGGTATCAATGTTGAAGTTGGTATTCTCCCGAAGGTACATGGCTCGTCCTTGTTCACTCGTGGTGAAACTCAAGCCGTTGTTGCTGCCACTCTAGGTTCTACTCGAGATGCTCAAATGATCGATGCTCTTGAAGGCCGCAGAGATGATCCGTTCATGCTGCATTACAATTTCCCTCCGTACTCGGTGGGTGAGTGTGGTCGTATTGGCTTTACTAGTCGACGTGAAGTGGGCCATGGTCGTCTGGCTCGTCGTGGTATCAACGCAGTATTACCTAACCCTGAAGAGTTTCCTTATGCTATTCGCGTAGTATCTGAGATTACCGAATCTAATGGTTCAAGTTCAATGGCTTCGGTTTGTGGCTCGAGCTTGGCATTAATGGATGCTGGTGTGCCACTTAAAGCGCCTGTTGCTGGTATTGCTATGGGACTTGTTAAGGAAGACGAAGGCTTTGCTGTCCTGACAGATATTCTTGGTGATGAAGATCACTTAGGTGATATGGACTTTAAAGTAGCCGGAACAGCTGCGGGTATTACTGCTCTGCAAATGGATATCAAAATTGAAGGAATTACTGAAGAGATCATGGAAATTGCTCTAGAGCAGGCCATGGACGCTCGACTGCATATTCTTGGAGAAATGAACAAGGTTCTTGCTTCAGGCCGTGATGAAGTGGCTGATACTGCGCCGCGCATGGGTGTTATGCAGATTGACTCCGACAAGATTCGTGATGTTATTGGTAAGGGTGGAGCGACTATCCGTAGCCTTTGTGAAGATCACAATTCAACTATTGATATTACCGATGACGGAGCTGTCAAAATCTACTCTGAAGATACTGAGAGCTTGAACGCGGCCATGGACGCTATTAAAGCAATTGTTGCGGATCCAGAACCAGGTACTATTTATGATGGTAAGGTTGTTCGAATCGTTGACTTCGGTGCTTTTGTTAACTTTATGCCAGGCACCGATGGGTTGGTACACATCTCTCAGATTGCTCAAGAGAGAGTTGCTAAAGTAACTGATTACCTAACTGAAGGTCAGGATGTCCGTGTTAAGGTGACTGAGATCGATAATCGTGGACGCGTGAAACTCTCAATCAAAGAAGCTCAGCTAGAAGAAGGCACTGCTCCAGAAGCCGCTCCTGCTGAAAGTTCAGAGCCTGAGCAAGAGCCAGAAGCGTAGGTCAGTAGTTGTCAAAAAAACCCCGGTTAATGACCGGGGTTTTTTTTGCCTCGCAATTCGTTTCTTGCGAAGTCCTAAGACATTAAGCCGACGCTAAGCTAAGTAATTCAGATGCGTGAGAGAGAGTTTGTTTGGTAACTTTTGCACCGCCGAGCATACGTGCGAGCTCTTCCACCCTTTGTTGCTGATTAAGGGGCGCCATCAGAGACTCCGTGCTATTGTCTTCAATGACTTTACTCGCCCGATAGTGGTGATGAGCATGAGCGGCTACCTGAGGTTGATGGGTTACGCTAATAACCTGACCTCTTTCACCTAACTGTTTAATGAGTTGTCCAACAATATCTGCTGTACTTCCTCCAATACCTACATCGACTTCGTCAAATACCAATGTTGGAATTGTAGAGTGGCTCGCCGCTACGACCTGAATCGCTAAACTAACACGAGAAAGCTCGCCTCCAGAGGCAATTTTGGCCAACATCTTGTGAGGTTGACCTGGGTTGGTTGCAAGCAAAAATTCTGTTTCTTCAAGTCCACTTGATCGATATTCACTATTATTGACAGGAGAAAGCTGAACTAATAACTCAGCACCTTCCATGGATAATTTTTGAAGCTGTCGATTGATATCTTTGGACATAGCTTTGGATGCAGCTTTTCTCTTGGACGACAACTGCTTTGCTGATTTTTCGTAACTACTCGCAAGATCAGCTAGCTTTTCCTCCAATGCATTGATGTTCTCACTGCCACCAATCAAGTTTTTCAGTTCTGCTTCTAGCGTCTGCAGAGTTGTCTCTAATTGATCTGGATTTACTCGATGTTTTCGACTCAACTGAAAAACAGCAGACAGTTGCTCTTCAACGATTTGCAGTCGCTGAGGGTCTGCTTCAAAACGATCAATATGATGAGAAATCTCGTTAATAGCCTCTTCTATCTGAATAAGGCCACCTTGCAGAAGCTCTTCAGTGATTTTTAGCGCATCAGGTTTATACTCAATATTAGCTAATATTGATAATGCTTTATTGAGGCTATCACGAAGATTAAACCCCTCCGCCTGTTCACAAATTGCCAGCAAGTTATGACTGTCTTGAACTATTTGCTCGGCATTGGCCAAGGTTTTTTGTTCAAGCTCTAGCTGCTCCAAATGTTTAGCTGTCAGATCGATCTGTTGTAGCTCGTTGACTTGGAAGTTCAACAAATCCTTTCTATCATCTAATTCATCGGAACGTTGAAGTAGGTTAGTTAGATCAATATGTACTTTGTGCCAGGCGCTATATTCGCTTGCGACCTTGGTGGCTAGATCTTCAGCGTTTGCGTACTCATCGAGAAGGCGACGATGAGTTTCTTTTCTCAAGAGTGATTGATGCTCATGTTGACTATGGATGTCGGTGAGCATATCTCCGAGTTCCTGCAATTGAGACATAGTACTAGGTTGGCCATTAATATAGCCCCGCGATCTTCCTTCTCGGGTGTATATACGCCTTAGGATACAGTTTTCATCTGAATTAAAATCATTGGCATCAAGCCAAGTTTTTGCGGCTTCTATGGTATTAATATCAAAAGTAGCTGTGATTTCAGCTCGCTCTTTGCCATGTCGTATGGTGTCAGTGTCGGCACGATCACCCAATGCCATTCCTAATGCATCTAATACCAATGACTTGCCAGCGCCAGTCTCACCGGTGATGGCTGTAGTGCCTTGAGCAAACTCTATTTCGAGAGATTCTACGAGCGTGTAATTACTAATATTGATCGAAAGAAGCAAAGTTTATTACCAACCAGTTTATAAATCGCCATGCCGAACATATTTTACTGGCGCCATCGCTTGAAACTTTGGAGTTTGTCCCCATATGTAGCCATAGGGTAATCGTAACTAACCGCCGAATCAATAATCTTGGGCATTAGTGTAGCTCGCTAAACAAGAGAAGAGGAAAAAGTATGCAAGACGAAGTAAGTGGCGAAGAAGAAAGCACGTTGGAGTCTAATGATCTACCTGGTGACGAGGCTGAAGTTAATGAAGCAGAAAAGCTTAACGAAGAGATTGTAGCGGAGCTTCTAGCGGACGATGAGTTATCTGGTACCGAAGAGCTTGAGGAGCAGGTCAGCAAGGCCAATGACCAAGTGCTGAGGGTACAGGCAGAAATGCAAAATGTTCGTCGTCGTGCTGAACGCGATGTGGAGAATGCCCACAAGTATGCATTGGAGAAATTCACTGCAGACCTGTTGCCTGTGGTCGATAACTTGGAGCGCGCAATCAGTACTATCGATGCGTCAGATGAAGGTCAAAAAGCAGTCGCTACGGGATTAGAGTTAACGTTAAAAACCTTTGTTGATGTCTTGGATCGCTTCAAAATTGAAGCAGTAGATCCAGCAGGCCAACCTTTTGATGCAGATTTACATCAGGCAGTGAGTATGGTCCCTAACCCCGATTTAGAGCCAAATACGGTGATGGATGTTTTTCAAAAAGGATATACCTTAAATGGTCGATTGGTAAGGCCAGCTATGGTGGTTGTATCTAAAGCTGGTTGATTAATAAAGGTGATTTCCATTGGAGATACCCTTGAAATTTTTAAACACGTACCCATATAAAGGGTAAGCGAATAAATTTTTAAATGAAGCCTTGAAAAGGCTTCAAGACAAGTAACGGAGAGATAAGTGATGGGAAAGATTATCGGAATTGATTTGGGAACGACCAACTCCTGTGTTGCCGTACTCGAAGGCGATAAGCCCAAAGTAATTGAGAATGCAGAAGGTGCAAGAACTACACCTTCGGTAGTCGCGTATGCTGAGGATGGTGAAATTTTGGTGGGTCAGTCAGCCAAACGACAGGCTGTAACTAACCCTGAGAATACCGTTTATGCGGTTAAGCGTCTGATAGGGCGTCGGTTTGATGACAAAGTAGTCAAGAAAGACATTGAAATGGTCCCTTACAAGATTGTTAAGGCTGACAATGGTGATGCATGGGTTGAGATTAAAGGGGATAGCAAAGCTGCGCCTCAAATTTCTGCTGAAATCCTCAAAAAAATGAAGAAAACCGCTGAGGACTACTTAGGCGAAACAATTTCAGAAGCGGTTATTACTGTTCCTGCTTACTTCAATGATTCTCAACGACAGGCGACTAAAGACGCAGGTCGAATTGCGGGTCTTGATGTCAAACGTATTATTAATGAGCCAACTGCTGCTGCTCTGGCTTACGGAATAGACAAGACAACCGGTGATAGTGTGGTTGCAGTCTATGACTTGGGTGGTGGTACCTTTGATATTTCGGTGATCGAAATAGCTGATGTTGACGGTGAAAAGCAATTTGAAGTGTTGGCGACTAATGGAGATACCTTCCTTGGTGGTGAGGACTTTGATATGCGTCTAATTGAGTATTTATCATCAGAATTTAAGCAGGACAGCGGGATTGATTTGCATAATGATCCGTTGGCTATGCAGCGTCTTAAAGAAGCAGCTGAAAAATCAAAAATTGAATTATCATCTAGCCAGCAGACAGAAGTTAACCTGCCTTATATCACTGCGGATGCCAGTGGGCCTAAGCACTTAGTTGTTAAGCTGACTCGCGCTAAGTTGGAGTCCCTAGTTGAAGATCTAGTTGAGCGCTCGTTAGAGCCACTGAAAATTGCGTTGAAAGACGCGGGTAAGTCTACATCAGAGATTGACGAGATAATCTTGGTGGGCGGTCAAACACGTATGCCTATGGTTCAAGACAAGGTCACTGCGTTTTTTGGTAAAGAGCCGCGAAAAGATGTTAATCCCGATGAGGCAGTTGCTGTCGGTGCTGCCCTGCAAGGTGCAGTTTTAGCTGGGGACGTTACCGATGTATTGCTACTGGATGTTACTCCTTTAAGTCTTGGTATCGAGACTATGGGTGGCGTAGCTACTCCGGTTATTGAAAAGAACACCACTATCCCTACGAAGAAGTCTCAGATTTTTTCCACAGCGGATGATAATCAAACAGCCGTTACGATTCACGTAGTGCAAGGTGAGCGTAAGCAGGCGACTTCAAACAAGTCTCTTGGTCGTTTTGATCTTGCAGACATTCCCCCAGCGCCAAGAGGCATGCCTCAGATCGAAGTAACCTTTGATATAGACGCGAACGGTATTTTAAATGTCGGTGCTAAGGACAAAGCAACAGGTAAAGAGCAGTCCATTATTATTAAAGCATCATCAGGTCTTTCAGATGAAGAGATCGATGCAATGGTCAAGGATGCAGAAGCTAATGCAGCTGATGATCAGAAATTTGAAGAGCTGGTACAGGCGCGAAACACGGCTGATGGCTTAGCTCATGCTGCTAAAAAGACGTTGGAAGAAGCTGGTGACAAGGCTTCTGATGAAGAAAAAGCTGCTATCGAAGCTGGCATTAAACAGGTGGAAGAAGCTGTTCAGGGTGATGATAAAGATGCTATTGATGAGGCGGCAAAAGTCTTATCTGAAGCGTCTGCGGGTCTGGCTCAAAAGCTCTACGCGGAGCAAGCTGAAGCAGGTGAGCAAGGCGAGCAGAGTGAGGGTCAGCAGGCTCCCGGTGATGATGCGATGGACGCAGAATTTGAAGAAGTGAAAGATGAGGACGTTAAAGAAGATAGCAAGTAGTAGGTTATCTAACATCATCACATGTGTAGTGTTTAGGCGCGAAACGACCTTTGGGTAATATTCCAAAATGAGTTTCGCGCCTCTTCATTTATGGTTACACCTAACGTTGCTAATGGCGTTAGGTTCTAGGTGGGAAGAAATCGAAGTATGTCTAAGCGCGATTATTACGAAGTTTTAGGTGTGGATAGCAGTGCCTCTGAGCAAGAAGTAAAGAAGGCCTTCCGCCGTATAGCCATGAAATATCACCCTGATCGAAATCCGGATGACCAGAAAGCTGACGAAAAATTCAAGGAAGCTCAAGAAGCCTATGAGATTTTAGGGGATGCCGATAAAAAAGCTACCTATGATCGGTTTGGTCATGCTGGCTTGGATCAGAATGGTGGTGGTCAGGGCGGCGCAGGCTTCAGTGACGTATTTGGCGACGTTTTTGGTGATATTTTTGGTGGTGGTCGGGGTCGAAGTGGCCCAGCTAGGGGTTCTGATCTTCGTTATGACCTCCAGTTAGACTTAGAAGACGCAGTTAAAGGCAAGACTGTGCAGATTGATGTACCAACGATGGTGGCATGTGAGCCCTGTGATGGATCAGGTGCACGCAAAGGCAGTGCTCCTGTTACCTGTGATACCTGTGGTGGAGCCGGTCAAGTGCGTATGTCTCAAGGCTTCTTTTCCGTTCAGCAAACCTGTCCAAAGTGTGGTGGTCGAGGCAAGATGATCTCTGATCCCTGTGGTAGCTGCCATGGGCAAGGAGTTAAAGAAGAGCGTAAAACTCTGTCAGTAAAAATACCTGCCGGAGTGGATACTGGAGATAGAATTCGTCTCTCAGGTAAGGGTGAGGCAGGACCTCACGGCGGGCCTACGGGAGACTTGTATGTGCAAATGCACGTGCGTAAGCATGATATTTTCGTTCGCGATGGAAGTAATTTACACTGCGAGGTACCCATCAGTTTTGCGCAATCTGCGCTGGGGGGTGAGCTCGAGGTTCCTACCTTGTCAGGCAAGGTTAAACTGAAGATTCCAGCGGAAACCCAGAGTAGTAAGTTATTTAGATTACGGGGAAAAGGTGTTGCTCCAGTTAGAGGAGGCGCTCAGGGTGATCTGTTATGTAGAGTAGTTGTGGAGACTCCTGTAAATCTGAATGCCGAGCAGCGTGAGCTCTTAGAAAGTTTTGACAAGAGTCTTGCTGGAAAGAGCAAGCACTCCCCCCGAAGCAATCATTGGTTTGATGGGGTAAAAAAATTCTTCGACAACCTGACTAACTAAGCTCAAAGTACAGATTTACGCTACACTAGCATGGGTCTAAATCAGGAGTTATATCGTGATCAACATAGCAATCACCGGGGCAGGCGGTCGTATGGGCAAAACGCTCATTGAAGCGATCACGAATAGTGATGGTATTCAGCTTACTGCGGCGATCGAAAACCCTGAAAGTGCTCTGATTGGAGCAGATGTTGGTGAGTTGTCTGGGGTGGGTCTAAATAATATCCAAGTCGTTGGATCTTTAAGTGATGTAATCAACTCATTTGATGTTTTGATAGATTTTAGCACCCCAACCTCTACCGCAAGTAATGCAGAGGTTTGTCTGGCGCATAAAAAGAAGATGGTGGTGGGCACCACCGGTTTAACTGAAGAGCAATCTCAGTTGGTAAACAGCGCGAGTCAGGGAATAGCTATATGCATGGCTTCAAATTTTGCAACAGGTGTAAACCTCTGCTTTAAGTTAGCTGAAATAGCGGCCGGTGTATTGGGTGATGATGCAGATATTGAAATCAGTGAGGCTCATCATAAAGACAAGGTAGATGCCCCATCGGGAACAGCTCTTTCTTTAGGTAAAGTTGTTGCTGGTGCTCTAGATAGAGATCTTGATCAAGTTGCTATATTTGGTCGTGAGGGTCAGACGGGTCAGCGTGAGAGATCTACAATTGCATTTTCATCAGTTAGAGCGGGAGATATTGTCGGCGATCATACAGTTTTGTTTGCCGCTGATGGCGAGCGGGTGGAGATAACCCACAAGGCTTCTAGTAGAATGGCTTTTGCCAGAGGTGCTGTGCGAGCAGCTAGATGGCTGATGGAAAAGGACTCAGGAATGTTCGATATGCAAGATGTTTTAGCGCTAAAGTAAAACTCTCAGGCTGACATTTTAAAGCCCCAAGGCAATAAAATTTTGATCAACATTGATAGACAATATACAACCCTTTCCTTATACTAACTTCCTAACACCGCGACAGTAAAAAGCGGTCTCGTTCTGAGAGGTTAGAGCAAAGAGAGTATTTTATTTAAGCGAGATGAGACCATTTGTTTCATCTCGCTTTTTTGCAAACTTGGAAAAGTCTGCCAACCATTTCAGAGTTATATTGCTTAGACGCACTAGAGATCATCTCGAGGCCTAAGCCAGCTAAACGTCAATCATTTAGGAGGTTGTGTGAATTCCCAGACTTGTCGGGAAGCCGTACTTGCGCTAGCAGACGGAACAATTTTCAGGGGAACCGCTATAGGGGCGGACGGTCTATCTGTTGGTGAAGTGGTTTTTAATACGGCCCTCACTGGTTACCAGGAAATTCTTACCGATCCGTCTTATGCACGACAGATAGTGACACTAACTTATCCCCATATTGGCAATGTTGGCGTAAATACTGAGGATGAAGAGTCTGATGTGATCTGGGCGGCTGGGTTAGTTATCAGAGATCTACCCTTACTTGCGTCAAATTTCCGCAGCCAAGAATCCTTGGATGAGTACTTGAAGGCCAAAGGGATTTTGGGTATTGCCGATATTGATACCCGAAAATTAACCCGAATTCTGCGCCAGACTGGGGCCCAAAGTGGCTGTATTATGGCAGGCGATATTGATGACCAGGAGGCTTTAGAAGCAGCTCGAGAATTTTCTGGACTCAAAGGTATGGATCTCGCTAAAGAAGTAACCACTGGTGCTACTTATCCTTGGCAAGAACATAGCTGGACGCTGGAGTCAGGCCATCAAGTCCAAAAGCCCGGTGAAGGTAAATATAAAGTTGTAGCTTATGATTATGGTGTGAAGCGTAATATTTTGCGCATGCTAGTAGATAGAGACTGTGAATTAGTGGTAGTGCCGGCTCAAACATCAGCCGAAGAAGTATTGGCCATGCGACCTGATGGTGTATTCCTTTCCAATGGTCCTGGTGATCCAGAGCCCTGCGATTATGCGATTAAAGCAATTCAAGAGATTCTTGAGACCCAAACTCCTGTATTTGGTATTTGCTTGGGTCATCAATTACTGGCTTTAGCCTCGGGGGCCAAAACCATGAAGATGAAGTTTGGTCACCATGGTGCCAATCACCCTGTTGAAGATATAGAAAATAATGTCGTGATGATCACTAGTCAGAATCACGGTTTTGCTGTTGATGAGGGTAGTTTGCCAGAAAACTTAATAGCTACTCATCGATCGCTGTTTGATGGGTCGTTGCAGGGTATTCATCGAACAGATAAAGCAGCATTCAGTTTTCAAGGGCATCCCGAGGCTAGTCCTGGACCCCATGACGCCGCCTCATTGTTTGATCATTTCATCGATTTAATGGAAGTTAACCGTCAGGGGTTAGCGGAGTAGACATGCCAAAAAGAACCGATATTAAAAGCATTTTAATTCTGGGGGCGGGACCCATTATTATTGGTCAAGCCTGTGAGTTTGATTACTCTGGAGCTCAAGCATGTAAAGCGCTTAGAGAAGAAGGTTTTAGAGTTATTTTAGTTAACTCTAATCCCGCTACGATCATGACTGATCCTTCCATGGCTGATGCAACCTACATTGAACCTGTTGAATGGAAAACCGTTGCTCGCATTATTGAAGAGGAGCGTCCAGACGCTCTATTGCCAACTATGGGTGGACAAACGGCACTTAACTGCGCATTAGATCTTGCCAAACACGGTGTTTTGGATAAATTTTCAGTTGAGATGATTGGTGCTAATGCCGATGCGATCGACAAGGCGGAAGATCGTGAGCGTTTTGATAAAGCGATGAAAGCAATAGGCCTAAATACCCCAAATTCTGGTATTGCTCACAGTATGGAAGAGGCAACTCAGGTAGCTGATCGATTTGGTTTCCCCTGTATTATTCGTCCTTCATTTACTATGGGCGGCTCTGGTGGTGGTATAGCCTATAACCGCGAAGAGTTTGAAACTATCTGTCGTCGAGGGCTGGATCTTTCTCCGACCAATGAACTACTGATTGACGAATCGTTAATCGGTTGGAAAGAGTTTGAAATGGAGGTGGTGAGGGACAAAAATGACAACTGTATTATCGTTTGCGCCATTGAAAATCTCGACCCAATGGGGATACACACTGGGGATTCAATTACCGTTGCTCCAGCGCAAACTCTTACTGATAAAGAATATCAGATCATGCGTAACGCTTCGATTAAAGTTCTGCGTGAGATTGGGGTAGAGACGGGTGGATCTAATGTACAGTTTGCGGTGAGCCCAGAAGATGGGCGACTAATTGTTATTGAGATGAACCCCAGAGTGTCCCGCTCTTCAGCGTTGGCCTCCAAGGCAACAGGATTTCCGATTGCTAGGGTTGCCGCCAAGCTAGCGGTGGGATACACCCTAAATGAGTTGCAAAATGAAATTACTGGAGGTGCTACACCTGCATCCTTTGAGCCCAGTATTGACTATGTGGTAACTAAAATACCGCGATTTGCTTTTGAAAAATTCAACCAAGCGGACCAGAGCTTAACAACCCAGATGAAATCTGTTGGTGAGGTAATGGCGATTGGCCGCACCTTCCAAGAGTCTTTGCAAAAAGCGTTGCGTGGATTAGAGGTAGGTGTTTCTGGTTTTGATCCAAAAATTGATACCGTTGATGAGGATCATGCTGCGATTCTATTTAATCAACTGGCTGAAGCGGGACCTGATCGCATATGGTATTTGGCTGATGCTTTCCGCCAAGGTATGAGTTGTGAAGAGATTTTTGGTGTTACTAAAATCGATCCCTGGTTCTTAGTTCAAATCGAAGACCTAATTATAGAAGAAAGTCGATTGAATGGATCGAGTTTGACCAGCGTTGATGAAAAGACGCTGTACAGATTGAAGCGTAAAGGGTTCGCCGATCGCCGTATAGCAGATATTTTATTGTGCACTGAGACAGAAGTACGTAATTTGCGCTACGACTTTGGAATACATCCAGTTTACAAGCGTGTTGATACCTGTGCTGCAGAGTTCTCCACTGAGACGGCTTACATGTACTCCACCTATGAAGAAGAGTGCGAAGCTGAACCTAGTGATAAGGATAAAATTCTAGTTCTTGGCGGTGGTCCAAATCGTATTGGCCAGGGAATAGAATTTGATTATTGTTGTGTTCACGCTGCGTTGGCGATGCGCGAAGATGGCTATGAAACCATTATGGTTAACTGCAATCCCGAAACAGTATCAACTGACTACGACACCTCCGACAGACTGTTTTTTGAGCCTGTTACTTTAGAGGATGTACTTGAGATTGTCCGTCTTGAAAATCCCAAGGGCGTTATCGTCCAGTTTGGTGGCCAGACACCTTTAAAGCTTGCCAGAGCCCTAGAAGCTGAAGGTGTACCAATTATTGGAACTACTCCAGATGCGATTGATCGCGCTGAGGACCGGGAGAGGTTTCAGCATATGATTGAAAAGCTAGACTTACTACAGCCTCACAACGCGACTGCTCGCAGTGCCGATGAAGCTGTCGAGTTGGCAAAAAAGATTGGCTATCCTTTGGTGGTGCGACCCTCTTATGTTCTCGGAGGGCGAGCGATGGAAATAGTCTACAAAGAAGATGAATTACGACATTACATGAAAACAGCCGTACAAGTGTCGGATGATTCACCAGTATTGCTGGACTTCTTTCTACCAAATGCTATCGAGATGGATGTTGATGCGGTCAGTGATGGTGACTCAGTGGTTATTGGCGCGATTATGCAGCATATTGAGCAAGCAGGAATACACTCAGGAGACTCGGCGTGCTCACTTCCACCTTATAGTCTTAGTGAAAGTGTTCAAGATGAGATGAGAGAGATCTGTAAGAAGATGGCTCGTGAACTTGGTGTGCGAGGCTTAATGAATGTCCAGTTGGCCCTGCAAGATGACAAGATTTATGTAATCGAAGTAAACCCCCGTGCTTCGCGCACCATTCCTTTCGTTTCAAAATGCATAGGTGTTTCCTTAGCAAAAATAGCTGCTCGATGCATGGTTGGCCAGACCTTGGAAGACCAAGGATTTACTAAAGAAATTATCCCGCCCTATTTCAGTGTTAAAGAGGCAGTGTTTCCATTCAATAAGTTTCCTGGAATTGATCCTATTCTTGGACCCGAAATGAAATCTACCGGTGAAGTAATGGGCGTGGGTACCACATTTGCCGAAGCTTACGGTAAAGCTGAGCTTGGTGCTAGTGATGAGATTCCTAGTAAAGGAAGTGCTTTTGTTAGTGTACGAGAACGTGATAAAGATCAGTTACCAGCCTTGGCTAAAAACTTAGTCGCCCTAGGCTTCAAGTTGATTGCTACCAAGGGAACCGCTGAGACCATAAAAGCAGCTGGTTTAGACGTACAGCCGGTTAACAAGGTGAAAGAAGGAAGGCCCCATATTGTTGATATGATTAAAAGCGACAAGATTAATTTAATTGTTAATACTACCGAAGGACGACAGGCAATTTCCGATTCATCGACAATTCGATCGAGTGCTGAGCAGCATCGTGTGTACTATACGACTACCATGGCAGGTGGTAGTGCGGTTTGTGAAGCGTTAAAATTCGCAGGTGATATTAAAGTGAGAAGTCTACAACAATTGCACAGGGAAATTACTTAATGCAAAAAACCGCAATGACAGCAGACGGTGAGGCCGCTCTCAGGAAAGAACTTGAGCATCTGATTAAGGTTGTGCGCCCAGGTATTGTAGAGGCCATAGCTACCGCCCGAGAGCATGGAGACCTTAAAGAAAATGCAGAATACCATGCTGCGCGTGAACAGCAGAGTTTTGCTGAGGGACGTATTCAAGATATAGAGGGCAAGCTGTCAAACGCTCAGGTGATCGATATTTCAAAAATCCCTCAGGGAGATCGTGTCATTTTCGGTTCATTGGTAACCATTATTAACTTAGAGACAGACGAAACTACATCTTATCGAATCGTTGGTGATGATGAGGCGGATGTGAAAGCGGGTAAAATTTCTTATCAGTCACCGATTGCTCGGGCTTTAATTAGCAAAGAAATTGGCGATGTTGTCGTTGTGAAGGCGCCCAGTGGCGATGTGGAATATGAGATTGATGACGTCGTTTATAGCTGAGTTGTTTCTATGAGCTAGCACCGAGTAAAAATACCATCAATGCTTTCTGAGCATGTAATCGATTTTCAGCTTCATCCCAGACTACCGAAATAGACTCATCTTCAAGTAATTCCGCAGACACTTCTTCATTTCTATGAGCAGGCAGACAGTGCATAAACAATGCATCGCTCGCAGCATTCTCCATCAATTGGTGATTAACTTGAAAGCCAGAGAATTTCGCTAAACGGTCTTGTTGTTGATCTTCCTGCCCCATAGAGGCAAATACATCAGTCGTAACAAGGTCGGCGTCCTTAACTGCGGCTACAGGGTCGGTCGTTAACATGACAGCTGCTCCACCTTCATTAACCAAGTCTGAGTTGGGCTCATAACCCTCTGGGCAGGCTATATTGAGTTTAAAACCAAAGGCAATAGCTGCGTTGATCCAAGAATGACACATATTGTTTCCATCGCCGATCCAAGCCACAGTTTTTCCTTCAATCGATCCACGATGCTCAACATAGGTTTGAATGTCTGCTAATAATTGACAGGGGTGGTATTGATCAGTAAGCGCATTTATGACAGGAACTTTGGAGTATTTAGCAAAGCGTTCAATCTTGTCATGACCAAAGGTTCTGATCATTACAATATCTACCATTCTGGAGATAACTCGTGCCGAATCTTCAATAGGTTCTCCTCGCCCGAGCTGTGTATCATTTGAGGACAAAAATATGGCGTCACCACCCAGCTGTGCCATGCCCGCTTCGAAAGACACTCGGGTACGGGTTGAAGATTTTTCGAAAATCATTGCTAGGACTTTACCCTTAAATACAGGATCTTGGCGTCCATCGCGATAAGCTGCTTTAATTTCGATAGCTGATTGAATGACCTGGTTTAGTTCTTGGGTAGTCAGGTCGCGCAAGGTAAGAAAGTGTCGAATGGCCATTTTCTATTTCTCTAGGTTAATCTTGATTAAAGTCACGAATTAACGGAACCAGCATAGCCAGCAACTTATCAGCTTCTTCATCAGTAAGAATGAGCGGAGGCAGTAATCTAATGACGGAGTCAGCAGTTACATTGATTACCAGGCCATTATCCATAGCTGTTTTAAATAGCGATTTACAGGGTGTATCTAGCTCTATTCCGATCATGCAACCCATTCCGCGAATATTTTTAACATGTGACACCGAAGACAATTCTTTTTCTAGACCAGCCATTATTCTTTTTCCAAGAACTTCAGCTCGTTTAAGTAACCCTTCGCTTTCAATAGTATTAATTGTTGCTAGAGCGGCGGCGCAGGACAGTGGATTACCACCGAAGGTTGAACCATGATTGCCAGGCTGCATTAAATCAGCAGCTTTTCCTGATGCTAGGCAAGCTCCTATTGGAACACCGTTGCCAAGGCCTTTCGAGGTGGTCACTACGTCTGGAATAATATCGCTGTGCTGATAGCAAAAATACTTTCCAGTTCTGCCATTACCTGTTTGTACTTCATCAAGCATTAGCAACCAGCCTCTTTGGTCGCAAAACTGTCTTAATTGCTTAAGGTATTCAGTGGATGCCATTCTTATCCCGCCTTCACCCTGAATAGGCTCAACAAAAATTGCACAAATATTTGGATTATTGTCTGCGATTTTTTCTAGAGCAGAGGCATCATTAAAAGGACCTCGAGCAAATCCAGTTACAAGAGGTTCAAATCCGGCTTGTACTCGTCGTCCAGCAGAGGCGCTAAGGGTGGCAAGAGTCCGGCCGTGAAAGGCATTGTCCATCACTAGTATTGTGGGTAGCTTTAAACCTGAATTATGACCAAAAAGGCGCGCTAATTTGATGGCTGCTTCATTGGCTTCAGCGCCAGAGTTACCAAAAAATACTTTCTTCATCCCTGAAATATCACATATCTTCTCTGCCAAGGCTTCTTGATTAGGGATAGCAAAAAAATTTGAGCAGTGACTTAGTATTTTTGCTTGATTGGTTATTGCTTGAGTGATGGCTGTGTGTGAGTGGCCTAGGCCACATACTGCGATCCCTGACAAGGCGTCGAGATACTTGTTACCTTTGTCATCCCATAGCCATGCGCCACTCCCCTTTGTCAGGGTAGCTGCTCTCTTACCATAGGTGTTCATCAATGCTTTGGTTGTCATACTACCAATACCTCTCCAGTTTCTTACTGGAATAAAAAAAGGCAGCTGCGCTGCCCCTTTGACCTTGGTAGCGAATGATAACTCGCTTTAGGTACACCTGCAAGATTGGGTATGGAGGCTTTGGGTCACTCGACACCACCAAAGAAAAGGAGATATCCTATTATTTTTGAGAAACGGTAATAAAATAATAAATTTTAACAGTGTAGAATTGGCCTTAAAACGTTTAAAATGTAAAGCTGGAAAAATAAAATATATAGGCAAGTTGCAATGGACATAATGGATACAATTCGTGATCAAATAGAAAATAATTCAGTACTTTTGTACATGAAGGGATCACCCAACCAGCCACAATGTGGATTCTCTGCTCGGACGGTTCAGTCTTTAATGGGGTGTGGGCAACGATTTGCTTATGTGGATATTCTGTCTAACCCAGAAATACGGACTAATTTGCCGCTCTATGGCAATTGGCCAACATTTCCTCAGTTATGGGTGGCTGGAGAACTTATCGGAGGATGCGATATTGTCACTGAGATGCATGAAAAGGGCGAGTTAAAAGAATTAATAGATGAAGCGCTGGGCGATGAGAAGACTGATGAAGTATAGTAATGCTCATTGACTGTTTGTGTTAGAGGTTTGCGATGGAACTTTTCTCAAAGCTTTATCTCAAAGTACACAGGAGAGTTGGGCTTTTTAGGCCAATAGATCTGATAATAGATTAGGATAAAAAAGGGACAAGCATGACTTCTAATTCAAATTTTGTAAAAGTACTAATGGCTATTGCGCTGCTGACTCTTGTGGGTTGTGGCAGTGGCAATAATATTCCGCCAGATACTGATGGAGATGGTGTTGAAGACACCTTAGACTGGGCACCAAATGACCCGACAGAGTCCGCAGATACGGACGAAGATGGTGTTGGTGATAATGGTGATACCTGCCCTGCGGTCGCCAATACTGAGCAGACTGACACTGACGGAGATGGTGCGGGAGATGCATGTGATGATGATCAAGATGGAGATGAGTTACTTAATGCTGATGATAACTGCCCGTTAAATGCCAATGCAGATCAAGCAGATGCTGACGTTAATGGCGAAGGTGATGCTTGTGATCCGATGCCTACAACCTATGCTTTTATTAACACTTATTTTTCTTCAGACGAAAATTCTTCCGTAAATTATGATAATCAGACTGCTGAACAAGTATTGATTTCAGATATGACCTATTACATGGCAACAATGCTCTCTGATGATGGGACAAAAACTGAAGATACAGTGAAAGCTGACCTCAACTTCTTTGTGTATGGTGCAGATGGAGAAATTAACAAAGCTCCCTTGATTGGAACCTATATTGCAGATGCGGCTAATGTCTCGTTAAAAGATGCAGACACTTATGGAGATATAGCTGTAGACAGCAGTCTTTACAAAAAAATTGCTGGTGGTTGCGGTTCCGATTGTGGCGAGGTTCTGGCCTTAATTGATGGGGAGTTTTTTGGTTGGAATCGTTCTGATTCAGAAGGCAATCTAATAACTACCCCTCTTATGTTAGTTGATGATTGGATTGCTACTCAAGCAATCATGGCTTCAGATGGCGAAGCAGTGCAGATTACGGATGCTGAAGGAGTAATTTCCTCGGCCAATGTGAATACAGATGCCCACGGTCGTAACTATGGCAGTCTAATAACAAATTTTTTGATGGGGGCTGTTAACTTTTCCCAAGCGACTAATGATTACTTTATAAACGATTTTGGTAGCCAACTGAGTACAGATGGTGGTGGTGATAGTCCAAATAATTTCTCTGAGAGTGAGCACGCGTTTGATCAGGGGTTTGGATACTATGGCGCTGCTAGGGATAATCTTGATTACACTGATTTAGAAGTACAAGCCGAGAGTGGTCGAGAGGGGTGGCAATATGGTTATCACGATACAGATGCTGATGACATGATTGACCTACGTGGCGAGTATAACTTCACCTATGCCAAAAACTGTGCGGAGCTTGATGTTGGGTCTTCTGCAGGACCTACACCAACGGATTTTTCGAGTGAAATAATGAATTCTGTGATTGCTGCTCGTCAAATCATTAGTAATGCAGCTAACAAAGCTACACCAGACTTGAGTGAGGCTGAAAATACTAAATTACAAGATCACATTAAAATGGCGTCAGTTGTTTGGGAAAAGTGTATTGCAGCCTCGGCTATCCATCATGTTAATGGAGTTATAGCAGGTGTTGGTGAGTACACTGGGGGTGCTCCGGCTAGTTTGGACAACTTTGAAATGGTTGCGAAGCACTGGTCTGACCTTAAAGGTCTGGCTTTGACTCTTCAGTTTAGTCCGGCGTCTCCATTCAGAGATGCAGATGCTTCTGTTAATCTGGATGACCTTAAGATAATACTGCAGAATATTGGCGATGCACCAGTGTTGGCTGATGGCAGTCAGAATGGCATTGCAACGACTGGAACTGCCGCAGATGCAGCTTATGCATACGTTGGTAAATTAGTTTTTGCTCGGGAAATCCTGCAGGAAGCCTACGGCTTCTCGGATGCGAACACGCTGGCTTGGTAGGCATTTGGGTTCGGTTCATCAAATACTGTGATAAAAGGGCTAACTTAGGTTGGCCCTTTTTGTACGCTAAAAGCATAAACCTAATATCTTGACGTCTTCTTTATGCTGAATTTACTGCAAGTGTGCTAGCGCGGGTTGCTTAGATTATCACGAGCGTGTTTGGTGAGTTGAGTGTCAGACGTCAATGTGCCGGCTTTTCCAAGGACGTCTTATGTCTTTACGTTTTACTAAAAACTCCCCAGTTTTTCGATCTTCCAGATAAAAGTCCAGGGCTTCTTCCACCATTGGGAACGCTAATTCAGACCATGGTATATCCGCTTCATCAAATAAAGCGACTTCCGAGGATTCGAGACTAGGGCCAAAAGAAGGCTCGGCCAACTCAGCTCTATAGAATATATATACTTGATTAATTTCAGGGATATCAAATATTGCGTATAAGAGAGGGTTCACCATCGTAGCATTCGCTTCCTCCACGCACTCGCGCAATGCTCCGTCTAGCGTAGACTCTCCGTTTTCAAGAAAACCGGCGGGTAACGTCCAATAGCCAACTCTAGGTTCGATTGACCGTTTACAAAGGAGAATTTGATCACCATAGGTTGGCAGTATTCCAGCAATAACCTTAGGGTTTTGATAATGTATTTCCTCACAGGATTCACAGACGTAGCGTAGCCTGTTGTCTCCCTCTGGGATTTTTCGTGTGACTGGGTTGCCGCAAGTGGAACAAAATTTCATGAAATATCCAGAAAAACATTCAGACTGCGTATAATGCACAAATGCTGACAATGATTGCAAATCACTTAGACAAATTTCCTCTTAAAAGGCCAAAACCGGATCCAGAGAATACTCATATAGCTGCTGCAGTATTAGTGGTATTGCATGGGCGCGATGATGATCCGCAGGTGATTTTGACCCAGCGAGCTTTTCATCTAAAGAGCCATGCAGGGGAGGTCGCTTTTCCTGGAGGTATGTGGGATCAGATTGATGAAGATTTAATGCAAACGGCGCTCAGAGAGGCTCAGGAAGAAATAGGCCTGGCTGCAGATTCAGTAACTCTCCTAGCTACCATGCCAACTTCATCTCCTAGGCGCAGAGATATTAGCGTGACTCCATTTGTGGCTGTGGCTGACAGTATTTTGGAGCTCAACCCGGATGATGGTGAAATAGAAGCAATTTTTAATGCACCGTTAAAGGCATTTATGCATCTTGACCACTATGAATATTTCGACATGCAATTAGATGCTGAATATGGCGGTGGCGTGATTCGATTTCCATTCTTGATGTATAAGAATTATAAGATCTGGGGCTTCACCCTAAACGTAATTACTGACCTACTTAATGTAACCTTAGGGGCGGGAATTGATTTGGAGTACCCGACCCACGAAAAACTCGAGAAATTGGCTAAAGAGGCGTGATAAATGATTTATTCAATCGGTGACGATATCCCACAAATTGACGATACTGCTTTTGTCGCTCCAAGCGCAGATATCATGGGTAAGGTTATCCTTAAAGAGCAGTCTAGTGTCTGGTTTAATGCAGTAATTCGAGGTGATTGCGATATTATTGAGGTGGGGAAGCGTAGTAATGTACAAGATGGTGCTGTGCTTCATGCAGACCCTGGCCAACCAATGAAAATTGGTGAAGACGTGACTATTGGGCATCAAGCAATGGTGCACTGCAGAGAGATAGGTGATCGTACTTTAATTGGTATTCAGGCAGTAGTTCTTGATGGGGCCATTGTTGGAAGCGATTGTCTAATTGGTGCTAATGCTCTGGTCAAGGCAGGGTCAGTGATTCCCGACGGTTCAATGGTAGTTGGTTCCCCCGCAAAAGTTATTAGAAAAACCGATGAGAATATGCGACTAGCTATGCTTGCGGGCGCCACAGTTTATGTGCAGAAGGCTGCGCACATGGCCTCAGATTTAGTTGAGATAAAGCGTTGATAGAACGACATACTCCATCGCCCTGCATTGCTGTTTGTTTTCTGGATGAAGATGATGTCTGTACTGGTTGCCATAGAAGTAGTAGGGAAATTCAGGACTGGCAATTTATGGGAAGTGAGCAAAAGTACCAAGTATTGTTGTTGTGTAACGAACGCAGTCTTATAAACAAATAAATTTAAATAGTTTCTTCTACTCTTCTGGCTCGACTGGCTTTTTCATTTGAGTAACAGAAACCTTTTTGACCATTGCGCCTTTAATTTCCTCTGTCTCAAATCGGTAACCTTCGACCATAAAGCTCACGTTGCCATCGGGTATGCTCTCCAATTGCTCTAAGACCAAACCGTTGAGGGTTTTGGGGCCATCAGTCGAGAGATCCCAGCCGGTCGCTTTGTTGATTTCTCTAATAGTGGCGGCACCGTCAATAATATAACTGCTCTCACTCCGAGCGATGACTTCATCTTCGTCATCTGCTGTATTGGTCGTGAAGTCACCCACAATTTCTTCTAGAATGTCCTCCAGCGTCACAAGGCCTTGGACCTCTCCATACTCATCTACAACAATTGCGAAACGCTTTTTAGTATTTTTAAAATTAAGAAGTTGGGTGATAAGAGTTGTGCTCTCGGGAATAAAGTAAGCCTCTTCAGCAAACTGCTTTATTGTCTCTTGAGTAATAGTCCCAGCCCGCAAAAGATGATGAGCCTTGCGTCCGTGAAATACGCCAATAATATTATTAATATCACCTTCAAAAATAGGTTGGCGTGTATACTCAGAATCTAAAATTGAGGCTGTCAAGCTATCAATAGGGTCCTCCAAATCTAATCCATGGACCTCATTTCGAGGGATCATGATGTCTTCTATTGTAATATTCTCTAGGTCCAGAATTCCTTTCAACATTCCTTGGTGGCTGTCTGAAAGTTTGTGGCCAGAGAGATCCACTAGAGATTTAAGTTCTTCTGAATCCAAACCATCGTCACGGTCTTTCTTGGGATCAAATCCGAGCAGGGAGATTACAGTATTAGTCAGTTGGTTGACCATCCAAACTAGGGGTGACAGTAACTGCAACAGCGGTTTTAAAATGTGACTCGCTCTGAACGCAAACCACTCGGGATTCTGAGCTGCTATAGTTTTTGGCGTGACCTCAGAGAAAACCAACACCGTAATCGTTAGTGATGCAGTTGCAACCCAAGGTGCAGCGGCCTCTCCCACATAAATAATGGCTAACATGTTGGCAATAATAGCAGCGAGAATATTGACCGCATTATTACCTATTAAAATAAGACCAATCAATTTATCAGGCTTGGCTAATAGTTTGGCCGCTCGGCGAGCCCCTGCACTCTTTTTGCGCTGGTGACGAAGACGATAACGGTTTAACGCCATCATTCCAGTTTCTGAACCCGAAAAAAAAGCTGATAGTACCAGCAAGACAATTAGTACTATCCATAAGACCAAAGGGTCTGAACCGTCCAAAAATGTATGCCTAAAAAATTTGAGGACAGGTATGTTGAATTACTTCGAAAGGTTTGGCAACTGTCATTTTAATAAAATTGGGTTAAAAGTTAGGCAAGGATGAATTCTAAGACAATTTTACTTCCTATATAACCCATTAAGATCGCAGAGAATCCGACCAGACTCCAACTTATCGCCTTGATCCCTCGCCATCCACGACTGTGGCGACCCCAGAGTAAAATTCCATAAACACCCCATGCAACGATACTGAGAGTAACCTTGTGCAATAACTTTTGATCAAACAGGTCTTCGTAGAATAGAAAGCCAGAAATTAAAGACAGAGTAAGCAGAGCCTCGCCCGCCCAGATCAGTTCAAAAAGGAACTCCTCCATGGTCTGCAGTGGGGGAAATGTGCGCATTAACAGATTTTGACGCTTATGCTTAAGCTGCCAGTTTTGATAGCCAGTGAGTAATGCTTGGAGAGCCGCAAAGGCTAGTAAACTATAGGCAAGAATAGAGGCTAAAACATGAACTTGAATGTACGAGGACAAAGTTATCACTGGTTTAGTGCTAGGAGTAATTAGCGCCAGCGCCAAACTAATAGCGGAAATAGGGAAAAGAGCCAGATACATACTGTGCAAAGGTTTGTTTTGCCCGCTGATAAACACAATCACATTAATAACAAATGCGATTAGCACTAAAATTATAAAAAGGCTTAAATCTAGGCCCTGTCCAGTAAATAGCAAGTTCACTGCAGCTGAACCATGGAGAATAATTGCCAGTAAGGCTATTTTTTTGAGTAAAGATTGGTTGAATCCGGTCTCTTTGAGTAATTTTGTACCTAGATAGATGAAACCTATCAGATACGCAATCATTGAGAAAATCCCGCTTACAGAACTTAACATTTTAAAATTCGATCCATATTTTTAAAGAGTTTGGCATATTCAGGCCTCAGGGTGAAGAGGATGACGTAATTATTGCTATAATGCTCGCCAATACAGATTGATTAGGAATATTTGCATGGCCATGTTTGAGAGTTTAAGTGATCGCCTTTCTTTGAGTTTAAAGAAAATATCAGGTAAGGCGAGTCTCAGTGAGAAAAATATCCAGGAGACCTTACGAGAGGTCCGTATGGCTTTGCTCGAGGCTGATGTTGCATTACTGGTAGTAAAAGGATTTGTAGAGCAGGTCAAGACTAGAGCATTAGGTACAGAGGTCAGTAGTAGTCTTAATCCTGGCCAGCAGTTTCTAAAAATCGTTCAAGCCGAACTTGAAGCTGTTATGGGGGATAAAAATGAATCCCTCGATTTGGCAGCGCAGCCGCCAGCAGTGGTTCTAATGGCAGGTCTCCAGGGTGCTGGTAAGACAACGTCTGTGGCAAAGCTATCGCGTTATTTACGTGAGCGGGAAAAGAAAAAAGTGATGGTCGTATCAGCGGACGTCTATCGACCAGCAGCTATTGAGCAGTTAAAGACACTTGCTGTGGAAGTTCAGGCGGAATTTTTCCCCAGCAACCCCCAACAAAAACCGATACAAATTGTAAATGATGCTATCAAGGCGGCAAAAAAACAATTTGTTGATGTACTCATTATTGATACTGCTGGTCGTTTGCATATCGATGGCGAAATGATGAAGGAAATTAAGGAGGTTCATGGGGTAGCTAAGCCGGTAGAAACGCTGTTCGTGATTGATGCCATGATTGGGCAGGATGCGGTTAATACGGCCCAAGCTTTTAATGAATCATTGCCTTTGACGGGCGTTATTCTGACTAAGGTAGATGGCGATGCGCGAGGCGGTGCTGCATTGTCTGTTAGGCAGGTCACAGGTAAGCCTATTAAGTTTTTGGGAGTGGGGGAAAAGACTGACGCCCTCGAGCCTTTTCATCCTGAACGAATTGCTTCGCGCATCCTAGGAATGGGAGATGTTCTCTCTTTAATTGAAGAAGTTGAGAGAAAGGTTGATAAGAAAAAAGCTGAGAAATTAGCTAAGAAAGTTGTCAAGGGAAAACGATTTGATCTTGAAGATTTAAGAGATCAGTTACAGCAAATGAAAAATATGGGTGGGATGGCGGGAATGATGGAAAAGTTGCCCGGCATGGGTAATATGGCGCAGATGGCTCAACAGAATAATCCGAATAGTCAATTCGATCGAATGGAGTGCATCATCAATTCTATGACCCCAAAAGAACGGAAAAACCCCGATATTTTAAATGGTTCGCGAAAACGTCGCATTACTATGGGGTCTGGTACTAGTATACAAGACCTCAATCGACTGCTAAAACAGCATAAGCAGATGGGCAAAATGATGAAAAAGATGAAGGGTAAAGGCATGCAAAATATGATGCGCGGCATGGGTGGAATGATGTCTCCCGGGGAAGGATTACCTCCAGGCGGGTTTCCCAAATTCTAAAGAGTTGTAACGCTCGCTTTTACCCCACAAACATTGGGGGACTAAACCCAATTTTTTTACCTTAAATTAGTTTCATTTTTGACTCTTTTGGCGTACCATACCGCGCCTTCCGGGAGAGTCACGCATCTTGTGTGGGACTTTAATAAAAGCATCGAGTTTGGCAATAGTGCTGCTCGAAAACAGGATTTAGTAAATGGTTACAATTAGATTGGCTCGTGGTGGCGCAAAAAAACGTCCCTTTTATCACATAACAGTCTCTGACTCGCGCAAAGCGCGAGATGCTCGTTATATAGAGCGCATTGGCTTCTTTAACCCAGTTGCACGTGGTGCTGAAGAGCGACTTCGCGTAGATCTGGAGCGTGCTACATATTGGCAGGGTCAGGGCGCTCAGGTTAGTGACCGTGTTTCTGCTTTGCTCAAAGAGGCTGCAAAAACAGCAGCTTAGTCGAATAGGATGTGCCTATGACCAGCAAAAACGGCCTTTCGGAAAAGCTAGTTGTTGGTCGAATAACTGCGGTGTTTGGTATACGAGGTTGGGTCAAAGTATTCTCCTACACTGAACAAATAGGTACTTTGTTTGATTATCAGCCTTGGTGGGTAGATACCACCGAAGGATTAAAGAAACTAGTTGCCGATGACTTCAAGAGGCATGGAGATGGATTGGTAGTTCATCTTCAAGGTGTAGATGATAGGGATGTTGCTAAGGATTGGTGTCAGTGCGACATCCTGGTGGACAAGGCTCTGCTGCCAGACTTAATTGGTAACGAATACTACTGGCATCAATTAGTTGGGCTTGAAGTCGTCAGTGTTCTGCAGGACGGAACGAGTCGACTTGGTGTTGTAGACTCACTGTTGGAAACCGGTGCCAACGACGTATTAGTGATTAAAGGTGATTTCGATAGTCTTGATCGAGAAGAGAGATTAATACCTTACTCAAATGAATTTGTTAAGAGTATAGATTTAGAAAAACAGAGAATTACTGTAGTTTGGGACCCAGAATTTTAGTTGTTGAGTGGTGCTAACAGAGGTGAGATGAATGAAAATTGCATTGATTACTCTGTTTCCGGAAATGTTTAAGTCAGTCACAGATTTTGGTATTAGTGGCAGAGCGGTAAGAAATGGGTTGCTGGATATTGTTTGTTTTAACCCTCGGGATCTTACTGATGATACGCACCGCACAGTAGACGATCGCCCCTATGGGGGAGGTCCAGGCATGGTGATGTTGATTGAGCCACTGCGCAAGGCGATATGTAAAGCACGAGAATGGACTGGTCCTGAGGCCCTTGTCGTTTACTTGTCACCTCAGGGTAAAGTTTTAGATCAGGCCTCAGTGAACAGGTTTGCTCAAAAGCAAAATTTAATTTTGATTGCTGGTCGCTACGAAGGTATTGATGAGCGGTTGATAGAGTTAGACGTTGATGAAGAGTGGTCCATTGGCGATTATGTGCTTAGTGGCGGTGAGTTACCAGCGATGGTATTGATAGATGCGCTGATTCGTCAACGGCCGGGAGTGCTCGGGCATGAAGATTCAGCAGATCAAGATTCATTTGCTGCGGGATTGTTAGATTGTCCTCATTACACGCGTCCAGACTCTTACGAAGGGAAGAAAGTCCCGACTATATTATTATCGGGAGATCATAAAAAAATAAGACGTTGGCGTTTGCAACAATCACTACAGCGAACCCAGCAACGAAGGCCAGATTTAATGGATCGCCTGGAGCTCAATAAGGAGCAACGGGCGCTACTTAAGGAAATGAGTAATGCGCTGGCAGATGATGGCAAGGGATAATGTCCATCCTCTCTGTACAGAGCTCTAAATCAGGTGGTTTACCACCAACCAATGAAAATTGAGGAGCAAGAAATGACTAATAAAACATCAATTATAGCTGCGATTGAGAAAGAGCAGATGAGCAAGGAGATACCTAACTTTAGCCCGGGTGATACAGTGGTCGTGCAGGTTAAGGTCAAAGAAGGTTCTCGAGAGCGTCTTCAGGCGTTTGAGGGTGTCGTGCTCGCTAAGCGCAATCGCCAGTTAAATTCCGCATTTACTGTCAGAAAAATATCTAATGGCATTGGGGTTGAGCGTACTTTTCAAACTTACAGTCCTTTAGTAGACAGCATTCAAGTCAAGCGCCGCGGTGCTGTTCGAAGAGCTAAGCTTTACTATCTTCGTGATCGTTCTGGACGATCTGCTCGAATCAAAGAAAAGTTGAGCTAAGAACCCTCCAAAATAAAAAAGGCGACCTTCTAGGTCGCCTTTTTTGTGGTCTCTAATTTTTCCCCTAAACAAGTGTGTATTTAATACGTAGCTGAATTTTTTACCGCGGATTCAGATATTCAAGTTTAAATTCCTTTTACTCCTTCGAAGATAACACATAGACTGCAAAAACGTGTTAGCAGACTGTACAAGCTATGCATGACATTTACCTATAAATCGCGCCTCAGTAGTGAATATGAAGAAAAAAAACAAAAATCATGATCCTTTTGCCTCTAGGGAAGCAGGTAATTATGAAAAACCAGTCCCAAGTAGGGAGTTTTTACTAGACTACCTATCTGAGAGTGTTGGCCCACTGACCCATGAGGAAATATGTTCGGCATTAAACCTCAAAGAGGACGATCAAATCGAGGCCATGCGCAGACGACTTCGAGCGATGGAACGCGACGGTCAAATTGCTCGTAATCGCAGAGACGGTTATGGCACCTTGGATAAGTTGAACTTGGTTAAAGGAAGGGTTATTGGCCATCCGGAAGGGTACGGTTTCGTAAAACCTGTCAATGGAGATGGTGAGGATATTTATCTTTCTAGTACCCAGATGCGTCGAGTATTTGATGGAGACATTGTGCTTGTAAGGGTTGCAGGCTGGGATCGTCGCGGGCGGCCAGAGGGAAGTTTGGTTGATATCGTAGAACGAAATACATCGCAGCTGGTAGGTCGTTACTTTAATGAGAGTGGGATTAATTTTGTAAGAGCAGATAATCCTCGTATTAGTCAGGATATATTAATTCCACCTGAGGGGATTGGCGCTGCTAAACCAGGACAAATAGTGGTTGTCGATGTAACAGAGCCACCTTCTCGACAAAGCTTACCCATTGGAGCTATCGCTGAGGTATTGGGTGACCATCTTGACCCAGGTCTAGAAGTAGAAATGTCTATCCGCAACTATGGTATCCCATACCAATGGAATGATGAGGTCCTAGCCGAAACTGGGGAGATTCCTGATCATGTCACTGAGGTGAAATCGCGAGTTGATTTAAGAGCAACACCACTAATTACCATTGATGGTGAGGATGCTCGTGATTTTGATGACGCTGTGTTTTGTGAGGAGAAACCTCGCGGTGGCTGGACGTTAATAGTAGCTATTGCTGATGTTTCTCACTACGTTAAGGTAGGTTCTGCTCTTGATATAGAAGCATTTGAAAGAGGAAACTCAGTCTATTTTCCTAATCATGTTGTTCCAATGTTGCCGGAAAAACTGTCCAATGGGCTTTGTTCTCTAAATCCAGCTGAAGACCGTTTGTGTATGGTTTGTGAAATGCAAATCAATGCTCAAGGCGATATTACCGGATATCGGTTCTCTGAAGCGGTGATGCATTCCCATGCTCGCATGACTTACACCCAAGTTGCCCAGATTATTGCTCAGCAAGAAGAGGGCTCACAATCCGGCATTAGGAAACAGTTTGCATCCATTGTGGGGCATATTGACGCTCTAAATGATTTATATAAAGTGCTAAACAAACGCAGAGCTGGGCGGGGAGCGATTGACTTTGACTCCCAAGAAACTCGTATTCTTTTTGATGGGCAGCGAAAAATTAGCCAGATAATTCCAGTGGAGCGGACCGCTGCGCACCGTTTAATAGAAGAGTGCATGCTTTGTGCCAATGTTTGTTCGGCAATGTTTCTTGAGAGAGTGAATATACCCGCTCTGTATAGGGTTCACGAAGGACCAAGTGAGGAAAGATTAACCTCCGTTAGGGATTTTCTAGGAGAGTTGGGTATTGGGCTAGGAGGTGGTGAAGACCCGCAACCAGAGGATTATCAGAGAGTCTTGAGGTCTATCAAAGGCCGTGATGATGCCTCTGTAATTCAATCCGTGATGCTGAGGTCCATGAGTCAGGCGGTTTACCAGCCAAATAATCTTGGTCATTTCGGCTTGGCATTCGATGCTTATACTCACTTCACCTCCCCCATAAGACGGTATGCAGATTTGTTGGTTCATCGAGCTATTCGAAGTCTTATCAGAAGTAACAAAAAGATAGCTAATATACGGAGAGTGGATGGGTTTATTCCCATACCAACACATCTGATCTATCCCTATGATGGAGATCGTTTAGAGTCTACTGGTGAGCATCTGTCCGTCACAGAGCGCCGCGCTGATGATGCTACCAGAGATGTGGTTAATTGGCTGAAATGCGAATACCTTATGGATCGAGTAGGAGAAAAATATACAGGTGTTGTAAGTGCAGTCACTGGGTTTGGATTGTTTGTAATGCTCGATGAGCTTTATGTCGAGGGATTGATTCATGTAACAGGGTTGCCAAAAGATTATTATCATCATGAAGCGTCTCAACACAGGATGGTTGGAGAACGCACCGGAAGAGTATTTCGTTTGGGTCAGAAACTCTCGGTGAAACTAGTTCGAGTTAATCTGGAAGAGCGCAAGATTGATTTTGAATTGATTGGTTCGCCTACGGATGAAACAAAAGCGCCGGAAAGGAGCAAAAAAAACAAGCATGTCCAGGTTTCGACGAAAGCCAATCAGTTAGCCAAAGAATATGAGAAAAAAAGAAAATCACGAGGTAAGTCTTCAAAGACTAAAAGTACGGCTAAAAAGCGTAAACCAGGACCTAAAAAATCTAGAACAGGATCCCCTAACTCAGTGAACGGTAAGGCAAGTACTAAGAAGAAAAGACCTAAAAAGCGCTCTTAAAACCACTAGCTTTTTACTTCCAAATGCTGGGAAAGAAGTCTACCAAGTACATCTGCAACATAGTCTAAGAAGAGTGTGCCCATGTCACTGCTATAGAACTCAGGGTCAGAATTACCTAAAGATAAAATACCGAACGTAGTTTCTTTTCTTATAGTCACAGCGGCGACTGACTTTATCGGTTGATGGGATTCTCCAAAGAGAAAATCTACTTCTGAATCCTGGCGTGGACCACATATTGATCGGTCTAAATCAATTAATGCAGGCACTTGGGTTTTCGCATCTTCAAAGGAAGTGACTTTAGCCATCATTTTTTTAAGTTTCTTTTTATTCGCAAATAGAGTCAGGCTAAAGGATTCAATACCAAAATCTACACCTAGGCTTTCATATAGTGTCTCTACAAGGGCCGGCAAATCGGGTGCTTCCAGTAAATTGATGACTAGTTGTCGAGTTTTTTCAAACATTAGCTCGTTGTTTTGCGCTGTTTCTACCAATAGATCCAGTTGATCTCCAATTTCTTTGTTTCGATCACGCAAAACGGAGAGCTGTCGTTCAATTAGCGATACTGCGCCATCGGTTTTATGATGAACAATCATTGTTTCAAGAATATCTGGGTTTTCATCTAGGAAAGTAGGGTGATCACGAAGATAGCCTCTCACTTGCTTAAGCGTTATGTCCGTCAAGTTATCGTTACTCATATTTTTATGCGTCCATGAAAGCTGGTTACTGCAGGTCCAGACATCATAAGCGATTGCCCCTCACCAGACCAATCGATGCTGAGGTTTCCACCTTGCAACTCCACAGTCACTGGTGAATCTACCAGCGACTGCTGAATTGCTGCCACGGCTGCCGCGCAGGCTCCTGAACCGCAGGCTCGAGTCTCACCAACACCGCGCTCATACACCCGCAGTTTTAGATGGTTACGATCAAGGACTTGGGCAAAGCCTACATTTACTTTCTTTGGGAAGCGACTATGACATTCCAACTGAGAACCCATATCTTTTACTGGAGCCGTATCTGTATCATCAACAAATACGATGGCATGAGGATTACCCATTGATACAGCAGATACTTCTACGGATTGATCTTCAAGATCAATAACATAACTTAAATCTCTCGCATCAGCGAGTATTGGTATTTTTGAGGGCTCTAGTAAAGGAATACCCATATTAACTGAAACTGAGTTGTCTCGATTAATTTTTAAGCTAATGACACGATTCATGGTTTTAACATTGATTTCTGGTTTGCCGGATAGTTTTTTATCTCTAATAAATCTAGCGAGGCAACGCGCGCCGTTACCACATTGCTCAACTTCAGCACCGTCTTGATTGAATATTCTATAGTTGAAATCCACATTATGATCATTGGGGGGTTCTAAGACGAGCACCTGATCACAGCCTACTCCCGTATGTCTGTCGGCAATACGCTTCACCATAGCTCTTGAAATACGAACGTTCTGGGTCACGGCGTCAATTACAATAAAGTCGTTCCCAAGGCCATGCATTTTGCTAAATTTCATCAACATATATTTGTCTTGCCACCCACCGTTTATTTAACTGGCAGCCCTTGCTCTCCTTTTATGAGGTCCTCAAAATTCTCTCGAGCACGAACAACATGGGCTTCATTGTCTGCAACCATAATTTCAGCAACCCTGGGGCGACTATTATAGTTGGAGCTCATAACAAAGCCGTAGGCTCCCGCCCCAAACAGGCACAAATAGTCCCCTTCGGCTATGGAGAGTTTGCGATCCTTACCCAAAAAGTCGCCACTTTCGCATACAGGGCCAACCACATCATACTGGCGCTCCGGGTTATTATTAGTGGTGATTGGTTGTATGTCCATCCAAGCTCCATACAAAGAGGGACGCAACATGTCATTCATTGCAGCATCAACAACAGCAAAATTTTTGTGATCATTAGATTTTAGATATTGAACCTGAGTCAACAGAATGCCTGCATTGGCGGTCATTGAGCGTCCTGGCTCTAGGACCAATAATTCACTTCTCTCACTAAATAGGGGGAGTAATTCCTTCATGAGGGCATCGACCGTTAAAACCTGTTCATCGTGGTAGCGGACGCCCAAGCCACCGCCGATATCAATATGGTTCAGTTGGATCCCCAGCTCTGACAGCTGATCGACCATGACGAGTAATCGCTCAGTAGCGTCAACAAAGGGCTGTATCTCTGTCAACTGGGATCCAATATGGCAATCAATACCGATTAAATTAATGTTCGACATTTGAGAAGCTTGTTTGTAGACATCTATCGCTGTATCAAAAGCGATACCGAATTTGTCTTCCTTTAATCCAGTAGAAATATAGGGGTGAGTATTAGCATCAACATCTGGATTAACCCTCATCGACACAGGTGCCTGAAGAGAGAGCTCTGCAGCTGTTTCATTGAGTAAAGCTAGTTCTGATTCTGATTCTACGTTAAAACAATGTATGCCCACTTGCAGCGCTCGACGCATCTCAAAACTAGATTTTGCTAGACCAGAAAAGACGACGTTAGCTGGATTACCACCGGCTAAAAGTACTCGCTCTAGTTCACCAACAGAGACAATATCAAATCCGGCTCCAAGAGCCGCAAGGGTCTGCAACACTGCAATATTAGAATTGGACTTTACAGCGTAGCAAATTAAATGTGGCTGATCGGACAGAGCATTTTTATAAGAGATGAAGTTCTGTTCGATCGCTTTTTTGCTATAGACATAGCAAGGAGTCCCAAATTGCTTAGCAATGGTGCTGAGAGCGACTTGATCGATAAAAAGATCGCCATTATTACGTTGTGTGGCACTATGCATACTTTTTTAGGTCTCTTGAATTTTTGTATCATTAGAGAAGGTTTCCGCCGTATCTTCTGGCAGGTACAGGTCACCAGTGTTGCCACATCCGAGAAGTAAGCCAGCGAGAATAATAATAAAGAGCCGTGAAAAGCGAATTTTCATTTTGATAATCCAAGGATAGAGAGTGTAAGTATAACGGTAGTGCCAGATTACTCCCAAACAATTATAATAGTGATTCCAAATTCATCTAAAGTTTAAAGATGGTCTAAAACCATGAAAGAAGCCGAGTTTAATCAAATAGCCGATGATTTAATGTTCTCTATAGAGGAAACGATTGATGACAGCGGAGTAGATATTGATTATGAAAATACTGCTGGCATGCTGACGTTGACTTGTGATCTCAATGGCTCTCAAATAATTTTATCCAGACAGCCAACCATGCGTGAAATCTGGTTGGCGGCACAGTCGGGTGGCTTTCACTTTAAATTAAACGCCGATCAACCAAACGGGCAGGTTCAGTGGCGGAATACTGTAAACGGCGAGCTTCTATCAACTATGCTTGGTGATGCTTGTGAGAGCCAATCTAATCAGTCAATTAAGTTCGATTTCTAGCTAACGAGAGACCAATTTTTCTAAAGCTCTTGCCGCCGCAGCCTTCACCTGATCAGGCGCAGTCCCACCGATATGATTTCTAGAGCAGACAGACCCCTCTAAGGTCAATACTTCGAAGACATCCGCAGCGATCTGAGAAGAGAATATATTTAACTCATCAAGGGTCATTTCAGATAAATCCTTGTTATTTTCAATGCCATAAGCAACCGCTTTACCAACGATCTCATGGGCATCTCTAAATGCAATGCCATTGCGGACCAAATAATCAGCCAAATCAGTGGCTGTGGAAAAGCCGTTCTTGGCTGCCGCATACATTTTTTCTTTATTTGATTCAATGGCGGGGATCATATCGGCGAAAGCGCGCAAGCAATCCTGAACCGTATCAACCGTATCAAACAGGGGCTCTTTGTCTTCCTGATTGTCTTTGTTATAGGCCAGTGGTTGAGACTTCATCAGAGTCAACAAACTAATCAGGTGCCCTGTAACTCTGCCTGTTTTCCCTCGAACCAGCTCGGGAACATCAGGGTTTTTCTTCTGAGGCATGATGGAAGACCCAGTGCAAAACCGATCGGGTAGATCTATAAATTGAAACTGTGCTGACGCCCAAAGAATTAACTCCTCTGACATACGCGACATATGCGTTGTCAACAGACTTGCAAAAGCGCAGAATTCAATGGCAAAGTCCCGATCACTCACTGAATCCAGAGAGTTTTCGCTTGGGTAATCAAAGCCTAATTGATTAGCGGTAAAGACGCGATCTATGGGATAGGTCGTCCCTGCGAGTGCTGCAGCACCAAGAGGGCTCTGATTTAGCCTCTTTCGGCAGTCAAGTAACCGGCCAAAATCTCGCTCTAGCATTTCGTTCCAAGCCAGCAAGTGGTGCCCAAAAGTAACGGGTTGAGCGGTTTGCAAATGAGTGAAGCCGGGCATAATAGTATCGTGTTCCGCTAAAGCGAGCCCAATCACGCCCTTTTGAAGGTCCGTTAAAAGTATGGAGATTTGATCAATCTGATCACGTAACCAAAGTCGAATATCTGTAGCTACTTGATCATTTCTTGAACGTCCAGTATGAAGTTTTTTGCCAACATCACCGATTCGTGCGGTTAGGGCTGATTCGATGTTCATGTGCACGTCTTCGAGTTGCTGCGACCACTCGAAATCGCCAACCCTTATCTCAGCACCAATCTCGTTAAGACCATCAATGATAGATTTTTTCTCTGATTCAGAAAGGACCCCTACTTTTGCAAGCATAGTGGCGTGGGCAACTGACCCTTTGATGTCGTGTTCGAAGAGACGTTGATCAAAACTCACAGAGGCAGTAAAGCGCGCGACAAATTCGTTGACGGGTTCATTAAACCTGCCGCCCCAAGACTGATTAGTCTGAGCCTTTTTCGCACTATCAGGTGATGTCTTTTTTGACTCACTCATCGCAGTCACAGCCTAGTTAAAATGATTAAGGTTGAGATTATAGCCAAACATTGCAGGAATAACTTAAAACTTAACGCTATTAGCTATATCCATTTTATCATCGATACAGATTGTTGATCTTACTATGGCTGGCTAACGATGCTTGATAAAGCTAATTCTTGCGGATCTGGGACAAAACAAGATAAATCGTCGATAATGGATACATAGTAATTGATTTAGGTTTATACAGTGGCCCAAACGCTCAAAATTGCAACTCGAAAAAGCCCGTTAGCTTTGTGGCAAGCGGAGTTTGTGAAATCAAAACTGCTTGAATATCACTCTGACTTGCAAGTTGAACTTATCGGAATGACAACCAAGGGAGATAAAATCTTAGATACTCCCTTGGCTAAAGTTGGTGGTAAAGGTTTGTTTGTTAAAGAATTAGAGTTATCTATTCTAGAGGGCGCGGCTGACATTGCTGTGCACTCGATGAAAGATGTACCAATGGAATTTCCACCTGGTTTGCAGTTAGGTATTGTTTGCCAACGTGAAGATCCTACTGATGCATTGGTATCAAATGAGTATGCCAACTTGGCTGAACTGCCTAACAACGCAATTATTGGTACATCAAGCCTACGGCGACAGTGCCAAATTCGAGCGGCATATCCAACTCTGCAGATAAAAGAGCTGCGTGGAAATGTTAATACCAGATTAAGCAAGTTAGATAATCAAGAATACGATGGGATCATACTGGCTACTGCGGGTCTCTTGCGCTTAGAAATGCAAAATAGGATTACTCAAAGACTGCCTATGGATATTTCATTACCAGCCGGCGGTCAAGGAGCAGTGGGCATTGAGTGCAGGAGAGACGATGAGCATGTTATGAGATTACTAGCTCCGTTGCATCATGAAGCCTCAGCGGTTTGCGTTCTTGCGGAGCGGGCATTAAATCGTTACTTGGAAGGCGGATGCCAGGTACCAATTGCTTGTTTTGCAGTCTTATCTGGCAATGGACAGACGCTTCATCTTCGCGGCTTGGTAGGCAGTGTCGATGGCACAGAGATACTGTGTGCAGAGATGGAAGGACCAGCTGATGAGCCCGATAAGTTAGGCGTCGAGGTGGCAGAACAGCTTTTAATGCAGGGTGCTGGAAAGATACTGGCTGATGTATATGGCAGTTAATGAACTGGCCGGGAAAAGACTTCTCGTTATTCGGTCGAGCAGAGACCAGGATGAATTCTTAAATATGAGCAAAGCAGCAGGTATCGATGTTAAACATGTTCCAATTATCGATATCAAGCCAATATCTAATGATGCCCGGGTTAGGCAAAAAATTGAGTCATTAAATGAGTTTGATTATGCTATTTTCGTTAGCGTTCATGCCGGTAAAATTGCGCTAGAATTACTTGATGAGAGCTGGCCAAAGCCACCGGAGGCATTAAGGGTTTTTACCATTGGAAGGCAAACTGCTGCCCTGCTTAGGCCCTACATCAGTTCAGTACGCTACCCCGAGTCTAACGCGGACACTGAAGGTCTTTTGGAGCTGCCAGAGTTTCAAAATCCTAAAAATAAAAATGTCATTATCTTTCGTGGTGGCCATGGACGGGAAACGTTGAGAGATGAATTGATTTCTAGAGGTGCTCGAGTTGAATACTGCGATCTTTACCAGCGAGTCGTTAATCAACAGCAGGTTGAGAAGGCTTGGGAACAATTACATAATATAGATTATCTTGTTGCACACAGTGGTGAGTTAATGAGAGCTATGGGTCCTGTAGCAAAAATTATTCGGTTCATTAGCGATAATAAGTTCTCCGTTATCGTTCCCAGTCAGCGAGTGGCTGAAATCGCTCACCAGCTGGGATATAGTTCTATTATAGTGTCAGATAATGCGTTGCCAGAATCTATGTATGAAGCATTACAAAAAGGTATTTAGACGTAGTTGTATCTCATTTTTAAGTGCTAGGTTACTTAGATCTTTAGATCTGGATATTGGGAGTTGAAATTGGCTGAATCAGGAAAGAAAACTAAAGCGGCCTCGAGTCCAGATTCTAAGTCGCCGGCTGCAGTAACGCCTAATGAGTCTGATAAAGACACCTCATCTCTAGAGAAGGGTTCTAATGCCAAAAAATTTCCTCTAATAAAGGTTATGGTGTTTTTAATACTATTGTTATTGGTCTCAGGTGCAGGCTGGCTCGGGTGGCAGCAATGGCAAGTTCAGGCTCGTCAAAGCGATCAGCTAGCGTTAGTTACTGTGGAACTCAATGAACAATTAAAACGATCTGCAACAGTTGATTCGGCAATCGCTCTGACTCGGCGAAATCAACAAGAACAAGCTGACCTTTTTATAAAGAAAATAAATGATTTGCAACTACAGGTCACAGCGCAAGGAGCCAGGATTGCTGAGTTAGGATCTACTTCGCGCAGCGATTGGTATCTATCTGAGGCGACCTATTTAGCGCGCTTGGCCAGTCAGAGACTCCAAACAGAGAGAAGCACGAAAAATCCAATTGCCTTATTACTTCAAGTGGACGCTATTTTAGTTAAACTTGATGAGTCTGACTTGTTAGCGGTGCGTTCTGCTATCGCTGAAGATATCAGCCGACTGCGCTTAGCGGGTGAAGTAGATGTCGAAGGAGTGATTTTGGAATTAAATGCGCTTTCTAGGCAGATAGACCAGTTAGAGCTCATAGAGTTTGCAACGAAAGAAGCCTCAGTGAGTGAAAAATCTGAGGGTACTGCGTTGGTAGGAACTGAAGAAGAAACGCTTTCTCAGCGATTTTCGAACTTGATTAGTGAGTTCTCCCAGGGGCTTAGCAAGCTAATAAAAGTCCGTCAACGGGACAGGCCCATAGAACCTATATTACTGGCAAGTGAAGAAGTTATTGTACGCAATAACCTTCGCTTATTTTTGCAACAGGCGGCAAATGCAGTGCTGCGTGAAGAACAAGATATTTATACGATAAGCTTAGGCGGCGCCCAAGAGTGGTTAACAACGCATTTCCAGATGAATCCGTCTTCAACTTTATTACAGGACCGCTTAGCTTACCTTGAGAAGAAAAACATAGTCCAGGAGTTGCCGAATATTAACCGCTCTATCAGAGCCCTTGAAGCTTTTTTAGTTGTCCGTGAGAGTCGAATAATTGGTGTTTTAGAAAACGACCCCGTGCTTGACTCGGAACCAACACGACCATGAGGAGGTTGCTCCTAGTCATTGTCACCGCACTTTTACTCGGTGCATCTAGCATTTGGTTAATGCAGCAAGACAGCGGCTACATTCTATTTAGCTTGAATAATACAACCGTTGAGATGACAGCTTGGGTCGGATTATTATTATTTTTACTAGTCACAGGTGTAGCTGTTTGGCTAATTTTACTCGTCAGATGGTTATCGGATGGGGGTGGACTGCGCCAGTGGTGGGGTTCAAGAAGAAGCGAACGTCACGCTAACAAGACAGCTCAAGGACTTATTCTTTTCGCAGATCACGATTGGCAAAAGGCGTCTGAAATTTTGGCAGCCTCAGCGCCCAAGTCATCAATGCCTGATGTTAATTTATTATTTTCTGCTCGTGCAGCAGCAGAAAATAACCAAATAGATCTTGCCCATGAGTTACTAGAGAAGCTCAAGGAAAGTAAACCCAAAGCTAGCTTGTTAGTTGATAAAACATTCGCTGAGATTCTTTTGAGAGAAGAGCGATTTGCAGAGGCGCTGGCGCTTTTACAACCCATTGCACAAGCAAAACCGGAGGATCGAGGTGTTCTGCGGTTGTTGTCGGATATTTACTATTTGACCAATGACTGGGTAGCTTTGCAAAAATTATTAAGCGATATAAATCGGTTCAAAGCGCTTAATAAAGTGGATTTTGAAGAGTTGGAAATCGATGTTTATGCAAACTTGCTAGGTGATTTTACGCTAAATACTGAGGTAACGGCCCAGGAGCAGCGAGATCAAGTTGGAGATTTATGGGAGCTGATACCCAAACATCTACGACATAAGGCTGTTCTGATATCCAAGTACTTCGATGCTTTAAAATTAGTCAATGATGCTGATAAGCTGGCCGTATTGGCGATCAAAAGTATTAATTCTCGATGGAACTCCGATCTAGTTCGTGAATTCGGCGAAGCAGAAACCTCGACGCCCGAAAAGCACCTAATGACGGCTGAAAAATGGCTCATTAATCATCCAGAAGACCCTGCATTACTCATGACATTGGGTAATCTTTGTTGTCAGCTTAAGTTTTGGGGAAAAGCCCGTGATTATTTTTCTAGTGCTGTGAAACTGAACCCCACACCGACTTTATTACTTAAGTTGGCCAATGTATTAACAGAAATGGGTGAGCACAAAGAGAGTCAAAATTTGTATCGACAAGGTCTTTTACTGAGCATTAAGACTCAAGACAATTAAAATTGGTGCTCATCTAATCAATAACCACTCGCTGTGCATGTCATAGATCGCTCTGGATCAAGGTTAAATGCGTTTCTTTTTTAGATCTCGTATGAGAAAACGAGATGGATGCATAGCCTGGCGAAGTTCGAGCTCGACTGGGGATAACTGCTGGTTAATCTCTGCGGCCAATACTTCAGCAGTCAATGGTGCATAGCTGAGCCCACGGGAACCCATTCCGCAATTGACATACAAATTAGGTAAATAACTTCCCATAACAGAGGAATTCTTCCGAGCGTCTTGGCGTAAAAAACTATAGTTAGTGATCATCTTGGCGACATCGGGAACTGGTCCAACAATAGGTAAATAATCTCTTGTTGTGCAACGAAAATTAGCACGTCCAGTGAGACTCTCCAGATCAAAATCCCCCAAAATGTTTGCGATACCCTGGTCAGTTTGGATCATTTGATCAATATTGGTCTGGTGATCTTGAGTTCTTAAGTCAGTTGTCGAGACATTTTGGTTATAGGTTGCACCACAACTATGTAACTCGTTCAAAGGTGGTGTTATATAGCCTGCACCGCAGATTACCGTACTCAGTTTTGCACTATCACTGGTAATCGGTAGCTCACTGATCTGGCCTCTCAACTTCCTGACACCTAAAAATTGGGTTTGCTCAAAACTTTCACAATCTTGTGCATTCGCAACAACTAAAATATCAGACTGTATTATTGGATTTCCTTGATCATTAAAGAGAGTCCATTGATGATTGTTTGGCTCTTGATCGAACCTGGATACATTGGCACTAATAATGGGAATATCCCATTGTTGGAGCAAATTTTGGCAGATCACCGCAGGAGGAAGCCAGCCAAGCTGGGGAAAATAAAGACCTTGAGTTGCATGTAACTGAACACCACTTTTTTCAAACATCTCGGTATTATTTAGTAGTTGAACCAATCTTGGGTGATTTTTAAATCGCTGGCCGATTAGACTAAATTCTTCTTCATTTTTTTGATTTTCAGGAAGTACCAATACGCCGCATTGCTGCCCTAAGCCCTGTTGCCAAAAGTGCTGGTAGTAGCGAGACGCATACATTAATGCACTGAGATTGATCCGTGGCAGGTTATCATTTCGCAGAGATAATTTAGGATAGACGACTGCTTGATTATTACCGGATCCTTCTTGCCCAGGAATTTGGTGTCGATCCACCATAGTGACCTCATAACCCTGTTTTGCAAGGGCAGCCGCACTGGTGCATCCGGTTATGCCTGCACCAATAATGGTGACAGTAGGACGTTTGTTTCGTGCAGGTCTAATTAGCCGATCTAAGTGCCATTGATTGGTACCAGTAACCGTAGTGTTCACAGGCTGTTTATTGGTAAAAACAGCTTGAATCATTTCCCTCTTTTTACCAAAGCCAGCTATATGTTCAACTTTAAATCCTGCTCCATTTAGTCTTTTAGATACTTCTGTTGCTGCACTATAGGTAGTTAAAGTGGTTGTGTTAGAGGATAAACAAGCAATGGTATTACAGAGTTCGGATGACCAGGCAGAGGGGTTCTTAGCTGGCGCAAATCCATCCAGAAACCAGGCATCTATAGATGCTTTGTTATAACTTGAGTGCCTGATATCACAACTGTCTCCCAGTGAATGTAGCATCTCAGTAGCATCACCAAACATTAGGGATAGTTTGATGCGCCCCCCAAATAGCTCAAGATTATGAAAACCTTTTATAGCGCTTGGATAATGTTCAGTAAGTAATTTTGAAGAGTCATTGTGGACCGGCCACAGGGCATGTATCCCGGCTAAATCTGACTTTTTAAGTGGTGCCGATTCTGCTGCAAAGTAATACAAAGTGCATTCAGGTGGCGCTGTTCTTAGCCATAGTTCGCAACAGTTGAGGAAATTAATACCTGCACCAAAACCAACTTCACCAATGCTAAATATAAAATCTTCTGTCGTGAGGTGTTGCCAACGACGCTGCAAGTCATTTTTTTCCAAAAAAACATAGGAACTCTCTTGTAACCCATCGGCAATTGAATAATAAAAGTCACCATGGTCCAGAGAATATGGAAGGTTTTCTCGCCACTCTATTTCTGCAGCATTAAGAGTCACTACACGAGTCCAAATTCACAGATAATTTGATCGCACCACTGATCGATATAATCATCAGCAACCTCAAGCTGGTTCTCATCATCCAAGGGCAGTCCTACGAACATTTTCTCGTCTGAGGAAAGTGCTTTTGAGTCCTCAAATTCAAACCCTTCGTTAGGCCAAGCGCCAACGGTACTTGCCCCTTGAGTTCTGACTTTAGCCCAGAGATAACCCAGTGCGTCTTGAAACCATTTTGGATAACCCACTTGGTCACCAAGTCCATAGAGAGCGACTTGCTTTCCAGTCAGGTCTAAATTGTCCATGGCATCCCAATGAGACTCCCAGTCCTCTTGCAACTCGCCAAAGTCCCAAGTAGGGATACCTAGTATTAAATATTGGTATTCAGCCATTCGAGTGATTGGATCCAGAGCGATGTCATGAAGAGTGACTGCACTAAAACCAAGGCTTAGGTTAATAGTATCGCGAATTTTCTCTCCCGCCATCTCGGTATAGCAAGTGGTACTGCCGTAAAACAAACCAATTTTTGTCGTCATCTGTAATGTGTCTTGAGCTATGTTTGTCATTTAATACTACCTATAAATCCTAGTTGTCGCCAAGCCTCATAGGCCACTATGGCAACCGTATTGGAAAGGTTGAGGCTTCGACTATTAGAGAGCATAGGTAAACGCAATATATTCTCAACGCCAATGGAACTCCTTATGTCATCTGGAAGCCCTCTTGTTTCAGGGCCAAATAATAATGTGTCACCTGGTTGATAAGCCATGGATGAATAACTGGTCGTTCCTTTAGTGCTTAGTCCATAAATATTTTTCGGCTTTATTTTGTTCACATAAGAAGGCCAGGTAGGGTGGACCTGCAGGCTTTGGAATTCTCTATAGTCAAGCCCTGCACGACGTAAGCGTTTATCATCAAGTTCAAACCCGAGTGGTTCAATGAGATGAAGGCGAAAACCAGTATTTGCGCAGAGCCGTATAATGTTCCCGGTGTTGGGAGGAATTTCCGGTTGATAAAGAACGATATCTAGCATTTTGGTTCGTCTAAAAAATTGAATTAGAAAGAACTTTATTTTACATCAATTATTGTGCCTTTAACTAAACCATATTATTGTTTGGGGCTTCTTCCCTTTATAAAGGACTCTGAAAGGTAAAACATATGAAAAATTTCGATAAAGCAAAAGCGATTGAGACATTAAATAGAATCATGGAATTAGAACTTTCAGGTGTAGTTCGTTATACACATTATTCTTTGATGGTGTATGGATATAACCGAATACCGATTGTTTCATGGTTAAAAGCTAATGCACAGGAAGGTCTTGATCACGCTACTAAGGCTGGGGAGTTAGTGACAATGTTGGGGGGGCATCCATCGCTGAAAATTGGTGCACTTTTAGAGACAGAGCAACACGATATTGGGGATATTCTCAGCGAAAGTCTTGAGCATGAAGCAGTGACTGCTGAGGTGTATTATGACTTACTAAAACTGGTAGAAGGTGAGTCAGTGGTTCTTGAAGAGTATGCCCGTGAAATGATCCACTTAGAAGAACAGCACTTGGATGAAGTCAATAAAATGCTTCGTACCCCAGGAGATTTGGCACCGTTTGAAGTTTAAGGAAGTCCTTGGAGATAGCCTTTAGGTTAGTGTCAGGGTTGCAGAGAGTCCGATGGTCTCTGCGGCACAATGAGTTTTTGCTAATTAATAATCTCAACCATAAGATCGCTGGATAGTTCCTCTACCAAAGCTCTTAGTTGGTTGTCACTCATGCCTGCAGGAAGCCTGACACTAGCATGCGCTCTAAATAGCATCGACGCTGACATTGGGGCACTTTCACAACAAGACTCTAGAGACTCAAGATTTATATTTTTGTTGGCACAGAGAGTTGAAATTTCACCAATTATGCCTGAGCGATCATTAGCAACAATCTCAATTTGAACTGTTTTTTGTTCTTTTACTTTAGTAGCTAAGGCACTTTCTATCGTTACTTTAATGCCTTGATTATTGAGATTTAACAAGGCTTCTTGCAAGGCGGAGTCATTCTGTGAATTAATGTCGGCCAGTAAAATTCCGGCAAATTTTCCGCCCAAACGTGACATGCTACTTTGCGTCCAATTTCCCTTGTGATTTATGATGATGCTTGCTATCTGCTCTACGACACCTGGTTGATCATCAGCTAAAATGGTTAAAACAAGTTGTTTCTGCATGGTTTGACCTAACGGTTTATGGATCTATCTAAGATCTATATTATGGCACTATTGTTCAGCGCTGTTATAGTCTTAACAGTTTTAGCAAAAACATAAATTAATTTTTAAAAGGACACCTAAAAATATGCAACTTAAACAAAATGAACGACTGGCCGTTGGCCACCATTGCTCTGGTGGAGCTAGTATTGGTTTGAAAACATTACTCTTATCCGTATTCTTCGCATTTTCTGGTCTGGCGACCGCTGAGAGGGATAGCTCCAGGGATCAGTACAGGCACCCTGCGGAAACGCTTGAATTCTTTGGCATAACGCCAGAGATGGATGTACTCGAAATCTCTCCCGGAGGCGGTTGGTACACTGAGGTATTAGCTCAATATCTGAAGGGTGATCTGTTAGCCGCACATTATGATCCCTCATCAGAGCGCTCCTACTATCGAAATTCCCAAAATAGATTTGCAACTAAGATGGCGTCGGATCCTGAGCTTTACGGGAATGTAAAAATACAGATTTTCGATGCGGCTGCAAAAAAGTTAACCACAGAGGATGAGTCAGTGGACGCAGTTGTTACCTTCAGAAACGTCCACAATTGGTTGAGTTCGGACACTGAGGCCTCTTCATTCGCGCTATTTTTTAAGGCGCTTAAACCCGGAGGGCTGTTAGGTGTCGTTGAACATCGTGCTCCAGAAGGTACAGATAGAGCCAAGATGCGGAAAAGTGGCTATATGACACAAAATTATGTGGTCGAGTTAGCGCAGAGCGCTGGTTTTGTTTTTGAGGACTCTTCGGAAGTTAACGCCAATGAGAAAGATACCGCTGACTACTCTGGGGGGGTATGGACGCTACCGCCTAGTTTGCGACTTGGAGACGAGGATCGGGAACGTTATTTAGCGATTGGTGAGAGCGATCGAATGACGCTACGATTCAGGAAGCCGCAGGAGTGATTGAAATTCCTTCTGAACGCCTGTCCAGAGATGTCCTAGGCGCAGTGATTGAAGAGTATATTCTGCGTGAAGGAACGGATTATGGCGTTCAGGAGGCTAGTCTTGAGAGTAAAATCAAACAGGTTCATCGTCAGATTACTCAGGGTGATGTGCTCATTACTTTTGACCCAGCGACTGAAAATTGTACCTTGCTAACGCGTAATCAATTCAACCGTTATAGGAAAGATCTGCAAACCAATGAGCGAAGTGATCTCTGATGGCTAAGCTGCCAACTTTGACACCTACGCGGGTTTTTGAACCTTTGGGTGATCAACTTAGTAATGCCCAGCAGATTGTGGTTGGATTCAGTGGAGGCTTAGATTCCTCCGTGCTTTTGCATTCGTTATCTCAGAAAGTTGAAGCTCATCGCATAATGGCCATTCATATTAATCATGGATTGTCAGAAAATGCGGATCATTGGCAAGCCCATGCAGAAGGTTTTTGCCAATCTTTGGGTGTTAAATTTCTTAGCGAAGCTGTTAAGTTGGTGGGCGATGGTGGTGGACTGGAGGATGCCGGTAGATTGGCGCGATATGAAGTCTTTGAGCGATGCCTCGATGAAGATGGAATCTTATTGCTTGGGCACCATCAAGATGACCAAGTCGAGACCTTGCTATATAGATTAATGCGCGGCACTGGACCAAGAGGCTTGGCCGGGATCCCCAAAACACGTTCAGTAGGCAAAGGTGTTCTACACCGACCTTTATTAAACTGGCCAAAATCCTCTCTTTTAGATTATGCAAGGGAAAACAATATTCAATGGATTGAGGACGAGAGTAATGAGTCAAATGATTTTGATCGCAACTATTTACGTAATAAATTAATTCCTCTTATCGCTGATCGATGGCCGGACTATCGTCACCGTTTAGAGGGCGTTGCCAACATAAGTCGACATAGTGATCTCTTGTCTCACTCAATAGCAATTGAGGATATGAGAGGCCTAAAAATTAGGACTGAGAGAGGAGGCTGGTCTCTTTCTCTTCGCCCTTTTGGCCTTTTGCCTTCTCTAAGGCAAGCTAATGTATTGCGGTATTGGGCGGAGTGTTATGGACTGAGTGCCCCTGGGCTAAAAATCATTAATGAAATTGGTTCTTCTGTTATTGGTGCTAGGGTCGACGCTTCACCCAAAGTGGTCTGCCAAGACGTTGAGTACCATCGTTACTCTGACCGGTTATATTTATTAGAATCGACTAGGGTTTTAAACGATTTCGACGAGACAAGCTCTAAAGTGCTGTGGGATTTGAATGCCAAATCGAAACTCGAGGCACCAATGATGTTGGCGGCTACAACAGTGATTGGGGAAGGTATTCGAACACCAAAAGATGGTTGTTTAAAGGTTAGCTTCCGTCAGGGAGGAGAGAGGTGCAGGCCATCAGGTCGCGCTCACTCAACCAGTCTTAAAAAATGCCTGCAAGAATTTGGTTTAGAGCCGTGGTGGAGAGATCAAGTGCCCTTAATCTTTATCGATGAAGAGCTTGTTGCTGTTGCTGATCTTTGGGTGTGCGAGGGCTGGGAGGCATCAGTCCAAGAGAAGGGCATTAAAATCCATTGGCAAGACAACTCTTTGTAGAATCGTAAGATCCTTTCTGTTAATCTATTACACCATCTTAATCAGGATGGACGAAAGCTGGTCTCTCAGCTTGCAGACCTCCAAAAGATAATTTTCTCAGTTTAAATTCTGATCTTTACAGGATCCTTATGACACGTTTTATTTTTGTTACTGGTGGTGTTGTTTCCTCTTTGGGTAAGGGTATCGCCGCTGCCTCCTTGGGTGCAGTGCTCGAGGCTAGGGGTCTAGATGTCACTATGTTGAAGCTAGATCCGTATTTAAATGTGGATCCAGGGACTATGAGCCCTCATCAGCATGGTGAGGTGTATGTCACCGAAGACGGAGCAGAGACTGATCTTGATCTTGGTCATTATGAGCGTTTCTTACGATCGAAAATGACACAAAATAACAACTTCACCACTGGCCAAGTATATGAAACTATTTTGCGTCGAGAGCGCAGGGGCGATTTTTTGGGCGGTACCGTACAGGTCATCCCACATGTTACCGATGAAATCAAACGCCGTATTATTGCTGGCGCCGGTGATCATGATATAGCCGTCGTTGAAATTGGTGGAACCGTGGGTGATATCGAATCCCAACCATTTCTTGAAGCGGTTCGCCAGATGAGAGGTGAATTGGGCTATCAAAAATCTCTGTTAATACATCTTACCCTCGTTCCATACATCGCCACTGCGGGAGAAACAAAGACTAAGCCGACTCAACACTCTGTAAAAGAAATGCGCTCACTGGGGTTGCAGCCAGACGTGTTGTTATGTCGATCTGAAGTGGAAATTGAAGAAGATCAACTTAAAAAGATATCCCTGTTCACTAACGTGGAGGAGCGAGCTGTTGTTCCAGTGATGGATGCAGCTACTGTTTATGCAATTCCAAGAATGCTCCACGAGCGGGGTCTCGATCAATTTGTCTTAGATCGTTTTAACATCGATAGGCCGGCTGCAGATTTAACACAATGGGACAAGGTGGTGGAAAATCAAATGCTTTCCGATGGCGAGGTAACAATCGCAATGGTTGGAAAATATATGGACCTTCTGGATGCCTACAAGTCGCTCACCGAAGCTCTCGTTCATGCTGGTATTCATAATAAAACAAAGGTAAAGATCCGCTATATTGATTCAGAACAGCTTGAAGTTGATCATGGATTGTTAGATGGGGTTGATGCGATCTTGGTTCCAGGAGGATTTGGTTCCCGTGGGATAGAGGGGAAGATTCATGCGGTAAAAGTTGCGCGGGAAAATAACATTCCATATTTGGGTATTTGTTTGGGTATGCAAATAGCTGTGATTGAATATGCTCGTAACGCATGTGGTTTAGAGGGTGCAAATAGTACGGAATTTAACTCGGAGACAGAGCACCCAGTGGTGGGGTTAATTGAAGAGTGGATTGACGAGAAAGGTAATAGAGAACAGCGCAGCGCTGACTCGGATCTGGGTGGCACCATGCGTTTGGGAGCCCAGGTATGTCACCTTGTTCCTGGTTCAAATGCCGAAGGTATTTACGGTGCAGATCAAGTTAAAGAACGCCACCGTCATCGTTTTGAAGTGAACAATAATTACCTTCCTCAGTTAAAGGAAGCTGGTTTAGTAGTGGGCGGATTGTCGTTTGATAAAAATCTAGTGGAAACTATAGAATTACCCGATCACCGATGGTTTTTTGCAAGTCAGTTTCACCCGGAATTTACCTCTACACCAAGAGATGGACATCCGTTGTTTGAAAAATTTGTAGATGCAGCAGCAGGTTACCAGCAGCATAAATAGAAGTTCAGGAGAAAGCAGTGACGTCATTAGTCATTCAAATAGGAAATATTAAGGTGAGTAATGATGCTCCTATGGCGCTCTTTGGCGGAATGAATGTCCTTGAGTCTCGAGATATGGCAATGCAAATCGCTGAGTCTTATGTTCAGACCACTGAAAAACTTGGTATTCCTTATGTATTCAAAGCTTCATTTGATAAGGCAAATCGTTCATCGATATATTCTTTTCGGGGTCCTGGCCTCGAAGAGGGGTTGAGGATATTTGAAGAAATTAAATCTACTTTTAATGTTCCCGTCATTACCGATGTTCACGAGGTTTCACAAGCGGCACCAGTAGCAGAGGTCTGTGATGTTCTTCAATTGCCTGCCTTTCTTGCGCGACAAACAGATCTTGTTGAAGCTATGGCTGCGACAAATGCGATTATTAACATTAAAAAGCCCCAGTTCTTGAGTCCCGGGCAGATGGGGAACATTGTTGAAAAATTTCGCGAATGCGGTAACGAAAAAGTGATGCTTTGCGAGCGTGGGGCCTGCATGGGATATGATAATTTAGTTGTTGATATGCTTGGATTTAGAACCATGAAAGAGGTTAGTGGAGGGCTACCACTGATCTTTGATGTGACACACGCTCTTCAGTGTAGGGACCCCCTGGGTGCGGCATCAGGAGGACGTAGACATCAGGTTGCAGAGTTGGGAAGAGCGGGAATTTCTGTAGGAATCGCAGGGCTATTCCTAGAAGCACATCCAAATCCCGACCAAGCTCTTTGTGATGGCCCTAGTGCGCTCCCTTTGGACAAGCTAGAACCCTTCTTAACACAGATGAAGTCTTTTGATGATCTAATAAAGTCTCAACCCGATTTGGGTATAATTTAATTAGAACTGCATTATCTTTAGCCTATTAAAAATCTAACTTACCGCAACCTTAGTACTCGCACAGAGTCATAATTAATATAAATGGAGATCTACCCCAATGAGTAATATTGCTGACATTCGCGCCTTTGAAGTATTGGATTCAAGAGGAAACCCGACGGTTCAGGCAGATGTGATATTAGATAACGGAATTGTGGGCACCGCGTGCTCTCCTTCGGGGGCCTCCACTGGTTCAAGAGAAGCACTTGAACTCAGAGATGGAGATAAGACTCGCTACTTAGGTAAGGGAGTTCTAACGGCAGTAAAAAATATCAACACCACTATAAGAACTCTTTTACTAGGGTCGGACCCGTCAGATCAAAGAGCACTTGATGACGCTATGATTCGTGCAGATGGTACTGATAATAAAGCGGTGCTGGGAGCCAATGCTATTTTGGCGGTATCTTTAGCTGCAGCTAAAGCCGCAGCCCAAGATAAAAAAATGCCTTTGTATGCTCATATTGCTGAACTTAATGGGACTCAGGGTGTATACAGCATGCCAGTTCCAATGATGAATATTATCAATGGCGGTGAACACGCTGATAATAACGTTGATATTCAAGAATTCATGGTTCAGCCAGTATCGGCGAAGAGCTTTGCAGAGGCATTGCAAGTGGGTGCTGAGATTTTTCACTCATTGAAGAAAGTGCTTAGTAAAAAAGGTCTCAATACTGCTGTTGGTGATGAGGGGGGCTTTGCGCCTAATCTATCTTCTAACGCAGAAGCTCTTGCTGTGATTCAAGAAGCAACAGAAGCTGCGGGCTATGAATTGGGAGCTGACGTAACTTTAGCATTAGATTGCGCTGCATCTGAATTCTATAAAGATGGAAAATATGATTTATCAGGTGAAGGAAAGGTATACAGTGCCGAGGGTTTTAGTGATTTCTTAGGAGAACTCTGTGATCAATACCCGATTATCTCGATCGAAGATGGCCAAGATGAATCAGACTGGGAAGGATGGAAATACCAGACCGAAAAGTTGGGTGAGAGGGTGCAGCTTGTGGGGGATGATTTATTTGTTACCAACACTAGTATTTTGAGTCGCGGAATTGAGATGGGCGTTGCTAACTCAATTTTAATTAAATTTAATCAAATTGGCACCTTATCGGAAACCCTAGATGCTATTGAGATGGCTAAAAATGCTGGGTATACCGTTGTTATTTCTCATCGCTCTGGAGAGACAGAAGATACGACTATTGCGGATCTTGCGGTTGCTACAGCGTCGGGCCAGATAAAAACGGGGTCCCTATGCCGGTCCGATAGGGTTGCAAAATATAATCGCTTGCTGCGAATTGAAGCTGAGTTGGGTCAAGAACTGGCACCTTACAAAGGTCGAACTGAGTTTAAGTCCTGATAGCGATAAGCAGTAACGGAGCCGCAGTTCCTACAATAGAATAGAATAGACTTATGCGTTGGTTGCTGATAATACTTGTTTTATTGTTGCTTGGTTTGCAAGTCCGTCTTTGGGTCGGAGAGGGCAGTCTTGCTCATCAAGCTGAGTTAGATGGGCAGTTAGCGCTTCAAAAAGCTGAGAATGAAAGACTAAGACTGCGCAATGAGATCATTGCTAGAGATGTGGAGAGCCTAAAAACAAATCTTGACGCTATCGAAGAAAAGGCTCGCAAAGATCTAGGTATGATTAAGCAAGGAGAGGTCTTTTATCTTGTAACTGATGAGGATTCTGGCATTTCCAAGGAGCGGCGTTTTTCTGAGGAAAAGGCACCATGAAGAATGTGGAAGCAAATTACTGGGCTATAGTCCCTGCAGCGGGAATTGGTAAACGATTTTCAGCGGATATTCCAAAACAGTTTCACCAGTTACAGGGAGAACTTGTTGCTCAACATACTCTACAGCGTCTTTTGGATGTTAGATTAATAAATCGAATTATTGCTCCCTGTGACTCCGCTTCAGGTTATTGGGTAAGGGTTGACGCTACTAAAAACCCTAGAGTCCAGCTTATAGAGGGCGGTGGAACGCGGGCACATTCTGTTTTAAGTGGTCTCAATGCGTTACAAGATCTAGCTAAACCCAATGACTGGATTCTGGTCCATGACATGGCTAGGCCTTGCGTCACTTCATCTGATATTTGTAAGCTCATCGATGCGTTAAAGTCTCATCCAGTAGGAGGATTACTGGCCACGACGGTAAATGAAACACTAAAAATAGTCACGTCCGATCAGAACGTAGAAAAAACTGTGAATCGTGAACATTATCGAGTTGCACAGACTCCACAGATGTTTCGGTACAAAATTTTGTATGATGCAATTTCAAGAATGCTTGATAACCAAGAAATACCTACGGACGAGTCAACCGCGATTGAAAATACCGGAAGGAAAGTTTGTGTTGTAGAGGGTCGGCAGGACAATATCAAGATTACTCGACGAGAGGACTTGATGATTGCCGAGGCTATTCTACTAAATCAGGAGAAGCATTAATGCGTGTAGGACATGGTTATGATGTGCATGCTTTTGGAGAAGGCGAAGCGCTTATTTTAGGTGGCGTCTCTATTCCCTTTGAGAGGGCCTTCATTGCTCATTCAGATGGGGACGTTCTAACTCATGCCCTTATTGATGCGATTTTAGGCGCTTTGGGTTTGGGTGATATAGGTAGACACTTCCCTGATACTGATTCCCAGTACAAGAATAGCGACAGTCTTCAATTGCTACAAGTTGTCGTTCAAATGATGTCTAGTAAAGGTTACTCTTTGGGTAATGCGGATCTTACTATCATCGCTCAGAGGCCAAAGATGTCTCCATACTTAGAAAGTATGTGTAAAAATCTTGCCTCTGTACTTGGATGTGAAAGCGACAAAATCAATATTAAAGCAACGACCTCAGAGGGATTAGGGTTTACCGGAAGAGAAGAGGGTATTGCCTGTCATGGATCAGTTCTTTTAGTACCTTCAACCAGCTAACTTAATCAGCGAGACTTAGATTTATCGATACGCGTACCCTTGAATTTGGGAAATTACCCTATTTACACGGACAACCACAAGAGACGGCTGTATTTCGCTCTTGCCCGGAAGACTTTCTAGTTGATGAAATTATGGATATTGAGCCCTCTGGTGAGGGTGAGCATCTGTGGCTGTTGATTAGCAAAAAAGATCAAAACACAAGCTGGGTTGCAGGGATATTGGCAAAGCTGGCAGGAATAAAGCGGAATGACGTAGGTTATTGTGGGATGAAAGATAGATTTGCTATTACCACGCAATGGTTTAGCTTACATGTTCCCGGTCGAGATTTAGATTTGGACACTCTTATCCATAGTGACTTCACAATTTTAAGAACAGCGCGCCATAATAAAAAGTTGCGTCGAGGAATGCATCAAGGCAACCGATTTAAAATAGTCTTAAGAGAATTTGAGGTTGAGGAAAAATCTTTTGATGATCGCATGAAGTTAATTAGTCGTCACGGCGTGCCCAATTATTTTGGCGAGCAACGATTTGGTCATCAGGGTAATAATCTTCATGAGGTTCAGAAGCTTATTATGGCAGACAAACTAAAGGGCAACAGGCACGGCACAGGCCTATATTTATCAGCAGCTCGCTCGTGGCTGTTTAATCTTGTGTTGGCTAGGCATATAGACAACGCAGATGGATCTCTAGATCGACTTCAAGACTATACTGGACCACTTTGGGGAAGAGGACGGTCATCTGCTGACAGGAACGCGGCAAGTGTTGAAGAGCAGGTTCTGAAGGATTGGCAAGACTGGTGTTATGCGCTCGAGCATGCAGGTTTAAAACAGGAGAGAAGAAATTTAACATTGCGTTCGGACAATGTTCTTTACGACTGGATTGAGCCTAATCAGTTGAGCCTAGAATTCAGTTTGTCCAGAGGATGCTTTGCTACAGCATTACTGCGAGAAATAGCTCAATTATCCCGCCCGAGCTATGTCCCCATATGATATATTAGACTCTCGTTAGTGATTGGTTTGGGATTGAAGCCAATTCATTTTTGGAATATGTACGATAGGAGATTTGGGTGAATTCGGTTGAATTAGCGGGTATCGGGATGACTTCTCAACGAACCCGAGAACGGTTAATTAATCGATTGACCGAGCAGGGCATCACTAACCAAAAGGTACTTGATGTTATTCGCAGCACGCCGCGGCATATTTTTCTTGATGAAGCTTTATCACACAGGGCATATGAAGACACTGCTTTGCCTATAGGGTTCTCCCAGACACTATCACAACCCTATATCGTAGCAAGAATGACAGAAATCTTACTCTCAGCGGGGCCTCTCACTAAAGTATTAGAAATCGGCACGGGATCTGGCTACCAGTCGGCGATTTTAGCTCAGTTGGTTACAGAGGTTCATACGGTAGAGCGGATTGAGCCCTTGTTAATTAAAGCAAAACAGCGCTTTAGGAAGTTAGGTTTAACCAATGTATCTGCAAATCTTTCAGATGGATGTTTTGGCTTGGAAAAGCAAGCACCCTATGATGGAATAATTACAACTGCGGCGCCCCAGGCGATACCCGAAGATCTTTTAAGCCAGTTAGCGCCTAATGGGCTATTAGTTATTCCAGTAGGTAGTGGTGAATCTCAAGACTTGCGTTTAGTTAAACGTATAGAAGATTCACCGGAGTTCGACCAGGTAATCGTCGAGAAAGTAAAATTCGTTCCTTTGCTAAGTGGGCTTTCCCGCTGATATTTCAACAGGATTTCCTATGGAAAAATTCACAGACAATCTGCTGTTATACATAAAAGGCCTAGCAATGGGAGCTGCAGATGTTGTTCCTGGTGTTTCAGGTGGAACTATTGCTTTTGTCACTGGTATATATATTGAACTGATCAATACTATCAAATCCCTAAATTTAAGAGCACTCCAAACACTTAAGTCTAAAGGTGTGGGGGCTGCATGGAGGTTCATTAATGGTCGCTTTATTGTTATTTTACTAGCGGGAATCTTTACCAGTTTATTCTCGCTGGCTCAGGTTATGCAGTACCTGCTGGTTGAGCATCCATTGCCGTTGTGGTCTTTTTTTACAGGTTTGATCGTTGCATCGGTGGTCTACCTTTTACGGCAAAACCCTTTGCGTGGTACCCATGAAAAACTAATCTTTTTTGTTGGTATAGGCATAGCTTATGGAATTTCTATAGCTCCGCCAGTGGTTTTGGAAGGAACCGTAGTTACCATGTTCCTAGCGGGATCCATTGCCCTGTGTGCAATGATTTTACCAGGGATATCTGGCTCCTTTATTCTTGTGCTGCTGGGCCTTTACCCTGTATTCATAGGTGCAATTGCCAATCTGCAGATTGACATTTTGGCTGCATTTGCCCTTGGAGGAATTATTGGTCTGATGTTGTTTAGTCGTTTATTATCCTGGCTATTAGCTCGATTTGAAACTTTGGTAATCGCAACTATGTGTGGATTTCTTATGGGTAGTTTGAGTATTATTTGGCCTTGGAAATTAGTAACCTCCTCTATGACGACTGAGTCGGGGAAGATTTTAGTGCTATCCACCGACAATCTTATGCCCTCAGAGTTTTTAGGGCTTACAGGTGGAGATCCACAAACCGTGTTATGCACGGTCATGTTCGTGTTCGCTTTGAGTGCAGTGATGGGGTTGGACTATTTCGTAAAGTCAAAATTAGAATCTACTCAATAGGGCCATTGCAGTGAGAAAAGAAATCTTTGTTTGGTTGTTTTCTCTGTTAGTTGTTGGCTGCTCGAACAATCCTGCATCGGTAACTGATCGTACTCAACCTCCTAGTATTCGAATTAAAAGTCATCAAGTTGATATTGGAGAAACGCTCTATTCTATTGCTTGGCGCTATGACTTAAATGTAGTAGATCTTGCAAATGCTAACTCTCTTTATGAGCCATACATTATTAATCCTGGTCAAGAGCTGACCCTTTCGATTGGCCTTAAGAAGTTTTCGGGTACTCCAAAGAAACGATACAAAGTTAGGGCAGGAGATACCCTGTTTTCCATCGCCGCACAGCATGGTTTGAATATGAAGACTCTGGCAAATATTAATAATCTTGATTCACCTTACATTATCAGCCCAAATCAAATTCTCTCTATTGATAGAAAAAATGTAGCTGTAACACAGACAAAAGAGCAACTAAAACCCACTGCTAGAGATCAGAGAGCTAATCCGGTGACTCGACCAAAGTCAGCAGTCTATGCCAAGAATTGGCAGTGGAAGTGGCCAGTGAAAGCTGAAGTCTTAGAACCTTTCAATCCAAAAAAATTACAGAAAGGAATTAATTTAAAAGCATCAAGTAATGCAAAGGTGAATCCCGCCGCTCCAGGAAACGTAGTTTATGCTGGAGAGGGTTTGCGCGGCTATGGTAAGTTGATTATCATCAAGCATAGTGATATGTTACTCAGTGCCTATGCGAATAACGACAAATTATTAGTAAAGGTGGGACAGTCTGTGAATCAGACTGATGTGATTTCAAGTTTGGGTGTCGACGGAACGATGTATTTTGAAATCAGAAAAGACGGGAATCCTGTCAATCCAATTAATTACCTCAGGTAGATTGATATTTTTTAAGAGGAACTTAGGTTTGGCTTCGGGATTGAGCTCAATATTATTGCAAAGGAGTTGCAAAAATTGGTTGAAGATACATTAGTAGGTGACTTAAAGGTTCCGCCCTTAGTTACCAAAAACAGTAAAAAAAAGCAGGATCCTAGTCCTCGAGTAATCGACGCGACGAGTGTTTACCTAAAAGAAATAGGCTATGCTTCCCTCCTAAGTGCCGAAGAAGAAATTCTCTATACCAGACAGTTAAATGATGGATGTGAGCGTTCTCGACATCGAATGATTGAGAGTAACCTTCGTCTGGTTGTCAAAATCTCTCGTCGATATATTAATCGTGGATTAGATCTTTTGGATTTAATTGAAGAAGGTAATATTGGCTTGATGCGAGCAGTTGAAAAATTTGACCCCGAGTTGGGTTACCGTTTTTCGACCTACGCCACATGGTGGATCCGTCAAACCATTGAACGAGCGATAATGAACCAGACGCGCACTATTAGACTGCCCGTACATGTTGTCAAAGAGCTCAATGTATATTTGCGAGCCTCTCGCAAGTTAGCTCAGCGATTAGATCATGATCCAACACCCGAAGAGATTGCGGTGGAAGTAAACAAGCCAATTAAAGATGTTCTTAAAATCCTTAGCCTGAGCGAACGAATTACGTCGATTGACGCGCCCTTGGCAGATCAAGAAAAAAGCCTGGTCGATACAGTTGCCGATAAGAATAAACTAGGTCCAGACACGCAAGTAGAAACCGATGATTTGTCGTGTGTATTAGTTGGCTGGTTACAGCAATTGCCTGAGAAACAAAGAGAGGTTTTGGTCCGCCGATTCGGGTTAATGAATCATCAAGAGGAAACCCTAGAACAGATCGGCCTGGAAATCGGCTTAACCCGGGAAAGAGTGCGTCAGATTCAGGTAGATGGTTTAAGGAGATTGAGAGATATGCTTCATCGACACGGTCTCAATAGTGATGATCTATTTAAAGAATTGTTCAGCCAGTGATTCCTCCCCAGCTAGGGCTCCATTTTTCAGCGGAGCTCTGATTCAGGCATGATACCCTTACAACAAATCCTCCAAACATCGATAGAGGATGCTCTTGAGTTTGAAATATACCCTTTGAAATGATTGATCCAGAGATGATTCTCTGGATCAATCGTAGTAACGGATGATTAAAAGAAGAATCCGTTAAGAGGTAACAGACTTGAGATAACAAGACTTACCATGGCCATAACATTGATTAAAATGTTCATAGCTGGACCAGAGGTATCCTTGAACGGATCACCAACGGTATCTCCGACAACAACCGCTGCATGAGTGTCTGAGCCTTTTCCACCCAGATTACCCTTCTCGACATATTTCTTAGCGTTATCCCACGCTCCACCGGCATTCGCCATAAATAGAGCTAATGCAACACAGCCTAAAAGACCACCTGCTAACATACCGCCTAAGGCGATTGCACCTAAACCAAAACCTACAATTGCAGGCATTGCCACGGCAATGATACCTGGCAACATCATTTTCTTAAGAGCAGCTTTAGTCGCAATTTCCACGCATCTCTCAGAATCAGGATCCGCTGTTCCTTCCATCAGACCAGATATTTCTCTGAATTGTCTTCTGATTTCATTAATCATTTCAAATGCTGCATCACCCACAGCTTTCATTGTGATTGAAGAAATTAGGAATGGGATACAGATACCAATGAACATACCCACCAGAACCATAGGGTTGGTTAAAGAGAGAGAAAAGTCGCTGCCATATTTCAAAGACACCTGAGCAGAATAGGCCGAGATAATCGCCAAGGCCGCTAGAGCAGCTGCACCAATAGCAAATCCTTTACCGATCGCAGCAGTTGTATTTCCCAACTCATCGAGTGAGTCAGTAATATCTCTTACTTCTTTGCCCATGCCTGCCATTTCTGCAATACCGCCAGCGTTATCAGCAACAGGACCATATGCATCAATTGCCATGGTTATTCCCACTGTGGATAGCATACCGACGGCAGCAATACCGACACCATATACCCCAGCAATATTAGCTCCAGTTGCAATTGAGGTGGATACCAGAATAATGGTCGCAAGAATCAAAATAGGGATAACTACTGATTGCATGCCCACAGACAGTCCTGAAATCATAACAGTTGCAGATCCAGTTTCACCTGATTCAGCAATCTCTTTAACTGGTTGACCGCCTGTATAGTACTCAGTGATCAATCCAATTAATACACCACCACCGGCACCAGCAATAACACACCACAAAACAGCCATAGGTACATCGCCCATGGATTGAATGAGGAAGTAAGCCATCACGATAAAGATGACTGGGGCAAGAAGTGTTCCTGATCTAAGAGCGCTAGCAGGAGCCTTTGCGGATTGCATCTTAACGATGAAAATACCAATGATGGATGCGATTAAGCCAGTTGCTGCAAGTCCGAGGGGCAAAAACATTAGGCTCTCCGAGCTCATTGTGTATGCAATTGCGATCGAAGCGATCATTGAACCGCAGTAGGATTCAAAGATATCAGAGCCCATTCCTGCAACATCGCCCACATTATCACCCACATTATCTGCGATCACACCGGGGTTTCTTGGGTCATCTTCTGGAATTCCTGCTTCAATTTTCCCTACCAAATCAGCACCAACATCTGCGCTCTTGGTGAAGATACCGCCACCTACTCTCGAGAACAGAGCTACAACCGAGGCGCCCATGCCAAACCCTTCTAGAGCGTGAACATGAGAAGCACCATTAGCCGCGTAGAAGTAGTACAAGCCACCTAAGCCGATTAATCCTAGAGACGCAACACACAGTCCCATCACTGAACCACCGTAAAAAGAGACAGATAACGCTGCAGCAGCACCATCCTGTTGAGCAGCAGTTGCTGTTCTCACGTTTGCTTTGGTCGCAGCATACATGCCAATAAAGCCTGCTAGAGATGAGCATGCTGCTCCAACGATAACGGCAATGGCAGTTTCCGTGCCCAAAAATACCTGAGCAAGTACAACGAGGACGGCAATAAAAATTAATAAGTATTTGTATTCTGTTTTCATAAAGGCAAGTGCACCAGTATGAATTTGATCACCAATTTTTTTTACCTTATCTTCACCATCGGGATATTTCATTACTAGCCCGTAAACAACGAATGCGGCTAGCATGCCAAATAGACCCAACAGTGGCGGAAGTAGTGAATTGTTCATTTAGAAGACCCTTTTATTTTTGAACGCGCATTCTATCAAAAAAAACTGTTAAAAAAATTATTTTTCGTAGCTATATTCGATATTTTGTGCTCAATCAAAACTCATTGTTTTGGTATGATTGATTCAACAAATAGTGATACTTTGGGTCGAACAGATAACTTAATCGTTGTTGCTAATTTTGCTTAAAATCAGAGGCTTGACAAAACTATTGAGCAAAACCACACGTAAGGTACTGTGATTCTCACAAACCGACTATAATGGTGACTTGAACCTTCGATTAGTTGGCATATAGTTGGCATAGAAAAATCTTTTTTTCTTTACAATCTTTATCCCCAAAAGAATAACAGCAGAGGAATTATCTTGAATACAAATGTTCGTTTAGCATCTATCTTTACATTTGTCCTGTTACTTTGGTTTGGCAGCGGTATTTTCGTCACCCCAGCTTCTAAAGAAGTAAAATTAACTGAGACTCCTCTCACTTCTATCCAAGTCACGACTTTTAGTCAGGAAATGTTCCAGCCAAAAGTTTCTTTGCGTGCAAATACAAAGGCCAATAGATCGGTAAATGTTGTGGCTCAGGTGGCAGGCCAAATTTCTGCGGTTCCAGTTAAAGAGGGAGCCGGTGTTAAGAAAGGCCAGACCATTTGTGAAGTCAATGCCGAGGATAGATTGTTGCGTTTAAGCCAATCTCAAGCAAACTTGAAACAAGCTGATATCGCTTACGAAGGCGCTGTGAAACTGAAAACCGGAGGCTATCAATCTGATTTAGCTATATCCCAAGCAAAAGCAAAATTAGAGACGGCCAGAGCCAATTTGAAACGAGCTCAAATCGATGTCAGTCATTTACAGATCAAAGCACCTTTTGATGGAATCGTAGAGACACGTCCGGTCGAGATTGGTGATTATGTTGTCCCAGGGATGATCTGTGCTGTAGTGGTTGATCTAGATCCAATTAAGATAACAGCGTTGGTCAACGAAAAAGAAGTTAGTAAAATAAAGTTAGGCGACGAAGCCTACGTGACGATAAATGGAGTTCATTCAACTGGGGCTTCAGTTAGTTATCTAGCTCATCAAGCAAACACTGCAACGCGGAGCTATCGTATAGAAGCGCGTGCGGAGAATCCTGATGAGTCTATTTTAGCTGGCTTGTCTTCGCGCATTGAAATTCTTACCGGAAGTGTGTCAGCACACTTGATTCCCGCAAGTAGCGTTTTGTTAGACGACCAAGGCGGCATGGTGGTTCGAGTAATCAGTGAAAAGAATATCGTCCAATCTAATCCCGTTACGGCGCTTGGCGAAACAGAGAAGGGTATGTGGGTCTCAGGATTACCAGAGAATGCCATGGTTGTTACAGTGGGACAGAATTACATTATTGATGGTGAAAAGGTTGCTCCTACTTTTTTGTCCAACGTTGTTGAACAATAAAACGGGCTGTCAGACAGATGAAATTTTTAAGACTTATTGTTGATCACGCCAGAGCAACGCTCGCCATAATGCTCTTGGTACTTGTTGCTGGAGCGGGTTCACGTTTTTCAATGCCAGTGGAGTTGAATCCTAATGTGACATTGCCCATCGTTATGATTATGGTAAGGCATGACGGTATCTCTCCAGAGGACGGTGCTCGGCTTTTGGCGAGACCGATAGAAAAAGAATTAAAAACACTCGACGGACTTGACGAAACTCAAGCCACTGCCCGTGAGGGGCTCGTTGTCATTACAGTTGAATTTGAAGTAGGAGACAACATAAAGCAAGCAGTCGCTGATGTACGTGAAGCAGTTGATAGAGCCAAAGCTGAATTCCCCCAGGAGACTAAAGAGCCCATCGTTAATGAACTCAGCCCAAGCCCTGAGCCAGCAATAGTTATTACATTCTCAGGAGACAAAGTCTCTGAACGAGAGCTTTTCAGAGCGGCAAAGTTCTATCAACGTCAATTAGAGATGCTTCCAGACGTGCTTACAGCGGATATTTCTGGCCATCGTGACGAGGTTGTTGATGTCGTTTTGGATCCCTCGCGACTCGAACAGTACGGTTTAAGCATCGATGAAATAGTCTACGCAGTGAGGGTCAACAATCTTTTGATCCCAGCTGGCGAGATGGATGCGGCGCAGGGCCGCTTTGGTATAAAAGTACCTGCCTTGATCGAAACGACTGACGATATCAGATCCTTACCAATACGCAATAATGCAGAGGGATCAGTCTCTCTGGGCGATGTGGCTGATGTGCGTCGAACTTTCAAGGATCCTTCGGGCTATAGTCTTATTAACGGTAAAAAGACGATTGCGATCGACGTGCGCAAACGTCTTACTGCCAACCTGATTAGAACGGTTGATGCATCTAGAGAAACCGTGGCTCTATCTAGAGATCAGTTTTCCATGGATATGGATATAGGCTACACCTTTGATAGTTCAGAGATGACTAATCAAATGGTTAATGAGTTGCAAGGTAATATTATCACTGCCATGTGTTTGGTACTTATTTTAGTGGTGGCAACTTTGGGTGTTAAATCCGGATTATTAGTAGGCTTTGGCATCCCATTTTGCCTTCTCGGAGCGCTTATTATCGTTAATGTTCTGGGTCACAGTTTTAATTTCATGGTGATGTTTGGGCTTCTACTGTCTCTGGGTATGCTTATCGATGGTGCTATTGTTGTTGTAGAGTTTTCAAGTACCAAAGGGGCCGAGGGTTTATCAACTCGTGAGGCGTATATAACTGCGGTTCAGCGCATGGCAATCCCTGTTATTGCGTCCACTGGGACTACCTTGGCTGCATTTCTACCGTTGCTCTTTTGGCCAGGAGTCTCCGGTGAGTTCATGTCTTACTTACCCATTACTGTGTTTGCAGTATTAGCATGGTCCCTTGCCTACGCGCTTATCTTTGCGCCGACATTAGGGATTGTGATGGCCCGTCGCCGAGGTAAAAAGAAGAAACTACCTGAAGATCACCAATCCGAAGAATCTGCAAAGACCATGTTCCAACCGCTACAGGACTTCTATCTTAAACTGCTAACCCCAGTGATTAGATCACCCGCCAAGGCTGCCTTGGGTTCCATCGGAATGATTATTGGTATTTTCTTTTTGTACGGAAACTTTAATGCTGGGCAAGAATTTTTTACAGCTATCGAGAGTCAATATGGCACAGTCGAAGTGCGTGCACAGGGGAATCTTTCCATTGAGGAGCAACAGAAAATAACACTTGAAGTCTCAAATATTGTCGGTGAAATAGAAGGTGTTAATCAGGTATACGCCTACAGCAATAGCGCCAGTTTCGTTGCCTTTGGTACTGATGTTAGTCGAGACCAAATAAGTACGCTGTTAGTGGAATTATATCCTAGAGAGGAAAGAGAGAGAGGAAGCGACCTTATATTTGCTGAAATTAGGGAGCGCACAAAATCTTTGCCGGGTGTTTATGTGACAGGTAAGGAAGTAGAAACAGGCCCTCCCACCGGGAAAAATATTCAGATTCAGCTCTCATCACCGGATCGACAAGCGATGTATCGAAAAACAGTGGAGCTAAGGCAGTGGATAGCAGAAAACGTTGAGGGTGTCAGGGATCTCCAAGATACCCTGCCATTGGCAGGTATTCAGTGGGAGATTGATGTAGATCGATCGAGAGCGGCTATGTTAGGAGTCAATGTTGCGGATGTTGGCAACATGGTCCAAATGGTGACAGGCGGCGTGATGATAGGGGAATTTAGACCCGATGATGCTGATGAAGAAATTGAAATGAGGCTACGCTTCCCTAAACAGGACCGCCAATTAACGACTATTGACGATTTAAGGGTTAATACACCTAATGGGCCAGTACCGATAAGCAGTTTTAGTAAAAGGGTACCCAAGCCACGAGTTGATACCATACAAAGAATTGATAGAGAGGAAACAGTATTTATTCTCGCAAATTCTGAGGTTGGTTATCTTGCAGATGACCAAACTCGACAGATTGATCAATGGATAAAGCAGCAAGACCCTGAATCACCCGTTAAAATTCGTTTCCGCGGGGCTAATCAAGAGCAGGCAAAAGCAGCTGAGTTTTTATCCACCGCATTTTCTTTGGCAATGTCGGTCATGCTGATTATGTTGGTCATGCAGTTTAATAGCTTTTATCAAGCGGCCTTGATTTTGTTTTCTGTGGTGATGTCCACCGCCGGAGTGCTCCTTGGTTTACTTATAGCCCAGGCAACATTTAGTACAGTTTTGACGGGTGTTGGCATAGTTGCCCTAGCCGGAATTGTGGTCAATAACAATATTGTATTAATTGATACATACAACTATTTGAGACGTCATAATCGGTTATTAACTGCTTCCGAAGCAGTTTACTCGGCAGCAAAATCCCGATTTCGGCCAGTCATGTTGACAACAGTTACAACGATTGTTGGTTTGCTCCCCTTGGCCAATGGTTTAAGTATTGATCTGGTGAATCGTAGTTTCACTATAGGTGGGATGGTAGCCTCTTGGTGGCAGCCTCTGGCTAGTGCAATTGTCAATGGGTTAGTGGTGTCTACTATACTCACGCTCCTGTTGACGCCAGCCATGTTGTTGCTACCTGAAATTATTTCCAAACGTCTCGGTATGCGTGTCGCAGATCATCAGTTTGAAGATGATGTTGTATAGAGAGACAGCAAAAGGTATTTGATTGAGAAAAATCATTCACTGTGATTGTGACTGTTTTTATGCCGCTGTAGAAATGCGTGACGATCCATCTCTACGACTGCTACCTATTGCTATTGGAGGGAAGGCTGACCGTAGGGGGGTGGTTGCTACCTGCAACTACAATGCTCGCGAGTTTGGCATTCGATCGGCGATGCCAACAGCGCACGCTCTCCGGCTCTGTCCCGATTTAGTCGTTATCCCCGGCACTATGGCTAAATATAGGGAGGCTGCGCATCATATCCGTCAAATTTTCTATCGTTACACCGACAAAGTTGAGCCACTTTCACTAGATGAAGCCTATTTGGATGTTACTGACTGTGAGGAGTGTCAGGGTAGTGCCACACTCATCGCTCAGCAAATTCGAGAGGTGATCGCTCAGGAGGTTGGAGTTACTGCCTCTGCGGGAGTAGCGCCTAACAAGTTTTTGGCTAAGGTAGCGAGTGATTTAAACAAGCCGGATGGACAATATGTGATTACGCCTAAAGGTGTTGATGAATTTGTTAAAAGCCTTGAGGTGAAGCGTATATTTGGAGTCGGTAAGGTCACAAACGAAAAATTGAATCGTCTGGGCATAAAAACCTGTGGCGACCTGCAAGAACGACCACTCATTGAGCTGGTCGACAAGTTTGGTACCTTCGGTAAGCGTTTGCATGATCTGAGTTTTGGTATCGACAATCGTCCTGTCAATTCAGACAGTCGACGAAAGTCTTTGAGTGTAGAGCATACTTACTCCGATGATCTGCAAGACCAGTTAGCCTGTGAAGACAAACTATCAGGGTTACTGATGGAGCTACGTAGCCGTTTGCGTCGTGTTGATGAGGATTACTTGGTGACTAAACAGTTTATTAAAGTGAAGTTTAATGATTTTACTAGCACCACAGTTGAGCGCCAGATGAGTAAGGGCCTCCCTCTAGAGAGCTTCCAAAGACTGCTCGAAGAGGCTTGGATGCGGGGAATGAAGCCCGTGAGGCTACTGGGCCTTGGTGTTCGTTTTGTTGATACAAGACAGCAAGAATTGGCTCTGCAGCTAGATTTCTTCGATTAAGCGTCATGACGTAATTGATTTTTGAGACTAATCATTTGAAACAGTATAGGGTTTTGGTAGACTAGTTGATTACCCCATTATTAAAGTTTAACTGTGACGAACCATTTAAGTAAAAACTTTATCCGCAACGAACTACGTCGCAAGACGGAGGAATTTCTCTCTCGTGGGGGTGAAATAAAGCAGCACACCGCAGGAGAAACTGGGGAGCCTCTAGATAAGCCGCGAGGGCGAGCGGTATTTGTTAGCGGAGAGCCGAGAAAAACCAGAACTTACATTAATGATGTTGTTACTGCATTAGATAACCGCAAAAAAAAACCAGCTGCCTCAAAATCGACTAAGCCCAAAAAGCGCCCAAAAAAGAAAATAGTTTACGATGACTTTGGTGAGCCAATACGTGAAATTTGGTCTGATGACTGAAAATAGAGAACGGCTCTAATAGTTTTTCTGAAGCGTAGCTGACTTACTTTTCAGAATTCATTTGTGTAACATCTTCCCCGCGCTCTTGCCTGTCGGCATGATAGCTGGAGCGAACCAGAGGGCCACAGGCTGCTTGTTTGAAGCCAATACTGTTTGCATATTCTGTGTACTGAGCAAACTCATCGGGGTGAACAAACCTATCTACAGCTAAATGGTTGGCAGAGGGCTGTAAATACTGGCCTACGGTCAGCATGTCCACATCGTGCTCTCGAAGGTCATCAAGAGTTCTAAGTAATTCATCTTTATCTTCACCCAGGCCTACCATTAGTCCAGATTTTGTTTGAATACTGGGATTTCGTGCTTTGTACTCTTTAAGGAGCTTAAGAGACCATGCATAGTTGGCTCCGGGTCTTGCTTCTCGATATAAACGAGACACAGTCTCTAAATTGTGATTAAAAACGTGTGGGGGCGTCTCGCTAAGTATATCTAGCGCTGGAGCCATTCGCCCACGAAAATCAGGTACTAGAATTTCTACTTTAAGATCGGGAGATAAAACTTTAGCTTCTCTAATACAGTCAGCAAAGTGCTGAGCGCCGCCATCACGGAGATCATCTCTATCAACAGAAGTAATGACCACATACTTTAACTTCATCTCATGAATAGCCAAGGCTAAATTTTTTGGTTCATCCACATCTAGCTTATTAGGTTTGCCATGCCCAACATCACAGAACGGGCATCGACGAGTACAAATCTCTCCCATAATCATAAATGTAGCTGTACCCCCACTGAAACATTCATGAAGATTCGGGCAGGCTGCTTCTTCGCAGACAGTTGCCATGTTGTGTCGGCGTAAGATACTTTTAATCTCTTGTACTTTTGGAGAGGCAGAAAGACGTATTCTCATCCATTCAGGTTTGCGAACTATCTCAGTGGTAGGAATTACCTTCACGGGAATTCTCTCCACCTTGTCAGCACTGCGAAGCTTCTCACCAGTCTGAAGGCGCCTAGTTCGTTTTGGCGGCGCTTTTAATCCTAGATCATTAAATGTTGAGCTGGACTCAGTTTCACTGGAGTTAGGTAACTCTGAGCCCTTTTTTAGATCGTCAGTGTTAGGAGGTATTGGGTTTGTCACTTTACTAGTTAGTCCTTGGATTTATCGATGTTGGAACACTATCTGTCACCAATGCCTCATTATAGCCGAGTCCGTCTGTTAAATGGCCTATTAATTTGGAAGCAACCGTTTCCATGTTGGGCGCTATCTCCAATAGATCAGCAAGTTGTGTCATGGTCACATCCAGACCACAGGGATTGATGCGATGCCAAGGAGACATATCCATATCAACGTTAAAGTTTAGCCCGTGATAGCTACGACCTTTCCGAATACGCAAACCTAAAGAGGCAATTTTTTCTCCGGTTTCGATGTACACACCAGGAGCGTCTGAACGCGGAGAAGCCTTTATATTCCACTCGGCAAGTGTGTTTACTAATGCTTTTTCGATAAGAGAGACCAAATCTCGTACTCCAATCCTTAAACGCTTGAGATCAATCATTAGGTAAGCGGTGATTTGACCGGGCCCGTGATATGTGACGTGGCCACCTCGATCACTTTTTACCACAGGAATATCACCGGGTAGGAGAACGTATTCTTCTTTTCCTGCCTGACCTTGGGTAAAGACCGGATGATGCTCAACTAACCAAATCTCGTCGCTAGATGCTTCGTCTCTTAGATCAGTAAAGCGCTTCATTGACTCAAATGTATCTTTATAGTCTTGGATACCCAGGTGGCGTATTAATAAGGGCAACGCAATCGACATTGTTAAAGTACCATTTTAACTCGTGGGTTAGATTTTAGAGCTTCAAATATATCAGATAATTGGGAAGTGCCCGTTGCGGTAATAGTGACGGTCATCGACTGCCAACGACCCTTACTACTATCGCGCACTGAAATGTTGCTACGATCAAATCCAGGAGCATATTTATCCATCACCAACAAAACATGTTCATGAAAACGACTGTCGGCTTCGCCTAAGACCTTGATAGGGTAATCACAGGGAAATTCAATTTTAGGAGGCTCTTGTTCAGTTACCATTGATAAGCCTCAAGATAGTAACTCGGTGAACAACAGAATAATCCAATCGACTAGTTGAGCAAAAAGACCCGATTTAGGAATGTCTTTTTCTGCAACCAAAGGAATATCAATTAGAGTCTCACCGTCTAGCTGAACCTGCAAGTGACCAAGCTCTTGCCCTGAAGATATTGGTGCTTTGATTGTTTCGTTAACCAGTATATTAGCTTGAAGATTTTTTTCAGAGCCACGAGGGAAGGTTAAAACTACGTCCTCAGTGATTGTAAGATTTAAAAACTCTTCCGCTCCGTACCATAATTTAGCATTAGATTTCAGGATCTCACCAGCGGTGTAGACCTTTTTAGTATCAAAATATCTGAAGCCATAGGAAAGTAAGCGCTGAGACTCTCTAGCTCTAGATTCGTCATTGTTAGCCCCAAGGACGACGGATATTAGACGCATATCTCTGCGTTTAGCTGATGCAACTAAGCAGTAACCTGCTTCATTTGTTTTCCCTGTCTTTAAACCATCAACGCTCTTATCTCGCCACAAAAGTCGATTGCGGTTGGGTTGGTTAATGTTATTGTGCTGAAAGTACTTCTTCGCATATATTTCATAATATCGCGGATGGTCTTGAATGATCGCGCGAGCAATGGTGGACAGATCACGAGCAGAGGTAAACATTCCTTCTGCTGGCAGTCCGGTAGCGTTCATATATTCAGTATTTTCCATACCAAGCATATCGGCTTGTTGGTTCATAAGGTCCGCAAAAGCGGCCTCACCACCGGCCACATGCTCCGCCAATGCTATGGCAGCATCATTACCAGATTGGATGATTACTCCATGCATCAAGTCAATAACTGAAACTCTAGTTCTTGGGCTTAAAAACATTGTAGAACCGTCGGTCTTTGCCCCTCCGAGTACCCAAGCGTTGTCGCTGATTAGTACCTCATCTTCTTCTTTCAAACGATTTGCCCTAATTTCATTTGAGACAAGATAGGTCGTCATCATTTTTGCTAAGCTAGCTGGAGGAAGCTGATCATCAGCATTCTTCTCCAAAATGACCTTGCCAGTATTAGCGTCCACTAAAATCCATGCTTTAGCTGCAATCTCTGGCTCTGCAGGGCGCATTTTTTGTGCGTAGCTAGGTGTCGCTGTTGCAACAGATAATGAGAGTAATACTGCTAATATAAGCCACTTTTTAGCCATAATCTGGATACCAATATTCGTAGGTTTAAAAACAATTAGTTTAGCACTTCAGTTACCCCGATGGGCATAGGAATGAAGAATTTAAATACATAACCTGAGGTGGGCAAAGTATCTAGCCTTTAAAAATTCTATGATGCGCAGCTTTCCGGTTCAGAGCACATTGAATGACGAATCTGCTGACTCAATTGAAAGACAGCCATGGCATATTTGACTCTCGGGTTATAACGACCGATCACATAAAAATTATGTAGTCCCAACCAGTATTCATCATCATATTTCGCTTCTAAGCGGATAGGAAAAGCGGCTGTATCGGCGGGAAAGCGGTCCACTGGAACAAAACCCTGGGCAGTGAGGTCAGCAATGGTTTCCTTTGGACGTTTCATCTTATTCAGGGTTTTACTATCTACAGTCCCTTTTATATGAGCTTTGGTGGCCACTGGAGCATCTGTTATCCAGCCATGTTTAGTAAAGTAATTTGCAACACTTCCAATCGCATCCGTTGGATTTGTCCAAATATCTGCAAATTCATCGTTATCATAATCTACCGCGAAGTTACGATAGCTATTTGGCATAAATTGTCCCCAACCCATGGCGCCAGCATAAGATCCTTTTAGAGCCAGAGGATCTTTGTTTTGCTCTCGAGCCAATAGCAACAAATGCTCTAGCTGCACCGTAAAGAATTTGCGTCTAGATTCTCTCTTGTCATTTTGGGTGTAATAATCAAATGCTAAGGTTGTTAAGGCGTCGATTACCCTGTAGCTGCCTACATTGCGACCATAGTTTGTTTCTACGCCAATAATACTAACGATTATAGCGGGATCTACTCCAAATTCTTTTTCTGCTCGCTCCAAGGTATCCTTGTTTTCCTGCCAAAACTTTTTCCCTCGAGAAATACGAGTATCTGTAACAAAAATCTTTCGATATTCATGCCACGGCTTTGCTTTTTCTGCAGGCCTACTCATCGCTTTAATAATAGATTCTTGTCGTTTAGCTTCAGTTAACCAGCGGACTAGATCTTGGCGTTCGAACTGATGTTCTTTGACCATACTGTCTATAAATGGACCAGCTTGCTCATGGGCTGAATAATCTGCGGATGTTTTATTAGAGATTAGTAGTACTGTACTGAGAATAATTAAAAATATGTATTTCAAAGCTGTGTCCTTATTCGTTTTGGCTCTGTACTTATCGCCATCAGCATACCAAATCCGATGAACAGAGTTAAGATTGCTGTGCCGCCATAACTAATCATTGGTAAGGGGGCACCAACTACTGGGAGTATTCCTGATACCATTCCCATATTGACAAAAATATAGAAAAAAAACACAAGCCCGAAACTGCCTGCTAGTAACCTTCCAAACTGAGATTGCGCATTTGTGGCAATAATTATACATCTTCCGATCACCAGCAAATATAAAGTGAAGAGAGTGAGAACACCAATCAAACCAAATTCTTCGGCAAGTACCGCTATGATAAAATCGGTATGACTTTCGGGAAGAAAATTTAGCTGGGACTGGGTTCCCTCGGTCCAACCTTTACCACTAATCCCACCTGACCCAATAGCCGTTTTGGATTGCACGATATTCCAGCCTGCTCCCAATTTATCATCCTCTGGAGATAGCAAGGTAAGTACTCGCTGCTTTTGGTAGTCGCGTAGTACGAAAATCCACATCATTGGCACCGCTGCCAGAGCTAACAAGGTAGACCCAATTAAATATCGCTTTCTTAAGCCTGCTAAAAATAAGACTAAAAAGCCCGATACAAAAACTAAAATACCTGTGCCTAAATCAGGTTGCAGGATGATTAGGAGCGTTGGCAATATGACCATAAAAGCAGACCAAAACACATGTTTAGCCATGGGTGGAACAAAGCGTTTGCCCAGGTAGGCTGATATCATCAGTGGCACACAAACCTTCATAAATTCTGCAGGTTGAAGTCGAGTAAAACCAATATCGAGCCAACGCTGAGCTCCCTTGGCTCCCACACCAAAGATCAAAACTGCGGCTAGTGAAACTAAACCAATTCCATAAAATACAAAGGCCCATCTCTCCCAAGACCTAGCAGGAAATTGCGCGACTAAGAGCATTAAAATAAAACCAGTAACCATAAAAATAAATTGCCGTTTGACATAAAAAAGATCTTGGCCACCAGCGCTGTAGAGAACAATTAAACCAAATGCGCACAGCATCAACAGTAAAACAAATAAAATTAAATCGATATTCATCACACGGCTGATTATTCGATCGCCGCCAGGACTCTGAAATCTGCGAACAAAATCGTTACTCTGCATAAGCGAGGTACCCTTGTTCAGTCTTTTCAGCTTTGGATTTGGAGATCAGCTCTTTTTCCCTGTCTTGTCTGTTTGACATGTAGGCATCTAAAACTTTTCTAGCAATGGGTGCAGCTACTGAACTGCCGTGCTCTCCATTTTCAACGATCAGGCCAATTGCAATTTCCGGATTTTCAGCGGGAGCGAAGGCAATAAATAACGCATGGTCCCACTGACGCTTATTGAGTTTTGACTTATCGTAATCTTCATCAGCATTAATGCTAACAACTTGCGCAGTACCTGTTTTGCCAGCTATTTGGTATAAAAGTCCAGAGCTAATTGATTTAGCTGTACCTCTTGAGGAGTGAACGACGTCTTTCATCGCGCCATGGACATAGGTCCAATTTTCTTCATCAATTTTAGAGTCACTAGGAAGAAAGATCGTTGGCTGTGCTTCATTGTTAATGGACTTTACAATCTGTGGTTGAACGATATTACCCTTAGATGCAATACGTGATGCCATAACTGCCAGCTGTAGAGGCGTAGTGAGCATAAATCCCTGCCCGATGCTCATGTTTATTGTATCCCCGTTATACCAGGCAGCATTGCGGCTTTCTTTCTTCCACTTTCTAGTTGGTATGATTCCAGAAGCTTCGCCAGGTAAATCAATTCCAGTTTTAGCACCGAGGCCAAAGATTGCACTTTGTGAAGAAAGGGCATCGATGCCTGTTTTAATACCCATTTTATAAAAGAAAACATCACAAGATTCTATAATAGCTTCCGCTAGATCAACGTCACTGCCGTGGCCTCCACGTTTTGAATTATGATCGCGCCATGGGCGTTCTATACCCTCCATAATAAAAAATCCCGGATCTTCAATTTTGGTATCGGTTGTAATATTTTTGTTGGTTAGACCAATAAGTCCGAACAAGGGTTTTACTGTGGATCCCGGGGGGTACTGTCCACGAATAGCCCTATTAAATAGGGGTTTGTCAGTCGAATTCACCAAAAGATCGTAATTCTTTTGACTAATACCTGATACAAATAAATTAGGATCATAACTTGGGGCACTCACCATGGCTAAGATGCCACCATTTTTGATATCCATCGCGATTAATGCACCACGTTCCCCATCAAAAGCATCGTAAGAAATTTGTTGTAGTCTGCTATCTAAATGCAGTACCAGGTCATTGCCTGCATTAGGGTCGGCTTGATCAAGAACCCTCATCACTCGCCCTTTGGCATTTGTTTCTACATGCTCGCTGCCAACCTCTCCTAAAAGATTTTGCTCATAAAATTTTTCTAGTCCAACTTTGCCGATAGAGTCTGTGCCGCTGTATTTGATGGAGTCAATTGCCCGAAGTTCTCGCTCATTAATTCGGCCGACATACCCAACTACATGAGCAAAAAGCTCTCCCTTAGGGTAAGACCGAGTTAATCTTGCGCTAACTTTTATGCCCTCTAAAAGATATTCGTTGACTGCCAATATAGCCTGTTCTTCTGCACTCAAATTGAATTTAAGAGGAGTCTGTTCAAAAGGTCTTCTGCGCTCTAGCCGCTTATAAAAACGCTTTATGTCAGCATCAGAGAGTTGAATAAGTGAACCAATTTTTGTGATCAAACTGTTTAAGTCTTTGGTACGTTCTCGAATAATGGTCAAATTAGATGCTGGACGATTATCGGCCAAAATTTTCCCATTCCGATCATAGATTACACCCCTAGCTGGGGGTACGGGTCTTATATGCACACGATTGTTGTCAGAATTAGTCACGAAGTCTTGATGCTGCGTCACTTGGAGGTCGGCATACCTAGCTAATAGAACTAAAGCCATTGCCAACACGAAGAAACTAGCGATCACTATTCTACCCACAAAAATATTTCGCTCGCGAGTAGGATCTGAAAACGCTGCTTCATGCTGCATGTTTTTATATCAACTCCTTTATTGACGATGATATGGGTGGTTAGTTGTAATAGTCCATGCTCTGTAAAGTTGTTCCATAAGAATGATGCGCACTAACGGGTGAGGCATAGTTAAATCTGATAGAGACCAACGCATGTCAGCTCTTTTTATACAGTCAGAGGAGAGGCCATCAGGTCCTCCAATTAAAAAGCTAACGTTCCTGCCCTCCATTTGCCACGCCATTAAACTTGTAGCCAGTTTTTTTGTACTCATACCTTTACCAATAACATCCAGGGCAACTACGTAATCTTTCTCTCCAACCGCCTTTAGTATCGCGACCCCTTCGGCTTCTATAGCTTTTTTTGGCGACTGGCTCTTGCCGCGAGAACCAAGAGGAATTTCAACACTCTGAACCCGCAACTCTGGGGGCATTCGTTTGTTGTATTCTTCCCAACCAGACTCTACCCATTCAGGCATTCGTGTACCGACTGTTAGCACACGAATTTTCAATTTAGTCTTGATCCAAGGCGTTTATATCATGCATGGTAGTATCAGAATCGGCACTGATTGGCCGATCGTCCGGCCGCAGTGACCACAGCTTCTCAAGGTCATAAAATACGCGAGTAGCCGGCAGCATAATGTGAACAATCACGTCACCAAAGTCGACTAAAATCCATTCAGAGACGTCGTCACCTTCAATACCGATTAGATCAAACCCAGCCTTCTTAGCATCCACGACGACGTTGTTGGCTAAAGATTTGACTTGACGGTTTGAGTTGCCACTGGCGACTACCATAGTGTCCATAACGCCTGTTAGTTCTTTAACATCAATGCTGATGATATCTTGCGCTTTAACGTCTTCAAGGGCATTGATGATGATTTCATGTAGATTATGTTTCATGGTTTGTAATTACTCGTAAAGGCGATGTTGTTGAATATAGTTTACTACGGGTTCCGGTGTCATATAGCGAATACTACTTCCTTGCTTTATTTTATCTCGAATAGTTGTCGATGAAATGGCCAACATAGTGAGATCACAGAAATAAATATACCCACTGGGGCACTTTTTAATTTCATTTAGATTGTCGCTCTCGTGCTGGGCAATCCACTCGCAGAGCGGGCCCTGTTTTGGGGCGGAAAACCCCGGGCGCGATGAGACAGCAATATGACAAAAACTCAATAGTTCTTTCCAATGGCGCCAAGTATTAATAGTTGCTAAGGCATCCATTCCTACGCATAAGAAAAGTGGAGTTGATGACCCTAGCTTTTTCCGCATAAAAGTCACAGTATCTATACTGTAGCTTGGCGCAGGACGCTGTAGTTCAATATCTTCAACAGACAAAATTGAGTTATTAACGCCAATACCCAACTCCAACATTTCTAGTCGCTGATGGGCGGAAACCTCGGTGTCATCCCGATGAGGGGGAAACCCGCAAGGCATCATTCTTAACTCGTTCACGGGAAGTAGTTCTGCTAGCTCACTGGCAATGCGCAAGTGGCCATTGTGCACAGGATCGAATGTTCCACCAAATAGAGCGACTGACATCTTATTCTCTAACCTGCCCATCACCGAAGACTACCCATTTTTGACTGGTGAGTCCCGTGAGACCTACTGGGCCTCGAGCATGGATTTTATCTGTAGAAATACCAATTTCTGCTCCCAGCCCATATTCAAATCCATCGGCAAACCGAGTCGAGGCATTAATCATGACAGAGCTTGAGTCGACTTCAGTGATAAAGCGACGGCCATTCTCTTCTTTTTCGGTAACAATAGACTCTGTATGTTTAGAACTATAATGATTGATGTGATCAATAGCCTCATCAATTCCACTGACAACTTTCACCGATAAAATAGGAGCCAAGAATTCTTCACTCCAGTCTTGCTCGGTGGCTTGATTCATTGATGTGACTATTTTTTGAGCCTTACCACAGCCCCTAAGCTCAACCCCTGCAGCAACAAAAGCAGATGCTAGGCTGGGAAGAAGGCTTGAGGCAACAGACTCAGCGATCAGAAGTGACTCCATCGCATTGCATACTCCATAGCGGTGGGTTTTTGCATTTATTGCAATACTCACCGCTTTGGCATGGTCTGCATAATCATCAATATAGACATGGCAGTTACCATCTAAATGTTTAATTAGAGGTACTTTGGCATCATTTATCAGCCGCTCAATGAGTCCTTTTCCTCCCCGAGGAATAATCACATCGACATAATCAGTCATGGTAATTAATTCGCCAACCACTGACCGATCAGTGATCTTGATTATCTGTACGGCAGTTTCAGGAAGACCACAGCGGGCTAAGCCTTCACTAATACAATTAGCAATAGCTTGGTTCGATAAAATAGCCTCGCTGCCACCTCTCAGAATAGTTGCATTACCTGATTTTAGGCACAGGCAAGCGGCATCAATAGTCACATTCGGCCGTGACTCATAAATAATTCCGATAACACCAAGAGGCACGCGCATTTTACCCAGCTTAATTCCGCTAGGTCTTAATTCTAAGTCGGTAATATCCCCAATTAGATCAGGCATGGCCGCCACTTGGCGGACGCCCTCAATCATCGCGTCAATGCGCTCATCATTAAGTTCGAGGCGCTCCAAAAGAGCAGCCTCAAGATTATTTTTACGCGCGTTGTTCATATCGGCATTATTAGCGGCTAACAGATCTCTGCGGTTGCCATCGAGCGCTGACGCTATGTTTAGCAAGGCGTCATTTTTTAAACTCGTCGATGCTCTGGCCAGAACTCTCGACGATTTAAGAGCGGCAACACCGATACTATCCATGTGAGATTTTATGTCTAATTTTTCCAATGTTTTTAACGCCAATACCTGAGGTACACTAAGGTTAGTAGTTTTTCGCCATTATACGGCTAGCCTTGTCATAATTCACAACTTTGCGGTTAAACCTGCAAAATTTAGGGTTATGACATCAAGTAACTGCCGTTTTTTTGGTTATAGCATCTATTTGAGGAACCTGAAGTGTTAAATGTGATAGCTAAACTTATTCAGAACAAGCAATGGTTGGTGGTTACGGGCGCTGGCGTCAGTGCTGATTCTGGTGTTCCTACTTATCGCGATGACAAAGGTATTTGGCAGCGTAAACCGCCTGTAAAGCATCAAGAATTTGTTCAGCAACATAATGCAAGACAGCGATTTTGGTCACGCAACATGGTCGGCTGGCGTTTTATGAGCCAAGCAATACCTAATGAATCACACAGTGTATTAGCAGAGTTAGAAAAGTTGGGACATATTCGTTGTTTAGTCACGCAAAATGTTGATGGTTTGCATCAGAGAGCGGGGAGTCAGCATGTGATTGATCTTCACGGACGGGTCGATACTGTCTCCTGTATATCATGTCACTTGAAATTTCCGCGTAGTCCTTTGCAAAGGTGGCTGGAGCAGAACAACCCAGATTTTGCCTCGCTAGCGGGGACCATAGCTCCTGATGGCGATGCAGATATAGATGAACTCGATTATTCATCGATGAAGGTACCTGACTGCGAGTATTGCGGAGGAATCCTCAAGCCCGATGCGGTTTTTTTTGGAGACTCAATACCCAAACAAAGAGTTGCAGATGCTGAAGCAGAAATGCTTGGAGCTTCGGGGTTACTAGTTGTAGGTTCTTCTCTGAGCACCTATTCAGGATATCGATTTTGTCTTTGGGCCAAACAACAAAATAAGCCCATTGTTATTATCAATCAAGGCGAGACCCGAGCCGATGAGATAGCCTGTGAACGCACTAATCAGAACTGCTCAAGTGTCCTTCAGGTATGGTTAAATCAGGTTAGTTAATTGGCCAAGTATTTGCCAACTATGCTCGCTAGAGCTTCAATATGCTCAGGATCATCGTTAAGACAGGGAATGTAATGGAACTGCTCCCCACCTGCATGCAAAAAACTCTCACGTGCTTCCATATTGATTTCTTCGATGGTCTCTAGACAGTCTGAAGAAAAGCCCGGGCACATAATGGCCACATGTTTTATCCCGTCTTCAGGCATGGCCTCAAGAGTTTTGTCGGTATAGGGTTGTAGCCAAGGTTCGCGGCCGAAACGAGACTGAAACGTGGTCATGACTTTCTCTTTATCCAAACCCATTTTTTCTACGATCAGTCGAGTGGTCTGGTGGCATAGACAGTGGTAAGGGTCGCCCTTTTTTAAATAGCTCTGTGGTGTGCCATGGTAGGACATCACCAGTTTATCAGGCTGACCGTGGGCTTCTATGTGGCGTTTAATAGAAGCGCAAAGCGCATCCAAAAATGCCTCTGACTGGTGATACCCGCCCACAAAATTAAGCTGCGGAACCCAGCGAGTCTTTTTAAAAACATCGGCAACGGCATCAAACGTAGAGCCTGTTGTGGCCCCGGAGTATTGAGGATACAGAGGGAGAATCGTAATCTCTCGCACGTTCTGCTCAGTAAGGTCATTAATCGCAGATTCAATAGAAGGGTTGCCATAACGCATTCCCAGTACAACCGGAATGTCACTATCATACTTCTCATCTAAGAGCTTCTTAACTCCATTAACTTGAGCTTGGCTGTGAACCAGCAATGGAGAGCCGCCTTCTGTCCAAACACTTTTATAAAGTTTGGCAGACCGGCGAGGCCGTATTCTTAGAATAATTAAGTTAAGAATTAGCCACCAAATCAAACGAGGCACTTCAACCACTCTAGGATCACTGAGGAACTGCTTTAAGTAGCGCCTAAGTTCCGAGGTTCTAGGTGCATCAGGTGTACCTAGGTTACACAGAAGAACACCACGACGTGGTGAAGCGCCCTTGTGGTCATAATCTGTCTGGCCTTGGTACTTCATTTCTTTTACTCCTCACCCTGTCTCAGCCCATCAACTTATCATTCCTTGCCTAATTTTGAGGCATGGTTAGGCAATTTTTTCTGTCAGAGCCAGTATACGCGACATTATTCCAATGAGATCGGTTTAAATAGGGTGATTTTATTAGCTGACCCCCGCTCGCCGCGAGGCTATAATGCCCGACTTTTAATCATATACAAATTTCATCATGAGCCAATCTGTTTCAGATCGAAGAACATTTGCGATCATCTCTCACCCGGATGCGGGTAAAACGACGATTACAGAAAAGTTGTTACTTCTTGGCAACCTTATTCAGGTAGCTGGAACGGTAAAGGGTAGAAAAAGTGATCGTCATGCTACATCCGACTGGATGGCCATGGAGAAAGAACGAGGTATCTCTGTAACCTCCTCTGTAATGCAGTTTCCTTACCACGATTGCATGGTAAATCTCCTTGATACTCCAGGTCACGAAGACTTCTCTGAAGACACCTATCGTACACTCACGGCAGTAGACTCATCCCTGATGGTGATTGATGGCGCAAAAGGGGTAGAGGCACGAACAATAAAGCTGATGGATGTTTGTCGTTTGCGAGATACACCGATACTGACATTTGTAAACAAAATGGACCGAGACATTCGTGACCCGATTGATCTTCTCGATGAAATTGAAAGCGTTTTAAAAATTAAAGGTGCTCCCATTAATTGGCCTATTGGTATGGGGCGTGAGTTTCGAGGCGTTTATAATTTTTACACCGACACTATCCATGTCTATGTCCAGGGTAAGGGACATACATTGACCGATGATATTCAAGTTAAAGGTCTAGATTCTCCCGAGGCAAGAGAAGCCTTGGGTGACTATGCCGATGACGTACTTGAAGAATTGGAGCTGGTTAAAGGAGCGACAAACCTTTTTGATATGGACGAATTTTTATCGGGCAAACTGGCACCTGTATTTTTTGGTACTGCTTTGGGTAATTTTGGTATACGTGAAATGTTAGATGATTTTGTTCGATGGGCGCCACCGCCACAGCCAAGATCTGCGGCTCAACGTGAAGTTGTTGCCGATGAAGGCAAGTTCAGTGGTTTTGTCTTTAAAATTCAAGCCAATATGGACCCAAAGCATCGCGACCGTATTGCTTTTTTGCGGATATGTTCCGGCAAATATACCAAGGGTATGAAAATGAAGCATGTTCGCACTGGAAAAGATGTGCGCGTATCAGATGCGTTTAGTTTTAAAGCAGGTGAGCGAATCTCGGTAGAAGAAGCTATTGCTGGCGACATTATAGGGCTACATAATCATGGCTCCATTCAGATCGGTGACACATTTACTGAGGGAGAGACACTTAAGTTCAGTGGTATACCGCACTTTGCGCCAGAGCTATTTAAGCGTATCCGCCTAAAAGATCCACTAAGGGCGAAACAGCTTCAAAACGGCATACGTCAACTGTCAGAAGAGGGCAGTACTCAGGTGTTCTTCCCTTTCCGAAATAACGATATTGTGGTGGGAGCTGTTGGGCAGCTACAATTTGACGTAGTGGCCTACCGTTTGCGCGAAGAGTATGGAGTTGAAGCGATCTATGAGCCTATCAATGTACATACTGCTCGGTGGGTGGACTCAGAGGATGTTAAAACCTTAGAGGCGTTTAGGATCAAAGCGGAAGATAATCTTGCTCTAGACGGGGGTGGTCATTTGACCTACCTTGCTCCAACCAGAGTCAACTTATCTCTGTCCGAAGAGCGGCACCCGGATATTAGATTTCGTGCTACCCGCGAACACTAAACAATCATCCGATCACAAGGCGGCATTAAACGATGACTAAAATAACATTGTCCCAAGATCAAGTACCAGAGCACCTGCGCGGCAATCGAAGCAGGTTTTCACGATGGATGGGTCGATCGGTTTTAAAAATTCTGGGATGGCGTGTCGAGGGCAGCATTCCTGATTTAAAGCGTTTCATATTGATTGGAGCACCCCATACTTCAAATTGGGATTTCGTATTGGCAATGGCGACTATTTTAGGCTTAAATTTGAGAATGCGCTGGATGGCCAAACATACTATTTTTAAGCCTGGCGTTGTTTGGTTCATGGAATGGTTAGGGGGAATACCTACCGACCGTAGAAATCCAAAAATGATTGTTGATAATGTTGCTCGTATAGCTAAGCGAGAGAAAGGTGTCATTATTGGTTTAACACCAGAAGGGACCCGCAAGAAAGTTGAAAAATGGAAGACAGGATTTTTGCGTATTGCCAAAACGTTGGATTGTCCAATTCTTATGGTAGGACTCAATTTTCCGGGTAAGATTATATTTATAGGGGATCTGTATCACCCAAGCGGTGATAACGATGCAGATTTAGTGGCTATCAAGGAGTATTACAGTCAATTTCAAGGAAGGCACCCGGCTAGATTTTAGATTATAAAATACTTTAAACGTAAGTGAACATTCACTTATTTTTTCTGTTTATTTCGATGTCGCTTTGAAAAATAGGATTGTAGAGTGCCAAATAAAGGCTATCCCGCAACACAGGAACAGGTTCCAGAGCACCTGCGGGGCACTAGAGGTGCTCTTGCCCGCTGTTTTGGTAGAACCGTTCTAAATCTATTTGGATGGCGGGTTGTTGGCAACATACCAAATGTTAAGCGCCTCCTAATTGTTGCCGCCCCCCACACCTCCAATTGGGACTTCGTTTTTGCAATGGCCGCGGTGCTTGGGCTTAACTTGCGGGTTCGCTGGCTTGGTAAGCATACTTTATTCAAACCTGGGGTGGTTTGGTTTATGCGCTGGCTAGGTGGCATACCAACCAATCGCGAGCAACCCGAAGACATAGTTCAATATGTGGCTGATTTATCTAATCGTGAAGATGGTGTAGCCATTGGTCTTGCGCCAGAGGGAACCCGCGCAAAGGTCAGTCGGTGGAAAACCGGGTTCTTACGGATTGCGAAACTACTCGACTGCCCAATTCTCTTGATCAGTCTAGATTTTCAGGGCAAACAATTTATTATCGGTGATCTTTATCAGCCGACGGGGGACAGTGAGGCTGACCTAGTGGTAATTAAGGAATACTACAGCGGCTTCCAAGCAAAATATCCTGATAAGTTTTAATACTATCAACCTCCTTTAATCTTTGGTACTAGTGATGAAGACGACTCTGGCTTCTTGGTAATGTTACACTCCCGCACAAATAGGATTTTTAACTCGTAAAACATGTTTCATTAGCTGGAGGTATAGGATGATAGAAAAAACATCTTCATTTTCTCGATTTTTACTGGTTGCTGCCGCCTTTGTCATCGTTGTCTCAGGCCTAAAAATGGCCGGCCCACTGTTGGTGCCTTTTTTACTCGCCGTTTTCATAGCCATGATCGTATCGCCCTTGCTAGCTTGGCTTAAGACTTATCGTTTGCCAAACGGTGTGGCGATCTTTTTAGTAATCGGGCTCGTTCTTTCTGTGGGATTGCTACTTGGTGCTGTTATTGGTTCTTCGGTAGAGAACTTTCGCCAAGACGTGCCTGAATACTCAGCGAAACTTTCAGCTATGAGTAGCTCCATCCAGCAGTGGTTGAGTCAGCGCGGAATCACCATCAATGCTGAACAGTGGAGTAGTAGCTTTGACCCTGGTGCCGTTATGGGTGTGGTGGGTACAACCTTGGCATCCTTTGGTAATGTTATGACCAATGCCGTTATGATTCTTCTTACTGTTATTTTTATCTTGGCTGAAAACGTCAGCTTTGGTGAAAAGCTTCGCGCTGCAAAAGGTAATAACGATTCCCAAGAGTGGTTGCGCACGTTTTCAGAGAGTGTTCACAGCTATTTAGCAATTAAGGCGGCGATTAGTTTGCTTACGGGCTTTGTCATCTTTTTATGGTTGAGCATTCTAGGCGTTGATTACGCTGTGTTGTGGGGGCTGGTGGCCTTCTTACTTAATTTTATTCCTACAGTGGGCTCTTTTATCGCTGCAGTCCCAGCGGTGCTTTTGGCCTTAGTGCAACTTGGGGCGTTTGAGGCGGGTCTTACTCTTGTTGGATTTGTAGTCGTTAATCTCATTATGGGCAATGTGCTTGAGCCACGATGGATGGGGCGCGGCCTCAATCTGTCACCCCTAGTTGTATTTGTCTCTTTGGTGCTTTGGGGTTGGGTACTGGGCCCGGTTGGAATGCTATTATCTATTCCGTTAACCATTATGTTAAAGATCGCCCTTGAAAGCCAAAATGAAACACGTTGGATAGGCGTCATGATGGGAGCCGGCAAACGAATAGGGTCCGAATCTTCCACTGAAAACGCAGTTACGATTGATTCGAATTGAATTCTAATGGTGGCCACATAAACTACTGTGTTTTATTAGACTGTATTTAGTCTCATGGATTCTGGATGGGTTTTCTGTTGGGAGAGATAGTAGTAATACAGGGGGTCTTTGGTGTCACCCAAAGGTACCATTGAGATAGCCTCAAGAAATAGAGAGAAAAGCTCAGCTTGGGATGTGATTTCAAGTTTTGAATGAAAACGTTTCCTGTGCACTTTAACTGTGTCTACACTAATTTTTAGAAGGTTCGCTATAGCTTTACTTGAGTATCCTTTTAGAATAAGTCTGACAATTTCACATTCACGCATGGTTAGGTATTCAGTGCCAAAATTTTTAAAAGCGGCGTCTAAAGTACTGCCAAATTGACCGTGGTTTAAATCATCATTTAAGAGTGGATATAGTTGATTTTCTCGTGACCAATGCTGTCTTGCTGCAGATGCAAAAATTGGAAAGGTTTCACGCATTTCTTGAATTTTAAATCCTCGTGGGACGTCTCCTTTACGTATACCAAAAGCGACCCCAAGAGTAACCTCCTTATTAATTTTAACCAATATAACCGTTTCGTCGATTATGCGTGTGTTTTTAAAATATCTTTTATAATATTCAGTTTCTATAAAAAGCTCAGGGGCGACCTCATTTAACCTGTAGACACCCTCGTTGGCCCCTTTTTTATACAAATTGTAAAAAGGATCCAATAGATAAGCACCATCAAAGTATGTGCTCAGAGTTGTTAGTTCATCCTCTGGAGTTAGATTGCTAAATACTAGGGCTGGTTTGTGGTTTTCCACAAGAGCGATGATGACAGTGCTGTCATAACCGGTCATAGTTTCGCATAAGTTGGCAAAAGTCAGACAAAAGGCATCATCACCGATTACTCCAATCATTTCTGCGAGTGATGCATACCAACTATTAGATGACATAAATCGATTGGACAAGCTCTTCTCATAATGTGTCGAATTCAATCCTATTAAAACGTTATTAAATAACTAGTTCAAGGTACATATTAAGTACCCATTAAGGGGAATATTTACATTTTGTGCCTCATGGTTTCATGTCTTTTTGAAAGAACTCAGGGATTTAGTGCTTAATGAAGAAGAAACCATCGCATAGTTCAAGTACCTCGAGATCGAAAGGGTCGGACATTTGGCAAAAAGATAAAGACCATGTCATTCACCCATATACTGATTTCTCAACATTCCAAACAGAAGGAAGTCATGTTATTAGTTCGGCTTCTGGTTGCTATGTGACCGATATTGAAGGCAACCGTTACCTTGATGCTATTGCAGGACTTTGGTGTGCCAATATTGGGCATAGCCATAAGGAGATGGCAGATGCGATAAGCACTCAAATTGAAAAGATGCAGTATTACAATCCTTTCGGACACACTACAAATGAGCCTGCTGCTGAATTAGCTGAAAAGTTAGCAATATTAGCGCCAGGTAATTTAAACCATGTCTATTTTACCTGCGGCGGTTCTACGGCAAATGATTCGGCTATAAGGATAATCCATTATTACAATAATTTACGTGGAAAGCCTAATAAGAAAAAAATAATTTCTCGAGTCAATGCCTACCATGGTAGCACCTACATTGCAGCTACTCTTACTGGGATTGAGGCGACGAAGTATAGTTTTGATGCGGTTGGCCAAGATTGGATCAGTTATGTATCAGCAGCTGATATGTATCGCCGGCCAGCAGGGTCTGACGGCCTATCGGAGCATCAATATAGCCAATATCTATGTGATGAACTGGAGGAACATATCATCCAAAATGGTTCGGAGAATATCGCAGCTTTTATCGCCGAGCCGATTATGGGTGCTGGAGGGGTTTTAGTCGCACCTGAGGGTTATCACGCAATGGTAGCTAACGTTTGTAAAAAGTATGACATTTTGGTTGTCGCTGATGAGGTAGTAACTGCTTTCGGTCGATTGGGTGAATGGATTACATCGGAGAAAGTTTTTGGCTATGTACCAGATGTGCTTGTATTAGCAAAAGGTATTAATTCTGGATATATTCCACTGGGTGCCGCCATTTTCTCACAGGATATATATAAGGTAATTAGCCAGCCGCAAATTGAAGATGGTTTGTTTTCTATGGGTTTTACTTATACCGGCCATGCAGTGGCCTGTGCCGCTGCGCTAAAAAATTTAGAAATACTAGATGCTGAGAATATTTTACAAAATGTCCGTGACTTAGGGCCGTATTTACAGAGTCATGCAAAGCAACTAGAGGATCTATCTATTGTTGGTGATGTGCGTGGGCAAGGATTCATGCTGGGAATTGACCTTGTATCAGATAAGGTATCTAAAGAACCCTTGATGTTGGCGCATAGAGTTTATCAAATCTGTTTGGCTAAAGGCGTTATTGTGCGGCCAGTTGGCAATATAGTGGTGATCTCTCCACCACTGATCATGACAAGAGATCAGATTAAAGAACTGGTAAGAGTTCTACGGGAAAGTATTAGTCAGGCTGCAGTCGAACTCACCTGACAGAGTGTTATGCGTTTAGAGCTTTAAATTCGTCTCTAAGTATTTTTTCGCTAAGATTGTATCGATTTGCGATCTTAATAAAAAAAGGCTTCCAATGATTAGTGAGCACGTCAACCATCTGTTCGTTTTCAATGATTTTTCTGTATCCTTCAGATCCCGGCACCCGAACAGAGTGGCCAGGTCTAGGAGGGCAGTCTTCTACAGCTGAAACATATTCATCGGAGCGGGCTTTGACTTGGTCGATGGAGCCAAATACTGAGGGGTTAATGCATAAATAATAACTCCCGCCAACGGTTGGAGAAGTATTTTTGTCTTTCCCGTCAACAATGTCTTCAACAGTTGGTAAGCTAGTGGATGGAACGCCTAGCGGATTAATGATCGCGGTCATGGCTTCGTTCCACATGTTTAGCGCGTAGGTACGAGGATTTTCAATTTGACCTGCGGCAGAACAATCCCATACTCGACCATAGTCTTCGATGGGTCTAGCATAGGGTCGAACATCGTCCGTTAAATCGCCAGACTCTGGGTCAATCAACCACTTACCTTTTAACTTTTTGTTGTGAGAAGCAGCTTCTGAAATATCTGCATCATAAAATTCTGCTAGGGCTACACTGGTCCAGATAGGGTTTCTATCTCCAGCAGGAGTAATAGCATCAAAAGGCGCACAAGACAGCTTGTTGAATAGGCCCCCAAATGGTGCTGCGAGTGGTACAGTATTGTTAGATGAAAAGGCCATCATATCTTGTTCGAAGGCTTTATAAACATATCGTGCAAAACTACCTGCGTCGTTATGGTTGCCTCCGAAAACAATAGCTATACCTTGGGTTTTGGCTTTTTCTATGGCGATATCTGCCATCATATTTAGACACCAATAGCCACTTGAACGATTACCATCAATAGTCGCCCACGTGGGTCCCTCAGCAATTACCTTTGGCTCGGCCTTTATATCTAAAAGACCCATTTCAAGCGCTATATCAATTGCCTCATAGACACCAAGGCCTTGGTTAAGCTTGCCCTGCTTATGGGCAAACGTGATCGCATCAGCCACATAATTTGCATGAATTTTTGAGGCACCTGCGGCCATCCAAACACGTTTTATACTGTACTCTAAGAAAAGGACATTTTCTTTCCTAAGTGTTTCGGCCATTTGAATCTCCATGTGTGGATCGGTTCAAGAATAAAATAATGGTAGCACCTGTGCCGAAAGACAAGGCACAAAACCAATAGGCAGATGAAAATCCGTAATTATCGATTAACCATCCAAACACAGATGGTCCAATAATAGCGCCACAAGAGAGAGCAAAAGGGATTAAACCTATCATTCTGCCAGTGTCATCTTTGTCGGAAACAACACTACAGAAATAAGCATTGCCCATAAACCAAGCTGCGGGCAGGAAAACCATCACCAGGGCATATTTTAAAGGTGTGGTGTCCGATAACATTATAAGAGGCAAGATTGCCATAATAGTTGAAAAAATTAGTGGCTTGCTTCGTCCCAATTGTGGGGGCACAAATGGAACAGCTAAGGGACCTATGCCTGCGCTGATTAAGCCGATACTAATTAACTGGCCAGCAAGATCGATATTTATTCCGCTGTTGTTTGCGATCCGTTCTAAAAAGGCCCATAAACCCGCGAAACCAGCGAAAGAAATACACAGAGCCAATAGGGCAAGGCCAGTTCCACTCAAGATATTGAATTTTGCATTATCAGGTTTAGCTACCCGTTCTTTTGGTATGCCAGACACTATAAATGCGTGAATTATTAATACCCCTAATATGCAAGAAAAGAGAGTATTAAAATTTAGAAGTTCTGAAAAATAAGCTGACAAAAGTAATAATATCGCAGCAGGAACTAGTTGCTCAGGTATAAGTTTGAGAGCAAATCCGCGATCAGTATCTTTCATCTCCGATACAATGCCATAGCCTAGTGTATGAAGTATTGACGCACCGATACCGCAGAAAAAGAAACCAATTAGAGTGGCGTGGTAGGTCTTTGAGATAATCATAAATATTATAGCGACCACCATAACGCCTATCGCTGCGTAACTTGCTTCTCGCCATTCAATTTTAAGAATCCAAAAAATAGAGATAGCCGTCACAAGAGCGTAGCTCGCGAAATAGGTCGAGGCTAAAAAACCAGTTTGAGTGTCTGACAGTTGCAAATCATCTGCACAAACTGCCAAAAGTATTGGGAGTAAAGCAAAAATAATTACTCCTGAAACTCCATTACCACAGGCAGCAATTAATACAGCGTTATTATCTTTAGGATTATCAGGGGAGTTATCCATCATGGAGTTGTCCAAAGCCATGGCTGTCTTCTTATTATTTAATGCTAATTAATATATCGATAATTTTAGTCTTAGGCTATCTAGCAACATATACTTTGATATCAGTTGTTTTATAGAAACTTAACCCTCGGAAGATAACTGAGGAAGCATTTAAAGCAAATACCTACTATTGGTTATACAGCACTCTCTATGTGATTGTTTGGCTGTTGACTAAGGTAGTAAAGCTCTAGTGGATCTTTGTTACTGCCAAGCGGTACCATGGATATTGCTTCTAAAAAAAGTGAAAACAGTTCGGCTTGCGATGAGACCTCTAATTTTACATGGAAGCGTTTACGGTGAACCTTGACGGTACCGTCACTAATATTTAAGAGTTTGGCGATTGATTTAGTAGAGTAGCCTTTCAAAATTAGGTGCACAATCTCACACTCTCTGGGGGTGAGAAAACTTGTCCCAAAACTACTAAACGCAGCATCGAGAGTGGTGCCAAATTCACCGGCAGAAGAACCAGTGGCTCGAAGGGGGGCTATTTGTTCCTCACGAGACCAATGTTGCAGACAGGCCGCTGATAAAAAAGGATAGACAAGTTTTAATGCATCCGCGTTTAATCTGCTTACATCCCCGCCTTCGCGTAAACAAAGTGAGACGTTCAGATGAAACCCCTCATTTATCTTCAGCATAATGGCTGTTTCATCAATAATCCGCGTGTCGTGGAAATAGTTCCGGTAATATTTCGTGTCAAAAAACTCTTCAGGCGCAATATCTGTCAGGCGATAGATACCATCTGTGGCATTGCTTTTGTATAGAACATAAAATGGGTCAAGTAAGTAGGCTCCAGCGAAGTATGGTCCAAGAGTCGGCTCCATATCATCTTGGTTTAAATTGTTATATATCAAACTCGGTTTCCGATGAGGAGTAAAAATAATCATTACCGCACTATTGTATCCCGTGAGGTTTTGGCAACATTCGGCTAGACACTCGCAAAAATCATCTTTCCCAATTGCGGTTATCAGTCTGGCTAGCATATCGGACCAACAAGATGACATCATCATACCTTCAGTCAAAATATTTCCTCAGCGTTAAACACTTGTGGACCCCTCTTTTTTTTGAGAAGTGTTTCATAATAGCCAATTGTCTTCTCCTACAAGTATAGTATTACCTATATCCTTACAATGTACCCACTTAGGGGTCTACCAAGGTTTTAGTTTAGGTGATTTTATGTCCTAAACTTATAGTGTAGTCCAGAGGGACGGTTATGGTTGAAACATTGTACAAATTACCGGTAGAAGGCAGTTCATATGAGGCTGTCATGGATCAGGTTATCGCACTGCGTGGAGAGATGACTGATGGTCAACTCGGCAAGTTGGCTAGCACTAGCTTCCAGGGCCAAAACGAGATGCAAAAGTTAGTGCATGACGCATTTGTAGAATTTATGGACTGGAATGGTTTGTTTTCTTTTCGAGAATCCGCGGCTGCTAAAATGGAGAACGATGTCTTAGATATTTGTATCGATCTACTTAACGGCGGCGAAGCTGCTAGAGCTAACCTCACAGTAGGGGGCACAGAAAGTAATTTCAGTGGACTACATGCTATGCGAGGATGGGCGAGGGCGACTAAACCTCACATCAAACAACCTGAAATCGTAGCACCTTACTCAACCCATTCAACGGTACACAAAACGGCGAAGTATCTCGATATTAGAGTTGTCACGGTACCTCAAAAAGATGATCTGAGTGTTGATATAGAGGGTATTAGAGAAGCAGTTGGACCCAATACCATTGGGATTGTTGGTTCGGCGCCTAATTGGCCTTATGGGACTGTTGACCCAATAGAAGAATTCGGTCAAATCGCGATCAAGGCGGATCTTTGGTTGCATGTTGATGCCTGTGTTGGTGGGTATATTTTGCCATTTTTCCGAGAGCTGGGCGTTGAACTTCCCTTTTATGATTTCACAGTACCAGGAGTCCGTTCTATCTCAGCTGATCTGCATAAGTATGGTTATGCACCAAAACCTTGCTCGACCATCCTCTGGCGATCTCAAGCTGAACAGCAGTACCATTTTATGCCGATTAATGAATGGGCTTGTGGCACATATCTATCGCAAGGCTTTGTAGGAAGCAGAACAATGGGACCTATCGCAGGTATTTGGGCGCTAATGCATTTTTGGGGTCGAGAGGGTTATCTGGAAAATGCAAAGCATATACTGAGGCTTAAAAGCATCATTGTTAGAAAGGTCGAATCCATTGAAGGCCTTGTTGCCTGGAAAACTGATGGCCCGTTGCAAATGATAGGGGCTGATGATTTTGATATTACTTTGGTTGTTGGCGGTTTAGAGAAGAAAGGTTGGAGTCTATTGGGTGTCAACGTTCCACCAGCCATCCACCTCACCTTAGATGTTATGGAAGAAGAATTTATTGAAAAATTCACTGCGGATCTGGAAGAAGTGGTAGAAGGAATCCGCTCTGGAGAAATAACAGAGGAGGGTTTGCTAACTTATGGTGGTGTTGGTGATAAGGCCTTGGCACCTAAATGGCTATTGTCCGCTCTTGAGATCTTTGAGCAAGGCATTGACTCATAAGTGGCCAATAACATAGGAGGTTGGTTTAGCTAAAAGATATGAAAACTATAAGTAGTAAAACAGCAATTGTTACGGGCGCTGGCCACCCCAAAGGCATTGGCAGAGCTATTTGCCGACAACTGGCTTTGGCGGGCGTCAATATTGCCGCTTTAGATCTGACTGATGCTGTTGGATTAGATACGGTAGCTCAAGACCTTGAATCTCTCGGCGTAAAAGCCTGCTCTATTGAGTGTGATGTTACCTCTCCTATGTCGATCTCAAATGCAGTTGAGCAGGTAAGGCGGTCGTTAGGCCCAGTTGATTTATTGGTTAATAACGCAGGCATTGCTGCGGGTGTGAGTGATTTTCTCGAGATTAGGGAGGATGATTGGACTGCAAGTTTAGCAGTAAATCTGCTGGGAACAGTTAATATGTGCTCTGCGATTATTCCTAATATGCTTAAGCAAGATAGAGGAGTGATTGTCAACATAGCCTCTTTAGCCGGATTGGGTGCTATAGAAGGAATACCGGCAAACTATACAGCCAGTAAATTTGCGGTTGTTGGGTTAACCAAGCAATTAGCTCTGCAATATGCCAGTCAAGGTATAAGAGTCAATGCAGTATGCCCAGGGTCAATCACAACTCAAATGTATGATAACTTAATGCAGCGTATGTCAGATGAGAATGGGATTAGTTTAGAAGATGCTATTGCAATAGAATCAGAAAGTATCCCTCTCGGATATTCAGCTAACCCCGACCAGATAGGCCATGCTGTGGTTTTTTTAGCCAGCGATAAAGCCACTTACATGACTGGTGTATGCATGCCTGTTGCTGGAGGCATGTCCGCAGGTCTTTGATAGTCACGTTTAGTTGATCTCATGCCTAGCTGATAATAGCTGCATTTTGTAATATTCTGATAAGTGGGGTTAATTGATCTTCGTAATGACGCCATTTTCTTACAGAAGACCCGTAAATAGGCATCCTGACTTGCGCGGCACTGGCTGTAGTGGAAGCTTCAGCGCTTTGATGAAAATTGAGACAAGCATCATTCCAAGAGAGCTTACAAAAATCTAGTAACTTTCGTGTTTCTATTTCAGTATCTTGTACCAAATCTTCGTAAGCCAGAGAATATATTTTCCCCGGAAGCATCTTCTGCCAGTGCGTCATTAATTCTGAGTAGGCTACATAATACTTACCTAAATCTTCAAGATTATAGGAGAATGGATAAGCATCTTTGAAAAGCTTCTTATAAATGGCGTAGCAAGTATCAATTGGGTGTCGAGTAAGGTGAATTATTTTGGCATTTGGGAGTGCTAAATTTATTAGCCCTGCATACAAAAAATTTAATGGTAATTTGTCAATAAAATGTGTGGTATGGCCAGTAAAAGGACGAGTACTTTCTATATAAGATTCACCCAACTTTTTAAAATCTAATGTCGACGTGAGGCTGACAAGATCATTACGGGACATTTGTTCGTCCTTTTTAGCTTTATGAGCCAGTATCATCAATTGCTGTGAGAAATTATTCAGTTCCCCCATGCTATGAGTATCAGGATGACTCCCTAGCATTCTTTCAACTAGTGTTGTTCCAGTTCGTGGCAACCCAATAATAAAAATTGGCTCCTTAGATGTATGTCCTTCAATACCCTTTTTAAAGGTACCTTGATTGTAGGTATTTATGATCCTGTTGATGGTCTGCTCATCATTGCTAACATCATATTGCATGTTAGCTCGACGTTTATCCGCTCCTTCCTTTAACCACTGGAAAGATTTCTGATATTCATCTAAATCTTCATATTCTTTGGCTAAAGCATGACAAACTTGTACTTTCCCTCGCCATGAATTGATCCCTTTGTTAAGTAAGCTTTCAAGCTCAGCAACATGATTACTGCCAATGGTTTGTTTTTTGAGTTCGCTACGTAGTAAGTAAGCTTCATAGTAGGTCGAGTTTAACTTGATAGCTTTAGTTGCAGACTGATCTGCTCCGCGAAGGTCCCCCATGAACCTCTGGACAGCGGCCTTGTTGTAATAATGAATTCCGATTGTTGGCTCTAATTTAATTGCCGCCTGATATGCTTCTAAGGCAAGACTGTATTCAGATTGTTGTGTTAGAAGGCGGCCAAGGGCTGAGTATTGGATTGCCGTTTTAAATACTTTTAGGGCTAGTTCTCTAGCCATTTTTATGGCGCTTGAAAATTGCCCAAGAGATTGGAGGCACTGAGCCATTTGAATTTGCCAAACTGGATTAGACGGTTGTATAGAAAGTGCTTTTTCTATATAGCTTTTGGCTTTACTTGCGTTCCCAAGCTTAAGGGCAACGTGACTTGATATATGCCAACCATCTGGATAGTCAGGGAAAGTCGAATTCAAATATTGGCATATATGCACCGCCGATCCGAGATCTTCATGTTTTAACTTTTGCCATGCGCTGCGATGCAGCTCCTCTTTTGTAGGAGAGGGCTTAGAAGATGTTTTCGGTCGCTCTGACATGTCAGTTATCTCCGACTTATAGAAGGATTATTTCTAATTATAGGGATCTATCTATACTAAAGAGTAGACACGATTACTCCAGATCGTAAAAAACATTTGAATCACGGTCGTTACCTACTAAGGGTAATGGTTTTGAGAGAGAAATATTATATGGTTTGCTCGCTAGTGTAA